>Ga0160473_100224_pt1 | contig 50614 bp, 49 predicted proteins | sample HID1975I_E11MG_FD_108217 | JGI IMG/M metagenome (GOLD analysis project Ga0160473, IMG submission 108217) | Enriched soil microbial communities from UW Madison campus, WI, USA - HID1975I_E11 MG | ecosystem: Environmental > Terrestrial > Soil > Unclassified | place: USA: Madison, Wisconsin... | reverse complement strand
CGACGCCGGTCAGGTCCTCGCCCCGGAACAGGGTCTCGACCCGTTCGTACAGGGCGCGCATCAGTTGGCCCTTCCAGCCGTTCCAGACGCCGGGGCCGACGGCGCGGATGTCGGCCACGGTCAGGACCAGCAGGGTGCGCAGCCGCTCCGGGTCGCCGACCAGCCGGGCGAAGGCGCGCACCGTCGCCGGATCATCCACGTCGCGTTTCTGGGCGTAGTCGGACAGGGCCAGGTGGTGACGCACCAGCCAGACCGTCAGCTCAGTGCGGCGCGGATCGACGCCCAGCCGCTCGCAGGCGCGGCGCGCGGCGATGGCGCCGTCCTCCAGCTGTCCCCGGTCGCCGCCCTTGCCCACGTCATGCAGCAGCATCGCCAGCATCAGGGCCTCAAAATCGGCGATGCGGTGGACGATGACCGAAGCGGTCGGATGGTCGTCCGTCAGCTTGCCCCGGGCGATGTCGTTGATGATCCCGACCGCCTGCAAGGTGTGCTCGTCCACCGTATAGGCGTGGTACATGTTGAACTGGGTCTGGCCGACGATCCGCCCCCATTCGGGCAGGAACCGGCCCAGCAGGCCCGTCTCGTTCATGATGGTCAGGACGCGGTACGGCCGCTGACCGTGGGCCAGCACGTCCAAGAAGGCGCGGGCCGCGCGCGGATCGCGCCGCAGAGTCGGCGTCACCAGCGGCAGGGCGCGGGTGACGGCGGAAAACGCCTCCGGGTGCAGGTCCAGGTCGTGGCGATCCGCCTCGACGAACAGGGTCAGCAGTCGCACCGGGTCCTGGGCGAAGATCTCGGGCCCGGCGATCGACAGCCGCCCGCCCTCGATGACGAAACCGTCCGACAGCACGCGGCGACGGCGGCGGCCGGGCAGCAGCAGCCGTGACAGGCCGCCCGCCTGTTTCTGCTGGCGCGCCTCCAGCTGGGCGCTCATGGAGCGGGTCAGGGCGCCGACGTCGCGCGCATGCAGGAAATAACGCCGCATGAACCGTTCGACCGCCGGTTCGTCGCCGCGCCCGCGCCAGCCCATGCGGCGGGCGACCTGGGGCTGAAGGTCGAAGGTCAGCTTCTCCTCCGCCCGCCCGGCGATCAGATGCAGATGCGCCCGCACCCGCCACAGAAAATCGAACGCTTCCTCGAACGTGCGTCGCTCCCGGGGGGTCAGCAGGTCATCCAGCGCCGCGCCGCCCAGCGGGCTGTCCGGGGCCAGCGACCGGGCGATCCAGAACAGGGTGTTCAGGTCGCGCAGGCCGCCCTTGCCGTCCTTGACGTTGGGCTCGACCTTGTAACGCACGGCGCCGGCCTTCTGGTGGCGGGTGTCGCGCTCGTCCAGCTTGGCGGTGATGAAGGGGCGCGGGTCGGTCTTGCGCACCGTGTCGCGGAAACGGGTGATGAAACCCTCACCCAGGTTGGCGTCGCCCGCCAGCAGCCGCGCCTCCAGCAGGGCGGTGCGCACCGTCATGTCGCGCTTCGACAGGCTGAGGCATTCATCAATGGAACGGGCGGCCGAGCCGACCTTCAGTCCCAGGTCCCACAGGACGTAGAGGATGAATTCGGTGACCGTCTCGGTGCGGGCGTTCGACTTCCACGGCCGCAGAAACAGCAGATCCAGGTCCGAAAACGGCGCCAGCACGCCCCGACCGTAGCCGCCGACCGCCAGCAGGGCCATGCGCTCCGCCTCGGTCGGATTGGGCGCGGGATACAGGACCTCGGCGGTGAAGCGCCACAGGGCGGTCAGCAGATCGTCGGCCGTCGCCGAATACAGCCGTGCCACCTCGACCCCGCCAAGCCCGCCGTCCAGTCGGCGCGCGGCCCGGGCGCGAGCGGCGTCAAAGCTTTCGCGCAGCACGTCGGCGACCGCCCCGCGCACGTCGGCGGCCTGGGCGGCGGCGACGAGGCGGGGGTCAAGGGTGGGGGCGGTGCTCACGGGCAATGCATAGCATGCTCCCCGTGAACCACTCATCCCGGCGTCCGCCGGGATGAGTGGTGGGGGGTCAGGTCTTCGCCAGACCCTTCAAGCGATACAGCGCCTCCAGCGCCTCGCGCGGGGTCAGTTCGTCGGGGTCTATGGCGGCGACGGCGTCATCTAGCGCCGACTTCATCGGCGGTGGCGGCGGTTCCGCGACCGCAAACAGCGGCAGGTCGTCCAGCCGGGCGGTTGCGACCTTTTCGTTCTCCAGCCGGTCCAGCACCTCGCGGGCGCGGCCGACGACGGCGGTGGGCACGCCCGCCAGTTTCGCCACCTGCACCCCATAGGAACGGTCCGCGGCGCCGGGCGCCGCCTCGTGCAGGAAGACCAGTTCGCCGTTCCATTCCCTGGCCTTCATCGACAGGTTGCAGACGTGATCCAGTTGTTCCTCAAGCCGCGCCAGCTCGTGATAGTGGGTGGCGAACAGGGTGCGGGCGCGGTTGGTCTCGTGCAGGGCCTCGGCCGTGGCCCAGGCGATGGCCAGACCGTCATAGGTGGCTGTGCCGCGCCCGATCTCGTCCAGCACCACGAAGCTTTGCGGCGTCGCCTGGGTCAGGATGGCGGCGGTCTCGACCATCTCCATCATGAAGGTGGAGCGGCCGCGCGCCAGGTCGTCTCCGGCGCCGACGCGGCTGAACAGCCGGTCCACCACCCCCAGTCGCATCGATCGCGCGGGCACGAAGGCGCCGGCCTGGGCCAGCACTACCAGCAGCGCGTTCTGGCGCAGGAAGGTCGATTTACCCGCCATGTTCGGCCCGGTGACAATCGACAGACGCGAGGCGCCGACGCCATCTCCGGCCAGCTTGCAGGTGTTCGGCGTATAGGGTCGCCCCTGCGCCTTCACCGCCGCCTCGACCACCGGATGGCGGCCCGCCTCGACGGCGAAGCACAGGCTGTCGTCGACGGTCGGGCGCACAGCCCCGACTTCCTCGGCCCATTCGGCGAGGGCGGCGTGGGCGTCCAGTTCGGCCAGGGCCTCGGCCACGCCCTGCAGCGGTCCGGCCAGACGCGCGACCTCGCGCCGCCAGTTCTCGAAGGTCTCGCCCTCCATGGCCAGGGCGCGGTGCCCGGCCTGGCTGATCTTCGCGTCCAGCTCCGACAGTTCGACCGTCGTGAAGCGGACCTGATTGGCCAAGGTCTGGCGGTGGATGAAGGCGCTGTCCGGCCCGGCCCGCAGCAGGCCCTCGGCCGCCTTGGCGCTGGCTTCCAGGAAATAGCCCAGGACGGCGTTGTGCCGGACCTTGAACGGCACGCCGGATTCGGCGACGGCGCGGGCCTCCAGATCGGCGACCACCCGTCGGCTGTCATCCCTCAGGGTGCGGGCGGCGTCCAGTTCGGGGCGGTGGCCGGGTCGCACATAGCCGCCGTCGCGCGGCAGATGCGGGGGCTCGTCGACCAGTCCGTCGGTCAGATCGGCCAGCAGATGCGAGGTGTCGGGGTCCAGCGCCAGCCGGTCCAGACAGGCGGTGATGCGCGCGCCGGGGCCGGTCAGAGGATCGCGCGCCGGGGCGAAGAGGCCGGCCAGCACCTGCGCGGTGGTCAGGCCGGAACGAATGGCCGACAGATCGCGCGGCCCGCCGCGCCCCAGCGCCAGTCGCGAGGTCGCCCGCGCCACGTCGGCTGAGGCCCTTAACCCATCCCTCAGGTCGCGCCGCAGGTCGCGGCGTTCCAGCAGCCATTCGACCGCATCCAGCCCGTGGTTGATCGCCGTCGGGCTGCGCAGCGGTCGCGATATCCGTTCGGCCAGCGCCCGCGCGCCGCCCGCCGTCACCGTGCGGTCGATGCAGTGAAGCAAGCTGCCGTCGCGCTCGCCCCGTTGCGTGCGGTCGATCTCCAGGCTCAGCCGCGTGGCCGGATCAATGGCCAGAAAGCCGGTCTCGCCCGACCGGCGCGGCGGGGCCAGGGCCGGAATCTTTCCCGCCTGGGTCGTCTCCAGATAGGCGGCGATCAGGCCCAGGGCCGAAACCTCGGCCTCTTCAAACGCGCCGAAGCCGTCCAGCGCCGAGACGCCATACAGCCGCTGGACCCGATCGCGAGAGGCGACGGGTTCGGCCAGGGCCTGAGGCATGGCCTGAACCACGCCGCCCGAGCCGTCCAGCGCGCCCTTCAGCGCCTCGTCCGAGAACAGGCGGTCGGGCACCAGAACCTCTGACGGCCGGAACGCCGCCAGCGCGGCGCCGAGGTCGTTCAGATCGCAGGCGACGCTGTCCACCGCCCCGGCGGACAGTTCGACCACCGCCACGGCGGCCCGACCCTTGCGCACCGCCACGGCCGCCAGCCGGTTGGCCCCGCGCGCGTCCAGCAGGGTGTCCTCGGTCAGGGTGCCGGGCGTCACCACCCGCACGATGTCGCGATGGACCACCGCCTTGGAGCCGCGCTTTCGCGCTTCGGCCGGGTCTTCCAGCTGTTCGCAGATGGCGACCTTGAAGCCCCGCCGGATCAGCCGGGCCAGATAACCGTCCAGCGCATGGACCGGCACCCCGGCCATCGGAATGTCCTCACCCTGATGCTTGCCCCGTTTGGTCAGGGTGATGCCCAGCGCCGCCGAGGCGATCTCCGCATCCTTGAAGAACAGTTCGTAGAAGTCGCCCATCCGGAAGAACAGGATGGCGTCCGGCTGGCCCGCCTTGGCCGCCAGGAATTGCGCCATCACCGGGGTGGTTCCGGCGTCGGGCTTCAGATCGGCTTTGGGCGGATGGGACAGGGGAGCGTTCATGCGTGGCCGCAGGGTGACGGATCGCGCCCGCCGCCTCAAGCGCCCGTCTTGCCCTTTCCCCAATACAATGCGTGATTGTGCACGGGGAGGGCCTGATCCATGGCGAAGAAGAAGACTTACACGGCGCGGCCGATCGACCGGTTAGGCCGGACTCTGATCATTTGGCTGGCGATCAATATGGTTGCGGACTCCCTGAACGCCGCCCTCGCGGGCGCCGATATCTGGTTGATGAGCCGCGTTTCTAGCGGAACGCCTCTGGATGAGTACGGCGTCTTCGTGGATCCGTCAGGATGGTCGGATTGGACTGCGTGGGGACGCTTCCCGATCATCGTCATATGGATCGTTGCAGGTTTCCTGTTCCTGAAGTGGACCTACCGCGCCAACCGAAATGCTCATGCCTTAGGGAGCGGCCTGAGAACTCCACCGCCCTGGGCCGTCGGGTGGCATTTCGTGCCCATTGCCCTGTTGTGGAAGCCATATAAGGCTATGAGCGAAACTTGGCGCGTCAGCCAGGATCCGGCCAACTGGAGAAAGCTCTACACTCCTGACTTGCTTTCTCAATGGTGGGGCGCTTGGATCATCGGGAACATCTTGGGACAGGCTAGTTTCCGCATCGGGATGCGCGCCAACACGGTGGATACGTTGGCGATCGCCACGGGGCTGGAAGCAGGCAGCGCTATAGTGACCCTGATCTGCGGCGCCCTTGCCATTCAAGTCGTGCGTACTGTGACGGCCCGACAGACCGCCCTGATTTCACAAGTGTCTCAAAAAACCGAGCCCGAGGATTCGGCGATGCTTGCGCCGGTCCCGAGCTGACGACTTGCGGCCACGCTTCGCACCTGCGAAAAGCGCGGCAAGGCGGTTAAGGGAACGCGGTGCGAAACCGCGGCTGTGCCCGCAACTGTAGGCGGCGAGACCGTCGTCCGTCCGGGAGCGATCCCGGCGTCACTGGACCTTCGGGTTTGGGAAGGCGTGGACGTCGATTGAAGACCCGCAAGCCAGGAGACCTGGCCGCCTGCGTCGCTCGTCCGCTGTCCGGGACCAGACAGAGGCGCGGGGACTGAACTGTTCCGTCGAAGCGACCCGATCCCTGCGCCGTCCGAGCCCTGCTCGGGCGGATCGGTCGCTTTTGCATGTCCGCGCGCGCGCCGTCGCCGGGCTCATGACGGAGTTCGGCCATGCGCCGCTCAATTCTACTGTCTACCGCCGCCCTGGCGGCCGCCTTCGCCCCCATACTGTCGAGGCCCGCCTTCGCCCAGCAGGCCGATGAACTGGAAGAGGTCGTGGTCACCGCGACCCGCGTTCCGGCTATCGTGTCGGAAACGCCGGGCGCACGGGTCATCGACGACAAGACCATCCAGCAACGCGGCGCGGTCTTCGCCGCCGACATCCTGGCCGATGTGCCCGGCCTGTCGGTGGTGCGCACCGGCGCCTTCGGGGGCATCGCCCAGGTGCGGATGCGCGGCGCCACGCCGGGCAAGACCCTGGTGCTGGTCGACGGCGTGCCGGTCAATGACGCGGCCGAGCTGAACGGCGCCTATGATTTCTCGGGCCTGGAGCTGGCCGAGGTCGAGCGGGTCGAGGTCCTGTCGGGCCCGCAATCGTCGCTGTGGGGCTCTGACGCCATTGGCGGGGTGATCGCCTTCACCACGCGCGAGATCGACGGCCTGCGCGCCGAGATCGAGGCGGGCAGTTTCGGCACGTTGCGCCACCGGCTGGCCGGGGGCGTGGCCAATGACCGCTACGCCATCGGCGCCTTCGTCTCACGCTTCGACACGGACGGCATTTCGGTCGCGGACGAGCGCGACGGCAATCCCGAGACGGACGGTTTCCTGAGCTGGACCGCTGGGCTCAAGGGCCGCTATGCGGTCAGCGATGCGGTCACGATCGATGGCGCGCTGCGCTGGTCCAGGGGCGAGGCCGATCTGGACGGCTACAAGCCCGACTTCACCTTCGGCGACACCTCGGACACCAGCGAGACCGAGCAACGCTCTGGCCTGATCCGTTTGAACACGGCGTTCGCGGGGCTGGAGCATCAGTTCAGCCTGTCGGCTTCGGACATCGAGCGGTCGATCCAGTCCGCCTATCCGTCGCGGTTCGAGGCCGACCGTCAGGTCTGGCGCTGGCAGGCGAACGGCCGGGCGCTGGACGACCGTCTGGTCTATGCGTTCGGCGCCGAACGCGAGGATACGTCGGGCAGTCTGTCCAGCGGGGCGTCGGAAGAGCTGGGGACCACCTCGGTCTTCGCCGTCGCCAACTGGCGGGCTGGCGAGCGCCTGACCGTGACCGGCGCGCTGCGCTGGGACGACACCGACGATTTCGGCTCCAAAACGACGGGCCGGGCCTCGGCGGCGTTCGACCTGGGCGCGGGCTTCACCGTGTCGGGGGCGTACGGCACGGGCTTCAAGGCGCCGTCGATCAGCCAGGCGGTCTGCGACTACTGTTCGGCGCCCCAGCCGTGGCCGACCCTGCGGCCCGAGACCGCCGACAGCGTCGAACTGGCCCTGGGCTATCGCACCGCTGACGGGCGTCTGGAGGCGCGCGCGACGATCTATCAGCTGAATGTCGAGGACCAGATCTTCTACCTGGCGCCGCCGCCGACCTATCAGGCGGTCTATGTGAACCTGGACAAGACGCGCACCGACGGGGTCGAGCTGGAAGGACGCGCCATCCTGGGCGGCGGGTTCGATCTGAGCCTGGCCTATGCCTGGACCGACGCCGTGGACCGCACGACGGGCCGGCGCCTGCTGCGCAATCCGGAGCATTCGGGATCGGCTACCCTGGGCTGGACCGGCGAGCGGCTGTCGGGCGCACTGACGGTGCGGGCCGAGGACGATCAGGACGACGCCGGCGGTGTGCGCGAGGGCTTCGTCACCGCGAACCTGAACGGTTCATATGCCCTGACGCCCAACGTCGACCTGACCGCACGGGTCGAGAACCTGGCGGACGAGCGTTATCAGCAGGTGCTGGGTTACGGCGAGCCGGGTCGGTCCGGCTATGTCGGGATCAGGCTGCGCTACTGATCGACAGGCGGCCAGCGGCCATGGCCGCCGGCCGTTCCAGCGCCAGCGCGCTCCAGTCCACATCGGGCCGGGGCGCGTGGGCGGCGGCCAGGACGGCGCGCAGTTCGGCGGCGGAGGCGACGCTGGCGACCACGGCCGAGACGTCCTGAAGGCCCAGGGTGAAGGCCAGGGTGGCCTGCATCGGGTCGATCCGGGCCTCGGCCAGGCGGCGGCGAACGCGCGACAGGGCGGCGCCCAGCGGTTCGTGCGCGGGCAACAGGTCGCCGTTCATGAACAGCAGGCCGTCAGCGAAAACGGACGAGACGTGAACCGCGACGCCCAGCGCCGCCAGTTCGGACAGGGCGCCCGACTGGATGGCGCGCTGGTCCAGCAGATTGCAGGGCAGTTGCACCACATCGGGTTGGAAGCGGCGGGCCAGCAGGGCGGGGCCGTCCTCAACCTCGCAACAGAAGCCGATCTTGCGGAACAGGCCGCGATCCTTGAGCGCCTGCATCCGGTCCCACAGGGCGCGGCCCTCGGCCCCGGCCAGGTCGTCGGCGCTGGCGGCCAGCAGGACCTCGCCGCGCGGCAGGCCCATCCGCTCCAACGAACGGCGGGCGCGGGCCTCGACCCGGTCCAGACCCTCGGCCAGGGAGACGGTGCGCACGGTGACGCGGAAGGGCGAGGGGAAGGGCCAGGCCTGGCCCAGCAGCCGTTCGCCGTCGCCGTCCGGGCGGGTGGCGACCAGGCCGACCCCGCCGTCGGCGGCGGTCTGCAGCAGCAGGCGCAGGGCGTCCTCGCGCGCGCCCGATGGAACGGGCACGGCGCGCTCGGGCTCGGTCACCACCGCAAGGGCGAGGCGGGCGGCCGGAGATGTCGGACAGGCGGATCTCACGGGTCGATCCTGCGCGCGCAATGCTTAAGGCATTGCTGATCTGCGCACGGAATGAGGGTTACCGGCCGTAAGCCTTAATCGGCGTCCGGCTGACGGTCCGGATGGGCGGCCAGAAAGGCCGGATGGGCCCCGGCCGCCGCTTCTATCGCCTGCAGCCGGGGCCACGCGTCCAGCGCGACATTGAAGCGCCGGGCCGAATAGAGTTGCGGGATCAGATAGCAGTCGGCCAGGGTCGGCGAATCACCGAAGCACCAGCCGGCGCCGTGGCGCGCGACCAGGGTCTCCATTGCGTCGAAACCCGCCGTGATCCAGCGCCAGGCCCAGGCGTCGGTGGCGGCCTGATCGGCGCGGAAATCGTCTTTCAACGCCTTCAGGACGCGCAGATTGTTCAGCGGGTGGATGTCGCAGCCGATCAGGGCGGCCATGGCCCGGACCTGCGCCCGGTCCAGCGGATCGGCGGGTAGCAGAGGCGGGGCCGGATGCGCCTCCTCCAACCATTCCAGGATGGCCGGGCTTTGGGTCAGGACGGCGCCGTCGACTTCCAGCGCGGGGACCAGGCCCTGCGGATTCATCGCCAGATAGGCGTCCGACGTCTGCTCGGCCTTGCGCAGGTCCAGGGGCGCGGTCCGGTAGGCCAGGCCCTTCAGGTTCAGGGCGATGCGCGTGCGGTACGAAGTGCCCGAGCGCCAGTAGCCGTGCAGGATCATGCGTCGGTCCCCATGGTGAAGATCAGGGGTGGCAGGCCCTCGATCGTCGCTTCCACGCGATCGCCGGGGTTCAGCGGGCCGACGCCCTGTGGCGTGCCGGTGAAGATCAGGTCGCCCGCGCGCACGTCCCACAGGCGGCGCGCCTGCTCCAGCACCTCGGCCGGGCTCCAGATCATGTCGTCCAGGCGGGCCGACTGACGCGCCTGGCCGTTGACCGACAGGGCGATGCGCGCGGTCGGATCGGGCAGGGCGCCCAAGTGCAGGGCGCCGCAGGGCGCGGACTGGTCGAACCCCTTGGCCGCGTCCCAGGGCCGGCCGGCCGTCTTGGCCATGGCCTGGATGTCCCGGCGGGTCAGATCGACGCCGACGGCCCAGCCCATGATGTCATCCAGCCCCACGGCGGCGACCAGTTCGACCTCGAAATGCAGATCAGCGGTGGCGCCTGGCCAGGCGGGATCGGCGCCGTCGGTCACCACCGCATCGGCGGGCTTGGCGAAGAAGAAGGGCGGCGCGCGGTCGGGGTCGCCGCCCATTTCACGCGCATGGGCGGCGTAATTCTGGCCCACGCACAGGACGCGGCGAATGGGAAAGCGTTCGATCCGGCCCTGGACAGGCAGGGAGGGCGTTGCGGCGGGGGGGAACAGCCAGGCGGTCATGCGCTTTTCTAGGCATGGAAACGGCGGTGCGCCAGCACGCCACATGCTGCGTTGCGGGAACTCCCGGTGGGGTGTGGCGTTCCGTGGCGGGGTTCCCTATTTTACCGTCAAGCTTAGACCCGGAGCGCGCACCATGGCCACCACCAAGGCACGAGAAGACATCAAGGCTGATCTGAAGACCCTCAAGGAGGATCTGAAAGTCGGCGCCCGTGAGGAAACGCAGCGTCTGCGCGAGAAGGCCGCCGAGGCCGACGCCCGCCTGCGTGAAAAGGGCGAGGAGCTGCGCGAGCGGGCTCGCGGCTATTACGACCAGGCCCGCGTGCGGGGCCGTGACTATTACGACGACGCCAGCGAAAAGCTGGACGAAGCCCAGCGCTATATCGTCGAGCGGGTGCAGGAGCGCCCGGTGCAGTCCACCGCCATCGCCCTGGGCGTCGGTGTGGTGATCGGCCTGCTGCTGTCCGGTCGGCGTCGCTGATGCTGGGCAGGGGGCTGGTGAATCGCCTGGTCGCCATGGCGGTGGCGGCCGGCGCCGCCTTCGTCGCCGTCGTGGCGCTGGGGGCGACCGTCTATTACGCCCTGGCTCTGGCGCTGACGCCTCTGGGCGCGGCGGCGGTCACGGCCGCCCTGTTCGCCCTCGTGGCGCTGGTGGTGTGTTTCGTCTTCCTGAAGCGCTCGGACGGCGACGACGATGAAGACGAAGATCACATGGGCGACGGCGGCCTGACCGCCCGCGCGCTGATGCTGTTCCGCAATCGCCCGATCCTGGCCACCACGGCGGCGCTGGCCGGCGGCTGGATCTTCCTGCGCAATCCGGCGCTGGCCACCATGGTGGCGGCGGCTTTCACGGAAAAAACTCCGGGCCGCAAACGCCGCTAGAACGGAACGGCTACGCCTCCGGAACGTTGGTAGATCACGTGGGTCACATGGCCCCGTCCACGCCAACTTTCCCGGAGGGACCCCATGATCCGTTGGGCCATTATCTTCCTCGTCATCGCGCTGATCGCCGCCGTTCTCGGCTTTGGCGGCATCGCCAACTTCTCGTTCGAGATCGCCAAATTCGTCGCCGTGATCGCGGTCATCCTGTTCGTCATCGCCCTGGTGGCGGGCGGACTGCGCGGCCGGACGCCTCGAATATAGGCGAGGTCCGATACGCCGGAATCAAAGGGTCGCGGTTCGCCGCGGCCCTTTTTTCATGGCCCAGTTCAGCGAAGGGCTTCTTCGGAGGGCGTAGGTTTGAAAGGGCTGGGGGCGGTTTCCGGGCGGCGCGTGTCCTGTCGGCGCGGCAGGCGCCACACCTCGGACGGCTCGAAGGCGGACCCGCGCCAGGCCAGGGCGGTGACCACGATCTCGCGCCCGTCCCAGTCGATCTGGTTGAAGCTGGGCGGCGCCCCCCGTTCGCGGTGCGACAGCGTCCCGCAGCCGATCGCATAGGAACAGCGGTCCGCCAGGTCGATGGGCAGGGCGAACGGCACGTGCACATGGCCGCTCATGACCAGATCGACCCCCGCCTCGGCGAAGATCAGGGCCGCCTGGTCGCCGCGCTTGACCTCGCCCGTCATGGGGGCGCCGATCATCTCGATCAGGGGATGGTGACAGGCCAGAATGCGCAGCGCGCCGGCCGGCGCCTGACGCAGGGCCTCGGCTGCGCGGCGTGTCTGGTCCAGATCGATCACGCCCTTGGACCAATTGGGTCGGGCCTGCCAGCCGCGGGCCGTGGTCACGCCGCGCACCATCACCTGTTCGCCCAGGAACTGATGGTCATGGGCCGGGTGGCCGGTCGCGCGCTCGAACGCGCGCCAGGGATGGAACAGTCGCGCCACCACATCCCAATAGGGCACGTCATGATTGCCGACCGTGACGAAGACCGGCTCCGGCAGGGCGCGGATCCAGTCCCCGGCCGCCGCGAATTCCTCTGGAAAGCCGCGCTGGGTGATATCGCCTGTGACCAGGACCAGGTCTGCGGGCGTGGCGTGGGCGTAGTCCAGGGCGGCGGCGCAGGCGTGGACGTGTTCGCAGCCGAAATGCACGTCCGAGAACTGCAGCACCCGCCCCATCAGACACTGTCCTCGGCCGCCGCCGGGCGCGGCGTCAGCGCCATGAAGGCGCGCGGCAGGAAGCGGACCTGGGCGTTCAGGCCCAGCAGCTTGGGCTCCCCATCGATCACGGCGGGGATGCGCGAACGGGCGCGGACGCGGACCGACCTGGTCGGCCGGGTCAGGACGGCCGGGTCCTGACGCCAGTCGTCGAACAGGGCGTGGGCGGCCAGGCGGAAGGCGTCGGCGGCGCTGACGGGATCCATGGCGGCAGCTTCCAGCCCCGTCGGGGCGTCCATGGCCCTTGAGATCATCGGGCTGATCAGCACCAGCGCCTCGGTGCGGCGGGCGCGCTGGCCGTCCAGCTCATAACGGATGCGGCCGGAAAAGGCGCGCCGCAGGGCCCGTCGCGCCAAACCGAAGGCCTTTTTCAGCTTGCCCGTGCGGATCGCCTCGCGCGCGGGCGCCCACAGGGCGGGCGATCCCAGGATGGCGGCGCAATAAAAGGCCTCGCCCTCGACCTCGCCGCCCGCGACGGCGCGCGGTTCGCCGTCCTCGAGCGCCGAGCGCAGGGCGGCCTTCCAGTCGGTTGTGCCGTACAGCGCCTTGGGCAGCATGTTCATGGTGCCCCCGGGCAGGGGCGAGATCAGCGGCCCGTCGACCCCGGCGCGCGCCGCCACGGAGCGGGCGGTGCCGTCGCCGGCCAGCACGAACAGGACATCCGGCTTGCCCGCCAGGGCGTCGGCGATCTGCTGGTCGAAAGCCCCGGCCTCCAGCGCCACCACCTGGGCGTCGCAGGCGTATTCCGCCAGCAGAGCCTCGGCCTCGGCCACGGCTTGGGGACCGACGCTGCCCGACAGGGGATTGACCAGCATGGTCACGCGCTGGATCGGCGTGTGGGCGGTCACGGCCCGACGTTCCGCCGCCGTGTCGGCGGCCACCGCGGCGGCCTCGATGGTCGAGGAGACTGCCCGGCTTTCGACCTCGGCGGCGGACTTGCGGCGCCGGTTGACGCTCGACGTCGGGGCGGACCGTTTCCGGGCGGGCGTCTTCGGAGTGGCGTCAGGCATTTCGCCCGAACGCGCCGCCCCGAGCGGCGTTCCGCCGAAGCGGGACTATTCCTTGCGCAGTTCGTCCGCCGCGCCCTGTGCGCCCGCCGCCAGGGCGTCGCCGGTGCGGGCGGCGACGTGGCCGGCCTTTTCCGGGGCCTTGCCGACCGCCGTCAAGGCGTAGCCCCAGCCGGTGGCGACCCAGCCGTCGACCTTGGCGCCGGCGCCGGCGACCGACTTCTCCTTGATCGCCAGAATGATGATCAGGGCGCCGAACAACGCCAGCAGGGTGACCAGGAAACCGACGAACGGCCCGGCCGAGCCACGCTTGCGCGACCGCGCCCAGACCGGCCCGTGATCGCCGCCGTCCGCCATCCGGACAGGTTCAGGAAAACGCATCGAAACAACCCCCGTAGAGAGACCCAACCCCCATGAACCTCGGCGAACGAGGTTTGGGGATCAGCTTAATACAGCCTTAACCGTCAGCATAGGCGCGGAACCGGGACAGTGATCCAGCGTTCTCGCCTCGGGGGCGAACAAGAGGGATGAAGGGATCACCTTATGAACAAGACCATTCTCGCGATCGCGGGCGCCGGTTTGCTGGCTTCCGCCTGCGCCAGCGACCCATATTACGGCGGCTCCAGCAATAACGAAGCCGCGCGTCAGGGCGCCATCGGCGCGGCGATCGGCGCTGTCGCCGGGGCAGCGATCGGCAATAATGTCGGCGGCGGCAGCGCCGCAACCGGCGCCGCGATCGGCGCCATCGCCGGCGGCGCAGCCGGCGTGATCCGCGGCTCCAACCAGGACCGTAACAACCAGCAGCGCTATTACGACAACCAGCGCCGCTCGTACTACTACTGCTACGACGGCCGTCAGAACGAATGCTATTGGGAAGACGGTTCGCGCCGCTATTGATCGCGGGTGACCGCTGGCCGGTCATATCGAGATCTTGAGGAAGCGGCCCGTCGTCTGGCGGGCCGCTTTTTTCATTTCTGGAGCCGGCGGGCTGTCCGGCCATCATCGGGGGTTTGGAATGCGACATCGGACAATCATCAGCGTGATCCTGGGGGCCGGCCTGCTGGCGGCGGCCTGTGCGCCCGCCAGTCCGTTCCGGAGCCGTGACGATCTGGTGCGGGACCCGACCCACTGCGCGCCGCAGCGGTTCGAGGTCTATTTCGCCGACAGTCAGGCGCGGCTGACCGACGCGGCGCGCGAAGCGATCAGCCTGAACGCCACGCGGCTTCAGGGCTGCGACGTCAGCCGGGTGCGGGTGCTGGGGCTGGCCGATGCGCGTACGGGGACGCCCGCGGCCAATCTGACCCTGTCCGAACAGCGCGCCCGCACGGTGGCCGAGGCCCTGCTGGCGGCGGGCCTGCCCCGGCCGGTGTTTGAGGTGGGAGCCGCCGGCGCCGATGGCGCGGTGGCCGAGGGTGGCGCGCTGGAGCCGATGCGTCGCCGCACCGAAATCCTGATCGAGGCCGCACGGCGTTAAGTCTTGTGCGGCGGGCCGTCGCGGGCGGTGGTCCGGGCGGCGCGGCTTGGCTAGGGTGGGCGATCCGACGACTGGAATTTGCCCCTTGCGCCTTCTGACCATCCTGCTGACGGCCCTGACCCTGGCCCTGACCGTGCTGGCGACCGGGCCGACGCGCGTTGAGGCGCAGGGCCGATCCCTGGCGCTGCTGGCCGCGACCGGCCCTCAGCGCACAGACCGGATCGAGGCGGAACTGGTCCCGATGAGCGCCTGGGCGACGCCCGGATCGACCGTCATCGTGGCGGTGCGCCAGAAGATCGAGCCGGGCTGGCATACCTATTGGCGCAACCCGGGCGATTCCGGCGGCCCGACGACGCTGGACTGGACGCTGCCGGGCGGCGTCACGGCGGGGGACATCGTCTGGCCCCTGCCGGAGCGGCAGCGACTGCAGACACTGATGAATTTCGGCTATTCCGGCGTGGTCTATCTGCCCGTGCCGATCGAGGTCCCGGCCTCGGCGCGCCCTGGGGAAACCCTGCGCCTGCGCGCCGACGCCCTGTTCATGGTGTGCAGCGACGAGATGTGCGTGCCGGACGAGCTGACGCTGGCGCTGGACGTGCCGGTGCGCGAGGGCGCAGCGCCACTGGACCCCCGTCACGGGGCCGCGATTCAGGCGGTGGTCGAGACCGCGCCGCGCCCGGCGGGCATCACCGCCCGCGCCGGCCTGGCGGACGGCGTCCTGACCCTGACGGCCACGGGCGGACCGCTGACGGGCGCGACGCCACGCCAGGCCTTCTTCTTCTCCTTCAAGGGCGGGCTGATCGACCATGCGGCCGTCCAGACCGGCGAGCGCGGGCCGGACGGCGTCACCCTGAAGATCAAGGGTGGACGCGGACTGTTGACCAACGGCCTGACCGGCCCTGTCGCCGGGGTGCTGATGACCGACGCCGGCGCCTGGGAGATCGAGGCGGCGCCGGGGCCGGCGCTGGCGGGCGCGGCGGGCGACGGCGCCCTGTCTGGCGACGAGGCGAAGGCCGGGGCGGCGATGGGCCTGGGCGGTTTCGCCCGGGCCGCGCTGTTCGCCCTGCTGGGCGGGCTGATCCTGAACCTGATGCCCTGCGTCTTCCCCATTCTGGCGATGAAGGCTGCGTCGCTGGCGCGGTCGGCGCACGAACCGGGCGAGGCGCGGCGGGACGGCCTGGCCTTCCTGACGGGGGTGCTGGCGACCTTCCTGGCGCTGGCGGGCGCGCTGCTGGCCCTACGCGCGGGGGGGCAGGCGATCGGCTGGGGCTTCCAGCTGCAGTCGCCGGCAGTGGTCGGCGGTCTGGCCCTGCTGATACTGGCCGTGGGCCTGAACCTGTCGGGTGTGTTCGAAATCGGCGGCGGGTTGCAGGCGGCCGGGCAGGGGCGTCTGTCGCGCCTGCCGGGCGGCGCGGGCGCCTTCTTCACCGGGGTGCTGGCGGTGGTGGTGGCGGCGCCGTGCACGGCGCCCTTCATGGCCGTGGCGCTGGGAGCGGCGCTGCTGATGCCGTGGCCGATGGCGCTGACGGTCTTCGCCATGCTGGGGCTGGGTCTGGCCCTGCCCTATGTGGCGATCAGCCTGTCGCCCGGCCTGCTGCGCCGGTTCCCGCGTCCGGGCGCGTGGATGGAGCGGCTGAAGGCGCTGCTGGCCTTCCCCATGTATGGCGCGGCCCTGTGGCTGGCCTGGGTGTTCGCGCGCCAGACGGGGCAGGACGCCCTGGCCCTGCTGTTCGTCGCGGGTCTGCTGGCGGCGCTGACGCTGTGGCTGTTCGGCGTGCGGCAGACGGAAAGGGCCGAGGGTCGCCCCGGCCGCCTGGCGCTGATCGCCGCCCTCGTTTCCCTGATCGCCTTCGCAGGCGCCGGCTGGCTGGCCCTGCGCGCGCCGGCCGCAGCGACGGGCGAAGCGACGTCCAGCGGCCCCCTGGCCTCGCAGCCCTGGTCGGAGGCGGCGGTCGCCGCCGCGCGGGCCGAGGGACGGCCGGTGCTGGTCAATTTCACCGCCGACTGGTGCGTGACCTGCAAGATCAATGAGCGCGGCGCCCTGTCGTCCGCCCGCGTGGCCGAGGCGATGACGGCGGCGAACGCCGTCTATCTGGTCGGCGACTGGACCCGCCGCGACGACGCCATCACCCGCGAGCTGGAGCGGCATGGCCGCTCCGGCGTTCCGCTGTATCTGTTCTATGCGCCCGGCGCGGACACGCCGCGCATCCTGCCCCAACTGCTCGGCGAGGGGGTCGTGATCGACGCCTTGTCGGGTCGGAGTTGATTTCAGCCGCCGGAGACCCCGCCATGATCCGCCTTCTGACCGCCGCCTCCGCCGCCCTGTTGCTGGCCGCCTGCCAGCAACCCGCTTCGGCTCCGGAAAAGACCGACGCTCCGGCCGCCTCGGCCACCCGGACGGCGCCGAACTTCACCCTGGTCGATGCGGACGGCGCCCAGCGCTCGCTGGCCGATTTCCGGGGCAAGACGGTGGTGCTGGAATGGACCAACGAGGGCTGTCCCTATGTGAAGAAGCACTACACCGGCGCCATGCAGGCCCTGCAGCGCGCGGCGACCGCCGATGGTGTGGTCTGGCTGACCATCATCTCGTCCGCGCCGGGAACCCAGGGCTTTGTCCAGGGCGCCGAGGCCAAGGCGTGGAAGGCGAAGCACAGCGCCGCCTTCACCCATCTGTTGCTGGATCCGACGGGCGAAGTGGGCCGGCTGTATGACGCCAAGACCACGCCCGACATGCGGGTGATCGACGCCGAGGGGCGGCTGATCTACGTCGGCGGCATAGACGACAAACCGACCAACAAGGTCGAGGACCTGCAGGGCGCGACCAACTATGTCCAGGCGGCCCTGGACGACGTCGAGGCCAAACGCCCGGTGCGCACGGCCTTCGCCCAACCCTATGGCTGTTCGATCAAATACGCCGACGAACAGGCCTGATCGTCAGATCTCCGGCCCCTAGACCTCAGGTTGGGGCGGCGAGGTGATGACCTCGACGTTGTCGTTCAGCAGATAGGCCAGTTCGTCGAGCGCGACCTTGCGCTCGGCGTCGCTTGATGCGGTTTCGACCGCCGCGACCTTCTTCGGCATGTCCTCGGAAATGCCGCGCAGGATGCATTTCAGGTCGTTGTCCGTGCCGCGCTCTTTCAAGATCAGGTGTCCCTGAAGGTCCAGAGCGGCCAGATCGACGGCGCGGGTCTTGAAGTCGGCGAAGGCGGGGCTGGTCAGGAAGGCCGCGTCGCCCGAGGCGATCCAGCCGTCGACGATGGTCTTCAGCGCGCCCGAGCGGGCGACGATGTCGGCGAACAGCGGCTCGTGCGCCACCGTCACCGGCGCATCGGCGATCACGGACGGCTGAGCAGCGGCGGTCGCCACGGCGGGGTCGCTGAGCAGCAGAACGGCGGCGAGGGCCAGGCCACAGGACATCGAAGGCTCCTTTTCGGGCGCGTTTCCCGATCGGTGATTGAACCCCCATACGCCTGACCCGTAAACGAGGGCTTGAGCCCTGGTCGCAAATCGGAGTCGTCATGTCCGCCCCCATGCCCCTTCAAGCCGCCCTCGACGCCGCATGGACCGCGATGGAGGCCGTGGCGCGCCGCGACGCCGACGCCCGCATCGTTGACCAGTTCGCGGCCGATCCGGACCGGCTGGCGCGGATGAGCGTGGACGCGGCGGGCCTGCATCTGGACCTGTCGAAGCAGAGCTGGACCCGCGCCGGGTTCGAGGCCGCGCTGGATCTGGCGCGCGCCGCAGACGTGGCGGGGCGACGCGCGGCGCTGTTCGGCGGCGAGGCGGTGAACCTGACGGAGGGGCGGGCCGTGCTGCATCCGGCCCTGCGCGCGCCGGACGGCGGCGACTTCCACGCCCTGAGCGAGGCGGTGTCGGCCGAGGTCGAGGCGGTGCGCAGCCAGATGCGCGACTATGCTCAGGCCGTCCGCTCGGGCGCCGAAACGGGCGCGACGGGCAAGCCGTTCAGGGCGCTGGTCCACATCGGTATCGGCGGATCGGACCTGGGGCCGCGCGTGATCTGGGATGCGCTGCGTCCGCTGGACCCCGCCATCGACCTGCGCTTCGTCGCCAATATCGATCCGCGCGACATGGCCGAGGCGCTGACGGGGCTGGACCCCGAAACCACCCTGGTCGTCGTCGTCTCCAAGACCTTCACCACCCAGGAGACGCTGGCCAACGCCGAGGCGGCCAAGGCCTGGCTGGCGGCAGGCCTGCCGGGCGCTGGGGTGGAGCGGCATTTCATCGGCGTGACGGCGGCGCCCGAGCGAGCGGCGGCCTTTGGCTGCGGCCGCACCTTCGCTTTCCGCGACTGGGTCGGGGGGCGCTATTCGCTGTGGTCGGCGGTCAGCCTGTCGTGCGCCATCGGCCTGGGCTGGGACGCCTTTGCGGCGTTTCTGGACGGCGCCGCCGAGCTGGACCGGCATTTCGTCGAGGCGCCGCTGGAGGCGAACGCGCCGGTGCTGCTGGCCCTGGCCCAGATCTACAACGTCGACGGGCTGGACCGACCGGCGCGGACGGTGGCCCCCTATGCCCACGCCCTGCGCCGCCTGCCGGCCTTTTTGCAGCAGCTGGAGATGGAGTCGAACGGCAAGCGGGTGCGCCGCGACGGCTCGCCGGTGGGTCGCCAGACCTGCCCCGTCGTCTTTGGCGAGCCGGGCACCAACGGCCAGCACGCCTTCTTCCAGCAGATCCACCAAGGGCCGCAGGTGGTCCCGGGCGAGTTCGTGGTGGTGGCCCGGACACATGGCGATGCGCCCGAAGCCCCGCTGTGGGCCAACGCCCTGGCGCAGATGCAGGCGCTGATGGTCGGCAAGACCCAGGATCAGGCGCACGCCGAACTTCTGACCTCCGGCGCCGACGCGGCCGAGGCGGACCGGCTGGCTCCGCACAAGACCTTCCCCGGCAACCGTCCCTCGACCGCCATCGTCATGGACCGGCTGACGCCCCGGACGCTGGGGGCCCTGATCGCCCTGTACGAGCACAAGACCTTCGTCGAGGGTGTGATCTGGGACATCAACAGCTTCGACCAGTGGGGCGTGGAACTGGGCAAGGTGCTGGCCAGGGCGATCCTGAAGGACGTGACGGCTGGCGGCCCGTCGTCCGACCTGGACCCCTCGACCGCCGCCCTGCTGACCCGGCTGAACGGATGAAGATCATGCTCAACGCCGCCCTTCGCCCCTTGATGGCCGCTGCGCTGATCCTGCTGGCCGCCGCGCCCGCGACGGCCCAGGCGCCGATACTGGACGCCACGCGGACCGTGCCGGTGCGGTTCGCGCGGGGCGCGTCCTCGGCCACGATGAAGGGGATGGTTCGCGGCTATGACACGGTCGACTATGTGCTGGGCGCGCGGGAGGGACAGCGGCTGACGGCGGCGCTGCGGACCTCGAACAGCTTCGCCTATTTCACCGTCCTGCCGCCGGGCGATCCGACGGCGCCCGAGGGCGGGGCGACGACCAGGGACTATAGCGGCGTGCTGACGGCCAGCGGCGACTGGCGGGTGCGGGTCTTCCTGATGCGCAACGCCGCCCGGCGCGGCGAGCGGGCTTCCTATACGCTGACGACCGCCATCCGCTGAACAAGGAAAGGGCCCGACCTTTCGGCCGGGCCCTGACTGATCCTCACCTACCAGCGACGATCGTAGCGATAATCGCGGTTGCGGTGGTTCTGGTAGCTGCGCCACTCACCCTGGTTCCTCCAGAAGCGGCCGTCGCGGTAGTAGCCGCGGCCGTCGTAGTGGCGACCCTCATAATAGCGGGTGTTGTTGTAGCGGCTGTTGTCGTAGCGATAGTCGTAACGGTTGTTGTAGCGACGACGATCGTTGTCGTTGTCCGAGGCGATGGCCCCGATCGCGGCGCCGGCCAGGGCGCCGCCGGCGATATAGCCGCCGTCGCCATTGCCCAAGGCCGCGCCGGCCAGGCCGCCGACCACCGCGCCGATCACGGCGTTGCGGCCGGTGTCGTCACTGCGGTCGCGATAGCGCGACTGGGCGTCGGCGGGGGTGGCCGCCATCAGGGTCAGGGCCAGGGCGCCCGCACCGATCTTGGAAATGGTCTTCATATCAGGGCTCCTTTCAGGCGCCGGTTGATCGTTGAGAACCGTTTTAAGGGGGCGGGGCTGAACGACCCCAAGGTCGGTCATTCATTTTCGCGTCAGATTTCAGCGTCCGATCCGGGCCTGCGCCCTTGACGCTGGGGGGCGGTCTGCCTAACTCCCGCTCCGTTAGCACTCGGGGTCGACGGCTGCCAAAGCGGCGCGTCCCTGGGGCTCAGACAGACACTCTATTGGGAGATCATCAGATGGCGTTTCGTCCTCTCGGCGACCGCGTGCTGGTCAAGCGCGTGGAAGAAGAATCCAAGACCAAGGGCGGGATCATCATCCCCGACACCGCCAAGGAAAAGCCCCAGGAAGGCGAAGTCGTCTCCGTCGGCCCCGGCGCCCGTGACGACAGCGGCAAGGTCAACGCCCTGGAGCTGAAGGCCGGCGACCGCATCCTGTTCGGCAAATGGTCGGGCACGGAAGTGAAGATCGACGGCGAAGACCTGATCATCATGAAGGAATCGGACGTCCTGGGCGTGCTCGCGTAAGCACCTGCGTCGACGACCTTCTTCAACGAAATCAATAGATAGGAGCAGCCCACATGGCCGCTAAAATCGTACACTTCAACACCGACGCGCGCGACAAGATGCTGCGCGGCGTCAACGTCCTGGCCAACGCCGTCAAGGTGACCCTGGGCCCCAAGGGCCGCAACGTCGTGATCCAGAAGTCCTTCGGCGCCCCGCGCTCGACCAAGGACGGCGTCTCGGTGGCCAAGGAAATCGAGCTGGAAGACGCCTTCGAAAACATGGGCGCCCAGATGATCCGCGAAGTCGCTTCGAAGACGAACGACAAGGCGGGCGACGGCACCACCACCGCGACCGTCCTGGCTCAGGCCATCGTGCAGGAAGGCCTGAAGGCCGTCGCCGCCGGCATGAACCCGATGGATCTGAAGCGCGGCATCGACAAGGCCGTCGGTCTGGTGCTGGAAGAGATCAAGTCGAACTCCAAGCCGGTCTCCAACAACTCGGAAATCGCCCAGGTCGGCACCATCTCGGCCAACGGCGACTCGGAAATCGGCGAGCTGATCGCCCAGGCCATGGCCAAGGTCGGCAATGAAGGCGTCATCACCGTCGAGGAAGCCAAGACCGCCGACACCACCGTCGACGTCGTCGAAGGCATGCAGTTCGACCGCGGCTACCTGTCGCCCTACTTCATCACCAACGCCGACAAGATGGAGGCTGTCCTCGAAGAGCCGCTGATCCTGCTGTTCGAGAAGAAGCTGACCTCGCTGCAGCCGATGCTGCCGATCCTGGAAGCCGTGGTCCAGTCGGGCCGTCCGCTGCTGATCATCGCTGAGGACATCGAGGGCGAGGCCCTGGCCACCCTGGTGGTCAACAAGCTGCGGGGCGGTCTGCGCGTCGCCGCCGTCAAGGCGCCGGGCTTCGGCGACCGCCGCAAGGCCATGCTGGAAGACATCGCCATCCTGACGGGCGGCCAGGTCATCTCGGAAGATCTGGGCATCAAGCTGGAAACCGTCACCCTGGACATGCTCGGCAAGGCCAAGAAGGTCTCGATCACCAAGGACGACACCACCATCGTCGAAGGCGTGGGTGAAAAGGCCGACATCGAAGGCCGCGTCGCCCAGATCAAGCGCCAGATCGAGGACACCACCTCGGACTACGACAAGGAAAAGCTGCAGGAACGCCTGGCCAAGCTGGCCGGCGGCGTCGCCGTCCTGCGCGTCGGCGGCTCGACCGAAGTCGAAGTGAAGGAAAAGAAGGACCGCGTCGACGACGCCCTGAACGCCACCCGCGCCGCGGCGGATGAAGGCATCGTTCCGGGCGGCGGCATCGCCCTGCTGAAGGCCTCCAAGATCCTGGCCGACGTCAAGGGTGACAACGCCGACCAGAACGCCGGCATCGCCATCATCCGTCGCGCCCTGCAGGCCCCGATCCGTCAGATCGCCGAAAACTCCGGCGTCGAAGGTTCGATCGTGGTCGGCAAGGTGCTGGAGAACAACGACGCTTCGTTCGGCTTCAACGCCCAGACCGAAGAGTACGGCGACCTGGTCAAGATGGGCGTCATCGACCCCGCCAAGGTCGTTCGCACGGCCCTGCAAGACGCCGCTTCGGTGGCCGGCATCCTGATCACCACGGAAGCCGCCGTCGCCGACGCCCCCAAGAAGTCGGGCGGCGCCGCTGCTCCGGACATGGGCGGCATGGGCGGTATGGGCGGCATGGACTTCTAAGAAAGTCCATCAGCTCACGCTGGAATGCAGAAGGGCGGGGCCGAAAGGTTCCGCCCTTTTCGTTGTCCGGCTTCATGAACAATCGTTCATGTTTCGATCCCCGCGCTTGCAGCGGCGCAAGCCCGGCGTAAGGTCCGCCCCGACCCTGTCGGGAGGAGACAACACCCATGCGTTTCGTGACCCTTTGCGCCGCTGCGGCGCTGATGGCGGCTGCGGCCCCTGTCGCCGTGATGGCCCAAACCCCCGCCGCCGCGAGCGCCGTGCGCGCCGCCCCCGTGTCGGACCTGGTCCGCGAAGTCGACATTCCCTACAGCCGCTTCCAGCTGGACAACGGCCTGACCGTCCTGGTCCACACCGACCGCAAGGCGCCGGTGGTGGCGGTGTCGGTCTGGTACAACGTCGGCTCCAAGGACGAGCCGACCGGCCGCACCGGCTTCGCCCACCTGTTCGAGCACCTGATGTTCGGCGGGTCCGAGAATGCGCCGGGCAGCTATTTCACGCCGATGCGCAACATGGGCGCGACGGACATGAACGGGACCACCTGGTTCGACCGCACCAACTATTTCGAGACCGTCCCGACCCCGGCGCTGGAGCAGGCGCTGTATCTGGAAAGCGACCGCATGGGCTACATGCTGGGCGCCATCAGCCAGGAGACGCTCGATCTGCAACGCGGCGTCGTCCAGAACGAGAAGCGCCAGGGCGACAACCAGCCCTATGGCCTGACCGAGTACGCCCAGCTTGAGGGCCTGTTCCCCGAGGGCCACCCGTACCGCCACTCGACCATCGGCTCGATGGCCGACCTGGACGCGGCGTCGATGGAGACGGTGCGCGACTGGTTCCGCAGCAAATACGGCCCGAACAACGCCGTCCTGGTGCTGGCCGGCGACATCGACGAGGCCGAGGCCCGTCGCCTGACCACCAAATATTTCGGTCCGATCGCGCGCGGCCCGGTGAACACGCCGGCCGCCGCCCCGGTGCCGACTCTGTCCGCCCCGGTGACCAGGACGCTGCACGATCGCGTCTCGAACGCCCGCATCAACCGCAGCTGGGCCGTGCCCGGCCTGCTTGAGACGGACGCCGTGCCGCTGAGCGTCGGCGCCACCCTGCTGGGCGGTCTGGCCAGCTCGCGCCTGGACAATGAACTGGTGCGCGGCGACCAGAGCGCCGTGGGCGTCAGCGCCTCTCTGCAGGACTTCCACCGCGTCGGCCTGTTCGACGTTCAGGTCGATGTGAAGCCGGGCCAGGATCCGGCGGCCGTCGAGAGTCGCCTGGACGCCATCCTGGCCGACCTGATCGAAAAGGGTCCGACCCAGGACGAGGTGAACCGTGTCGTCACCCGCTATGTCTCGGGCCGCATCGCGGGTCTGGAGCAGGTGGGCGGTTTCAGCGGCAAGGCCACGGCCCTGGCCGAGGGCCAGCTGTATGCCGGCGATCCGGAGTTCTACAAGAAGCAGCTGGCCGCCTATGCCGCCGTCACTCCGGCCCAGGTGCAGGCCGCGATGGCCAAATGGCTGACCCGTCCGGCCTTCAACCTGATCACCCTGCCGGGCGAGCGCGAAGCCTATGAGGAGGCCGCGGCCGCGCCGTCGGGCGCCGCCCGCTCAGAGGCCCCGCCGATCCAGCGCGTCGAGCGACTGGCCAAGCCCGAGATCGGTCAGGTGTCCGACCTGGACTTCCCGACCGTCGAGCGCGCGACCCTGTCGAACGGCGTCAAGGTCGTCTACGCCCACAGCGACACCGTGCCGATGACGCGCGTCGCCGTCGAGTTCGACGCCGGCTTCGCCGCCGACGCCCCGGACCGCCTGGGCGCCCAGAGCCTGATGCTGGACCTGATGGACGAGGGCACGGCGAGGATGAACTCGACCCAGCTGGCCGAGGCCCAGGAGCGTATGGGCGCGACCATCTCCACCGGCGCCACCATGGACCGGTCGGCGGTGACCCTGACGGCGCTGACGCCGAACCTGCAGCCGTCGCTGGCGCTGCTGGCCGACGTCATCGACAACCCGGCCTTCGCCCCGGCCGAGGTCGAGCGCCTGCGCGCCCAGCGTCTGGCCCGCATCGCCCAGGAGAAGACCCAGCCGGAAGGTCTGGCCAACCGCGCCCTGCCGGGCCTGCTGTACGGAACCGACTATCCCTACGGCCGTCCGTTCAGCGGCGCCGGCGACGAGACCAGCATCGCCGCCCTGACGCGGGCCGATCTGGCCGCCCAGCACGACGCCTGGATCCGTCCGGACAACGCCACCATCTTCGTCACCTCGGACGTGCCGCTGGCCCAGCTGACGCCGCAACTGGAGGCCGCCTTCCGGGGCTGGTCCGCGCCGTCGACCGCCAAGGGGACCAAGACGTTCACGGCCGCCATCCCGGCCGCGACGCCGCGCATCCTGCTGATCGACCGGCCCCAGTCGCCCCAGTCCTATATCCTGGGCGGCCAGGTGCTGGACATGAACGGCACCGACGACACCCTGGTGCTGAACGCGGCCAACAATGTGCTGGGCAACGACTTCCTGTCCCGCATCAACAGCGACCTGCGCGAGACCAAGGGCTGGTCGTATGGCGTGGCCGGTTACGTCAGCGGCCTGCAGAACCGCCTGCCCTATCTGGTCCAGGCGCCGGTCCAGGCTGACCGCACCGGCGATTCCGTCGCCGCTCTGCTGGATCAGTACAAGGCCTTCCTGTCCGACAAGGGCGTGACCGATGTCGAGCGCGAGCGCACGGTCAACGGCAACACCCGCCGCCTGGCCGGCAGCTACGAGACCTCGGCCTCGGTGCTGGCGGCGCTGCGCCAGAACGCGCTGCTGGGCCGTCCGGACGACTATCAGGAGACCGTCGCCAGCCGCACCCGCGCGATGACGCCGGCCCAGATGGACGCGGCCGCCCGCGCCGCTATCGACCCCAGCAAATTCGCCTGGGTCGTGGTGGGCGACGCCTCGGTGGTGAAGCCGCAGTTGGACAAGCTGGGCCTGCCGGTCGAGGTGCGCCCCGCCAACCAGTAAGAGGGGACCGAACCCCCACGATTGACCGGTCCGGACGACATGTCCGGGCCGGTTTTTCTATGAGGCGAGGCAAAGAGTCGCGGTCATCGCCCTTTGGTCACGAACGATTTGCCCCGGCGATCCGGCGCTCCCCATAGTGAGGCTTCGTCGTCACAAGGGGATTGTTCGACAGATGCGCCTTTCCGCCCGCCTTTCCGTTGCGCCCGCCGCCCTCGTCGTCGCGCTGGGACTGACCGCCGCCCTGCCCGCCGAGGCCCAGTCGCGCCGAGCCGCCGCGCCGGTCGCCGCCGCCGAACTGACCCGCGCCGCGCCGGCGACCCATCGTGCCGTGACCTTCGCCGCCGCCCCGGCTGCGCCGTCGGGAACCCTGGTGCTGCCTCTGTCGGCCGCCAGCGATCTGGACGCCCGCGCCGCTACCCTGTCCTCCGATGCCCGCGCCGCTCTGGCCGCCGGGTTGAAGGGCGCCGATTTCGGTTACGGCAAGCGCAAGTCGGTCAGCCTGTACGGGCTGGGCGGCTGGGATCGGGTGCTGGTGGTCGGCCTGGGCGCCGACGCCTCTGCTGCTGACATCCAGGACGCCGGGGCCGCAGCCGGACGCGCCCTGGGCGCCCAGGCGGGCGAGCTGACCCTGCTGGCGTCCGGTCTGTCGGCCGAGGCGGCGTCCGAACTGGCCACCGGCCTGAACCTGGGCGAATACCGCTCGGACCTGTACCGCACCACCGGCCGTGACAAGCCGGCGCCGGGCGCTGCGACCGTGGTGGCCGATGACGCCTCGGGCGCCAGCGCCGTCTTCGCCGGGCGGGGCCGCGCCCTGGTCGAGGCCATGACCTGGGCTCGCGACATCTCGAACGAACCCGCCAACGTCGTCTATCCGGAAAGCTTCGTCGCCCGCGCCCGCGCGGCTTTCGCCGGCGTGCCGGGCGTGACCATCGAGGTGCTGGACGTGCCGGCGATGGAGCGTCTGGGCATGGGTTCGATCCTGGGCGTCGGCCAGGGGTCGCCGCGCCCGCCGCGCATGCTGATCGTCCGCTATCGCGGTCAGAACGCCCCGGCCGAGGTCTTCGGCGCCGGGCCGGTCGCCCTGCTGGGCAAGGGCATCACCTTTGATTCCGGCGGCGTCTCGCTGAAACCCGGCTCGGGCATGGGCGCGATGAAGATGGACATGTCGGGCGCCGCCGGCGTCGTCGGCGCCGTGCTGGCCCTGGCCAAATCCGCCGCGCCGGTCGATGTGGTCGCCGTGGCCGCCTTGGCCGAGAACATGCCCGACGGCGGCGCCATCCGCCCCGGAGATGTGCTGACCGCCATGAACGGCCGCACCATCGAGGTCATCTCGACCGACGCCGAGGGTCGCCTGGTTCTGGCCGACGCCATGGTCTATGCGGACACCCGCCTGAACGCCGCCGCCATCGTCGATGTGGCGACCTTGACCGGCGCGATCTCGACCGCGCTGGGCAGCGACTATGCGGGTCTGTTCAGCCGCCACGACAGCCTGTCGGACCAGCTGCACGCCGCCGGCGAAGCGTCGGGCGAACGCCTGTGGCGCCTGCCGCTGCATCCGAACTATGTCACCGCCACCTCGTCGCCGATCGCCGACATCAAGAACGCGGGCGAGGGCGGCGCCGGCGCGGGCACCGGGGCCCATTTCATCGGCTATTTCGCCCGTCCGGAAACGCCTTGGGCGCACCTGGACATCGCCAATGTCGACACCAGCGCCGCCAATGACGTGAAGCCGGCCGGGTCGACCGGCTGGTCCGTGCGCCTGCTGGAGCGGTTCGTGCGCGATTATCGCCCGGTCGCGCGTGAGGTCGGAACCGGCGGGTCCTGATCCACGGCGACGATCTCGACCGTCTGGCCGGCGACCACGGCCTCGTCCCCGACCGTCTTGCCCATCAGGGCGCGGGACAGGGGCGAGACGTGGCTGACCGAGCCGGCGGCGGGATCGGCCTGATCCTCACCGACGATGCGCCAGGTCTGGGTGCGGCCGTCCTCGCGCTCGATGGTGACGAAGCCCCCGAACCGCACCCGGCCGTCCGGCGTCGTCTCCAGCAACTGGGCCGAGGCGCGCCGGGCGGACCAGTAGCGCAGGTCGCGCGTGGCCCGCGCCATGGCGGTGCGGTCCGCTTCGATCGACCCCTGCGCCTGGGCGGCGGCGTAGGCCGCGCGGGCCGCGGCCAGTTCGGCGTCGATGGCCGCCAGCCCCTCGGCCGTCACCAGGTTGGCGTGGGGCGAGATCGGCCGGTCCGGCAGGTCCGCCGCCGTGGCTTCCAGATCTTCTTCCCGGGTGAAGGCGACGCTCATAAGGGAGCAGCGTCTAGGGCGCCGGGTCGTTCCGGTCTAGGAAGACGGGATGTCCCCTAACCCACCCCTTGTCCATGTGATCGGCGCCGGCCCCGCTGGGCTGATGGCGGCCGAACGTCTGGCCGGGGGCGGCGTGCGCGTCGTCGTGCACGAGCGGATGCCGTCGGTGGCGCGCAAATTCCTGATGGCCGGGCGCGGCGGGCTGAACCTGACCCACTCCGAAACACTGGAGGCGTTCGCGGGCCGCTATGGCGCGGCGCGGCCGATGGCGGAGGGCTGGGTGAAGGCGTTTTCGCCCGCCGATCTGATCGGCTGGGCCGAAGGGCTGGGTCAGCCGACCTTTGTCGGCAGTTCGGGGCGGGTGTTTCCGAAGACGATGAAGGCCTCGCCCCTGCTGCGCGCCTGGCTGGCGCGGCTGGATGGGCTGGGTGTGGAGGTGCGGACTCGATCGCGCTGGATCGGTTGGCGCGAGGATATGCTGGCGTTCGAGACCCCGGCGGGGGTTGGCCTGGAGCGGGCCGACGCCGTGGTGCTGGCGCTGGGCGGGGCGTCGTGGCCGCGGCTGGGGTCGGACGCGGCCTGGACCGGTTGGCTGGAGGCGCCGCTGTCGCCGTTCCGGCCCGCCAACGTTGGCTTCGACGTGGGTTGGAGCGATGTCTTCCGGGACCGGTTCGCGGGCCAGCCGCTGAAGGGCGTGGCGCTGGGTTTCGGCGACCGGACCGTGCGGGGCGAGGCGATGATCGCCGCCTATGGGATCGAGGGCGGGGGCGTTTACGCTCTGTCGGCCGATCTGCGCGAGGCGCTGGCGACCGACGGCGCGGCGACCCTGACGGTCGATCTGCGGCCCGACCTGTCGGTCGAGGCGCTGGCGGCGCGACTGACGCGGCCACGTGGCAAGGACAGTGTCACCAACTGGCTGCGCAAGGCCGGGGGCCTGTCGCCGGTCGCGGTGGGTCTGCTGCGCGAGATCGGCGAGCCGCCGCCGGGACCGGACAAGCTGGCGCGCCGGACCAAGGGCGTCCGGCTGAAACTGACCGGCGTACAGGGGCTGGAGCGGGCCATATCCTCGGCCGGGGGCGTGCGGCTGGACGCGGTGGACCAGCGGCTGATGCTGACGACCCGCCCCGGCGTCTTCGTCGCGGGCGAGATGCTGGACTGGGAGGCGCCGACCGGGGGCTATCTGTTGCAGGCCAGCTGCGCCTCGGGCGTCGTGGCGGCGCAGGGCGTGCTGGACTGGCTGGCCGACCCGAAACCGGAACAGGCTGGACCCGCCTGACGGCACAGGTTCGCGGCCCATGCGTTGCCCCCCAGCCCGGGCTTGTGGGCATATCGAGGGTATGACCGTGCGCGGAATGGATTTCAGCTCGTGGCAGAGCGTTCTGACCAGCCTGGTCGCGCTGGCGCTGTTCGCCCTGATCGGCGTGGGCATCCGCCTGGTCATGATGATGACCTTCCAGCAGCGCCGCGAACGCGCCAACCGCCAGATCAACGAGCGGCTGAAGACGCTGATGGCGGCCTACAAGGTTCTGGGCGGGTCGTTCACCGGCGACCTGTCGGTCGACCCCCGGCACATGCGCCAGCTGCGCCGCGCGCCCGCCGTCGGTGAAGACGGCGAGATCGGGAGTTCGGACCGGGCCCGGCGCATCCGCGACGCGGTCGAGGCCGCCCTGGCCGACATCATCCTGCTGGGGACGGACGAACAGGTGCGGCTGGCGCAGCGGGCGGCGCGCGAACTGGTCGAGGGGCGGCCGGTGCGCACCCATGAATTGGTGGTCTCGCTGCGCGATTTCATCCGCCACGCGCTGGACCTGGCCCCGATTCCGGCCGGACTGGACATTCCCGTTCAGGGGCCGACGCGGCCCGCGGGCGCGGGGGGCCGCGGCGGCGACGGGGGCAGGGCCGGCGGTGGAGGCGGCGGGGGCGGCATGGGGGGCGGCATGGGCGGCGGCGCGGGCGGGGGCGGTATGGGCATGGGGATGGGTATGGGTGGTGACGAGGCGTCCAGCGCCGATCCGCGCTGAGATCGCGGCCCAGGGCGTGACGCGTCGCCTGCCCTTGGCTAGGACTGGGGCATGACCGATCTGCCCGACATTTACGGCGTCTGTCCGCCGCGCTTCGACGCGGTGAAGGACGCTTTCGCCCGCAATTTCATCGACGCGCCCGAGGGGCTGAACGAACTGGCCGCGCGCTTCAGCGTCTGTGTCGAGGGCGAGCCGGTGATCGACCTGTGGGCCGGGTCGGCCGATCTGGCGGGGACGATCCGGTTCGATGCGCGGACTCTGGTCCCGGTCTTTTCGACCGGCAAGGCGGTGATGAGCCTGATGATCGCCTGGTGCGTCGAGCGGGGGCTGCTGGCCTATGACGACCGGGTCGCCGACCACTGGCCGGCCTTCGGCGCGGCGGGCAAGGACCGGCTGACGGTCGCGCAGCTGATGAGTCACCAGTCGGGCCTGCCGGGCTTTTCCGAAGGGGTCGAGCCGGCCATCTGGTTCGACCGGCAGGCGGTGCTGGACCGGCTGGCGGCGCAAGAGCCGCTGTGGGCGCCGGGGACGGCGTCAGGCTATCACCCCATCACCATCGGCTATCTGGCGGGCGAGCTGTTCCGCATCGTCGACGGACGCAGCATGGGCGCGGCCCTGCGTGAGGATTTCGCCACGCCGTTCGGCCTGGACCTGTGGCTGGGCCTGCCCGAGGCCGAGCATGGGCGGGTGGCGCAGCTGAGGAAACCGGCCGCCGCGCCGGACCTTGGCCCCATCGACGCGATCAAGAAGGCCGCCTTCCTGGATCGCGGCTCGACCCCCGGCGGCCGAGGCTCGACCGAGTGGCGGATGGCGGAGATCCCGTCGGCCAACCTGCACGCCACGGCGCGCGACCTGGCGCGGATGCTGTCGGTCATCGCCACGGGCGGCGCGCTGGACGGCAGGCCAATCCTGTCGCCGGCGACGCTGGAGGCGGCGACGCGGGAACGGATCCACGGGCCCGACAAGGTGCTGCCCTTCGTCATCAGCTGGGCGGCGGGATTCACGCGTAACCAGGGGCTGAACATCTTCGGACCGAACCCGCAGGCGGTGGGGCATTGCGGCTGGGGCGGATCGATGGCCTTCGCCGATCCGGAGGCGAAGGTGTCGGCCGCCTATGTGATGACGCGCCAGTCGCCGCACCTGATCGGCGACCCGCGGGCGCTGCGCCTGATCGACGCCTTCTATTCGGCCTGAGGGGCCGCCCGCGCCGCGCGGGCGCGCTGGACGGCGGCGGCGGCGAAGACCGCGGCTCCGGCCCAGATGAAGACGAAGCTGACCGCGCGCAGCGGGGTGAAGGCCTCGCCCGCCCATACCCCGCAGGCGAACTGCAGCGTCGGGGCGATGAACTGGATGAAGCCCATGGCCGACAGCGGCAGGCGCCGCGCCGACCAGGCGAACAGCGCCAGCGGCAGGACCGTCGCCGGGCCGTTGACCATGGCCCAGGCCAGGTTGGCGGGCGAGGACAGGCCGATCGCGCCGGGCCCGCTGAGCTGGAGCCAGGTCAGGAAGATCAGGCCCAGCGGCAGCAGCAGCAGGCATTCGACGAACAGGCCGGTCTGAGCGTCGGCGGGCACGCGCTTGCGGATCACCCCATAGGCGCAGAACGTCAGGGCCAGGATGATGGAGATCCACGGCGGCCGCCCCAGCGCCAGCGCCTGGATCAGCACCCCGATGGCGGCCAGGCCGATGGCGATCTTGCCGCCCCGGCTGATCTTCTCGCGGAACAGCAGGGCCCCGGCGGCCATGTTCAGCAGCGGGTTGATATAGTAGCCGAGGCTGGCCTCCAGCGTCGCGCCGTGGGTCGTGGCCCAGACATAAACGCCCCAGTTCAGCCCGATCAGCGCGGTCGATCCGGCCAGCCAGATCAGGGTCGAGGGCGTCCCCAGCACCCGCTTCACCTGGCCCCACTGACGCGACATCAGCACCAGGACGCCGGCGAACAGCACGGCCCAGACGGCGCGCTGGGCCAGGATCTCGGGCGCGGTGAAGCCCTGGGCCGCCATGCCCATGAACAGCAGCGGCAGGAAGCCCCAGATGACATAGCAGCCGATCGCCGAAATCAGGGCGGTGCGGGCTTCTGCAGGGGCGGGAACGGGGGAGGCGGACACGCTCACGGCGGACCTTTCGCACCCCGCCGCGCATGGCGTGACGGGGCTCAGAATGAAAACGGGCGCCCCTCAGGCAGCCTCGCATCGCGCGCGAGGCGATAGGGGCTCCTTTACATGACCCTCAAGCAGCCCCGCGCCGCGCGCGGGGCGTCAGGCCCTCTCTTACTCAGACCGTAATGCTGCGGTAGCCGCTTTTGGGCTGGATCACCCCGGCCTCGTCCAGCAGCTGGGCGATCTGGACGGCGTTCAGGGCCGCGCCCTTGCGCAGGTTGTCGGACACCACCCAGAAGGCCAGGCCGTTCTCGACCGTGTGATCCTTGCGGATGCGGCTGACATAGACGGCATGTTCGCCGGCCGCGTCGACGGGGGTGATGTAGCCGTCATGCTCGCGCTTATCGATGACCTGGACGCCCGGCGCCTCGCGCAGGATCTCGCGGGCCTCGTCGGGGGCGATGGGGCGGTCGAACTCGACCGTCACGGCCTCGGAGTGGCCGACGAAGACCGGCACGCGGACGCAGGTGACCGTCAGCTTGATGGAGGGGTCCAGCATCTTGTGCGTCTCCTTCCACATCTTGGTCTCTTCATCGGTATAGCCGTCCTCGTTGAAGGCGCCGATGAAGGGGATGACGTTGAAGGCGATCTGCTTGGGGAATTTCTTCGGCGTGGCGTCGCCCAGGCCGTAGATGGCCTTGGTCTGGTTCCACAGCTCGTCCATCCCTTCCTTACCGGCGCCCGAGACGGACTGGTAGGTCGAGACGACGACGCGCCTGATCTTCGCCGCGTCATGCAGCGGCTTCAGCGCCGTGACCAGCTGGATGGTCGAGCAGTTCGGGTTGGCGATGATGTTCTTGGTCTTCGCCTGCTTGATGGCGTCCGGGTTCACCTCGGGCACGATCAGGGGCACGTCCGGGTCCATGCGGAAGGCCGAGGAGTTGTCGATGACGATGGCGCCGGCCTTGCCGATCTTCTCGGACCATTCGCGCGACACCGCGCCGCCGGCGCTCATCAGCACGATGTCCACGGTCGAAAAGTCGAACTGCTCCAGGTCCTGGCATTTCAGGGTGCGGTCGCCGAACGAGACCTCGACCCCCTTGGATTTGCGCGAGGCGATCGCATGCATTTCATCGACGGGGAAGTTCAGCTCCTCGAGGATGGACAGCATTTCCCGGCCGACATTGCCGGTGGCGCCTACGACGGCGACGCGATAGCCCATGGGACACGATCCTTGTTGCGGGGAAGACGTTTCGCATTTGGGTCTTTCGCAGGCGCGAAGCAATCTCTTTTCCCGGCTTCTTTCGCCCGCTATGGCCCTTTCATGCCCTCAGCCATCCGCCGCGCCTATAACGCCCGCCTGAAATCCGGGGCGATCCATGCCGATCCGGACCAGGCGCCGGTGGTTCAGGCGCTGGAGCGGCTGGAGAAGGATCTGTCGAAGAAGGGGCTGTTCGGCAAGCCGCCCGAGGTGACCGGCGTCTATCTGTGGGGGCCGCCGGGTCGCGGCAAATCCATGCTGATGGACCGGTTCTATGCGGCCAGCCCCGAGCCGCGGAAGATGCGGGCGCATTTCCACGCCTTCATGGCCCGGGTCCACGACCTGATCCGCCAGTGGCGCGAGGGTGACGCGAAAGCCCGCAAGCGGGTATTTGGCCAATCGAAAGGCGATGACCCCATCGCGCCGGTGGCCGAACTGATCGCGTCCGAGGCGCGGCTGCTGTGTTTCGACGAACTGCAGGTGACGGACATCGCCGACGCCATGATCCTGGGCCGGCTGTTCGAGGCGCTGTTCGAGCGGCGGGTGGTGCTGGCCGTGACCTCGAACCGGGCGCCGGAGCAGCTGTATCTGAACGGGGTCAACCGGCAGCTGTTTCTGCCCTTCATCGACATCATCCGCGACCGCTGCGTTGTGGTCGAGACAGCAGGCGCGCGGGACTGGCGGCTGGACCGGCTGACGGGAACGAAGGTCTGGTTCACGGCGGGCGATCCCGGGTTCGAGCGGCTGTGGGCCGACCTGAAGGGCGACGAGCCGGAGGAGCCGGCCAGCCTGAACGTGCTGGGGCGCGAGGTGACGGTCGCCCGCACCGTCGGCGGCATGGCGCGGGCGACGTTCGACGACCTGTGCGCCCGGCCGCTGGGGCCGCAGGACTATCTGGCCGTGGCGGGGCGGTTCCATATCCTGTTCCTGGAGGGCGTGCCGAAACTGGGCCCGGCCAACCACCACGAGGCGCGCCGCCTGGTGACCCTGATCGACGCCCTGTACGAGGCGGAGGTCAAGCTGGTGGCGTCCGCCGCCGCCGCGCCCGAAGCCCTCTATACCGAAGGGGTCGGCGCCTTCGAGTTCGAGCGCACCGTGTCGCGCCTGCACGAAATGGGCAGTCAGTCCTGGCTGGAACGCCAGACCGGCGACGCCGCCCCGGCCGAGGCGCCGGCGCCCTGAGGGGGTGAGTTGCACTGCACTGCTCGGAAAAAATCAGTGCAGTGCGTGCAATCAGTGCAACCTTCCCTCTATGGACCCCTCTCCCAGCGGGAGAGGGAGGGGGTGCGCGGCGGCGAAGCCGTCGTTCTGGCGCGGTCGGGTGAGGGGTTAGAAGCTCACCGATTTCAGCGCTGTAACCCCTCACCCTTTTGGCTGACGCATCACTGCGCTCTGCGCGCCTCAAGTCCTCTCCCGATGGGAGAGTGTGGGGCGTGTGAGATGTCAAAGACCGACCTTCATCTTAGCGGCGGTTCCGGCGCGGCGGTGAGATCGGCGGTTGCGCCTCGCAAAGGGCGATGGTGGCGGGATTCGGACCGATGACCGATGGGTTCGGGGTGGCGCCGGGGCGGGCGGGGCGCCTAGAGTGGGGTTCAATGGAGACGCCCTGATGCCGAAAGCCGCCCTGTTCCGCCGTCTGGCGTTCGCCGCCCGTGTCGCTACCTGTGTCGCCATGCTGTCGGCGGGGGCGCCCGCTCTCGCCCTGGCGCCCGCTCGGGCTCAGGCTCAGACCGCCGCGCCCGACGGGCTGGCGATCCCGGCGGTGGCGGCATGGCTGGAGCAGAAGGGGCTGACGGTCGAGGCGGTGCAGACCGACGGCGCGCAACCCTATATGCGGGTCACGGACGGGGCGCTGACCTGGGTGCTGTATTTCTATTCTTGTGAGGGTCAGGTCTGCCCCGACCTGCAATTCAGCGCCGCCTTCACCAATGCGACGGTGACGCCGGAGATCACCAACCGCTGGAACCGCGAGAACCGCTTCCTGAAAGCCTTCCACCAGCCGGGGTCGGCCGGCGCCGCCGGCACGGCGGTGGCGCAGCTGGACGTGCTGGTCGACAGCCGCTCGGGCCTGACTGAACTGGAGGACGCGGTCGCCGTCTGGCGCGGCCTGCTGCCCCAGTTCGCGCGCGAGGTCGGGTATCTGACGGGACCGGCGCAGCCCTGAAGCGGGCGGTCGCCCGCCTTCACCATCCGCGGGCATGAGCGGTTCTTTTGGCCTGTAGCGACCTGTGAAAAAGGCCGGAGGATCGCTCCCCCGGCCTTTTCATCCCAGTGTGCCGCGGTCAGAAGGCTCCGCCTTCTGGCTGCTGGTCGCCGACCTTCGGTTCGACCCGACGCGGCCTGGCGCTTCGCGCGGCGCTCAAGCAGCGAGCGACCGCGTCGCGAGCGTAGCGCGCTTAGGCCAGAGAGCTGTCGATGTCCTTGCAGGCCTGGATCAGGCCGTTCACCGATTCCACCGACTTGGCGAACATGGCCTTTTCGTCGTCGTTGGTGGTGAACTCGACGATCTTCTCGACACCATTCGCGCCGATCAGGGCCGGGACGCCGACGTAGAGGTCGGAAAGGCCGTATTCACCCGACAGCCAGACGGCGCAGGGCAGGACGCGCTTCTGGTCCAGCAGATAGGACTTGGCCATGGCGATGGCCGATTCAGCCGGGGCGTAGAAGGCCGAGCCCGTCTTGAGCAGGGCGACGATCTCGCCGCCGCCCTTGCGGGTGCGCTCGACGATGGCGTCCAGGTCGGCCTGCGACAGGAAGCCGGCGGCGACGGCGTCCGGCAGGGGCAGGCCGCCGACGGTCGAGTGGCGCACCATCGGCACCATGTCGTCGCCGTGACCGCCCAGGGTCCAGGCGTGGATGTCCTGAACCGAGACGCCGGTCTTTTCAGCCAGGAAGTAGGCGAAGCGGGCCGAGTCGAGCACGCCGGCCATGCCGACGACCTTCTCCTTCGGGAGCCCTGAGAATTTCTGCAGGGCCCAGACCATGGCGTCCAGCGGGTTGGTGATGCAGATGACGAAGGCGTTCGGGGCGTGCTGCCTGATGCCTTCGCCGACGGCCTTCATGACTTTCAGGTTGATGCCGATCAGGTCGTCGCGGCTCATGCCCGGCTTGCGCGGCACGCCCGCCGTGACGATGCAGACGTCGGCGCCCGCGATGTCGGCGTAGTCGTTGGCGCCCTTGAGCGCCACGTCCTGACCGAAGACGGCCGAGGCCTCGGCGATGTCGAGGGCTTTGCCTTGCGGCGTGCCTTCGGCGATGTCGAACAGGATGACGTCGCCCAGCGCTTCGCGCGCGGCCACGTGGGCCAGGGTGCCGCCGATCATGCCGGCGCCGATAAGGGCGATCTTCGCGCGAGCCATAGGTATCTCCAGGGTCGATGCTGCGTTGCAAAACGGTACTCGATGGCGGGCGGTCTAGACCCGCGCGAAAGCCTCGGCAAGGTCCGGACCTTTACGGCCCCGTTCGGGCCTGCGACGTTGGCCGGAAATAGGGAGACCCCCATGCGCCTTGTCGTCGCCGCCCTGCTGATCGCCGCCGCCCCGACCGCCCTGACGACCCTGGCCATGGCCCAGACGCCGCCCGCCACGATCGGCGCCAGCCATGTGCCCGCGCCGTGGTGGATGCGCGATCCGGTCATCGCCTCGATCGGTCAGGTGCGGGTCGAGATCCAGGCCAACCGCGCCGGCTTCACCGCCAGCTTCCAGTCGGTCGACCGGACGGCGGCCGACGCCTCGCGCAAGGCGGCGGATCAGGTGCGGGCGCTGAGCCGGACGTTGGCGTCGTATGGCGTCGAGACGGTGCGGGTCGAGACGACCCTGACCACCCGGCCGCTGTACGACCAGTATCGCGACGAGAACGGGAACCTGCGTGACAATATGCGGGCCGACAAGATCGAGCGCTATCAGGCCGACGCGACCGTCAGCCTGGCCATCCGCGACGTGGCGGCGCTGGAGCGGATCTACGCCACGGTGGTGGCGTCGCAGCCCACCTCGATCAGCCAGGTGTGGTTCAACCTCGATCCCGACAATGCGTGGAAGACCAATCTGGCGGCCGAGGCGGTGAAGGACGCACGACGCCGGGCGCAGGCGGCGGCCGAGAACGCCGGGGCGACGCTGGGCCGGGTCAAGGTGATCGACCCGACCGGCCGCGCCTGCCAGACCGACGTGCTGGCGGGCTGGCCGTCGTATCAGTCGGGCGGCGGGCAGCAGCAGACCACGCTGGATGAGATGGTGGTGACCGGGGCGCGGGCGCGCGCCGGCGGACCGCCCCCGCCGCCACCTCCCGCTCCCCCCGGCGCGGCCCCGACCGAGGCCGCCATCGAGGCGGCCCGCCTGGCCTTGCAGCCGCCGCTGCGCGAGCTGAGCGACAGCGCCTGCGTGGTCTATGGGTTGAACTGATGCGCGATTTCGCCGTCGATCCGGCGTTCGAGGCTGGGTCCGCCTTCGCCGCCGACTGGCCGCTGTGTCAGGTGCGGCTTCAGGATGACGCGCGGTTTCCGTGGCTGATCCTGATCCCGCGCCGGGCGGGCGTGGTCGAGCTGGAGGATCTGTCGGCGGCGGATCGCGCGGCGCTGATGGAAGAGGTGGTGCGCGCCGGCGCCCTGGTCCGCGCGCTGGGCGCGGCGGCGGGACGGCCGGTGGACAAGCTGAACGTCGGGGCCATCGGCAACGTCACCGCCCAGCTGCATATCCACGTCGTCGGCCGCCGCCGCGACGATGGGTTGTGGCCCGATCCGGTCTGGGGGCGAGGCCCCGCGCGGCCCTATGCGCCGGACCAGCGGGCCGCTGTGCTGACTCAGGTCAGCGGCTGAGGGTCACGGCCTTTTCGCCGTCGGGGCCCTTGAGCACGCCGCGCCAGCCGCCCGGGGTGCGGCGCAGCTCCAGCACGCCGTCGGGCAGGCTCAGGCTGGCCTCGACGTCCGATCGGGTCACGGCGGGGATGGGGCCGACGCGCCAGCCCTTGCGCCAGGCGCCCTCGACCGGGCGGTCGCCGGGATCGCGCAGCAGCAGGCGCATCAGTTCGGTCCCGTCCTGATCCAGCAGACGCCAGCGGCCGTCCAGGGCGCCCATGCGGCTGTCGGCCCTGATCTCGGCGTTGGCGACGCCCTGGTCGTAGGCCTGGGCCAGGGGCGAGGGCGGTCGTTCGTAGCTGCGACGATAGTCATCGACCGTCACGGCGCTGTCGAGGCGGTGGCGCAGGTCGGCGCTTTCGGCCGAGTCGCCCTGGGGGGCGACGGGCGCGAAATTGGCCGGCGGCGTAAAGGGCATGGCCTCGAGCCGGTAAAGATCGGACGGCCCCGCATAGGGCACGGGCGTGGTCGCGGCGGGGGCGTCCTGGGACGCAGGCGTCGACTGGATCAACAGAAGGGCGGCGGCGATCAGCATGGGCCGAAGCTGCCCCGATCGGGCGCCCGATGGCTAGAGGGGTGCGCCGACTCTTCGTCGAATTCGCAATTGCGGCGCCGTGAGGGACCCGTTTCGTTGACACCCGGCCTTTGGGGTCACTAAAGCCTGTTCACCGATTTCAACGCCTGAAATCCCTCGGGTTTTTTGAGAACCATTCGCATGTCGAGCCCTTCCCCGGTCTCCGGCGACGCGCGTGACGACCAGACCGGCCGTTTCGTTCGCCAGCCCAATGGCCGCGTCCGCCCGTTGTCGCCGCACCTGCAGATCTGGCGCTGGCACATCACCATGACCGCCTCGATCCTGTTCCGCGTCACCATCGGCGCGGCGACGGTGGGGGCGGCGATGCTGGTCGGCTGGCTGGCCGTGCTGGCGAGCGGGCCGGACGCCCATGCGGCGCTGGCGGCCTGTGCGGCGTCGCCGCTGGGTCTGCTGGTCGGGATCGGCCTGACGTGGGTGCTGTTCTCCTTCCTGCTGAACGGCGGGCGCCACCTGATCAACGATACCGGCGCGGGTCTGACCGTGCCGTCGGCCAATCTGCTGTCGCACATCGCCGTGTGGGGGCCGTTCGTCCTGACGGCGATCTTCTGGATCGTGCTGTTCGCCAGCGGAAAGGTGTCGCTATGAGCGCTCCGGCCAGGTTCAAGAACCGGGTGAAGGTGTCCGAGCGCCACGGCGCCGGCGAATGGGCGATCGAAAAGGTCGCGTTGCTGATCCTGATGCCGCTGGCCGTGTGGGTCGCGTCCACCGCCCTGACGCTGACCGGTGTCGGTCATGCGGGCGTGCTGGCCTGGTTCGCCAACGGATTGAACGCGACGCTGGCGGCGATCACCGCCGTGGTCTTCTTCGGGTTCGCCAGCCTGGCCTGGAAGGTGATCGTCGAGGATTACATCCACCGGCCGGGAAACAAGGCCCTGCTGCTGGGCCTGATCAATATCGTCTGCCTGGTGCTGGCCGCGGCCAGCGTCTTCTTCATCGTGCGTCTGGCGACGGGCTCCGTCCCGCTGCCGGCCGGAGTCTGATCCGTCATGGCCGCTTACGAGCTTATCGATCACGAATATGACGTCGTCGTCGTCGGCGCCGGGGGTTCGGGCCTGCGCGCCGCGCTGGGCGCCGCCCAGCAGGGGCTGAAGGTCGCCTGCGTGACCAAGGTCTTCCCCACGCGGAGCCACACCGTGGCGGCCCAGGGCGGCATCTCGGCCAGCCTGGGCAACATGGGCGAGGACAGCTGGCAGTGGCACATGTACGACACCGTCAAGGGGTCGGACTGGCTGGGCGACCAGGACGCGATCGAATACCTGGTCCGCAACGCGCCCAAGGCGGTTTACGAGCTGGAGCACTGGGGCGTGCCGTTCAGCCGGACGGACGAAGGCAAGATCTATCAGCGCGCCTTTGGCGGCATGACCCGCAATTTCGGCGAGGGCCCGGTGCAGCGCACCTGCGCCGCCGCCGACCGCACCGGCCACGCCATCCTGCACACCCTGTACGGCCAGTCGGTCCGCCGCGAGGTGAAATTCTTCATCGAGTATTTCGCGCTGGACCTGATCATGCAGGACGGCGCCTGCACCGGCGTCACCGCGCTGCAGCTAGACACCGGCCAGATGCACCAGTTCCGCGCCAAGATGGTGGTGCTGGCGACGGGCGGCTACGGCCGCGCCTACTTCTCGGCCACCAGCGCCCACACCTGCACCGGCGACGGCAACGCCATGGTGCTGCGCGCCGGCCTGCCGCTGCAGGACATGGAGTTCGTGCAGTTCCACCCGACCGGCATCTATGGCGCCGGCTGCCTGATCACCGAGGGCGCACGCGGCGAGGGCGGATACCTGACCAATTCGGAAGGCGAGCGCTTCATGGAGCGTTATGCGCCGACCGTGAAGGATCTGGCCCCGCGCGACATGGTCAGCCGCTCCATGACCATCGAGATCCGCGAAGGGCGCGGCGTGGGTCCGAACAAGGACCACATCTTCCTGCACCTGGATCACCTGGATCCGAAGATCCTGCACCAGCGCCTGCCGGGCATTTCGGAAAGCGCCAAGATCTTCGCCGGCGTCGACGTGACCAAGGAGCCGATCCCGGTCCTGCCGACCGTCCACTACAATATGGGCGGCATCCCGACGAACTATCACGGCGAGGTGCTGACGCTGCGCGACGGAAACCCCGACAGTGTGGTGCCGGGCCTGATGGCCGTGGGCGAGGCGGCCTGCGTCTCGGTGCACGGGGCCAACCGCCTGGGTTCCAACTCGCTGACCGACCTGGTGGTGTTCGGCCGCGCGGTTGGCCTGCGCTGCGGCGAGGTGGTGGACAAGGCGTCGGCCGTGCCGTCGGCGTCCAAGTCGCAGACCGACGCCCACCTGGCCCGCCTGGACCGCTTCCGCAACGCCTCGGGCTCGACCCCGACCGCCGAACTGCGCCTGTCGATGCAGCGCGCCATGCAGGCCGACGCCGCCGTGTTCCGCACCGGCAAGACGCTGGAGGAAGGCGTGGCCAAGCTGCGCTCGATCGACGCCGCCGGCGCCGACATCAAGACCACGGACCGCGGCCTGATCTGGAACACGGATCTGATGGAGACGCTGGAGTACGACAACCTGATCGCCCAGGCCGTCGTCACCATCGAAGGCGCGCTGAACCGCACGGAATCGCGTGGCGCCCACGCCCGCGAGGACTATCCGGACCGCGACGACGCCAACTGGATGAAGCACACCCTGGCGTGGAAGCGCCCGGGCGAAGGCGTCCAGATCGACTATCGTCCGGTGCACAAATACACGATGACCGACGAGGTCGCGTACATCGAGCCCAAGGCTCGGGTTTACTAAGGGCTATCGCAGATGGTTCAGCTCACCCTCCCGCGCGGCTCCAAGCCTTCAAAGGGCAAGGTCCACAAGGCCCAGGCCGGCGCCCAGAACGTCAAGACCTACAAGGTCTATCGCTACGACCCCGAGGTCGACGCCGACCCGCGCTGGGATGTCTATGAGGTCTCGGCCGACGACCACGGCCCGATGCTGCTGGACGCCCTGATCCACATCAAGAACGAGATCGACCCGACCCTGTCGTTCCGCCGGTCGTGCCGCGAGGGCATCTGCGGCTCGTGCTCGATGAACATCGATGGCCGCAACACCCTGGCCTGCACCAAGGGCTGGGACGAATGCGCGTCGCACAACATCACCATCGCCCCCCTGCCCCACCAGCCGGTGGTCAAGGACCTGGTGACGGACCTGAGCCTGTTCTACGCCCAGTATGACTCGATCCAGCCATACCTCCAGTCCGACGAGCCGGACCCGGAGACGGAGCGCCTGCAGACGCCGGCGGAGCGCGAGAAGCTGGACGGCCTGTACGAGTGCATTCTGTGCGCCTGCTGCTCGACCTCGTGCCCCAGCTACTGGTGGAACCAGGAGGAATATCTGGGCCCGGCGGCGTTGCTGCAGTCCTATCGCTGGATCTCGGACAGCCGCGACGACGCGACGCAAAAGCGCCTCGACGACCTTGAGGACCCCTTCAAGCTGTACCGCTGCCACACGATCATGAACTGCGCCCAGGTCTGCCCCAAGGGCCTGAACCCGGCCAAGGCCATCGCCGAGACCAAGAAGCTGATGGTCGCGCCGAGCCGGAAGAAGGCGGCGGCCTGATGACCGGGTCGGGAGAGGTTCTGCTCTTCTCCTATGGCACCTTGCAGGATCCGGCGGTGCAGCGGGCCAATTTCGGTCGACTGCTGGACGGCGCGGCCGATCGGATGCCCGGATACGTCCGGGAGATGGTCGAGATCACCGACCCGGAAGTCATCGCCGAGAGCGGCCTGACCCATCATCCCATCGTGCGGCCCAGTGAGGCGGCCGGAGATGCGGTGGATGGCATGGTTTTTCGGATCACGGCCGAGGAACTGCGCGCCGCCGACGACTATGAGGTTGATGACTACAAGCGGGTCAGCGTCCGTCTGGAGTCCGGCCGGGACGCCTGGGTCTATGTTGCGGCCTGACCGCGTTTCAAACCTGTGCTAGCAGCCTGCCCATGGCGAAGATCACCTACATCGAACACGACGGGACCGAGCACGTCGTCGAGGTCAAGAACGGGCTTTCCGTGATGGAGGGCGCGATCCGCAACAATGTGCCGGGCATCGACGCCGACTGCGGCGGGGCCTGCGCCTGCGCGACGTGCCACGTCTATGTCGATCCGGACTTCGCGGCCGAGACGGGGCGGCCTTCGGCGATGGAGGAGTCGATGCTGGACTTCGCCGAGAACGTCGAGCCGAACAGCCGCCTGTCCTGCCAGATCCGCGTCAGCGACGATCTGGACGGGCTGATCGTGCGCCTGCCCGAAAACCAGCACTAGAATGCCCATCCTGCGATGATCGACGACCGGCTGCTGGACGCGGTCGGGGCGCTGGCGGCGGCCCACCGGGACGCCGGGCGTATTCCGATCATCGGCGTCGCGGGCGCGCAAGGGTCGGGCAAGTCCACCCTGGCCACGGCGGCCGCTGTGCGGCTGGGCGGGGTCGCCCTGTCGCTGGACGATGTCTATCTGACCCGCGCCGGGCGGGCGGCCCTGGCCGGCGACGCACATCCGTTATTCGCCACGCGGGGGCCGCCGGGGACGCATGACCTGGGCCTGCTGAAGCGGACGCTGGGCGCCTTGCAGGCGGCGAAGCCAGGCGACCGAACGCCCCTGCCGTCGTTCGACAAGCTGGCGGACGAGCGGCGTGCCGAGCCGGACTGGCCGGTGTTCGAAGGCCGACCGACAGCGATCGTGCTGGAGGGTTGGTGTTTGGGCGCGACGCCGCAGTCGGATCAGGCGCTGGCCGCGCCGATCAATGCGCTGGAACGGGAGCAGGACCCCGACGCGACATGGCGGCGCGCGGTCAATGCCCGGCTGGGCGCGGATTACGCCCGTCTGTTCGACCGGCTGGACGCCCTGCTGTTCCTGAAGGCGCCGGCGTTCGACGTCGTGCTGGACTGGCGCTGCCAGCAGGAGGCCGGACTGACGGGGGCGCCGGTGACGCCTGCGCGCCGGGCCGAACTGGCGACCTTCATTCAATATTTCGAGCGGCTGAGCCGGCATATGCTGGACGGCGGCGTGCGGGCCGACCGGATCATGACGCTGGACACGGATCGCCGTGTCATGGACGGGCGTTAGGCACAGCCATGGCCCTGTTTTCCAAGGACACCCCCGACCGCCGCGCCGAGGCCCGCCGCCCGGCCAATACGCGTGGGGTGGTGGTGGCGCCGGGGCTGGAGCTGGCCTGCCTGATCGTCGACCTGTCGGACCAGGGAATGCGCATCCGGCTGGAGCGCAACATGACCCTGCCGCCCGAGGTGGTGGTGATCGACGTGGCCGCCAGCGTCGCGCATGAAGCGCGGGTGCTGCGCCGCGACGGCGCCGAGGCGGGGCTGAAGCGGCTGTCGCAGACCAGGCTGGGAGGCCTGACCCCGTCCCGCCTGACCGCCGCCCGCGACGCCTGGCTGCGGGCCCGGGGCCGTTAGGGCGTCAGCGTTCGCGCCAGAAAGGCGACCACTTTCGGCCAGGCGTCGGCGCGGGCGGCGGCGTTGGCTTCGGGCGAGCCGCCGCTGCGGGGGCTGTCGCGGGGGCCGCCGTCGCCGACCAGGTCGTGGCCGGCGTCGGGATAGGCCAGCAGGGCGGTCGGCAGGCCGGCGGCGTCGCGGCCGCGCAGAATGTTGAGGGCCGCCTGGGTCGCATTCCACTGGGCGTCCTGGCCGCCCGCGATCATCATCAACTCGCCCGGATAACGCTCGACCGGAATCCGCGCCTCGGTCTCGCGTTCGGGATGGTCGGCGCGGCCGTTGTCGTGGATGGCGCGCAGGTCGGCGGTCGGGCCGGCCAGCAGCCCCTCGACGAAGCCGCGATAGGGCATGAAGGGCAGCGGCTCGCCGCCGAACGAGAAGGACGAGCGCGTTCCCTCGGCCTCCAGCATCTCCAGGCCCCAGCCTTCCCAGACCAGGTCGGTCGGGGCATAGGCGACGACGCTGTCGATCCACGGATAACGGCTGGCGGCGATCAGGGCGAACTCGGCGCCCTTGGACGCGCCGAACAGGCCGAACCGTTCGACATCCACCCCGTCCATGCCGCGTAGCGCGTCGCGAAGGTCGGCCAGCTGATCCACGCGGATGTCGATGAAACTGCCGGGCAGGTCGGGGAATTTCGGCGGCGGGGCATAGTCGCCCCAGTTCGGCGAATAGTAGGGCAGGCCGACGGCGGCGTAGCCCAGCCGCGCCAGGATCGGGCCGAACCGCTCGCCCGCCTCGTCATTACCGTCGGCGCCGTGCAGGATGACCACAACCGGCCGCGCGGCCTCGCCCGACTGGCGCCAGACCCTGGCGTGGGGGAAGCCGGCGACCGGCGCCTGCACGATCTCCTGCGCCGCTGAGGCCTGCGCCGTGGTGGCCAGTAACAGGGCGCCCATCACGACGCCCGCCATATGCTTCAGAGTCTTCATCCCGACCTCCCGTGTTCGATGGGTAGTCGCCGCCGCGCGGGCGATTGGATGCAGCGGCGTCAGACGCCTTCGGGCATGGTGCCGCTGTTGATGGCGATGCGGCCGATCAGGCCCTTGACGATCAGGTCCAGGGCCGAACCCTCGCGATAGTCGGCGGCGGCGACGAAATTGACCCGGTCTTCCGAGATCAGGCCATAGATCTTCTTCTGGTCACGCTCGGAATTGCGCGGGTCATAGACCGCGACCGAGAAGCCGCCCTTGGTGTGCATCATCTTCATGGTCGGCACGTCGGTGTCGCCGTCGCCCAGGAAGATCATCCGGTCGAACGGCACGGGGCGGTCGTCGTCGGCGATGAAGCGGTTGATCCGTTCATGCTCCCAGTGGTTCAGCACACCCTTGTTGATGCGGAACAGATACTGGGTCTTGGTCGTGTAGTTGACGCCCACGGCCGGCCAGATGGCGACGCCGTCCTTGTCGTAGACGAATTTGGACGCGAAGACGTGGCGGAATTCGTCGCGGATCGGGCAGCCGTCGATCATCTCCTCCAGCCCGGCGGAGATGATGTAGTGTTCGATCGCCAGGCCGTATTTGGCCCCCACGGCGTTGATGCGGTCGAACCAGCCCTGGCCGGTCAGATCGGACTTGAGCCCGTCGAACAGTTTCACATCCTGGCCGTGGTCGCGCAGCAGGGCGCGGGTGATCGGGGCGTCGTTCAGCCGCGCATGGTGCAGCATCAGCTGCATGTACATCAGGATGCCGTCGCCGTCGGCGTCCTTGGTCAGGCGCTCGGCCTCTTCCCAGAAGTCGCCTATGCCCATCCCCACCGAGGGGATGAAGCTGACCTCCTGCATGTTCCCGCGGGCCAGGGTGCCGTCGAAATCGTAGATGAGGGCGGTGCGCAGCATGGAGGTGTCCCGAGTTCCGCGACCAGTGATGCTGGCGCGAAGATCTGAGTTCGGATGCAAGTGCATCCGAACCGATTTCGCTCGCTCTAGCAGCCTATCGCGCGGAAATCAGCCCACGGTCTGATCGGCGCGGCCCAGGGTCAGTTCCGGATGGGCGGCGACGGGCGTGGCCTCGACCGGCAGGTGCAGGATGAAGGCGGCGCCCTTGCCCGGCTCGCTCTCGACCTCGGCCCAGCCGCCGTGCAGTTCGACCAGCGCCTTGACCAGGGCCAGGCCGACGCCGGGGCCGCCCCGGTCGCGACGGACGAAACGGTCGAAGACGTGAGCCTGCAGGTGATAGGGAATGCCGCGTCCGGTGTCCTCGATCCGGATGCGGACCTCGGACGGGCTGGCCTCGGCGCTGAGGGTGACCTGGCCGTCCTCGGTCACGGCGCGGGCGGCGTTCTCCAGCAGCTGCTCGACGGCCTGGGCGATGCGGCGGGCGTCGGCGCGGATGGGGCGCAGGTCGGCCGGGCAACGGATCACCAGCCGCGCGCCGCGTCCCTCGATGCGCGGGCGAACGCGGTCGGCGGCCTCGTCCAGCAGGTCGCGGACGCGCACGTCGTGCAGGGCCAGCTCCATCTCGCCGGCGTCGATCTGGGCCATGTCCAGCACGTCGTCGATCGAGCGGGCCAGCTGGCTGGCGGCGACGCGGATGGCGCCGGCGTGCTGGCGACTGCGCTCGGGCAGATCACCGAGCGTCTCCAGCAGTTCGGAATAGCCGACGATGGTCGTCAGCGGCGTGCGCAGTTCGTATGAGACGCTGCCCACGAACTCGCGTTTCAGGGCCTGGCTTTCCTGAAGCGCGGCCTCCTTGGCCAGAAGGGCCTGCTCCAGCCCGCGCCGGGCCGTGACGTCGGAGAAGGCGACCAGGGTGGCGCCGTCCGGCAGGGGCCGGGTCTGCCAGGCGGCCAGCCGCCCGTCCGCCGTCCGCCCCTCGCCCGAGACGGCGACGCGGCTTTCGGGGTCGGGATCGGCGACCCGCGCCTTGAGCCCCAGCCACAGGGTCGGATCGGCCAGCACCGGCTTGCACAGGTCGGCGACGGCATCGAAGTCGGTGGCGGCGCGCAGGGTGTCGCCGGACAGGCCCCAGAAGGTCTCGAACGCCTCGTTGTGCAGGCGCAGGCGGCCGTCCGAGCCGAACACGGCGACGGCGTCGTTCAGCTTGTCCAGCGTGGCGCGCTGGACCTGGATCTGGGCGTTGAAGCGGCTGCGCAGCTTCAGCTCGTCGGTCATGTCCGAGAACAGCAGCAGGACGCCGCCCAGCGGGTGCGGTTGGCGCACGACCCGCAGCGTGCGGCCGTCGGGCAGGGACCAGCTGTCGTCGGGTGCGGCCTCGGCGGCGCCGTAGAAGTCCAGCTCGCGGCCCTTCCAGGCGGCGTAGTCCATGGTTTCGGGCAGTTGCCGCTTCTGGCGCAGCCGGTCCAGCAGCTCGCCGTGGGTCGGCCGCTCGTCCAGCCAGGCGGGGTCGAGGTCGAACAGGGCCTGGAAGGCGGTGTTGTGGAAGGCCAGTCGGCGTGACGGGCCGAAGATGGCGACGGCGTCGGCCAGATGGTTCAGCGTCTCGTCGTGCGCCTCGACGTGGCGGCGCAGGGTGTCGCGCGTCTCCTCGGCCTCGGTCATGTCCAGGGCGAAGATCATCACCGCCCCGGCGCCGCCGGGCGCGGGCTCGGCCACGATGCGCCAGGCGCGGCGACGGCCGCCGCCGGTGATCCAGCGGAAGCCTTCCTGACGCAGGCCCAGGCGGCGCGCCTCGGCGGCCAGGGCGTCGGCGCCGCGATCGAAGCTGAGGCCGCGCGACTGGGCGTCCTCCAGGCCCTCGGCCTTGACCTCGTTCAGCCAGGCCTGATTGGCCCAGGCCAGACGGCCGGTCGCGTCGGTGACCCAGGCGGGGAAGGGGGCGGCGTCGGCCAGCACGCCCAGGGCGCTGTCGGTCGCCTCGGCCCCCATGGCGGCGATGGCGCCAAAGCGCGACAGGCGCAGCCAGGCCGAGCCGGCGACGGCCCGCCCCTCGACCTTCCACACCTCGCCGGCGGCGGGCAGGGCCAGGTCGAAAGCCTCGCCATGCGCCAGCAGACCTTCCAGCGCGATCGGATCGGCGGCGCGGACCATGCGGATCAGGGCGACGGCGGGATCGGCGTCCTCCTCGATATCGGCCGTCACGCCGGACAGCAGGCCCAGGTCGCCCAGGGTGGCGCGCACGCCGCCGTCGCTGGACAGGGCCAGCCGCACGTCGGCGAAGGCGGACAGGGCGGCGTCGCGCGCGCCCAGATCGGCGGCGGCGCGTTCGGCGATACGATCCATGCGGTGTTCGCGCGCCGCCAGACGGGCGCGCAGACGCCAGGCCCAGGCGCTGACCGCCAGGGCCAGGCCCGCCGTCCCGGTCGCCGCCACAAAGGCGATGTCGGCCTCAGCCATCAATTCACCTGCCGATTCGCGCGTTCACCATAACGCACGTCGCGCGAATTCCACGCCCCCTCTCGCAAGCCGAGGCGATCGGGGCGATATGGACGGCATGACCGCAAGCTGGACCGATCAGACCGCCCCCTCGCTGGACGATTTCGCCCGCCTGGCGCGCCTCGCCTTCGACGCCCTGCCCGAGCCGTTCCGTTCGCTGGCGGGGGAGGTGGTGCTGCGCGTCGACGACTTCGCCGACGAGGTGACGCTGGACGAAATGGGGATCCAGGATCCGTTCGAGCTGACCGGCCTGTATCACGGCGTGGATATCGGCCGCCGCGACAGCCTGGGCCCGGCGGCGGAGCCGTCGCGCATCTTTCTGTATCGCCGGCCGATCCTGGACGAATGGTGCGAGCGAGGCGACGTGGGCCTGTCCGAGATCATCGCCCACGTCCTGATCCATGAGATCGGGCACCATTTCGGCCTGGACGACGAAGACATCCATCACATCGAGGACGGGGCGGACTGAGCGTCGGCTGACCGGGCGGTCGTTCGCGCTTCGTGAACGGCGCCGTCTGTCCGTTCGCGAAGGCAAGGCGGTCGTCGCCGCAAGTCCGCTGGCGAGGCGGCGGCGGCGCGTCGAGGGTCAGGCTATCGGAGCCCGGCGGTCGGGCTCTTACGCCGGAAGCCCTTGTCATGAAGATCCTCGCCGCCCTCGCCCTTTTGTCCCTGTCGTCCGTTCCGGCCCTGGCCGACGATCTGACCGTGAATGTCGATGTCGACGCAACGACCGGCGCCGTTCTGGTCGCCGTGTTCGACAGTCAGGCGGCCTATGACGCCAGCCGCCCGGTGCGGGTCGCCCGTATCGACGTGGCGGGGGGCCAGCGCAGCGCGACCGTCGCCCTGCCCGCCGGCGACTATGCGATCAAGGCTTTCCACGACGTCGATGGCGACGGCCAGATGGGCAAGAATCCGTTCGGCATGCCGACCGAACCGTTCGCCTTTTCGAACAACGCCGTCGGCAATATGGGGCCGGCGCAATGGGGCCAGGCGCGCTTCACCGTCTCGGGCGCGACCGCCCAGACCCTGAGCCTGCGCTGAGGGCCGCCGTCATGACCCCTTCTCGCCGAGGATTCCTGATGGGCGCCGCCGCCCTGTCGGCCGCGGTCGCCACGCCCGAGATGGTCCGCGCCGCCGCCGCGCTGGCGCAGGCCGCCGACTGGGCGCTGGCCACCGCCGACCTGGAGGCCGACGTAGCGCCGCGCGCGTTGAACCTGATCCACGGCCGCGCGCCGGACGGACTGGCCGGGACGCTGTTCCGCAACGGGCCGGGCAAGTTCCGGCGGCCGGGCGGCAGCGCCACCCACTGGTTCGACGGCGACGGCCTGATGCGCGCCTTCCGCATCGGGGACGGCCGCGCGACCTTGCAGGCCCGGTTCGCCGATACGCCCAAGCGTCGAACGGAGACCGAGCTGGACGCCGTGGTCACGCCGGGCTTCGGCACACCCGGCGACGCCCGCGCCCGGCTGGGGTCGAACGATGACGCCAACGCCGCCAACACCGCCGTCCTGCCGATGGGGAACAGCGTCTGGGCGCTGTGGGAGGCGGGATCGCCGCTGGCCATGGATGCGAACGACCTGTCGACGGAAGGCTTTGTCACCCTGAGGCCCGACCTGAAGGCCATGCCGTTCCAGGCGCATCCGCGCATTGGGCCGGACGGGTCGATCTGGAACATCGGCCTGCATGGCGACCGGATGATCGTCTGGCGGCTGAACCCGGACGGGGGCCTGCATTCGGCCGAAATCGTCGACTTGCCGCGCGCCAGTTTCATGCACGACTTCACCGCTACCGACCGGCATCTGGTGATCGTGCTGCAGCCGTGGGTGTTCGAGAGCCGGCGCATGCCCTTCGCCGCCCAGTTCGCCTGGAAACCCGAGATGGGGACGCAGGT
>Ga0160473_100223_pt1 | contig 50773 bp, 39 predicted proteins | sample HID1975I_E11MG_FD_108217 | JGI IMG/M metagenome (GOLD analysis project Ga0160473, IMG submission 108217) | Enriched soil microbial communities from UW Madison campus, WI, USA - HID1975I_E11 MG | ecosystem: Environmental > Terrestrial > Soil > Unclassified | place: USA: Madison, Wisconsin... | reverse complement strand
GCCCCACTTCTGCCTTGCCTATCCCCGCGGCTTTGCCGCGCCCCCTTAACAAAGGGGGCTCTCCTCCAGAAGGAAAACTGCGAGGTCGAAGTGGGGAAATAACGCGCCTTGCACCGACCCCTCCGGGGTAGGCGCGAGTGGGCCATGGATGGCCCACGTTCGGTGCCTGAGTACAGGACGTACGACGAAACCGACGCGCCTACCCCGGAGGGGGCGGGGCCCGCACCGTAAGGCGACGAGAGCTATCGCCCAGTGCAAGCTTTCGGCGATCAACCAAAAAAGGTCGGCACGGGCCCGCAAGAGAAAACCGAGTGGTCAAAACTTGGCCAACCAACCGCAACCTCAATCCCCGCAAGGGGTGCCATTGGTTATCCACAAACTTCTTCGTCATTCGTCCACACCCCCTGTGGAAAACCACTGACAGTGCCGGTGAAAAATTCACCAACCAACGCCAGGCGCTTGCGCCGCAAGCCCTGTGGAAGGTTGTCCACAGGCTTCTCCCGCGTCCATCCACACCCGGTGTGCACAACCGCGCCACCGTCACGGCTGCGAGCTACACTCGCCGCCCATATCCAGCCGGAGGTAGTCCCGATGAGCAGACGCAATCCTTGGCAGTGGGCAATGGCAATCCTGGCAATGGCACTGCTGCCGCTGTCCGCTTCGGCGGCCATGCAGGCCAGGCCGGTCGAGTGGAAGATCGGCCAGGACACCTTCAGTGGTGTGCTCGTCTATGACGATGCCGGCGATGCCAAACGCCCCGGGCTGGTGATGGTCCCGAATTGGCGCGGCGTCAATGACTCGGCCGTCGAGAAGGCGAAGAAGCTCGCCGGCGATGATTTCGTCGTGCTCGTCGCCGACGTGTACGGCAAGAACGTGCGCCCCAAGGACGACAAGGAGGCCGGCCAGGTCGCCGGCAAGTTGCGCAGTGATCGCGCCACCCTGCGCGCGCGTGCGCTCAAGGCCGTGGAAGTGTTGAAGGCGCAGGCCGGCAAGGCGCCCGTCGATCCGGCACGGATCGGCGCGGTGGGGTTCTGCTTCGGCGGTACCACGGTGCTCGAACTGGCGCGTTCCGGTGCAGCGCTGGGCGGGGTGGTGAGCCTGCATGGCGGCATCGCCACCGATATGCCCGCCGCCGCCAATTCGGTGAAGACGCCGGTCCTGGTGCTCAATGGCGCGGCCGACAAGAGCGTCACCGCCGAGGACATCGCTGCGTTCCAGAAGGAAATGGATGCCGCTGGCGCGGATTGGCAGTTCGTCAATTTCGCCGGGGCAGTGCATTGCTTCGCCGAGGCCGATGCGAATAGTCCGCCGGGTTGTGTCTATAACCCGCGGGCGGCCAAGCGGGCTTATCGCATGCTGGAAGACTTCTTCGAGGAACGTTTCGGGGATTGAGGCTGCCCTCACCCCAACCCCTCTCCCGCTTGCGGGAGAGGGGCTTGCGGCGTCAGTAGGTGCGTTCGATCGCGTAACGCGCCAGGCCGCGCAAGGCGGCGACGGCGGCATTTTCGGGCAGGCCGTCCAGTGCGTGTTCTGCAGCGGCGGCATATTCGGCGGCGCGCTGGCGGCTATACGCCAGGCCGCCCGTGGCGTGGATCGCCGCCAGCACTTCCGGCATCGCGCTCGCATCGCCTTGTTCGACGATCTGGCGCAGGCGCGCCTGCGTGGCGGCATCGGAATGGGCGATGGCGTGGATCAGCGGCAGCGTGGCCTTGCCCTCGGCCAGGTCATCGCCCAGGTTCTTGCCCAGGTCGGCGGCATCGGCGGTGTAGTCGAGCACGTCGTCGGCAATCTGGAAGGCGTAGCCCAGTTGCATGCCGTAGTCGTACAGCTGTTGCTGCACGGCTTCATCGGCGCCGCTGGCCAGTGCGCCCAGGCGCGTGCCGGCCGCGAACAGTACCGCCGTCTTGCGCTCGATCACCCGCAGGTACGCCGCTTCGTCGGTATCCGGGTTGTGCACGTGCAGCAGTTGCAGCACTTCGCCTTCGGCGATGCGGTTGGTGGTGTCGGCCAGGATGCGCATGACCGGCATGCGATCCAGTTCCACCATCAGCTGGAAGCTGCGCGAGTAGAGGAAGTCGCCCACCAGCACGCTCGGGGCGTTGCCCCACAGGGCATTGGCCGTGCTGCGGCCGCGGCGCAGGTCCGATTCGTCCACCACGTCGTCGTGCAGCAGGGTCGAGGTGTGGATGAACTCGATGATCGCCGCAAGTTGGTGGTGCTCCGGGCCGCCACTGTCCAGGGCGCGGCCGGCCAGCATCACCAGCATCGGTCGCAAGCGCTTGCCGCCTGCGGAAATGATGTGGTCGGCAATCTGGTTGATCAGCACGACATCCGATGCCAGGCGGGTGCGGATCAGGGCGTCGACCGCGGCCATGTCGGGCGCGGCGAGCTGCTGGATCTGGGGCATGCCCAGGGCGGGGCGGAGGTCTTCTGCGAGGCTCATGCGATTCGGGCTGGAAGCGTGGCCGAATTATAGGCGACTGCCCGTCATGCCGGCGTTCGCGCGCCGGCACGGGCGGTTGCCTCGCCGCCGCGTGCTGCGCTGCGGGAGGCGTGTCGGCGCGGATGGGCTAGGCTTCGGGCCGACCCACAGGCCTGCGCGGGGGGCGCGGCAGGGTCACTGCAATCTGGGAAACACGCGTTCCACCGATCGAAGCCGGTCCTCTCGGGGTCGGCGCTTTGGCTGTGCTGCGATGTTCTACAACCCGGAGGGAAAGCATGAAGCATGTGATCGCCGTTCTTGCGTTGGCTTGTTTGCTTATCGGCTTGGCTGTGTCGGCCTCGGGCGCCGACCAGGTCACCACCGTTCCAGTGCATTTCGCCCGCGGCGCCAGCCAATCCGCGCTCAAGGGGCATTTCAATGGCTATGACAGCGTGCATTACACGCTGGACGCCAAGGCCGGCCAGGCCCTGAGCGTCAAGGTTTCCGGCAGTTCCAACGCCAACTTCAACGTCTACAAGCCAGGCGATGAGCCCGGCGCGTCCGAAGCCATTGGCAGCGGCAGCGTGGGCAGCGCCTGGGAGGGCAAGCTGCCGGCCGATGGCGAGTACATCGTGCAGGTGTACCAGATGCGCGCGTCGGCACGACGCGGCGAGCGGGTGGACTACGCGATCCAGCTGGCGGTGCGCTGAGGCACCCTCGCACAGGCGCAATACGCAGGCGGCGACGAGCACCGGCCAACGCGGCGCGGTGCTCGTTTGCTCCCTGTCCTGATCGTTGATCGCTGGCGATTTTTTCATCACCACCTCTACACGCTTGTGGCGCTCAGGCTCTGCTCGGCGCCCACGCGGCCGCGTGCGCCTTCCGCCTGCGGGCAAGCAAGAGGGAACGGTCATGGTCAAGCAGCTGGCGCCGGCTTTGCTCCGGCACGCCCGTAAAAACGCCTGCGCGACACCGCGCGCGCGATGGTTCGGGATGATGTTGGGGGCGCTGTGGACGTCGGCGCTGTGCGCGCAGGACCTCACGCCGCGTGATCAGGCCACGGAAGCTGTGGCCAGGTGCGCGGACCCTGCGGCGGTGTCGTGCAGCGATCTCTCCGCCCTGGCCCTGGTCACGCCCGCCGTGGCGGTGGGTATCGACTACTTCCAGGCCGACGGCCTGGGCGATGGCAGTGACAACGCCAGCGCCAATGGCCAGTACAGCCTGGCGGCAGGCAGCAGCGCTGCAGCGAACGGCCCGGGCGCCTCGGCGCTCGGTTCCAATGCCGTCGCCACGGGTGAGGCTGCGCTGGCCGTGGGCGCCTTTGCCCAGGCCAGCGCTGCGCAAACCTTGGCCGTCGGCACGGGCGCGCAAGCCACGGTGCTGGGCGCGCAGGCGATGGGCACGGGTGCCCTCGCCGATGCGGATCGCGCGCTGGCCGTGGGCGGCGGCGCGCATGCCGGCGGCGGCACCAGCATGGCGATCGGCAACGCGGTGGAGGCCACGGGTCAAAGCAGCATCGCGGTGGGCTATCGCGCGCAGGCCAACAACGTGTTGACCACCGCGATCGGTGGCTGGAACGATCGCAACGGCGATGGCGTGGTGGATGCTGACGAAATCACCCAGGCCTCCGGTGAGGGGGCGATCGCCATCGGCCCGGCCGCGCAAGCCAGCCAGACCGGGACGATCGGTATTGGCCTGGACAGCCGCGCCACCGGCCAGGCCAGCACGGCGATCGGCACCGGCGCACTGGCCACCGGACTGGGCAGCGCCACCTACGGCTACGACGCGCAAGCGACGGCGCAGGCTTCGCTGGCCCTGGGCGCGGGAACACGGTCCAGCAGCCAGAACAGCACCGCGGTGGGCACGTTGGCGCAGGCCCAGGCGGCCAACACCATCGCCATCGGTTATCTCTCGGTGGCAGCGGCGGCCGACAGCGTGGTGGTGGGCACCAACGCCCAGGTGGCGGCTGTGGCCAACAACGGCATCGCGCTGGGCAACAACAGCCGGGTCAATTCGCTCAACGGCATGGCGCTGGGCACCGGCGCGGTGGTGGCGGCCAATGATCCCAGCGGCACGCCGGTGAGTAACGGCATTGCGATCGGCAACAACAGCCGCGCCAACAATTCCGATGCCACGGCCGTGGGCACCAATGCGGTGGCCAATGGGCAAAACAGTGTCGCTTTCGGTACCGGGGCCAATGCGCAGGGCCCACAGGCCAGTGCGATCGGGCAGGGGGCGCAGGCCACGGGCAGCAACTCGGTGGCGCTGGGCACCTCGGCGCGCGCTACCGGCAATGTCAGCACGGCGCTCGGCCAGAACGCCGTGGCCAGCGGATCGCTGAGCGTGGCGCTGGGGCAATCGGCTGACGCCACGGCGAGCGAGGCGCTGGCCGTGGGCAACAACGCCCAGGCCACCGCCAGCAATGCGACGTCATTGGGTCGCTCGGCCAACGCCTCGCAAACCGGCGCGTTGGCGCTGGGGGCCGATTCGGCGGCTGCTGCGGTGGACGCCTTCGCCGCAGGCCGCGGCAGCGCGGCCAGCGTCGCCAGTGGCACGGCACTGGGCGCGGGCAGCAGCGTCACGGGCAGTGGCGGTGTGGCGTTGGGTGCCGGCGCGATCGCCGATCGTGGCAACGCGGTATCGGTGGGCACGGCCGCCACGCAGCGGCAGATCATCCAGGTGGCGGCGGGCACGGCGGCGACCGATGCCGTGAATGTCAGCCAGCTCAACAGCGCGACTGCCGACGCCCGCTACTTCAAGGCGCAAGGCCTGGACGATGGCAGCGATGACGCGCTCGCCAGCGGCAACCTTGCCGTGGCTGCCGGCGCCACTGCGCACGCGACGGCCGATGGCGCAGTAGCGATCGGTACCCAGACGGTCGCCTCCGCCGCCGGGGCACTCGCGGCAGGGCGCGCGGCGCAGGCAACGGCCGATGGCGCCGTCGCGCTGGGCGATGGTGCGATTGCCGACAGCGGCGCGGCCGTGGCGATCGGTCGCGGCAACGCAGCGCATGGCAACGGGGCGGTGGCGATCGGTGATCCCAATGTCGCCACCGGTGACGGCGCGGTGGCCCAGGGCCTGGACAACACGGCCACGGGCAACGGCGCACTCGCCATCGGCCACACCAATATTGCCAGCGGGCAGGGGGCGATGGCCCTGGGCTATCAATCGCAAGCGCAGCAGGCCGGTGCGGTGGCATTGGGCGATGGCGCAGTGGCGAGCGTAAGCGGCGCAATCGCGCTGGGCAGCGGTGCGGTGTCCGATCGCGCAGTGGTGGCCAGCAGCGGGGCGATTCCCGCGGGTGTAGGCGGCGTGCCCTACGACACCACGGACGCGACGCTTCTCGGCGCGGTATCCGTTGGCTCCGGCACGAGCTATCGGCAGATCACCCATGTTGCCGATGGCACCGAAGCGCAGGATGCGGTGACGTTGCGGCAGTTGCAGGGCGCGGTGGGCTCGGTTTCGGTATCGACGACGCAGTATTTCCACGCGAACTCCACCGCGGTCGACGCGCTCGCCATCGGCACAGAAAGCGTGGCGATCGGCCCCACCACGGTGGTCAATGGTGATAGCGGCATCGGTATCGGCAACGGCGCGATCATTGGCGGTGCGGCGCCGGGCGGCGTGGCCATCGGTCGCGCCAGCCAGGTGCAGTTGGCCTCCGGCGTGGCTATTGGCACGCAGTCCAGTGCCAATGCCGAACAAGGCGTGGCCCTGGGCGCCGGTGCAACGGTGGACCACGCGCTCAGCGTGGCGCTCGGCGCCGGGGCACAGACGTCGGTTGGCGCGCAGGTGGGCTATGCGGCATTCGGATTGGCCGGCGCGCAAGATGCAGGCGGCGAGGTCTCGATCGGCAGCACCACGATGCAGCGTCAGCTCACCCACGTGGCGGCAGGCAGCGCGGCCACCGATGCAGTCAATGTCAGCCAGCTGGCCGCGGTCGGCAGCAGCGTGACCCAGGTATTTGGCGGCGGTGCATCCCTGGCGGCCGATGGCAGCGTGGTGGCACCGGCCTACGCCCTGGGCGGAAACACTTATGGCAACGTGGGCGATGCATTGGCCGGGCTCGACAGCCGCATCGCCATTCTTGAAGCGAACGTAGTCACGTCGCCTGGCGGCCCCGGTGGCGCGGATCCCCGCTTTTCCGCGACCGGCCCGGCTGCGGCCAATGCGGCCGGGGTCGAAAGCACGGCCGTGGGAACGGGTGCCCAGGCGGGCGCCGAAGACAGCGTCGCCGTCGGCAGCAACGCGCGCGCCGCGGCCGCCGGCAGTGTGGCGATTGGGGCCGATGCGGTCGCCGATCGTGCCAACAGCGTGTCGGTCGGGCATGACGGGAGCGAGCGCCAGGTGACCCACGTGGCGGCCGGCACCGCGGCCACCGATGCGGTCAATGTGCGGCAGATGGAGGCGCAGGCGGCCGATACCCTGCAGCAGGCCAACACCTACACCGACCAGCGCGTGGGCGACATTGTCTCGATTCCGATGCAGGAGATCGATTCCCTGCGTGGCGAGATGGAGGACCGCTTCCGCACGGTGAACCGCACCATCAACCGCCAGGGCGCGATGAACGCGGCGATGGTGCACATGGCCAGCGGCGCGGCCAACGTGCAAACGGACAATCGCGTGGCGGTGGGCGCGGGCTGGTCCGAAGGGGAGCAGGCGCTGTCGGTGGGGTACCAGCGCAAGCTCAAGCCGAACGTGTCCGTGTCGATGGGCGCGGCGTTCAGCGGTAGCGAACAGGCCGCGGGCATTGGCGTGGGCGTGGGCTGGTAGGGCGGCCGGGGTGGGCGGCCGGGCTCTCCCGGGCAAAATCCCCACCCCAGGCCGGGCCTGGGAGTTGCGTCAACCGGGGCGACGCGGCAGGTGGGTGCTGTAAGATGCTGCCATCGGATGGCCTACGGCCGTCCCGCCGGTCGAACCGGTGCCGGCGCGCCGCAGCGCCTCGTGCCGCCGCGTTCGCCGCGCATCACCATCCCCGCATTACCCAGACGGAAAAGCTATGGCCCGCGGCATCAACAAAGTCATCCTCGTCGGCAACCTCGGCAACGACCCCGAGGTCAAGTACACCCAGAGCGGCATGGCCGTAACCCGTTGCAGCCTGGCCACGACCAGCGTGCGCAAGGATCGCGATGGCAACCAGCAAGAGCGCACCGAATGGCACCGCGTGGTGTTCTTCGGCAAGCTCGGCGAAATCGCCGGCGAGTACCTGCGCAAGGGCAGCTCGGTGTACGTCGAAGGCTCGATCCGCTACGACAAGTACACCGGCCAGGACGGCGTGGAGAAGTACTCCACCGACATCATCGCCGACGAAATGCAGATGCTCGGTGGCCGTGGTGAAGGCGGTGGCGGCGGTGGTGCCAGCGCGGGCGGCGATCGTCCGCAGCGCCAGTCCGCGCCGCGCCAGGAATACGCCCCGCGCCGCCAGGCACCGGCGCCGCAGCAGTCGGCACCGCCGATGGATGATTTTGCCGACGACGATATTCCGTTCTGAGGCGATCGCGCCGATCGAGCGATATCAGGAGGGCCCGCCATGTGCGGGCCTTTCTTTTTTGGCGCAGGTGATCTGTCGGCCGCTTGCTTCCCCGAGCCGCTGGCGCGATAAAGTGCCGCCTGGGGAGGCATGGCACTTGTTGGACCTCGCAGCATGAGGGCGATGCCCCCTGTCCGATCCGGCGTGCGCGAACGCGCGCGGGTATTTGGTCAATCCACCCACCCAAGGAGTTTGTCCATGAGCAAGGATGCGTCGCTGGCCACTCGCGTGGTCTATTGCATAGTCGTGCTGGGCGCGGTACTTCCCGCAGGCCTTTTTACTTCCGGCTGGGTCGCGATGACGCTTGGCGCATCGACCGTCGGCGCCGTTCCCTTTATTGGCCCGATCCTGTTGTTCGCCATCGGCCTTTACCGCATCTACGTGGTGGCGCGCAGTGCAAGCACGCTTGCCACGCCGACGACCACCGGTGGCATCGCGTTCGTGCGCAATGCGGGGTTGGTGCTGTTGTACCTGGGGGCGGTCACGACGGTGCTGGGCTGGGTGTCCGGACCGATCATGCATGCCCTGATCAACGTCCGCACCGAGTCCGGCGTGGAGTTCTACATGGCCGGGCTGGTAGTGGCGGTACTGGCAAAGATTGGCGTGCTCGGGCTGATCCTGTTCGAGTTCAGCCGGCTGCGTAGTTTCGAAACGCGCCAATTGCAGGCCGGCTGAACCTGTTTGATTGAACCTGTCGCGGAGGGGAGACTCTCCGTGCAGGCAGGGTTGCGTCCACACCGTGTGCTGGGCGGCCCGCGGCCGCTCAGCCTTGCCGATACCAATCGCGCACGTGCACCGGCAGATGCTCGTCCATGGCGATATCCAGCGCAGCAAAGCCATCCAGCACATCGCGCAAGGGTCTCTGGCCCGGCATTGCGCCCGCCGGCAGCGCCGCCCACTCGGGTGGCAACTGCGCCTGCGCCCATTCGTAGAGCCGATCCAGTCGTTCGCGCAGGGCCAGCCGCGCCCAGGCGCGCAGTGGATACACCCGATAGCCGCGTTCGCCGAGCGCCCGCGCCGCCGCCGCGAGCTCGGCGTTGGCGCCGCGCACCCACTCGGTCTTGCCACCGGCCTGCGCACGGATCGTCAGCGGCGCAGGCGCGCGATGCAGCTTCAAGGGCCGGCGCAGTGTCAGCTCCAGGTCGCGCGCATCGCGCTCGGTCTCGGTTTCCACCAGCGTGCCGCTTTCCAGGTCGAAGAACTCATACCAACGCGGATGCAGCGTGCGCAGGCGGGACAGCGGATCGCGCGAGAAGCCGATCTTGCAATAGTCTTCCCACGCGCAAGGGAAGACGTAGGTGAAGCAGCGGCCATCCAGGCGCGGCAGATCGTCGGGGTCGTCCACGGCAGTCATGGCAGGAGACTCGCACGCGGCCCGTCATCACCGTGCATCGGCTGCCGCGATCGCGTTGATCGCATCGCTGCCCAAGGCAATACTGGGACCCCGTCAGGCTTCGCCTGGCGTGCCAGTCTAAAATGCACTCATCCACAGGCGCCCCTTCGAACATGTGAGCAATCCGGTTTCCTCGTAGATCCGACCGCCCTGGCGCCACCTGCGCAGGACGCGGCACGTTTCCCGCCCACCGGTATGCCGCCGGTGTGGCCACGATGGAGGCTCTCCATGTCCCACGCGCATATTCGCGCTTCCGACGTTTGCTTTGCCTGGCCTGACGGCACGCCCGTGCTGGACGGGTTGTCCTTTTCCCTCGGTGCCGGTCGCACCGGCCTGGTGGCGCCCAATGGCGCGGGCAAGAGCACGCTGCTGAGGTTGATCGCCGGGGTGCTGCAACCGCAATCCGGGCGGATCGAAGTCGGCGGCACGCTGGCCTACCTGCCGCAACATCTGCCCCTCGATCCGCAGGCCAGCATCGCGCAGGCGCTGGGAATCGCGGACAAGTTGCACGCGCTGCAACGCATCCTCGACGGTGAGATCGCACCCGGCGACTTCGAGATGGTCGACGGCGACTGGGAACTGCGCGAGCGCGCCGATGCGGTGCTGGGTCGATTGGGTCTGGGTGGCGTGGCGTTGACCCGGCGGCTGGCCACGCTCAGCGGGGGTGAGGCGATGTCGCTGGCGCTGGCGGCGCGCCTGCTGCGGCGGCCCGATGTGCTGTTGCTCGATGAGCCGACCAACCACCTCGATGCCGCCGCCCGTCGCCGATTGCGCGAGGTGCTGGCCGATTGGCGCGGTTGCCTGCTGGTCGCCAGCCACGACCGCGCCTTGCTCGACGACATGACCCAGATCGCCGAGCTGCATCCGGACAGCCTGCGCGTGTACGGGGGCGATGGCACGTTCTATCGCCAGGCGCTGGCGTCGGAACAGCAGGCCGCGCAACAGCGCGTGCGTCACCTGCGTGGCGAGGTGCGACGCGAGCAGCGCGAGCGCCAGCAGGCGCGTGAGCGTGCCGATCGGCGCGCCGGCAACGCCGTGCGCCATCTGGCCGACGCCGGGCTGCCCCGCATCGTCGCCGGCAACCGCGAGCGTGCTGCCCAGGTGGCGGCGGGCAAGGCCGATGACGTGCATGGGGCGCGCCTGGCGCAGGCGCGTTCACAGCTGCGCGAGGCGGCACAGGCGCTGGACGACACCAACACACTCGACTTTGCACTGCCGGCCACGCGCGTACCGGCCGACCGGGTGTTGTTCCATGGCGAAGGCATGACCGTGCAGCAGGACGGGCGTGCGTTGTTCGGCGATGCCGGCATCTGGCTGACGGTGCGCGGCCCGACGCGTATCGGCCTGATCGGTGCCAATGGCAGCGGCAAATCCACCTTGCTGCAGATCCTCGCCAGCGAACGCACGCCGGACGCGGGCGAGATCCGGCGCGGGCCCGGACGCGTGGCCTTGCTGTCGCAGAGGCTGGACCTGCTCGATCCGGCCCTCAGCGTGGCCGACAACCTGGCGGCCTTCGCCCCCGGCCTGACGCCGCTGGCGCGTGCCGGCCTGCTGGCCCGGGCAGGATTTCGCGGTGCGCGGATGCAGCTGCCGGTGGCCACGCTGTCCGGCGGCGAGCGCCTGCGTGCGGTGCTGGCCTGCCTGCTGCATGCCGAGCCGGCGCCGCAGTTGCTGTTGCTGGATGAGCCGACCAACAACCTCGACCTGGCGTCCGTCGCTGTACTGGAGCAGGCGCTTCAGGGTTACCAGGGCGCGTTGGTCGCCGTCAGCCACGATCCGGCCTTCCTCGACGCCCTGCGCCTGGATCGGCGCCTGCTTTTGGCCGATGGGGCGCTGGCCGAGATCCCCTGAGCCGGCTGCAGCCGGCCCTGGAGGGCGACGTGTGCCGCGTTTTGCCGAATTTGCGCATTGGCGACACGCGAGGGAATTGGTAGGGTGGCCGCGCCCCGTGCGAGCCACCGCGCCGGGGCCCCAGGGGTGCGGTGGCGACGGCCGGCAAGCGGCCATGCAGACAGGGGAAGTTGCAGATGAAGGTGCGTTGGTTCGCTGCCGCCGTGGTGGCGCTGTGCGTGTGGGCGGGTGCGGCACAGGCCCAGGTCAAGCTGGATGATTTCCTGCGCAGCAATGCGTTCCAGAACCTCAAGATTTCGCCGGACGGGCAATACTTCGCCGCGACCGTGCCGCTGGAAGATCGGACCGCGCTGGCGATCATGCGCCGCAGCGACAACAAGATGACCGCCTCGTTCGCGATGGGCAAGAACACCCACGTGGGCGACTTCTACTGGGTCAGCGACAACCGCGTGCTGCTGGACATCAACCAGAAGTTCGGCACTGTCGACCAGCCGTATTCCACCGGCGAGCTGTACGCGATCAACGCCGATAGCGGGCGCTCGGAAATCATGGTCGGCTACCGCGTGGACGCCGGCGGCCTGGGCTCGCACATTGCCGCGAAGAAGGGCTACGAGCAGGCCTTCGCCGAGCTCGCCGACCTGTTGCCCAAGGACGGCAAGAATGTCCTGGTCTCGATCACGCCGTTCTCGCGCGAGCTGGTGGTCAGCACTGCCGACAAGATGGACATCAACACCGGCCGTCGCATTACCGTGGCCCGTTCGCCGGTGGCGCGTACTACCTTCGGCGCGGACAACCAGGGCGAGGTGCGCTTTGCCTCCGGCGCCGGCAACGACAACGCCAACAAGCTCTATTACCGCGACGGCCAGGGCGCGGAATGGAAGCTGATCAACGACGAAGGTCTCAGCCACCACGCCGAGTCTGCCATCGGTTTCTCGGCCGATGACAAGATCGCCTACCTGCAGGTCGAGAATCCGCAGGGCCCGGATTCCATCGTCGCCTGGGACATCGCCGCCGACACGCGCAAAGTCGTGCTGCGCGATACGGTGGCCGATCCGGGACGGATCATTTATCGCCTCGGCACCCATGTACCGGTAGGTGCGCTGGTGCAGTCCGATCGCGCCCGCACCGTGTTCTTCGACGAAGCCGGCCCGGACGCACACCAGTACCGCAGCCTGGAAGCGGCTTTCGGCGGCGAAGCCGTGCTGATCACCTCCGGTACCCGCGATGGCCGCGAGGTGCTGTTGCAGGTGTGGTCCGACACCGACCCGGGCCAGTTCTTCCTGTTCGATACCCAGGCGCGCCGCGCTGCACACGTGCTGACGACGCGCGATTGGGTCGACCCGAAGGCGGCGGCACAGGTCACCGGCGTCACCCTCAAGGCGCGCGATGGCCTGCCGCTGCATGGCTTCCTGACCCGCCCGCGCGGCAGCGAAGGCAAGGCCCTGCCGATGGTGGTGCTGCCGCACGGCGGCCCGTTCGGCGTGCACGACAACTGGGGCTACGACACCCAAACCCAGCTGCTGGCCGCTGCCGGCTATGCGGTGCTGCAGGTCAACTTCCGCGGTTCCTCCAACTACGGTCGCGCCTTCCATCAGGCCGGCGCGCAGCAATGGGGCGGCACCATGCAGGACGACCTGACGGACGCCACCCGCTGGGCCATTGCCCAGGGCTACGCCGATGCCAAGCGGATCTGCCTGTACGGCGCCAGCTATGGCGGTTACGCCGCGTTGATGGGCGTGGCCAAGGAGCAGGGGCTGTACCAGTGTGCTGCGGGCTATGTGGGCGTTTACGACCTGCCGATGATGTTCTCGCGCGGCGATATCCGCGATACCCGCTACGGCAAGACCTTTCTGTACGAATGGCTGGGCGAGCCGGCCAAGCTGGCGGCGACCTCGCCGGTCAACCTGGCCGATCGGATCAAGGTGCCGGTGTTCCTGGCCGCCGGTGGCGAGGACGAGCGCGCGCCGATCGAACACAGCAAGAAGATGGCCGCGGCGCTGCAGAAGGCCGGCGTGCAAGTCCAGACGCTGTACGTGGACACCGAAGCGCACGGCTTCTACACGCTGGAGCACCGTCGCCAGTTCTACAGCCAGCTGCTGGCGTTCCTGTCCAAGTCGATCGGCGGACAGACGGCCGCCACCGCTGCCGCGCAGCCCTGATCGGCGGGCGCACGTCCACACGCACGACCCGGCACCGCCGCGCGAGGGGCGCGGCGGGCCTTGCACGGGGCGCCGGCACTGGCCGGCGCTTTCGGAAGGAGAAACCCATGATCCACCGATTGCGGGCCTTGGCCCTGCTGGCCCTGTGCGTGACCGGCGTGGCCCAGGCGCAGGTCGACCTGGACGGCTACCTGAAGGACGACCAGTACGAATTGCTCAAGCTCTCGCCGGGCGGTGAGTACTTCGCCGCCACCGTGCCCCTGGAAGATCGCACCGCGCTGGTGATCGCGCAGCGTTCAGACGCCAAGATCACCAACCACTTCGTCATGACCCGCGACGCGCATGTCAGTGATTTCTACTGGGTGAGCGACGATCGCGTGGTGTTGTCGGTGGCGCAGAAATACGGCGTGCTCGATGAGCCTACCGGCACCGGCGAGTTGTTCAGCATCGATGCGACGGGTGGCCGCTTCCGCATGTTGGGCGGCTATCGCGCGGCGGATCTGGAAACGGCTGCACCGATCGCCAAGAACCAGTCCACCAACGTGTACCTGGAACTCAACGACACCCTGCCGCAGGACGATCGCTACGCCATCGTCTCGGTGACCTCATTCGGCCGCGAGCTCAAATACAGCACGGCCGAGCGCATGGACGTGGTCAGCGGTCGGCGCAATACGATCACCCGCAGCCCGGTCAAGCGCGCCACCTTCACCACCGACAACAAGGGCCAGGTGCGCTTCGCCCGCGGCGCCGGCGATGACAACGTCAACAAGCTGTACTACCGCGCCGACGACGCCAGCGAATGGCGCCTGATCAACGACGAGGAGAGCAGCCACCGCGTGGAGATGGCGCTGGGTTTCTCCGCCGATGACAGCGTGGCCTACCTGCAGGTCGAGAACGCGAGCGGCCCGGACTCGATCATGTCCTGGAATCCGGCAACCGATGAGCGCCGCCTGCTGCTGCGCGATCCCGTCGCCGATCCGCAACGCATCCTCTACCGCATCGGCAGCAACGTGCCGGTCGGCGCGATGTACATCACCGATCGCGCGCACACCCAGTTCTTCGATCCGAACAGCCCCGAGGCGCGCCAGTACCGCATGCTCGAACGTTCGATGCCGGACGAGGGCGTGCTGATCACCTCCGGCACCCGCGACGGTCGCCTGCTGCTGGTGCTGGCGTGGTCCGGCAGCAATCCCGGCCAGTACTTCCTGTTCGACACCCAGTCACGCAAGGCGCAGAGCGTGTTCGTACGCCGCAAGTGGATCAACTCTGACCATGCGGCGAAGGTGCAGGCGGTGTCACTGAAGGCGCGCGACGGGCTGGCTCTGCATGGCTTCATTACCCGGCCCGAAGGCAGCGAGGGCAAACGCCTGCCGCTGGTGGTGATGCCCCACGGCGGGCCGTTCGGTGAATTCGACAGCTGGGGTTTCGATACCGAACCGCAGATGCTGGCCGCGGCCGGCTACGCGGTGTTGCAGGTGAACTTCCGCGGTTCCTCCAACTACGGGCGCGCCTTCGCCCAGGCCGGTGCGCAGGAATGGGGCCAGGCGATGCAGGACGACGTGACCGATGCCACGCGCTGGGCGATTGACCAGGGCTACGCCGATGCCGGGCGCATCTGCATCTACGGCGCCAGCTACGGCGGCTATGCGGCGTTGATGGGCGTGGCCAGGGAGCCGGCGCTGTACAAGTGCGCGGCCGGCTACGTGGGCGTGTACGACTTGCCGATGATGTTCGAGCGCGGCGACATCCAGGAGACGCGCTATGGCGAGACCTATCTGTCCGAATGGCTGGGCGATCCGGCGCAGCTGGCGCCGTTCTCGCCGGTGAACCTGGCCAGCCGGATCAAGGTGCCGGTGTTCCTTGCCGCCGGCGGCAAGGATGAGCGCGCCCCGATACGCCATACCAAGAAGATGGCCGAAGCGCTCCAGCGCGCCGGGGTGCCGGTGGAAACGCTGTACTACGACACCGAGGGCCACGGCTTCTACACCCTGGAACACCGGCGCGAGTACTACGCAAAGTTGCTGGCGTTCCTGTCGCGCTCGCTGGGCGGGCAGCAGGCCAGCGCCGCTGCGCAGCCCTGAGCTGCGTCAGCGCACGCCATGCATCGCGCGTCGCAGCATCGGCGCGCACAACAGGGCAATCACGCCGCAGGCCAGGCCGATCCACATCATCAGCCAAAACAGGTGGGCGTAACTGGCTGCGGCCTGGACCACGTCCATCTGCCCGTCTGCCGGCACGTCGATCGCAGCGAGCTTGCCGAACAAGGCGGCCAGCGCTTCGGAGAACGCCGTGGCCAGGAACCAGGTGCCCATCATCAGGCTGACCACGCGGGGCACGGCCAGCTGGGTGACGGCCGAGAGCCCGACCGGCGCCAGGCACATCTCGCCGATTTCCAGGATCAGGTAGGCCAACACCAGCCACCACACGCTGGCGATCGCCCCGGTCGCGCCCACCTGCTGCGCGGCCAGTGCCAGCGGCACGAAGGACAGGCCGGCGAAGACCATGCCCAGCGCGGATTTGAACGGCTTGGAAGGATCGGCGTTGCGCCGGTCCAGCCAGCCCCACAGCGCAGCGAATACCGGCGCCAGCAGCACCAGGAACAGCGCGCCGAGATAGGTGAGCGAGCCGGCGGTCTGCGGCAGCACGATGCAATCGCGCACCAGGAACACCAGCATCAACGCGGTGACCGAGACGAACAGCAGCTTCGGTGCGCGTGAGGCGGCGTGGCGGTCGGAGAGCGTGGCCGCCACCGCAAAACCCAGCGGCGCCAGCAGCAGCGAGGCGATCGACCACGGCAGCGGCGTGCCTTCGCGGATCACCAGCGACGGCGCGACGTCCTTGGTCAACAGGCGGTCGGTGAACGTGACCCAGGAGCCGTAGGTCTGCTCATACAGGGTGAAGAACACCAGCGCCATGAAGATCAGCGCCAGCAGCGCCCACATCTGCCCACGTTGTTCGGGCGTGCAGCGCGTGCCGGTGAACCAGGCAAACCACAGCAGCACGCCGCCCAGCACCACCAGCATCAGCATCAGCGCTAGGCTGATTTCGCCGCCGATCGAGGCCACGCCGTTGGCCGCGGCCCACATCAGCGCGGCGATCGGGAACACCGCCAGCACCGCGCCGAGATAGATCCAGGTTTCGCGGCGCAGGCCGTGGAAGCGCTGGTGCAGGGTGTGCGGGGCCGGCGGCTCGGCGTGGCCCTGCAGGTATTTCTGGCCCCACAGGAACATCGCCAGGCCCAGCAGCATGCCGATGCCCGCTGCGCCGAAGCCGTACTTCCAGCCGTAGGCCTCGCCGAGGAAGCCGCAGACCAGCGAGGCGAACAGTGCACCGAGGTTGATGCCGGCGTAGAACAGCGAGAAACCGGAATCGCGGCGCGGATCGTCTTCGGCGTAAAGGCGGCCGACGATGGTGGAGATGTTCGGCTTCATGAAGCCGACGCCGGTGATGATCAGCGCCAGCGACAGATAGGTGACCCACAGCGCGCCTTCGTCACGCACGACCGCACCGGCCACGCGGCTGGCAGCATGGCCTTCGACGGCCATGCCGACGTGGCCGAACACCAGCAGCAGGCTGCCGAAGACCACGGCTTTACGCATGCCCAGCCAGCGGTCGGCGAGCATGCCGCCCAGCACCGGCATGCAGTAGACCAGGCCGCCGTAGGCGCCGAGCAGGTCCAGGCCGGCCCCGTCGCCGAACAGGTGGTGCTTGGTCAGGTAGAGCAGCAGCAGCGCCTTCATGCCGTAGAAGGAGAAGCGCTCCCACATCTCGGTGAAGAAGCACACGTACACGCCTTTCGGGTGGCCGAGGAAGTCGTCGGAGTGGGGCAGGGCGGCAGCGGTCATGCGGCAGGGGGCAGGCGAAAGGTCGCGAGTATAGGGGGGCGGGATGGGCGAGATTTGGCGGGGGCTGGCGAAAAGCCCCTCTCCCGCTTGCGGGAGAGGGGTTGGGGTGAGGGCCGCCCCTGCGGGCCTGCCCTCATCCGCCCCTGCGGGGCACCTTCTCCCGGAGGGAGAAGGGGGATTTGCAATGTTGCAGGTGCAACTGGACAGCGGCCGGCCCCAGCAGCTAGCGTGTGGCGGCTTTTTTGCCATTTCCTCAAGGGGTTTCCATGAGCCAAGACGCGCAGCCGCGCCAGCTCACTTTCCGTGCCGTGGTGCTGGCGGTCGTCCTGGCCGTGGTGCTCTCGGCAGCCAATGCCTATCTGGGCCTGTTCGCCGGTTTGACCATTGCCACCGCGATCCCGGCGGCGGTCGTCTCGATGGGCGTGCTGCGCCTGCTCGGTGGCGGCTCGATCCTGGAGAACAACATCGTCCAGACCGGCGCTTCGGCCGGTTCGTCGATCGCCGCGGGCGTGATCTTCACCATCCCGGCGCTGGTCATCATGGGCTACTGGCCGGACTTCAAGTACTGGTGGGTGCTCGGCATCGCCGGCATGGGCGGCCTGCTTGGCGTGCTGTTCTCCGTGCCGCTGCGCCGCTCGATGATCGTCGAAGACCCGCTGCCGTTCCCAGAAGGCAAGGCCGCGGCCGAAGTGCTCAAGGCCGGCGAGAACCCCGGCCCCGGCCTGAAGATCCTGGCCATCTCCGGCGCCATCGGTGCGCTGGTCAAGCTCTCCGCGGCCAGCGGGTTGCGCATCATCCCCGACACCTGGGTGCAGTCGGCCTACGTCGGCAGCGCGAAGGTGACTGCATTCATCGGTACCAACCTGTCGCCGGCACTGCTCGGCGTGGGCTACATCGTCGGCCTGAACGTCGGCATCGTGGTGGTGTCCGGCTCGATCCTGTCCTGGCACATCGCCATTCCGCTGTACCAGGCGTTCTTCGCCAACAGTGATCCGGCACTGGCCGCCTCGATCGTCGATGCATCTTCCGCCGATGCCGCCTATGCGATCTGGAGCGCGAAGATCCGCTACCTCGGCGTGGGTGCGATGCTGATCGGCGGTATCTGGACCTTGTTCTCGCTGCGCAAGTCGCTGCTGTCGGGCATCAAGAGCGGTTTTGCCGCCGCGCGCAAGGGCACGGGCGGGGCGGCATTGGCCGAAACCGAACGCGATCTGCCGATGAAGTGGATGCTGGTCGCGCTGGTCGCCTTCACCCTGCCGCTGCTCGGCCTGTACCAGGCCATCGTGCAGCAGTGGCATGTCTCGATCCCGATGACCCTGATCATGATCGCCGCCGGGTTCCTGTTCGTGTCGGTGTCGGCTTATCTGGCCGGCCTGATCGGTTCGTCCAACAACCCGGTCTCGGGCATCACCATCTCCACCATCCTGTTCGCTTCGGCCGTGCTCGTGCTGCTGATGGGCAAGAGCGGCCTGGCGCCGGTCGGTGCCGGTGGCGCGCCGCTGGGCGCGGTCGCGGCGATCATGATTGGCGCGGTGGTGTGCTGCGCGGCGGCGGTCGGTGGCGACAACCTGCAGGACCTCAAGGCTGGTTACCTGGTCGGTGCCACGCCGTGGAAGCAGCAGCTGATGCTGGGCATCGGCGCGTTCTCGTGCGCGCTGATCATGGCGCCGACGCTGAACCTGCTGGCGCAGGCCTACGGCATCGGTGCGCCGACGCCTGAGCATCCCAATGCGCTGGCAGCGCCGCAGGCCAACCTGATGGCCTCGGTGGCGCGCGGCCTGTTCGGTGGCCAGTTGCCGTGGACGATGATCGCGATCGGCGCGGCAGTCGGCGCGGCCGTGATCGCGCTGGATGAGTGGCTGAAGTCGCGCGGTTCGCGCTTCCGCGTGCCGGTGCTGGCCGCGGCCATCGGTATCTACCTGCCGCTGGAACTGATGGTGCCGATCTTCCTGGGCGGCCTGCTGGCGCATCTGGTCGAGCGTTTCCACAAGCTCAATCCCGATGACGAAGAAGCGCGTGATCGCGTGCATCGTCCGGGCGTGCTGTTCTCGGCCGGCCTGATCACCGGCGAGGCGCTGATGGGCATCGCCATCGCGGTGCCGATCGTGGTCTCGGCGCGTGCCGACGTGCTGGCCCTGCCGGCGATGTTCCAGCTGAGCCAGTGGATCGGCCTGATCGTGCTGGCGCTGGTCGGCTGGCTGCTGTACCGGACCGGCAAGCGCGGCGAGAAAGTCTGACGCCCGCGCGTGATGCAATGCAGCGAAGGCCGCCTCCGGGCGGCCTTTTCTTTGGCCGCGCAACCGGGGCGCCCGCGCAGCATGACCTTAGGCCTTGGCGACCACTCCACCGCGCCCCTACCATCGGAGGTTTGCCGTCCTGCCCGGAGACCTCGATGAAGCTTCGCCACGCCCTGTTGCCCCTGTGCCTGCTGGCCGCCCTGCCTACCCTGGCCGCCGCGCGCGGATTCGATGTGCGCGACATGGTGGCGCTGGATCGCGTCTCCGCACCGACGCTGAGCCCGGATGGCGGCGTGCTGGTGTTCTCCAAGCGGGTGATGGACGCGAACAAGACCAAGGCCAGCAGCAGCCTGTGGCGCCGCGACCTGCGCACCCGCGACATGGCCCCGCCGAAGCAGCTCACCCCGGAAGGCTGGAACGTCAACTCGCCGGCGTTCTCGCACGACGGCCAGACCGTGTACTTCCTCAGCGCCAAGAACGGCAGCCAGCAGCTGTACGCGATTTCGGCCGAGGGCGGCACGCCGCGCCAGCTGACCGATTTCCCGGTCGACGTGGACAGCTTCAAGCTCTCGCCGCAGGGCGATCGCATCGTGTTCAGCGCCGGCGCGTTCCAGGATTGCGGTTCGGACCTGGCCTGCACCAAGAAGAAGGTCGACACCGCCGAGGCCAGCAAGGCCAGCGGCAAGGTGTTCGATTCGTTGTTCGTGCGCCATTGGGATACCTGGAACGATGGCCGCCGCAACACGCTGTTTGTCGCGCCGCTGCCCAAGGCCGATGCCAAGGCGACCACGGCCACCGCGATCAGCGCCAAGGTCGCGGGCGATGCGCCGTCCAAGCCGTTCGGCGGCAATGACGATTTCGAGTGGAGCCCGGATGGCAAGAGCGTGGTGGCGAGCATCCGCGTCGCCGGCCGCGAGGAACCGTGGTCGACCAACTTCGACCTGTTCAAGCTCGATGCGGCGGGCAGCAAGGCGGCGGTCAACCTGACCGCGTCCAACCCGGCCTGGGATGCCGGCCCGGTGTTCAGCGCCGACGGCAAGACCCTGTACTACCGCGCGATGAAGCGCCCGGGCTTCGAGGCCGATCGCTTCGCGCTGATGGCGTTGGACCTGGCCAGCGGCAAAACCCGCGAAATCGCCGCTGATTGGGATCGTTCTGCCGGCGAGATCGTGCTCAGCGCCGATGGCAAGTCGATCCTGACCAGCGCCGACGAGATGGGCGAACACCCGCTGTTCCAGGTCGATATCGCCAGCGGCAAGGTCACCCGGCTGGTCGGCGAAGGCAGCATCGGCTCGCCGGTGCTGGCCGGCCCGACCCTGGCCTTCACCCGCAACTCGCTCAAGAGCGGCGACCAGATCTTCGTCGCCGACACCGCCGCGCAGAACCTGCGCGCGATTACCCCGAGCGCGGCCGAGATGCTGCCGGACGTGCAGTTCGGTGATTTCGAGCAGTTCCAGTTCAAGGGCTGGAATGACGAGACCGTGCACGGTTACGTGGTCAAGCCGTACAACTACCAGCCGGGCAAGAAGTATCCGGTGGCGTTCCTGATCCACGGTGGCCCGCAGGGCAGCTTCGGCAACGGCTGGAGCTATCGCTGGAATCCGCAGACCTACGCCGGCCAGGGCTACGCGGTGGTGATGATCGACTTCCACGGTTCCACCGGCTACGGCCAGGCGTTCACCGATGCGATCAGCCAGCACTGGGGCGACCGCCCGCTGGAAGACCTGCAGAAGGGCTGGGCCTCGGCGCAGCAGCAGTACGCCTTCCTCAATGGCGACAAGGCCTGTGCGCTGGGCGCCAGCTACGGCGGCTACATGACCTACTGGATCGCCGGCAACTGGAACCAGCCGTGGAAGTGTCTGGTGGACCATGACGGCGTGTTCGACAACCGCATGATGGGTTACAGCACCGAGGAACTGTGGTTCAGCGAATGGGAGAACGGCGGCACGCCGTGGAATAACCCGGAGAAGTACGAGAAGTTCAATCCGGTCAACCACGTCAAGGATTGGAAGAAGCCGATCCTGGTCATCCACGGTCAGCAGGATTTCCGTATTCCGGTCGAGCAGGGCCTGGCCGCGTTCACCGCGGCGCAGCGCATGGGCGTCGAATCGAAGTTCCTGTATTTCCCGGACGAGAACCACTGGGTGCTCAAGCCGCAGAACTCGATCCTGTGGCACGACACCGTCAATGGCTGGCTGAAGCAGCACATCGGCGAGTAAGGCATCACGCGCGGGGCCGGCATTGCCGGCCCCGTGTTTTCCAGCAGCCACGGGAAGCCGCATGAGCGAGACCAGCACCGCCCTGATCCAGAACGACATCATCGTCTTCGGCCTGATCGCCGCGACGCTCGGTGCCGTGTTCTGGACCGCCTCGCGCGAGCAGGGCCTGTGGAAGCGCTTCTACACTTTCGTGCCGGCATTGCTGCTGTGCTATCTGATTCCCGGCATCTACAACACCGTCGGCCTGATCGACGGCCAACACACCCGTCTGTACAACCCGGTCGCCCGCGACATCCTGCTGCCCGCCGCGCTGGTGCTGCTGACCCTGGCGGTGGACATAAAGGCGATCGTGCGGCTCGGCCCGAAGCTGGTGATGATGTACATCGGCACCTCGGCCAGCATCATGCTGGGTGCGGTGGTCGCCTTCGTGGTGATGCGCTGGATCCATCCTTCCACCGTCGCTGGCGACACGTGGGCCGGCATGGCCGCGCTGGCCGGCAGCTGGATTGGCGGCGGCGCCAACATGCTGGCGATGCGCGAAGTGTTCAACGTCGATGCCACCACCTTCGGCCAGTTCGCCGTGGTCGATGTGGGCGTGGGCTATGTGTGGATGGCCACGCTGATCTTCCTGGCTGGCCGCGCGCAGAAGATCGATGCACGCAGCGGCGCCGACACCCGCGCGCTGGACGAGCTCAAAGACCGTATCGCCGCATTCCAGGCTCAGCACGAGCGCATTCCTTCGCTGGCGGATTTGATGGTGATCGTGGGCATCGCGTTCGGCGCGGTCGGGCTGGCCCATGCGATTGCAACCCCGGTGTCGGCGTGGTTCGGCGCCCACGTTTCCTGGGCCAGGCAGTTCAGCCTGGACTCGCCGTTCGTCTGGGTGGTGGTGTTGTCGACCAGCTGCGGCCTGGGCCTGAGCTTCACCCGTGCGCGCCAGCTGGAAGGGGCAGGCGCTTCGCGTATCGGTTCGTTGCTGCTGTATTTCCTGATCGCCTGCATCGGCATGCAGATGGACCTACTCGCCCTGCTGGATCGCCCGTGGCTGTTTCTGCTCGGGGTGATCTGGATCGGCGTGCACATCAGCTTGCTATGGGGCCTGGGCCGCTTGCTCAACGTGCCGTTCTTCTATTTTGCGATCGGCTCGCAGTCGCACATCGGCGGGCCGGCTTCGGCGCCAGTGGTGGCGGCGGCGTTCCACCCGGCCCTGGCGCCGGTGGGCGTGCTGCTCGGCACGCTGGGCTACGCCACTGGCACATACCTGGCGTACGTCGTCGGCATCACCCTGCGCGCGATGGCCGGCGCCGGCTGAGCGGAGGCATTCGCCGGCACGCAGGGTGCCGGCGAACGCAGGTTCACGGCGTGTCGGCCAATGCGTCCATCACCCGCGCCGAATACACCAGCGCTGCACCGGCATTGAGCGCGACCGCGACGCCGAGTGCTTCGGCGACTTCATCGACGCTGGCGCCTTCCTTCTTCGCCGCGGCGGTATGCACGGCGATGCAACCGTCGCAACGCGTGGTCACCGCCACGGCGAGCGCGATCAGTTCGCGGGTCTTGCCATCGAGATGGCCGGTCTTGGCGCCAGCCCCGGACAGCGTCTGTTAGCCACGCAACGTATCGGGGCTGAGTTTGCCCAGATCGCCGATGCGGCTGCCCAGTTCCTTGCGGTATTCGTTCCAGTCCAACATGACAGATCACTCCGGATCACAAGTCGCCGCCACAGCGCGGCAGCGGATTCTGTGCCGGCAATCATTCACGCCACGTCGTACGCAGGGAAGAATTTGCGAAAGTTTGCGCTGTCCTGTGATGCCTGCGCGTTACGTTGCGTGACGCCGCGTATCGGCGCATCCGGCGTGCTTCACAGGCGCGAGTAACTCGCGTTGCCCAGCCCGGTGCCGATGGTGAACACGCCCCAGCGCCGATGCTTGCGCATCGCATAACACTGGCTCAGGCCCTGCATCACCGCATCGTTGTGCAGCAGCACCAGCGGCGGCGCGCGGCCGATGCGATCGAGCCGCTTGCCGAGGGCGCCCGGCAGATCGAACGGCATTTCCCAATCGCCGGGCAGGTTCTGTGCGCCCTGCGAAATGCGGCCGTCGGGCTCGATCTTGCCCGGTACCCCGATGCCGACGAACGGCGCCAGATCCACGCCCAGCGTGCGCGCCTGCGCCGCCAGGCCATTGAGCATGCCGGCCAGGCGCGCGATCGCTTCACCGCGCGCGGGCGCGTCATCGGCATGGCGCCATTGCATGTGTTCCAGCAGGCGCGCCTTGTGGCCATCGGCGGCCTTGTCGAGCCGGTGTTCGACCAGGCCGCAACGCAGGTTGGTGCCGCCGATGTCCACCGCGAGGAAGGCCGCGTGCTTGCGCGCCGTAGGCGGTAGCAGCACGCTCCAGCCACGCAGGGCCGCTTCATCTGCGTCCTGATCCAGCTGGGACAGGCGTACTTTCAGCCGCGCCTGTCGTAACAGGCGATCGGCGCGACGGATCGACAGCGCGCCGAAGTGGCTTTCGGGAAATCCGCCGCCCAGCACGATCGCCTCCACGCCCTGCCACTCCGGCTGGCTCAGGAAGCAGCGGGTCACTTCGACCAGGCGCTGCGCATGGCGTTCGACGGCGATATGCACCAGGTGCGCAGCATCGGCATCACCGCCGACCAGCACCATGTCGATCTCGCGCTTGCCCAGTTCGGCAGTGGGCGTCTTGCCGAACGGATCCTTGCCGGTGCGCTGGTGGCGCCGGGCGTCGTCAAGCAACTCGCGGAACGCGGTCTGGCTGGCGAGGTCGCCGACGAAGCCTTCGCCATCGGCGCGCACCAAGGCGAGGTTGTAGCTGTCCACGCGCAGGCCCGCCGCGGTGGCGGCGCCATGTTCGGCACGGGGGGCGGTGCGGCTCATGGCAGCGACGGCAAGCGTGGGCGGGGGCAGGTCGGGCGCATGCGCAGGCAGGTTCCGATGGGCTCCGCGCGAGCGTGCGGCCCGCGCGGTGCAGGGGGCGCGAAGGCCACGATGCACCGCTGAACCCGTCAGGGCAGGGTGAGCACCGCGCGCAGGCTTGCATGATCTATCGGCGCGGACGTGTGCTCGTGCACCACCTTCCATTCGTCTGCCGTGCGTCGCAGGGCCACGCTGAGCCGGTTGTCCAGCGCCCGCAATGGGCTGCCGTCCGGGGCTTGGGCCGCGAAGGTGAGGATCGCGTGGCCAAACGCGAGATCGCCATCGACGAACGATTGCGCCTGTCGCCAGGTGACCACGACGGTTTCCTCGCCCAGGCCGCCAAACCAGCCGGCGGCCATGTCACGCCACGGGGCCAGGCCGACCATGGGGGCGGCCTGCCACATGTCGAACACGTGCAGGCTGTCGTCATACAAGGCGCAGAACGCTTCGAGGTCGCGTGCACGGACCGCCGCGGCATAGCCGGCGAGGAATTGGGCGAAAGGGTCGCTGGCGTGCATGGAGTTGGCTCCCGGGCGCAGGCCCGAACCGCTGCGAGCCTAGGCCGCCACGCCAGGCACTACAAGTGCGTGACTTGCGGCAGGGGCCGCGCCCGGCCGTGGCCGGGTAGCGTGGAGGTTGGCTGGCGCGCCGCGCCGGCCCCTGCGGAGGATGCGACATGAAGTCCGTCATCGGCTGTCTGCTGTTTACGTCCCTGTGGTGCTCCCTGCCTGCTTCGGCAGCGCGTCCGCTGCCCACGCCGGCGCAGATCGATGCGAAGGTCGCCGCGCTGATGCAGCGCACCGGCGCCCAGGGCATGGCGGTCGCCGTGATCGACCAGGGTCGGCCGGTCTATATCCAGGCCTATGGCAAACGCAATGCGCAAGGCGATCCGCTGACCCCGGACACGGTGATGTACGGCGCCTCGCTGACCAAGACCGTATTCGCCTACACGGTGATGCGTTGGGTCGATGCCGGCAAGCTGGATCTGGATACCTCGATCGCCGAGTACTTGCCGGAACCGCTGCCGACGTACACCGGCGATGACATCGTCGACCATTACACCGACTGGAGCGCCCTGGACGAGCGCTGGCGCAAGCTGACGCCGCGCATCTTGCTGCAACACGCCAGCGGGTTCGCGAATTTCAATTTCCTCGAGCCGGACGAAAAGCTGCATTTCCACTTCGACCCGGGCACGCGCTACGCCTATTCCGGGGATGGATTGGCGACGCTGCAGTTCGTGCTGGAGCGTGGGCTTGGCCTGGACGTGGGGCAGGGCACGCAGGCGGTGTTCGCCGACCTGGGCATGTCGCGCACATCGCTGAAATGGCGCGACGACTTCGCCGGCAACCTCGCCGACGGCTGGGACGTGCAAGGCAAGCCCGAAGCGCATGACGATCGCTCCAAGGTGCGCGCCGCCGGCTCGATGGACACCACGATCCACGACCTGGCGCAGTTCGCCGCGGCGCTGGTGGAAGGGCGTGGCCTGTCGGCACAGGCGCACGCGCAGATGCTGCGACCGCAGCTGCCGATCACCACGCGCAGCCAGTTCCCGACCCTGCAGCCGGAGTTGCCGCCGGCACAGCGCCGCGCCGATCTGTCGGCTGGCCTGGGCGTGGTGACGTTCAACGGACCGCAAGGACCGGCATTCTTCAAGGGCGGCCATAACGACACCACCGGCAATACCCTGGTCTGTGTGCAACGCGCGCGTCGCTGCCTGCTGGTGTTGGGCAACGACGTACGTGCCGAGAAAGGCTTCGCCGAGCTCACCCGATTCGTGCTGGGCGATACCGGCGTGCCATTCGATTGGGAATACGGCAGCTGATCAAGCGGCGCGGTGAACGGGCGGCGCCAGGTAGGCGGCCCGTTCGCGCAGATAGCTTCCGCGACGCGCATGGAGCCAATCGGCATAGGCCTGCACCGCATGCGGCCCGTCGCACGCGGTCTGCACGGCCTGCTGCGCACTTTCCATCGCGAAGGCCAGCCCATGGCCGGTGAGGGGATCCACGCACAAGGCGCTGTCGCCGATCGGCATTGCCGTCCATCGCGGCGGCGGGCCGCTGCCGGTGCCGGCAGGCCTGCGCTGCGGGATGACCGTGGCCCACTGCGCGGGCAACCAGTCCGAAGCAAGCACGCGCGCCTGCCATTGCGTCGCTGGCTGCGCATGCGGCGTACGCAACGCTAGGGTGGTGCCTTCGAGGTCCCCCAATGCGTACCACCACGCATCCTCGAGGCGATCGACCACCAGCGTGCCGCATAGCGCGCTGCGCCCGGGCCGCCACGCCCACTGCACCACCCCATTTTCCCAGCGTTGTGCGCCCTCACTGGCCCAGCGCGGCAAACGCCGGCCGGTGGCGACGATCACCGGCGTGGCCGCGTCCCACTGGGTTTCGCGCACGCGGCAGTGGGTGAAGTGCGCGCCCGCCTTGCAGGCCGCCGCCAGCAGCACCGCATCGAAGTCCGCACGATCAATCACCAGGCCGGCACCGCCCGGCTCGTCGCCGCTGCTGCGTTCAAGAAAATCCGGCGTGCCCCAGCGCGACACGATGCGCGAACAGGTACGCCCCGCGGGCGAGGCGATACCCAGCGCGGCAAGCGCTACCCGCGCACGACCGGACAACACCTCCAGGCTGCCACGCGGGCGCGCCGCCGGCTGCCCGCGCAGTTGCACGCGCAAGCCGCGCCGGCACGCCGCCAGTGCCGCCGCGCACGCCGCCGGGCCTGCGCCCAGCACGATCAGGTCAGGGCAGCGCGCCACGTTCGGTCTCCACATAGAGATTGCCAGGCTGGCGCACCACGAAACCGAACTTGGTCCAGTGCGCGATCATCTGCGTGTAGTCCGGCACCGCGCCCCAGCCGGCCGGCGGCCCGCTGTTGGACCGCGTCCACGCCTGCACGGTGCCGCGGTTCTTGGCCTCCGTCGCATCGGGATAGGCCACGTCCGGACGATTGGCCGGCCACCAGCCCCATTCCTTGCCGACATCGAGCTCCATCTTGCATTGCAGGAAATCGGCGGTCCACGGCAAGGCCATCTGCCGGCTGAAATGCCCGGCGATCAGCGGACTGCCTGGCTTGTCGAAGCCATAGAACGACTGCCCGCCCGGCCGCAGCCGGAACGGCTCCAGGTACAGGCGCGGATCGCGGATCTGCCAGCCCACTTCGATGCCGGGGAAGAAACCGCCACCACTCACGTTCTCCAGCGCGGCGCGATCCAGGCCGTGCGGCGTCAATGCAGGATGCGGCGCCCCTTCATACAGGAACGCTGGGCCGCCAGCGGTCTTGGTGAAGTTGCCCTTCGACCACTGTTCCATCGCCGCATACTGGGTGACGGTGAGGAACAGGCGCTGCAGCCCGGTCTTGAACTTGTCGTAGGGATCATCGCCGAGCAGGCGCGGCATGTCCTCGGCGGGCGTGCCGCCGGTATTGGGCTTGCGCAGGCGCGAGAACAGGAACTGGCGCATCGCGTTGGGCTGGCCCGGATCGGACAGCGCATCCCACGCCGACTTCGGGTCCTGGCTGCCGATCGTGCCGTGCGCGCGCTGCGCGGCCTTGAACACGAACGTGGCCTGCACCGCCGCGCGCAGGATCGGCAGGATGTCCAGATCGAAGTCCGGCTTGTAACTGGCGAATGACGTGCCGCCGCCGGCGAGATCCTTGGCCATTGCCGGCAAACGGCGCAGGTCGCCGGTCAGGTACAGCGCGTCCTTGGGCGGGATCGCCACGCCGCGCACCGCCGCATCCAGCAGCGTCTGGTACAGCGACACCTGCGGCACGGTGTCCGGCGCGAAATCCGGCGGGCCGACCAGTACCCAGGCTGGCATTACCTTGACCTCGGCCACGCCGCCGGCCGCGTTTTTCAGGCGCAGTTTCGCCGACACCGGGCCATCGCAGGTGTCGTCGAACCAGCCATCGTTGTTGGCGTAGTTCGATATCGCCGGTGCGCCCGGCTGCTGCCCCACCAGCCCTTCGCCGCCGATGACGATGAGCCGGCCCTTGTCATCGGTGCGCAGTTCGCCGAGGTATTCGATCTTCGGCACCGGCGCCGGCACCGGCCAGCGTTCGGACGCGTTGCCGGCCTTGCGGAATTCCACCTTCGCCGTGGAGCGGCCCTTGATCGAGCGCGGCAGCGGATCGAGCTCGAGCTTGGCCCGGTCCACGATCTTGCTGTTGCGTCGTTGCGGCTTGGGTTGCTTCTTCAGCAGGGGCGAACCAGCCAACCCATCGAAGATGAAGAATGACGCCTTGCGATTGGCCAGGTGCGCCGTCCAGGTCAGCTCGACCACATCCTTTTCATCGAGGTTGATCTCGCGCGACATTTCATAGCGTCCGCCCTTGTCCACGTATTCGTAGATGCGAAAGCGCGCCGCCTGGCGCTTGATCCTTCCGCCCGTCTTGTACGGCGGCGCCATCGTGCCGATCGCCGGATCGCCGGCGCCGCTCTGGTTGGGACGCTCCGGGCCGATGAAGAATTGGTCCGCGCCGGCATCGCCCAGGCGGGCGATGCCGATCGCGGGATGGATGCGGTACACATTGGGGCCGGCCATGTCACACCGGCACCCACGTGCCATCGGACTGCTTCTGCCACTGCGGCAGATCGTCGGCAGGGCGCAGTTTGACCAGCGTGGTCGGGATGCGCACGTCCCAGGGATCGCCCTGCGCCACCTCGGTGCCCTTGGCCTGGTCGCGCTCCTTGATCTCCTGCACGATGCTCACGTACAGCGGGCTGGTCAGTGTCGGCGGATCGGCGCCTTCCCAGATCTCGCCGGTATCCAGGAAGTGGGCGATGGCCGCTTCGAAACCGGGGCGCACCGGCAATACCGCGCGGGCGGCGCCGGCGCGCAGGAAATCGGCGAACTGCGCATCCACGTCCTGCAGCAGGGCCTGGCTGCGCCACTTGGCCTTGCGGCCCCAGAAGTACGGATAGAACAGATACATCATCTGCTCCCACTCGAACGCCTGTTCGAAGAAGCGGATGTAGCGCCCCTCGGCTTCGGCTTCGGTGAGATCGGGCTGCGGATAACCCTGCGGCGAGTTGGTGATTGCGCCGAACATGTCGTAGTGCTGCGCGGTGAGGGCGGAGATCGCCAGCTTCTTGATCTCGTTGCGCTCGATACGGCGGTTCTCCTCGGGGTTGCGCCCCTGCACCGCGTTGGCGGCCTGCACTTCCAGCGCGGCCAGCTCGTCCTGGTAGTCGCGTTCGAGCTTGAGGTAGGCCTGCTGGATCGCCGCATGGGTTTCCAGCCGCCAGGCCTGCAAGGCGCGGTCGGTGCGCTGGCAGTTCACCTCGATGCTGACGATGAAGGTGGCGACATGGAAGGTGCGCACCGCCACCGGGATCGAATCGGTTTCGCTGTCCAGGCTGAAGTAGTTGTTGACGAAGCCGCCCTTCGTGCGCGACCAGTATTCGCGGCCCACCGCCACCGATACCTGCCAGTCGTCCTCCCAGCTGCTGGCCGTGGCGATGGCGTGGCCGGTCAAGGCGCGATAACCGGAGGGCAGGGCCAGCTCGGCGATCTTGCTGGTCGAGCCGTGGTCGTCCTTGCTGATGGTGCCGTCGAAGGTCTTGGACACCGTCGCATACGGCTCCGGCGGCGGCTTGACGCCGGCCACCTGGTAGCGCTGCACGTACGTGGAATAGTTGTACTCGGTGATCTGGTCCGGAGTGAGGGTGAAGGCCGCCGGCCGGGTCAGGGTGACGCCGGGCTTGGGCAAGGTGGCGTTGGCATACAGCCAGAACGCGCCGGGCTCGGGCACCATCACGTCGAACAGCATGCGCTTGCCGTAATTGAACACCTGCGCTTCGTAGACCTTGTCGATCCACTGGTACACGCCCACGACGTGACCGGTGCCGGCCTTGTTGTCGAAGCCGTGCTCGTTCTTCTCCTTGAACACTTCCAGCGTGCGCAGGATCTGCTCGGTGCGCTGGCGTTCGGACACCTTGGTCGAGGCGCGGCTGGTGACTTCCTTGGAGTAGCTGCTTGCGGTCTTGGCCGATTCCTCCTTGGCCCGGTTCATCGCCATGTCGGCGTAGGCCTTGAACTCCACGGTCGGGCCATACGAACCGGAGACCGACAGCCCCGCCTTCAGGCTCATGTCTTCCTTCAGCACCTGGCTGGCCTCGCGCTGCAGCTCGAAGCGCTCGGTGGTCTGGGTATCGCGCTCCTCGTCCTTCTTGGTTTCCACTTCCACCGTGGTGGTCTGCTCGGTCTCGCGCGAACGCTCGTGCACGCGGTTCTTGAACTCGCCCTTGAGGATGTTCTCCACGTGCGCCAGCTCGCCGCCCTCGTAGCGCTTGAGTTGCTGGCGCACCACCAGCAGGTCGCCCACGCCTACCGGCTTGAGGTCGCCGTGGGTGGTCGGGACCGACAGTGCCGTGGTCGTGCCGCCGTAGGCCACGATCGGGCCATTCAACGGCACCAGGTTGGTGCCGACCATTGCGTAGTGCAGTTCTTCGGTGTCGCCTAGCAGGGCCAGCTGCCCATGCACGTCGCGCAGTTCGCTGCCGAGCACGTTGAGGGCGCTGGGCAAGGACGTGGCGGCCAGGTCGATGCCGGCCTCGCGCAACACCTTGCGCTCGCTGGGATTGACCTGCGCGGCGGTGGCGCGGTTGAGGATCAGGCCCGACTGCGCCACGCGCGTGGCGCCCTGGTCGCGGCCGGACGGGGCCAGGGCGTCGAGCTCCTGGCGCAGTTGCGTGGCGGCGCCGAGCGGCAGGCGGCCGAGGTTTTCCAGGTCGGATTTGTCGATCAACTGCGCACGCAGCTTGTCCAGCGGATCGCCGCCGTCACCGGGGTCTTCCTTGCCGGGACTGGGCCGGGCGAGCTGTTCGGCATTGACGCTGCCAAGGCGGGCGACCAGCTTTTCCAGTACGCCGGCACGGTATTTCAGATCGTCGCCGCGATTGCTGCGCGGCGGCGGTTCGCTGCCCTTGGGAGGCGTCTCGGGTTCGGCACGGGAGACCAGGCTGAGCGTGGTCGGGCGGGTGAGCGCACGACGCACGCCGCCGGGGGCGGCCAGGTCGGCGTCGTTTTCGGCGGCGCGCAGCAGCATGTCGCCGAGCACGTACAGGCGTTCGAGCTGGCTGGCGGCCACGCCTTCGTCGTGCGAGACGAGCTTGGCGCTGATCAGGTGATCGGCGATGCGCTCGTGATCGGCGTGGAACTCGGCCTTGCCGGCAATGTCGGCGGCGGTCGCGCCGAAGATCGACTTGATCGCGCGTTGCAGATCATCGAAATCCGGTTGCTGCCATTGCAAGGCGCGCTCGACCAGCGCCGCCAGCGGCTGGCCGAAGGCGAGGGCGTCGACGGTGTCGATGCGTTGGGCCGACGCCAGCCACTCCACCGCCAGCGCCTTCAGTGCGCTGCGGGTGCGGGAAGCGACGGAGGTCTGTGCGCGAGTGAGCTTGGTGCCGAAGGCCTTGGAGGGCCGGACTGCAAGCGCATCGCCGGTTTGCGGCGGGCGCAGCATGAGGAAGCGGAAAATCTCGTCCATTTCGGATCGTCCTTGGTAGGCGGGTCCATTACCCACTTCCACGAGAACGCCGCTTGGCGCGCAATTCGGACAGAAAAATCAGGCGCCAGGGTAGGAAAACATGAACGATTGTGGCCAGGCACTCACGGCAGGGGCGGATCCAGGTGCGGCGCAAGCAGCGCCGCCAGCCAATCCATGAAGACGCGCACACGGCGCGGCAGATGGCGACGCTGCGCATACAGCAGGGTGAGCGGCATCGGCTCGGCGACGAGCGCCGGCACCACCTCGACCAGTTGGCCATCGGCCAGCGCCTGGCGCACGCTGAGCAACGGCACCTGGATGATCCCGAGCCCGGCCAGCGCGGCGGCGTGATAGGCCTCGACGTTGTTGACCGTGACTGCACCGCCCATGGGGCGCAGCGCGTACTTCTCGCCGTCGTGGTATTCGAAGCCGGCCGGGCGCTGGCCCAGCGTGCTGACGTAGTGCACCAGCGCGTGCGCGTCGAGGTCCTGCAGCGTGCGGGGCACGCCATGTCGCGCCAGATAGGCCGGGCTGGCGCAGTTGACGATGCGCATCGCGCCCAGCGTACGCGCCACCAGCGAACTGTCCTGTGGCGTGCCGCCGCGCAATACGCAGTCGAATCCTTCGCGCACGACGTCGACCAGGCGGTCGGTGGCGCTCAGTTCGATTTCCAGTTGCGGGTGCTCGGCGAGGAACGCGGCCAACTGCGGCAGCACGAACATCCGCGCCATCCCGCTGCCCATGTCCACGCGCAGGCGGCCGCGCAGCTGCTGCGCCTCGGTCTGGAACATCGAGTGCAGCTCTTCCATGTCGGCCAGCACGTCGCGGGAGCGCTGATAGAACACCCGACCATCGGCAGTGGGCTGCACGCGCCGGGTGGTGCGATGGAGCAACTGCGTGCCGACGCGCGCTTCCAACTGCTGGATCGCGGTGGACACGCTGGCCTTGGGCAGGCCGAGGGAATCTGCCGCGCGCGTGAAGCCGCCCAGCTCGACCACGCGCTGGAAGGCCCGCAGGGACTGGGCGAAATCCATTGTTCGTCCTTCTTGAACAGTCAGCTCAGGTTTGCCTGATTTATCGGGCGGGTCAAGATCAATAACGTGGCTTCCGAGGCGCATGTCGCGCCAGACCGGAGACCCCCATGAGCACTTCGCAGAACGCCCGCATCACCCTGATCACCGGCGCTAACCGTGGCCTGGGCCGCAATGCCGCCTTGGCCGTGGCCCGCGCCGGCAGCGACGTCATCGTGACTTACCGTGGCCATGCCGAGGAAGCGCAGGCCGTGGTCGCCGAGATCGAGGCACTGGGCCGTCGCGGCGCCGCGTTGCAGTTCGATGTAGCGAACCCGGCGGCGTTGCCCGGCTTCGTTACGGCGTTGCGTGAGCAGCTTTCGCAATGGCAGGCCAGCCAGCTGCACGCGTTGGTCAACAACGCCGGCACCGCGCTGTACGCGCCGATTGCCGAGACCACTCCAGCCCAGTTCGACGAGATGGTGGCGGTGCATTTGAAGGGGCCGTATTTCCTGACCCAGGCGCTGCTGCCATTGATCGCCGACGGCGGTCGCATCCTCAACATTTCCAGCGGCCTGGCGCGCTTTGCCCTGCCGGGCAGTTCGGCCTACGCGATGATGAAGGGCGGCATCGAGGTCTTCACCCGCTACCTGGCCAAGGAACTGGGCACGCGCGGCATCAGCGTCAACACGCTGGCCCCGGGCGCGATTGAAACCGACTTCGGCGGCGGCCGCGTGCGCGACGACGCAGGCGTCAACGCGATGGTGGCCTCGATCACCGCGCTGGGCCGGCCGGGCAAGCCGGACGACATCGGCCCGGTGGTGGCCGCGCTGCTCGACCCGGCCACGCAGTGGATCAATGCGCAGCGGGTGGAGGCATCGGGCGGGATGTTCATCTGATCTCGGGCGGGGTGGGGTGGCGACAAAGGTCACTCCGCTCCAAAGTTGCGCCTGGGCGCGTGTCGCCACACATGCGCTCTCGACGGCGGAAAAGGCGGGACACACGCCTAGGGCTTGTCGTCCTTCAGGGACAGCGTTCCGCGAGATTCGAGCAGGCGCCGTGTGTTCTCCAACTCTTTTTGCAGCAACTCGGCATCTGGCAGCACGGTACGGTAGTTCGCCGCCATCACCTGGTTCGGCAAGCCATCCAGTGCATACCGCGCCAGTGCATGGCCTTTGTCGGCACACAGGATCAGGCCCACTGGCGGGTTCTCATCCGGGTAGGCCCAATGCGCCTTGGCATAGTTGCAGTACATGTGCATCTGCCCCACATCGGCGTGGGTCAGGCTACCCAGTTTCAGGTCGATGATGACCAGGCAGCGCAGCTTGCGGTGGAAGAGCAGCAGGTCCATCCGATACCAGGTCTGATCGATGCGCAACCGGCGCTGCCGCCCGACGAAGGTGAACCCTTCGCCCAATTCCAGCAGGAAGTCTTCCAGCCGCTGGATCAAGGCGGCTTCCAGATCGGATTCCGAATACTCGTCCTTGAGGTCGAGGAACTCCAGCACATACGGATCCTTGATCGCGTCATTGGGCGTGATTGCATCCTCAGGCTGAGGTGCGGCCCCTTTGACCAGCATCGTCGCCTTGTCCTTTGACAAGGCCGTGCGTTCGTAGAACTGGCTTCCGATCTGCCGGTCGAGCTGGCGCACGCTCCAGCCACCGCGCAGCGCCTCGGCTTCGTAGAACCGGCGGGCATGGTCGTCCTTGACCGAGAGCAGCCGGACATAGGCTGACCAGGGCAGCGTGAAGGCCTGGGACAGTTCAGAGAGGTCGAATTTCCGAGACGCCGTCTCGGAAATGTCCCCTCTGGGGTATGCAACGAAGAAGCGCCGCATGTTCTCCAGGTTGTCCGGACTGAAGCCGCGCCCGAATCTTGCCGTCAGGTCGGCGGACAATCGCTTCATCAACTGCTCGCCGTAACCGGCCCGGCGCCTGCCTTTCTGCTCGGCTTCGACAATCCGGCGACCAATCTCCCAATAGCTGGCTGTCATCAGCGCGTTGACACTGCGCGCCGCTGCCTGGCGCGCGATATCTAGCAACGCCACGATGCCACCGTGAATGCTGGCATAGCCTGCCGGCAAGGCGGCAGGTTGCCCCACTACCGCAGGCGTCTTCCTTGTCATGCGCTTTCCTCCATGGAACGGGCTGCCCCGCGTAATCGCGGGCCGCCGTTTCGCCACGCGTTCGTTCGCATCCGGCAGCCGCTTGTCCTTGGCATGAACATAAGGCATGGACCGTGCCGCGGTCCTCTCGGATGTGCACCGGCGTCAACGCGAAACAAAAAAAGGGGCGACCTCTCGGCCGCCCCTTGCTCATTCCCTGTTTCTCCGCCTCAACAGCAGCGAAACCCGCTCTTGCCGCCATACCGCGCTTCCTGCCGTTCGCGGAAGAAAGTGGGGTAGTCCATCACCGGCCGATCCGGGTGCTTCTCCATCGTGTGCCGCACGTAGTTGTCGTAATCCGGAATGCCGCAGCACAGCCGCGCGGTCTGCACCAGGCGCCGCCAGATGCGGCGGTGCGCCTGGTACTGGCCAACCGGAACCAGCCCGGTGCCCATCACAAATCCACCATCTGCGCCGGGGTCAGCGCGACGTACGGCGTCTCCCGGTCAGTGCGGGCAGGCGTACGGCGGGCGATGACGATCGTCTTGATCGCATACACCAGCACCGAGAACACCACGAACAGGAACAGCACCGTCAGGCCGGTGTTGACGTAGGCATTGGTCACGATCTGCTGCATCTGCCCCACCGTCTTGGCCGGGGCGGTGATCGTGTTGCTGGCGATCGCGGCCTGGAACTTGTGCGCCTGCGCCAGGAAGCCCTGCGCCGGGTTGCTGTCGAAGATCTTGATCAGGCCCGCGGTCGTGGTGCAGATCAGCAGCCACAGCGCCGGCACGATCGTGACCCAGGCGTAGCGGTCACGCTTCATCTTGAACAGCACCACCGTGCCAAGCATCAACGCGATGCCGGCCAGCATCTGGTTGGAGATGCCGAACAGCGGCCACAAGGTCTGGATGCCGCCGAACGGATCGACCACGCCGGTGTACAGCAGGTAGCCCCACAAGGCCACGCAGCCGCCGGTGGCGATGATGTTGGCGGTCCACGATTCGGTCTTGCGCAGTGCCGGCACGAAGTTGCCCAGCAGGTCCTGCAGCATGAAACGACCGGCGCGCGTGCCCGCATCCACCGCAGTCAGGATGAACAATGCTTCGAACAGGATGGCGAAGTGGTACCAGAACGCCATCGTGTTCTCGCCCGGCAACACGTGGTGCAGGATCTGCGCGATGCCCACCGCCAAGGTTGGCGCACCACCGGCGCGGGCGAGGATGGTGTGCTCGCCGATGTCGCGCGCGGTCGCCTCCAGCACGTCGGGCGTGATCAGGAAGCCCCACTCGCTCACCTTGGCCGCCACGGCCACGGCGTCGGTGCCGACCACCGAGGCTGGGCTGTTCATCGCGAAGTACACGCCCGGCTCGATGATCGAGGCCGCCACCAGCGCCATGATCGCCACGAACGATTCCATCAGCATGCCGCCGTAGCCGATGTAGCGCATGTGGCCTTCATTGGCGAGCAGCTTGGGCGTGGTGCCCGAGGCGATCAACGCATGGAAACCGGAAACCGCGCCGCAGGCGATGGTGATGAACAGGAACGGGAACACGCCGCCCTTCCACACCGGGCCATCGCCGGTGCTGGCGAACTGGGTCAGCGACGGCATCTTCAGTTCCGGCATCACGATCACGATGCCGATCGCCAGTGCCAGGATGGTGCCGATCTTGAGGAAGGTGGACAGATAGTCGCGTGGCGCCAGCAGCAGCCACACCGGCAGCACCGAGGCGACGAAGCCGTAGCCGATCAGCATCCAGGTGATCGCCTTGGCGTCGAAGGTGAATGCCGGGCCCCAGGTGGGGTCGGCGGCGACCTTGCCACCCAGCCAGATCGCGCCCAGCAGCAGGATCAAACCCACCACCGAGATTTCGCCGATCTTGCCCGGGCGGATGTAGCGCATGTACACGCCCATCATGATCGCGATCGGCATGGTCGCGATGACCGTGAACATGCCCCACGGGCTTTCCGCCAGCGCCTTGACCACCACCATCGCCAGCACCGCCAAGATGATGATCATGATCAGGAAGGCGCCGAACAGCGCGATGGTGCCGGGCACCTGGCCCATTTCCTCGCGCACCAGGTCGCCGAGCGAACGGCCATTGCGCCGCGTGGACAGGAACAGCACCACGAAGTCCTGCACCGCACCGGCGAACACCACGCCGGCCACCAGCCACAGCAGGCCGGGCAGGTAGCCCATCTGCGCGGCAAGCACCGGGCCGACCAGCGGACCGGCGCCGGCAATGGCGGCGAAGTGGTGGCCGAACAACACGTGCTTGTTGGTGGGCACGTAGTCCAGGCCGTCGTTGTGGATCTGCGCCGGCGTGGCCCGGGTCGGGTCGAGCTGCATCACCTGGGTGGCGATGAACAAGCTGTAGTAGCGATAGGCGATGAGGTAGATCGAGACCGCCGCGACCACGATCCACAGCGCGTTGATCTGCTCGCCGCGGCGCAGGGCGATCGTGCCCAGGCAGAAGGCGCCGAGCAGCGCAAGCGCGGCCCAGGCCAGTTTCGAAAAGCCTTTCATGCAAGCCCCTCCCGGTAGATTCCCCCAAGGTTCCTCCCGCGCCGGGCCAGGGTCAATGCTGCGCGCTAGGACTTTGGTCGTATGGCGCAAAGGCCCCGCGCCCGGCAGCCCACGCCCGATCCAAGCCGGTTTGACGGAACAATAGGTTGCGTACAGTGTCATTGGCCGCGCCCTGCCGCGCACCCATGCTGTGCTCAACTTCACCGAGAATCCCGCCATGAGCGCCATTCCCACCGTCCTGCCGGCCCGCCTGCTGCGCACCTTGCGCGGCCGCGCCACCTCCGACGGCGCCGGGGTCAAGCTGACCCGCGTCATCGGTTCGCCCGAGTTGCCGGACTTGGACCCGTTCCTGCTGCTCGACGAGTTTGGTACCGACCAGGCCGAGGATTACATCGCCGGTTTCCCGAGCCATCCGCATCGCGGCTTCGAGACCGTGACCTACATGCTCGACGGGCGCATGCGACACAAGGACAACCACGGCAACGAAGGCCTGCTCACCCCGGGCAGCGTGCAGTGGATGACGGCCGGGCGCGGCCTGGTCCACTCGGAAATGCCGGAGCAGGAATCCGGGCGCATGCGCGGCTTCCAGCTGTGGGTGAACCTGCCGGCGCGCGACAAGATGACCGAGCCGAAGTACCAGGAATATCCGCCCGAGCAGATTCCGCAGGCCACGCCGGCGGCGGGGGTGACGGTGAAGGTGATCGCCGGCCGCGTGGGCGAGACGGTGGGCCCGATCGTGCAACCGGCCACGGATCCGTTGTACCTGGATATCGAACTGGCGCCGAACGTGGCCTGGGAATACGCGCTGCCGGCCGAGCACAACGTGTTTGCCTACGTGTTCGAAGGTGCCGCCACGGTGGGCGAGGGCGAGGATGCGCGCGCGCTGGAATCGCAGCATCTGGGCGTGATTGGCGGCGGCGAGTTGCTGCAGCTGCGGGCCGGTGCATCGGGCGCGCGCTTGATCCTGGTCGCCGGGCGTCCGCTGCGCGAGCCGGTGATGCGCCATGGCCCGTTCGTCATGAACACCCGCGAAGAATTGATGCAGGCGTTCGTGGACTTCCAGGAAGGGCGTTTCTAAAAAACGCCCCTATCGCCCAGCATCCACCGCAAGGATCGAATCCGATGAGCCACGATCGCCCCGTCACCGCGCGCAGCGCCGGCGCCGCCTATGTCACCGAGCTGAGCGACGGCGTGCACGCCTGGCGTTCGGATACCTCGCCAGCCAATGGTGGGTCTGATGCGGCGGAAGATCCCGAAGCGCTGGTGCTGGGCGCGCTGGGTGCCTGCACCGCGATCACCGTGCGCATGTATGCCGCGCGCAAGCAATGGTCGCTGGATGCGGTGGACGTGCGATTACGCTACAGCCGCCGCGATGCCACGGGCACCACGATCGAGCGCGAGGTCGTGCTGCACGGCGCGCTGGATGAGGTGCAGCGGGCGCGCCTGCTGGAGATTGCGGAGAAGTGCCCGATCCATCGACTGCTGACCGGCGAGGTGTTGATCAACACCTCGCCGGGACAGTAACCACGCAGTCGCGCGGGCTTAGCGGCCCGTGCCGATCACGGCCGGGTCTGGCCGCCCCAGGGCCTTGTAGATCACGCCGCCAATCGCGCCGCCAATCAGCGGCGCTACCCAGAACAGCCACAGCTGCCCCAGCGCGCCGGCGCCGGCGAACACGGCCACGGCAGTTGAACGGGCCGGGTTCACCGACGTATTGGTGACCGGAATGCTGATGAGGTGGATCAGGGTCAGCGCCAGGCCGATGGCGATCGGCGCGAAACCGGCCGGCGCATTGCTATGGGTCGAGCCCATGATGACCAGCAGGAACATCGCGGTCAGCACGATCTCGCACAACAGCGCAGCCGTCAGTGAGTACCCACCGGGAGACAGCGCGCCATAGCCGTTGCTGGCGAATGCGCCGGCCGCGTTGTGGTCGATGGCAAAGCCCGGTTGCCCGTGCGCGATATGGAACAGCACCGCGGCAGCCAGCAAGCCACCGAGCACTTGCGCCACCCAGTACGGCAGCAGGTCACGCGCCGGGAAGCGACCGCCGGCCACCAGGCCCAGGCTCACGGCCGGATTGAAGTGGCCACCGGAAATATGGCCGAACGCGTAGGCGCCGGTCAGCACGGTGAGGCCGAAGGCGAGCGAGACGCCCACAAACCCGATCCCCAGCGGATTGCCTTCGCCGCCGAAGTTCGCTGCCAGTACCGCACTGCCACAACCGCCGAGTACGAGCCAGAACGTACCGAGGAACTCCGCCGTCAACCGCTTGGCCAGGGACATGATGCACCTCATGCGCAGGCCCGCCCGGATTGGGCGGGATGGCCGCATTCAATGCCTGCGGCGCAGGCTTGGCAACGGTAGTTTTTCGGAAGAGGCGGGGCAGCCCCGGCTCAACGACTCAGCGCGAGGCTGGCCGGTTGCAGGTCCAGGCGCTGCGCCAGGCTCTGCAGGCTGCCCATTTCCGCCCTGTCGCCGGCATCGAGCCAGATCTGCGCAAAGCGCTTCTTGCCCAGCTCGATCACCGCCACGCGACGGTTGCTCGCCTCGCGGCCGCCCAGGTCGGGGCGATACCAGTAGAAGGCCTCTTCTTCGATCTGGCCCTTTTCTTCGCGGTGGTCGCGCGCCAGGCTCAGGCCCGGATCGCGGGTGGTCAGCATCACCCCGAGCACCTCGCGGCCATCGGCGGCGATCGCCTTGCAGGAAAGATAATCGGCCCCGGCCAGCTGCTTCCATTCCAGCCCGGCGGTCGGCGGCAAGGTGGGACAACTGGGCGACTGCTGTGCCGCGGCAGCACCGGACACCAGCAACAGGCCAAACAGGCTCAGAGCGGACTTCATTGGTTTTCCCCTGGCAGTGGATGCATGCGGAGTTCGCGCATCGCCTGGGTCGGTTCGCCTACGGGCTCCTCCCGAATCGCCCGTCGGCGCATCCCCATGCGCGACCTCGACGTGCCACCCGTCACACAGCTTGGGTGGACGGCCTCACCATAACCAAGCTCGCGCCGCGGGGCAAATCGCCCATCCGGTGGCGGATGGTTCCAGTGGAAACCTTCACGCCACAAGCGTTCTCACGGGTAATTGGGTGGCGGCGGTGCCGGCTGCTCGGGCAGCGGGATGAATTCCTTGTCGTCGCCGGGGATCTTGCCGAAACGGCCTTCGCGCCAATCGTCCTTGGCCTGCTCGATGCGTTCCTTGGAGCTGGACACGAAGTTCCACCACAGGTGGCGCGGACCATCGAGCGGCTCGCCGCCCATCAGCATGGCCTTGAGCGGCGTCTTCGCGCGCAGGCGTCCGCGGGCGCCGGGTGCCGGAATCACCAGATGGCGCTCGGGGATGTCGGTGCCGTCGAGCTGCGCCTGGCCTTCGAGGATGTACAGCGAGCGCTGCGCATGCGAGGTGTCCAGGTCGATCTCGGCATCGGGTTCGAGATCGATGGCGACGTTGAGCGTGTCGGCGAAGACTTTCACCGGCGATTCCTCGCCATAGGCGCGCCCGGCGATGACACGCAGCCAGGCGCCATCGCGGCGCTGCTGCGGCAGGCTGGCCGCACTGTGGTGATAGAACGCGGGATCGGTTTCCTCGAAATTGCGCGGCAAGGCGACCCAGGTCTGCATGCCGTGCAGCGCGTGCTCGCGGCCGCGTTCGGTGGGCGGCGTGCGCTCGGAGTGGGCGATGCCGCGCCCGGCCGTCATCCAGTTCACATCGCCGGCGCGGATCACCTGCTCCGAGCCGAGCGTGTCGCGATGGCCGATCTCGCCGGACCACAGGAAGGTGACGGTGGCCAGGCCGATATGCGGGTGCGGCCGAACATCGATGCCCTGACCGGGTTCGAAGATGGCCGGGCCCATGTGGTCGACGAACACGAACGGCCCAACGCTGCGCGCCTCAAGGGTGGGTACCGCGCGGCGCACCTGCAGGCCGCCGATGTCGTGGACGCGGGGGGCGATGATCGTGGTCATGGCGAGGGCTCCGGGCGGCAATCGATGCGCCGCAGCATCGCATGGGCGCGATGACAGGGGCAGGGCTACGGGCGGCATGCATCGTTGTGCCGCCGGCGCTGCCGGGGCGCACTGCGCGCGCCAGCAACGGCGGCGCAGCCTTGGCCTACAATCGGCGGGTCATTCCCCTGCTGCCGGAGAACCCGTAGTGACCCGCAAACTCGTACTGCTGCGCCATGGCCAGAGCCAATGGAACCTGGACAACCGCTTCACCGGCTGGGTGGATGTGGAACTCACCGATCAGGGGCGCGCCGAAGCGGCAGCGGCCGGCAAGCTGATGAAGGACGAAGGGCTGCAGTTCGACGTGGCCCACACCTCGGTGCTCAAGCGCGCCATTCACACGTTGCAGGGCGCGCTGAAGGAACTGGACCAGGACTGGCTGCCGGTCTACAAGAGCTGGCGCCTCAACGAACGCCATTACGGCGGCCTGCAGGGCCTGGACAAGGCCGAGACTGCGGCCAAGCACGGCGAAGAGCAGGTCAAGGTGTGGCGTCGTTCCTACGACATCCCGCCGCCGCCGATGGACCTGGAAGATCCGGGCCACCCGGCGCACGACCGTCGCTATGCCGGACTGGATCGCAACGCGCTGCCCGGCACCGAATCGCTGGCGACCACGCTGGTGCGCGTGCTGCCGTACTGGTTCGATGCGATCGCACCGCAGTTGAAGGACGGCAAGACGGTGCTGGTCACCGCGCACGGCAACTCGCTGCGCGCGCTGTACAAGTACCTCAACAACGTCTCGAACGAAGAGATCCTAGAGCTCAACATTCCCACCGGCATCCCGCTGCTGTTCGAGCTGGATGAGCAACTGGCGGTGCAGAGCTTCCGCTACCTGGGCGACCCGGAAGCGGCCAAGCGCGCCGCGGAAGCGGTGGCGAACCAGGGCAAGGCGAAGTAAGTAGCCGCTGGAAGAGCCCGGCCAGGTGCCGGGCTTGCCATGCGCGCGTCAATGGGCCGTGGCGCGGTAGCCGTCCAGGATGCCGTTGAAGAAATCGCCGGCCAACAGGATCACGAGGATGGCTATCAGGAAGAGATAGCCAAGGCGACGCTTGCGGGGTCCGTCCAGATTCAATGCCTGCTCCGATCGCGCGGCTTCGATGACCGCAGGCGCCAGCGTCGGTGCAAAGCAGGACGCGCGCCATTGGAATCGTCGGCACCGTCGCCACGTCGCCAATGTCAGTGATCTGGGCACGCGTCGCTTTCTTGCGGCACGCCGTCGGGCAGAATGTCCCAATACCGCCTGTAGAGGAATTCAAATGAGCGCTACGCCGTTGCCTCGCCATGCTGCGCGATTGAGCGCGCTATGGGTCGCGCTGCTGGTTGGATGGGCGCACACCGCCGCCGCCGCCGACGCGCCGCTGACCGATCCGGTCTACCTCGCCGCGCCCGAATCGCTCAAGCCCGAGCAGGTCGCGCAGATGCAGAAGCGGCTGCTCGACTGGCCGCAGTTGTCGCGCTATCGCGACGAAAACGCTGCGCTGGCGCCGGCCAGGAAGGGCGAACCTCGCGTGGTGTTCTACGGTGACTCCATTACCGAAGGCTGGGGCCCGACCGGCAGCGATCGCTTCTTTCCCGGCAAGGGATACATCAATCGCGGCATTTCCGGCCAGACCACCGCACAGATGCTGGTGCGCTTTCGCCAGGACGTGCTCGACCTGAAGCCGGCCGTCGTGGTGATCCTGGCCGGTACCAACGATATCGCGGGCAACACGGGCCCTGCCTCGCAGCAGATGATCGAAGACAACCTGCATGCGATGACGGAACTGGCCAAGGCGCACGGCGTGCGCGTGGTCCTGTCCTCGGTGTTGCCGGTCAGCGAATATCCGTGGCGCCCCGGCTCGCACCCGGCCGAGCAGGTGCGTGCGCTCAATGCGGCATTGAAGCAGTACGCCACGACGCAGGGCCTGGGCTACCTGGACTACTACAGCGCGATGAGCAACGCGGCGGGCGGGCTCGACCCGGCGCTGGCCAAAGACGGCGTGCATCCCACCGCGGCGGGTTACGCGATCATGGCGCCGCTGGCCGAACAGGCCATCGCCAAGGCCCTGCCGAAGTAACACGCCGCCACGGACCCTGCGCAAGCCATCGGCTTGCGCTAGGGTAGGTGGCAAGGAGGGATCCCCATGGTGCTGCGCTATCTGCTGTCATACGGCTTGCCGATCCTGCTGGGCGTTGCCGTGGTTGCCGTGGGCGTCGTATGGACCTTGCGCGGCCGCACCGGTCGGCCGCCGGGTGATCGGCCGTGAGGCAGGCGATACGCATACAGAGCCAAGCGTAAGCTGCCGGTAAATCTGCCAGGGAGTTGCACGATGCGCCGAAATCCTCCCGCTGCGCGAGAGAACACCAGGCATCGCGCAGACCCAACGACTGCAGCTGATATCCCCACAGCATCACCCGCATCGCCATGCCCCTATTGCGGCGACACCGGCGAGGTCACGCACATCGATGAAGAAGTCGGCTGCCAGGTGACGCTGCCCTGCGAGGCGTGCCGGCCCAAGCGCGACCAGCATTGCGCCGGCAGGGCAAACCGGTAGGATCTGGCAAAACCGGGGGGATCTCATGGAGATGCGACATATCGGTGCCTGCGTGCTCGCGGGCCTGCTGGCTTGGCCATGCCTGGCCTCGGCACAGGCACAGGCACAGGACCCAGATCGATTCGGCTATTGCCAGGTAATGAAGATCTGGTCGGACGACGCCAAGGATCTCGCCCAGGACATGTGGGTATCGCCTGTATTCGAGCGTCCGGTGCCGATGGGGCGCAGCTACGAGCGCCTGACCCAGGACCAGGCCGGCTTCCTGCAGGCCACCCAGGCGCAGGCCGCGGTGCCTGAGGGCGCGACATCGAGCTGCATCTACATGGCCTCGCGCGAAGCGCTGGAGAAAATGCAGCATCAGCTGAAGGTCAGCAGCGTACTTGGCGCGGGCAGTGGCCGGCTGCGCACGATTGCCTGGTCGCCCTCGCCGTTGCCGGAGAAGGCGCCGGACCAGGATCCACTCGTCGCCGAGCAGGTCCCGGCCGCGCTGGTCGCCACGCTCAAGGCAGATCCGTTCTTCACGATCCCCGCGGGCAAGGGGCAGGTCATCGTGCGTGACGGCAAGCGCCGCAGCGATCCGGGCCCGAATGGCATCCCGGTCAGCCAGCAGGTACGCGCGCAACGCCAGGGAGACTTCTGCGATGTCGGCATCCACACCGTGGCGGGCGAGGGCAATGATGCCTTCACCAGCGATCTCCAGGGCCTGAGCTGGGCCGGCCTCGTGCCACTGACTGGCACGTCGCGTATATCGAGCCGCTTCGCCTCGGGAACGGCGCGGCAACAGACGCGCACCATCACGCACGAAGGCGACGCCTTGTTCCCGTTGCGGCAAGGAGCGCGCAGCACCTTGGTCGCGCAGTTCCAGAGCCGGGATGATGCCGGCAACACCGCGCTCAACAGCGTGCACTGGGAGTGCGAGGTCGGCGCCACCGCCTCCGCCGCGAGCCTGGTCGCCACCGCCACGGGAGAGACAACCGAATTGCGCTGCGAAACATCGTTCCCCGAAGTGCCCGAAGCGCCCAAGCAATCTGTTCGCTACCACTGGTTCTCCGACGCCGGCTGTTTCGTGCACGATCCGGGGCAGCTGTAATGACCTTGGACCGTCCGGGTCGGCAGCTCCAACCTGCGTCGCCTCGCATGTGGTCGGCTACCATCAATGCCTCGCCCATCGGCAGGCAAGCGGCATGAAAAAAGCAGGCGCACGCATCGCGATCGTGTTGTTCGCCCTGGTACTGCCGTACCTGTCGCGCCTGCCTGGCGGGCGAGACTGGCTGGGCCAGTTCACCTACGGCGGCTGGGGCGCGTTCCTGCTGCTGGCCGGGTGCAGCGCCGTGATCTGGGGCGGCCTGCTTTTGTGGAGCCTGGTGTATCGCCATGCGGCGTCGCTCTGGGTGCCGGCACTCGTGGGCTTTGGCTTCCTGGCCTGGGCCTACGGCAGCATCAACCTGCGCTCAGACGCGCAGGCCGCGCTCGGCTTGCTGATGGTGCCGATCTATTCCGTGGCACCGCTGCTGATTGGCGGCTTGCTGGGGTTGTGGATCGATCGTCGTTGAGCGGCAAATCCCGCTGCGCGGGCTTCGCCCCCAAAGTTGCTGCGCAACTTCGGGCCCCAGCTCCGGGCTTGCCTACCCCCGCGCCTTCGGCGCGTCCCCCTAACAAAGGGGGACTCTCCACCAGAGACGGTATAGCCGTTGATCTTCGGACCGGTCATATAGATCTGTGAGGGCGTCCGGGGGCGATACCCCTTATCGGGGGCATGTGGCGACATGGATGTCGCCACATGAGCTCAAGTCCATGGATGGACGCTTTTGGCGTCCCCCGCTAAGGGGTATCGCCCCCGGACGCCAAGCGCAGAACAACGAGAGCCGCTCTTAAGCGAGCAGCACCAAGAAGAACCAAATGGAGAAACAGCCCCCCTTGTGAGCAAGGGGGGCGCGCCGACAGGCGCGGGGGATAGAAAAACACCGGCTCAGTAATTTTACTCACCCCCAACCGGTAGTTCATCCGTCGCGCCTGCCCCCGCACAGTGGTCTGCTGCGTTCATTCCCCGCCGCCGCCTCCCCAAGGCGACCCCGGGGCATCGAACGCCACGCACGCCGCCGGAGGAAACCCATGTCACATCGTTCGCTCTGCCTGGCCATCGGCCTGGTGCTGGCCTTGCCCGCCGCAGCCGCGCCTCCGCCAAAATCTGCTCCCGCCCCGGCGGCAGCCGCCAGCGCCGACAACACCCCCACCGTCGACCCACAGGCCGTCGCCGCGCTGGAGAAGATGGGCCGCTACCTGCGTAGCCTCAAGAACTTCAGCCTGCACGGCGACACCACCATCGATGTGGTCACCGAAGACGGACAGAAGCTGCAGTTCCCCGGCACCGTCGAGTACAAGGTGCGCACGCCCAACGGCCTGCAACTCACCTGGAAAACCGACCGCAAGGAACGCGAGCTGTTCTACGACGGCAAGCAGCTGACCATCTACGGCCCGAAGAACAAGTACTACGCCACCGTCGACGCACCCCCCACCTTGCATGAGCTGATCAGCGTGGCCCGCGACGACTACGGCATCGAACTGCCGCTGCCCGACCTGTTCCTGTGGGGCACCCCGGAAGCGCCCGTCTCGGCGCTGCAGGCAGCCACCTTCGTGGGCCCGGCGCGCATCGATGGCACCGTCACCGAGCAATACGCCTTCCGCCAGGACGGCGTGGACTGGCAGCTGTGGCTGGAGACCGGTGACAAGCCGCTGCCGCGCCGCCTGGTCATCACCACCACCACCGATCCCGCACAACCGCAATACACCACCACGCTCACCTGGAACACCAATGCAGCACTGAAGGATTCGGCCTTCACCTTCGTGCCACCCAAGGGTGCGGCGAAGATCGAGATGGTCCAGGTGGACGTCGCCGTAGTCGGGGAGGAACAGCCATGAACAGTCGCAATGCCCGCTTTGTCCTCGCGCTGGCGATGGCCGCCGGCTTCGGCGGACTGATGTTCGCCAGCAGCCACGTACATGCAGGACCGCGTGCGCGCTCCGTTGCCCATACCGGCGTCAATCATCCGCCTGCCGGCGGACACGCGGCGATGAACCGCGGTGGCCAGGGCGGTGGCTACAACCGCGGTGCCGCCGCCAGTGCCAATCGCGGCGCCAGTGCCAACCATGCGGCCAACGTCAACCGCAACGCCAATATCAACCGCAACGCCAACGTCAACGTCAACCGCAATGTCGACGTGCATCGCGATATCGACGTGGACGTGGACAACCATTGGCACGATGGCTGGTACGACCATCCCGTCGCCACCGCGGCCGCGGTGACGGCCACGACCATGGTCACCGCCGCGGTGGTGGGCTCGATCGTCAATTCGGTACCGCCCAGCTGCGTGACCTCGGTCATCAATGGCATTGCCTACCAGCAGTGCGGCAGCACCTGGTACCAGCCGCAGTACGCCGGCACCACGGTGCAGTACATCGTGGTCAATCCGCCCGGCTGAGCCGTCCGCCAGCACCCTCCCGGCGCGGGCGCGGTCTGGCCCGCGCTTTTTTTTGCCGCCCTTGCCTGCGCCTACACGCGTGCCCCCTAGAATCCGGGCATGACCAAGAAGACGGTGAAGTGGATCGCCATTGCCTTGCTGGCCTTTGTCCTGGCTTCGCTGGCGGCGTTGTGGAGCTACGGGCGCTTTGCCGACCGCGTGCGCGGGCCGGTCAGCCATGCCCTGGCCGTGGAAGGCCAGGCGACCCCGGTGGATCGCGCGGTCACACCGCTGACCCAGGCCCATCCCGGCAAGACCGGCATGGTCCTGCTGGCCGACAACGTCGACGCATACGCGGCGCGCACCTTGTTGGCCCGTCATGCCGGGCGCAGCCTGGACCTGCAGTACTACATCTGGCGGCCGGACCTCACCGGCAACCTGCTGTATGACGAAGTGCTGCGCGCAGCCGACCGGGGTGTGCGCGTGCGCCTGCTGCTGGATGATCTCAACGTGCGCGGCAGTCGCGATGTGCTGGCCGCGCTGGACAGCCATCCGCTGATCGAAGTGCGGTTGTTCAATCCCACCCGCTCCCGCGAAGGGACTTTCATGCGCGGCGTGGAGATGCTGCTGCGCTTTTTCAGCGTCAATCGGCGCATGCACAACAAGGCGTGGATCGCCGATGGCCAGGTCGCCATCGTCGGCGGGCGCAATGTCGGCGACGAGTACTTCGATGCCGCACGCGACACCAATTTCATGGATACCGATGTGGCCGTGCTCGGCGATGCCGTCGGTGAAGCCTCGCGCCAGTTCGATGCGTACTGGAACAGCCCCAACGCCATCCCGCTCTCGGCGCTGGTCCGCCACCCGGACGCCGACCTGGCCGCCGTGCGCAAGACCCTGGGCACCGGCCTGGGCTCACCCGCGGCACGGCCATACCTGCAACAGCTGGCGCGTGCCCCGGGTGTGCGCAGCCTGGTCGAGGGCACGCGCACGATTCACTGGTCGAGTGCAGCGCACATCATCTCCGATCCGCCAGAAAAGGCGGCCGGCGCCACCCCCGCGCCGGACTGGATGACCCCGGTGCTGATCCACGACATGTCCAGCGCCAAGCGGCAGTTGTTGCTGATCTCGCCGTACTTCGTGCCCGGGGACGCGGGCCTGCACTGGCTGACCGCGCTGCGCCGGCGTGGTGTGGAAGTGGGCGTGCTGACCAATTCGCTGGCGGCCAACGACGTCGTCGCCGTGCATGGCGGTTATGCCGGTTACCGCCTGCCTTTGCTGCGCCACGGCGTGGCCTTGTTCGAGCTCAAGCCCAATGGCAAGCCGGAGGGGAGCCTGTTCGGTTCCAGTGGCGCGAGCCTGCACACCAAGGCGTTCGTCGTGGATGGCCGCACCGGGTTCGTCGGCTCGTTCAACCTCGATCCGCGTTCGATGAACCTCAATACCGAGATGGGCCTGTTGTTCGAACAGCCGGACATGGCCCATGAGTTGCAGCAGCTCTACGCCCGCAAGACCGCCGCGGCGGTGAGTTACCGCGTGGAGCACATCAACAAGGCACTGGTGTGGCACGACGATGCGGCGCAGCCGCCGCGCATCTGGACCCGCGAGCCGGAAGCCAGCGCCTGGCGCCGGGCGATGGCCAAGGTGATCGGCTGGCTGCCGGTCGAGTCGCAGCTCTAGCCGGGCTCAGTCCGCGTCGGCCGAGTCCTGGTCGGGATCGAACGTGGCCACCCAGTCCTGCGCCTGCACGCTTTGGTCAGGTGCAAACACGCGGACTTCGGTGCGTGGCATCCAGGCATCGCTCCAGCGGGTGAGGGTGGCGACGAAGCCCGGTGGCGTGACCACCGCGACACGGGCGAAGCGGTGGTAGTGGCCGAAGTTCTTCAACGCGTATTCCAGGTCGCGCGCCAGCGCCGGCAAGGTCAGGCCGGTGAAATGCGTCAACTCACAGTAGATCCCGATGCGCCCTTGGCGTTGCAGGCGCGCCTCCACATCGGCGATGCAGCGGTTGTAATCGTCGCCGCTGAGCGTGCCCGTGAAGCGGTAAGCGCCGACGGTATCGGGCGAGGGCAGGGTCTCGAACATGCGCGGGCTCCCGAGAGGACGGTCCACAGTGTGGCGCCGCTGCCCGCCAAGAAGGCGTGAGCCAGTTGCTGCCCGGCGACGCGCGCCGGGACATTCTCAGCCCTTGCGCAAGGTCACCAGCAACGCCCGCGCCGCATTGAACCGGTCCTCGCCCTGCGGCAGGGGATGCTTGATCCGCAGCTTGTCCGGCCCTTCCATCGCGTACAGCTTGGGCTGCTTCTGGATCATCTGGATCACCGCCATCGGGTCGATGTTCGGCTTGGGCTCGAATACCAGTCGTCCACCGGTTTCGCCCAGCTCCAGCTTGCGAACGCCCAGCGTGTTGGCCTGCAGTTTCAGTTCCGCGATCGCGAACAGGTGCTTGGCCGGGTCCGGCAGCAGGCCGAAGCGGTCGATCATCTCCACTTGCAGTTCGCGCAACCCTTCGCTGTCCCGCGCACTGGAAATGCGCTTGTACAGGGTCAGGCGGGTGTGCACGTCGGGCAGGTAGTCCTCCGGAATCAGCGCCGGCACGTGCAGCTCCACTTCCGCGCCGCGGGCTTCTTCGCCGGCATCCAGGTCGGGCAGCTTGCCCTGGCGGATGCTGCGCACCGCGCGCTCGAGCAACTCGGTGTACAGGCTGAAGCCCACTTCGGCCATCTGCCCGCTCTGGTCCTCGCCGAGCAGTTCGCCCGCGCCGCGGATCTCCAGGTCGTGCGTGGCCAGGGTGAAACCGGCGCCGAGTTCGTCCATCGAGGCGATCGCCTCCAGCCGCTTCTCCGCGTCCGGGGTCATCGAACGCCGGTCCGGCACCACCAGGTAGGCATAGGCGCGATGGTGCGAACGACCGACGCGACCGCGCAACTGGTGCAGCTGGGCCAGGCCGAAGCGATCGGCGCGGTTGATGATGATGGTGTTGGCGTTGGGGATGTCGATGCCCGATTCGATGATCGTGGTCGACAGCAGCACGTTGAAGCGCTGCTTCTGGAAG
>Ga0160473_100219_pt1 | contig 51263 bp, 49 predicted proteins | sample HID1975I_E11MG_FD_108217 | JGI IMG/M metagenome (GOLD analysis project Ga0160473, IMG submission 108217) | Enriched soil microbial communities from UW Madison campus, WI, USA - HID1975I_E11 MG | ecosystem: Environmental > Terrestrial > Soil > Unclassified | place: USA: Madison, Wisconsin... | reverse complement strand
GTCACCGCCCGAAGACTGGCTGTAGCCGGAGATGATCACGTCCTCGAGGTCGAGCACCGCATAGGCCACCGACTCACCCTTGATCGCGGCGGTGAAGCTGATCGTGCCCTTGGCGACCGGCTCACCCATCAGCAGCTGCTTGAACAGACCCTCGGATGCCTTGTCGAGCTTCTTGCTGGCGGTGATCTCGGAAACGCTCGGCTCGCTGGTGGTGCGGTCGCCGCCGCGCGCGCTGCCGACGCCCAGGCCCGCACCCCACTGGAAGCTCTGCAGTTCGATCTGATCCTTGAACTTGCTGTCGGTAACGCTGCCCTTGATCGGCTCCAGCTTCAGGTAAATCGCCATTGGTTCCTCCTGCCCTCGTGCCACCCGGCGGCACCACACCGCCGGACCGTTCGTTTTCGTTCGGGATCTTCGGGCCTGCCCGCCGGTCCCCGCCGGCCGTCAGGCCAGTTCGATGGCGTAATCGGCCTCTTCTCCGGCGCTGACAGTGACCTTGGTCACTTCTACGCCATCTGCCCGCAACGACAGCAGTCGTTCGGCGAGATCGGCGAGCAGGCCGCGCTTCAATATGTTTTCGATGTTGCGCGCGCCGCTCTCGACCTCGGTGCAGCGGGCGACCAGCTTGTCGAGCAGCGCGTCATCCCAGTCGAAGCTGGCCCCATAGTTCGCCACCACCCGCTTGCGGATCCGCTCCAGGCTGATCACCACGATCTCGCGCAGGATCTCCGGACGCAGCGGGAAGTAAGGCACCACCACCACCCGGCCGAGGAAGGCGGGCTTGAAATACTCGGTCAGATCGGGGCGGAGCGCGGTCGCCAGCTCTTCCGGATCCGGCAACGTCTCGACGTTACGGCACAGTTCCTCGATCGTGTCGGTGCCGGCGTTCGAGGTCATGATGATCATCGTGTTCTTGAAGTCGATGTCGCGGCCCTGCCCGTCCTTCAGCATGCCCTTGTCGAACACCTGGTAGAACACGTCCTGCACGCCCGGATGGGCCTTCTCCATCTCATCGAGCAGGATGATCGAATAAGGCTTGCGACGGACCGCTTCGGTCAGCACGCCGCCTTCGCCGTAACCGACATAGCCGGGCGCGGCGCCGACCAGGGTGGAGACCTTATGCTCCTCCTTGAACTCGCTCATGTTGATCGTCGTGACGTTCTGCTCGCCGCCATAGAGCAGCTCCGCTAGCGCCAGCGCCGTCTCGGTCTTGCCGACGCCGGAGGTGCCGCAGAACAGGAACACGCCAAGCGGCTTGCGCGGATCGGCCAGGCCGGCGCGCGCGGTGCGGACCGTCTGGCCGATGATGTCGAGCGCGTACTGCTGCCCCTTGATCCGCTTGGCGAGCGACTCGTTGACGCCGAGCACCGCCTTGATCTCGTCGGAGACCATGTTGCCGACCGGGATCCCGGTCCAGCCGGCCAGCACCTCGGCGACGACGTTGCGGTCGACCACGTCGTAGACCATCGGTGTCTTGCCCTGGAGGCTTGCGACCTTGGCCTGCGCCTCGCGAAGCGCCCCGCGCTTCTCCTCATGGTCCGGCGCATCCTTGGCAAGGCCGTCCATAGCGGCGCGGGCAGCGCCGAGCGCCATCACCGCTTCGCGCTCGTCAGTCCACATCTGGTGCATGCGATCGCGCTCGGCCTCGAGCTCCGCCTTGCGCGTCTCGCTCTCGGCGAGCTTGCCCGCGACGTCCACGCCCGATCGGCCCTCACGCTCCAGCATCGCCACTTCGGACGCGAGCAGACCGAGCTGGCGGTCGAGGTCCTCGACCGCCGGGGGCGTTGCCGCCTGGCTGATGCCGACCCGCGCGCAGGCCGTGTCGAGCAGCGAGATGGCCTTGTCCGGCAGCTGCCGACCGCTGATGTAGCGATGCGAAAGCTGGGACGCCGCCTCCAGCGCCTCGCCCAGAATGCGCACGTTGTGATGCTTTTCGAGCACGGGGACGAGCCCGCGCAGCATCGCCGTCGCCAGCGCCTCCGCCGGCTCCTCGACCTTCACCACCTGGAAGCGGCGGGTGAGCGCCGGGTCCTTTTCGAAATACTTCTTGTATTCGGCCCAGGTCGTCGCGGCGATCGTCCGCATCTCGCCGCGCGCCAGCGCCGGCTTCAGCAGGTTGGCGGCGTCGTTCTGCCCCTCGGCACCGCCGGCACCGATCAGGGTATGCGCCTCGTCGATGAACATGATGATCGGCGTCGCCGAATTCTTGACCTCGTCGATGACCGACTTCAGCCGGTTCTCGAACTCACCCTTGATGCCCGCGCCGGCCTGCAAGAGGCCAAGATCGAGCGACAGCAGCCGCACGTTCTTTAGCGCATCCGGCACGTCGCCCTGAACGATGCGGAGCGCAAAGCCCTCGACCACCGCCGTCTTGCCGACGCCGGCCTCGCCGGTCAGGATCGGATTGTTCTGCCGCCGCCGGGTCAGGATGTCGACGATCTGGCGGATCTCCGGATCGCGACCGAAGATCGGGTCGATCTTCCCGTCGCGCGCCTGCTGCGTCAGATCGATGCAGAACTTGTTGAGCGACTCCTGCCCGCGCGCCGGCGTGCCACCGGCCGCAGCGGGCGCCGCGCCACCACCACCGCCACCGAAGGAGGGCGCGGGCGCGGACTCGGCGGCTTTCCCCTCGTCGGAGCCGGCGGCGATCTGCGTCATCGTCGTGCGCAGCGTTTCGACCGGGATCTTGGCGAAGTGGCTGCTCATCTCGCGCGGATTGAAGTCCTCGTCGCCGAGCAGTGCGAGCAGCAGGTGGCCCGAGCGGATCGAGCCCACCTCGCCCTCCAGCGAGGCAACCAGCCAGGCTTCCTTGATGAGCTTGACGATGCCCGGAGCAAGCGCGGGCGCGCGGCCGTTGCCGGTCTTGAAGCGGTCGATGGCGCGGTTGATGTCCTGCGTCAGGCGCCCGGCATCGACCTCGAAGTGGCTGAGAATGACCGCGATGTCCGATGTTTGCCGGTCGATTAGCCGCATCAGCCAATGCTCGATCTCGACATTGTAGTTCGTCCGCGACAGCGCCAGCCCGGCGGCGCCCTCCAGCGTGGATCGACATGTATCGTCCAGCTTCGCGACAAGGCTCTTCAAGTTAATCTGCGCCAACGTCGCCTCTCCCCGTCGCACGGCGGCAATGCCGCGGCGTACGATCCCCAAGTCCAGCTAATCAGTTTCGACGCGACTTATGGTGTTATTACAGTCTGTTCACATGCCGGACACGAACCCCGCCCCTGCCCGCTGCGCAACTTTCTGTCCCCGCTTGTTCTTTACTCCAGCACGAATGCGGCTTCAATCCCATTCTCCGACCCCGGCCAGCGTTGCAGAGACCGGAATGGCGCAATCCGTGACGATCCGCTCCGGCGCTCCGAGATCGCCGAGCCAGGTCGTCCGGCCGAGATAGGCCGGCGTATCCGGCGCAGCGAGGCGCAGCGGCGGGATCTCGCCCGCCGGCACCGCCAGCCGCACCACGGGCCGGTGCTCGATCCCCGCCGCAAGCCGGCAGACGTCCCCGACCATCCGGATCGCCGAGCCTTCGTGGCAGAAGTCGAGCAGCTGCGCGTAATCGAGCGGGCCGATCTCGACCGCGAAATGGTGCTGCACGTCGAGCACGGCGGATCCGATCACCGCCGCATCGGCATAACCGAGCCCGGCGGCGTCCTCGCCGCCGAGCCGCGCCAGCGCGCCGACCGCGCCCAGCCGGCTTTGTTCGGACGGCGGCAGCGGCATCCACGTCGGCTCCGCCTGCGCCACGCGCAGCGGTAGCCCGGTGACGTGTCGCAACGCCGTCTCCAGCCCCGCGGCACTGCGCCGCATGTCGCCGAGCCGTGCCGCCAGCGGCACCAGCACACCGTCGTCGAACGACAGGCGGCCGCGATTGGCCTGTGTACCGAGCCCGCCGATGGCGAGCAGAGCACCGGTCACCGGATCGTCGCCGGCGCGGTCTTCTCGCTCGAACGCGACCAGCCAGTTGTACTTGCGGAAGACGCGATAGAAGAAGGACAGGGTCCGGTGATCGAAGATGTTGAGAAAGCTCGCGAACGATCGATCGCGCAGGCGCCGCCGCTGTAGCTGGATCTCGCTGTAGAAGGACGGCAGCGCCGGCGTCGCGCCAGCCAGGCCGAGCACGTTGGTGGTCACCCGCACCGGCCCGCCACCCTCAGGCTGGTCGATTTCCGCCACATCGTTGGCCGGCAATGCCATCCGTTCCGACGACACGAAGCGCAGGGCCTCCTCCATCGGGGGCGTATCGGCGCCGATCTCCGACGTGCGCCGCGCACCCTTTTGCCGCCGCGTCGCCAGTTCGATCAGCCGCGCGGCCTGCGAGAGCCCGGTCAGTTTCGCCCGCCGCGTCAGCCGCTCGATCGCCCTCATGCCAGCTCGCGATCGCCGACGCGCGGTGTCCACGTCTTCCAGATACCGGATTCGCGCCGCAGCTTGGCGGAGAGGCGGACGAAGCTGTTGAGCGCGCAGGCGGTGGCCAGGAAGCGCTCGAGCACCGCACACATCAGGAACGATCCGGAACCCGACAGCCGGTCGTCATCGATCTCCAGCGTCACGTCGACGCCGGCACACAGAGCCGTGTGGCCCTTCATCCGCATCCGCGCGACACCCGGCGCGGCGCTGACGCCGACCAACCGTTCGCGCAGATGCGCGCTCTCCGGCGTGTCGGTGAGATCGTAGAGCGCGAGCACCTCGCGCAGCGCCTGCGCCCCGCGGGCACCGCCGACCAGACTCAAATGGTTGAGTGATAACTGCCCGACCAGCTTCCACACCGCGGCGCGGCGGCGGGCGGGGCGACGCGGCGGGGTCGGCTTGGTCAGCGCCGTCACGCTCGACAGGCCGGGGATCGGATCGACCAGGGTGAGACCGGGCCGGCCGCCCCCGAACGGCAGCCGGGACGGCAGGTCGCGATTGCTCGCGAGAATCCGGGCGCTCGCGACGGTGGCGTCGTCGCCCAGCAGCACCCCGTCCAGATCGGCGATCGACAGGAACACGTCGTCGCCCCCGCCCGGGCCGAAGCTCGATCGCCGTGCGGTCGCATGGAAGAAGCGGCCCATCCGTCCGCCCGGACGATCGAACGAATAAAGCGCCGGCGCATTCCGCCGCTCCCCGGTCGAGTCCTGGAGCACGACCTGCTCGACCGAGTGGACCTCGATGGCGTCCTCGCGACGGGCATCGGGGATGATCCGATATTCGATCTTGGTCTGGTCGAGCTGGATCGGCTCGGCTTCCATCTCGAACAGGTTGAGCGCCGGTGTCGCGAACAGATCGAAGTCCTCGGCGCGTACCACGCGCTCCAGCTCCGGCGAGAGCTGGTCGAAATAGAAGAACAGGTCGAAGTTCGATCCGGTGATGTCCAGCGTCCGGCCGGCCAGCCCGCTCACTTCGAAGAACAGGTGCTTTTGCGGATAGGAGAAATGCTCTTGGATGCCGGCATAAGCGGTGCTGCTGACCTCACCTTGCGGCAGCAGCAGTTCGCCCTGATCGAGGCCCATCAGCCGTAGCGCGCCCGGCGGCAGCAGCACGGCGCGTGGATCGTCTGGCCCCGTGCCGACGCCAATGCCGAGCAGGTTGACACCGAGCTGCTCCACGATGATCTGCGCCCGCCGCGCATCCGAACGGATGAACAGCCGCAGCGTATCGATGCCGACCGCGGCCAGCTTGACGTCCGGGGTGACGCCGGCAAAGCTCATCCGCAGGACGCCCTTGGCATGGGCGAGGCCGAGTGCCGGCGCATCCAGCGGCAAGCCGCCCATTGCCGCCGCGGTCAGCTGGATCGGCAGCAGCATCGTATCCCAGCACAGCCGGTAGCGGCACGGTTCGCCGTTCACGGCTTCGGTGAGGATGGTCGTGCCCTTCGGCACCAGCTGCGGCTTTTCGAGTTCGCCCGACGGTTCCAGATGGGCGACGAAGAAGGACGGCACCGGCTGGATCAGATGCGGGTAGAGCGTCAGCAGCAACGCATCCGACAGCTCCGGAAACTCATCGTCGATCTTGTGCCGCAGGCGGGCATTCATGAACGCGACGGATTCGATGAGCCGTCCGATATGGGGGTCCTCGACCGCCTCGCGGGTCAGGCGGAGTCGGGATGCGATCTTCGGGTGCGCATCGGCGAAAGCACCGGCGGAATTGCGCAGGAAGGCGAGTTCGCGCTGATAATATTGGATCAGGTCGTCGATCATCGGGCGGCCTGTCTCTCAACTCGCAACCTCATCCGGGCGTAGACCCCGACGCATTTACCGAACCGGCTGCATACCCGGCGCAGCATGGCGCGAACGGGTTCCCGGCTGCGCGGGAATGACGACGAAGGAGCGGAGCGCGAGAGTGCCAAGGCTCACCGTGCCAGGTTGACGGCGATGCCGCGGTCGCTGGGGCGCAGCCGCGCGTCATAGACAACCTGCTCTTCAAATTCTTCGACCCGCAGCACCGCGTTGATGCGAAAGCGTACCCCCGTCGAGGTCGGCGCACCGTCGACATCGACTTCGACGCGGGTCAATCGCGGCTCGTAGGTGCGGATGCAGGTAGCGATCATCCGCCGGATCCGCTCGCGCGCGGACGCCGTGCCGAAGTCCTCGGTGCTCAGGTCCGCCAGGCCGAAGCCAACCACCGTGTCGGCGACCTCGGATGTGCGGTTAAGCCACGGCGAATGCGGCCGCTTGGCGTTCAGCAGTCCCTCCAGGTCACGGCGCAGGCCGAGCTTCAGGAGCTCGAACGCCACATCCGGCGACTCGACCGCGTCCTGACGCTCGTCGGGCGCATCGTCGATCAGCCGGTCGAACAGGGACAGTGGAAGGTTCCCGCCGACCATGTCAGACAACCGCCTCGCGCCCGATCGCCGTGGTCAGGCGGAACTCGGAGGCGATCTGATCGAGCTGGTAATGCGGCTTGATCGCGATCTCGCAGGCATAGGTGCCGGGCTTGCCGACCACCTCCTCGACCGTCACCAGCGCCTGGCGGAGCGGATATTTGACGCGCATCTCCGGGCTCGCATCGTCGTTGCCGGTGACGTAGTTGCTGAGCCAGGTCTGCAGCAGCCGCTGGCACTGGTCAGCATCGGTATATTTGCCGACCCAATCGCGCGCGATCACCTTCACGTAATGGGCAAAGCGGCAGACGCACATGATGTAGTTCAGCATCGCGCCCATCTTGGCGTTCATCCGTGCCGCCTCGCTGTCGTAACTGGGCGGACGGTGCAGGCTGGGCAGGTTGAGGAAGGCGACGGCGCCGGTCAGATGCAGCTGGCGCAGGCAGACGAAGCCGGCGGCATTGAGCGCGATCTCCTGCTCCTCGGAGATCGCATTCTCGGTGGCGAAGCGGGCGACGACGCCAGGCCGATCGCTCGGCAGGAACAGCCGGGTCGGTCCCTCGACCAGCCCACCCTGTCCCGCGGTCAGCGCGCCGCGTATGTCGGCCGGCCAGCGGTGGACCCGCATCGCCCGCGCCGAGACGTAGGCCAAGGCGAACCCGCCCGACAGCCACAGCAGGTCGGCCGGGCGACGGATCTGCTCGTCATAGACGAAGCCCAGCCGGGGCATGGATCGGCCGCGGTAGGGATTGCGCATCAGCAGGCGCGGCACGACCGCACCGATGAAGCGGCAATCCGGCTGGGCCCGCAACCGATCGTAACGGGCATATTCCGCGCCGGAAAGCATGCCGCCGACATCCTGGCGCAGATCGAGCTCGTCGAACGCATCGACCCCGATCATCCGCGGGTCGACCCCGAACACGAACGGGCAGAAGGATGCTGCCGCCACCTCCGCAAGGCTGGACAGCGCGGCCAGATCGTCGGTCCGCTCACGGCCGCTCGGCCGATGCCAGATGGCATGGTCGACGATCATCATGCCGAATGGCTCGCCGCCAGCGGTGCCGAACTCTGCGGAATAGACCTTCTCGAACGTGACGCTCTGGTCGAACGCGAGCGCGCGTTCCATGTCGCGCGCCACCTCGCCCCAGCGCGCGTCCAGGATGCGAACCTTGACCTGCGGGTCGCCGGCCGTGCTCTCCAGCAGCCAGGCGGTGCCTCGCCAGAGCGCTTCCAGCCGCTGGAACGGGGCCGCGTGCAGCACCGCGTCCAGTTGCTCCGACAGCAGCCGGTCGATCTCCGCCACCAGCCGGATCGCGCGCGCGCGCAGGTCCGCCGCATCGGCGCGGGTACCCGACGGATGCGGACCGGCCGGGCCCGGGTCCCGAAGCGACGCGACCGTCAGGTCGATCGTCTCTTCGAGCCCGCGCCCGGCCAGCTCCAATCCGTCGCCGACCGGTCTCAGGTCGGCCTCAACCACCCTTCGACGGAATGCGCGCGACCAGCCGCATCGAGGTCGTCAGTTCCTCGAACTGCAGCCATGGCCGCAGGTGCGCCACCGCGGTATAGGAACCGGGCGCGCCCGGCACTTCCTTGACCTCGATCTTGGCCTCGCGCAGCGGGAAGCGGGCCCGGGCCTCCTGCCCCGCGCCTTCCGACGCATTGACGTAGTTGCCGATCCAGCGGTTCAGCCACTTCTCGGTGTCGCTCGCCTCCATGAAGGAGCCGATCTTGTCGCGCGCCATCACCTTCAGATAGTGGGCGAAGCGGCTGGTCGCCATCAGGTAGGGTAGCCGTGCCGAGATCGCCGCATTGGCGGTTGCCTCGGGCCGGTCGTACTTCTTCGGCTTCTGCGTCGTCTGGGCTCCGAAGAACACCGAGTAATCGGAGTTCTTGTAGTGGACCAGCGGCAGGAAACCGAGGTCCGACAGCTCCTTCTCGCGACGATCGGTGATGCCGATCTCCGTTGGGCACTTGCTGTCGAGGTCGCCGTCGTCCGAATGGAAAACGTGGGTCGGCAGGTTGGTGACCTTGCCGCCGCCCTCGGCGCCGCGGATCGCCGTGCACCAGCCATATTCCGCATGCGCCGCGGTCAGCCGCGCACCCAGTGCATAGGCCGCGTTCATCCAGCAATAATCGTCATGCTTCATCGGCTTGGCGTTGCCGGCCTCGTCCTTCGGGCCTTCCTCATAGTCGAAGGCGTCGACCGGCTTGGTGTCCTTGCCATAAGGCAGCCGCGCCAGAACCTTCGGCATGACGAGCGTCACGAACCGTGAATCCTCGGTCTGCCGGAACGAGTTCCACTTCGTATAGTCCGCTGTTTCGAACAGCTGCTTCATGTCCATCGGGTTCGACAGCTCGGTGAAGCTGTCCATGCCGAACACCTGCGCACTCGCCGCCGAGATGAACGGGCAGAAGCCCGCCGCCGCGACCGACGAGATGTTGCTGAGAAGTTCGACGTCCGACGCGCTCTTGCCGAAATAATAGTCGCCGATCAGCGCCCCGAACGGCGCACCGCCGGCCGTGCCGAACTGCTCCTCATAGACTTTCTTGTAGAGCTGGCTCTGGTCGAAGTCGGTCGCCTTCTCGAGATCGGCGGCGACTTCCTTCTTGGTGACGTTGAGCACCTGGATCTTGAGGCCCTCGCCGATCTCGCTGTTTTTGACGAGATAATTGAGGCCGCGCCAGCTGCCCTCCAGCGCCTTGAACTTCTCGGCGTGCATCACCGCCGCGAGCTGTTCGGAAATCTGCGCGTCGATCTTGGCGATCGCTTCGCGGAGGGTGACGGTCAGGTTCTTCTGGAACTGGACGGTGCCGCTCATCGCCTCGTTGGCGAGCGTGCGCATGAGTTCCTCGACCCGGCTCGGCTCGGTCTGCTTGGTGACGCTGATCGCCTGGTCGAGCAGGCTCGTCTCACCTTCCAAAGTCGTCGTCGCGGCGCCGCCTTGGGTCTGGATGTCGGTCTCGGCCATTATCGATTACTCCTTGGTGCCGGCATCGCCGAGCTGGCTGCGCAGGCTGGCGAGCGACGAATCGTCCTTGAGGATCTTCTCGAGCAAACCTTCGAGCTGCTCGGAGCCGTCGGCCTTCGCCATCAGATCGCGCAGCTGGTTGCGGGTTTCCATGAGCTTGCGCAGCGGCTCGATCTGCTCGACGATCTTCTCCGGTTCGAAATCGTCCATCGAGCGGAACTTGAGATTGACCTCGAATTCCTTGCCGTTCTTCTCGATCGTGTTCTCGACCTTCATCTTAACGGCCGGTTCGATCCGGGCCATCACCTGGTCGAACTTGTCCTTCTTCAGGTCGACGAACTTGCGATCCTTCATGCTGCGCTTCGGCACGGCCGAGTCGCCCGAGAAGTCGCCCATCACGCCGACGACGAACGGCAGCTCTTTGACCTCCTGCGCACCTTCGGTTTCGACGTCGTAGGTGATGTGTACGCGCGGCTTGCGGACGCGCTTCAGCTTGTCGTGAACAGAGTCTGCCATGTCCCACCCTCCATTTGGCCGATTGGCCATGTGGCGCCATGTGCGCCGCGTCCGCTGCCGCCGGGTGTGACGCCCGGCACAGTAATCAGTAGTCGGCCGTCTCCACCGGCGCTGGGGGCCGAATTCCGGAGCGCCAGTAGAACGTCTCGCGCGTGTCGCTGTCCGGGATCAGCTCCTCGAGCAGATCGGCCAGGCTCATCCGCGCGCGCCGATCGACCTCGCGCAATGTCGCCCCCATCGGCGCATGCGGCTCGTACCGCTCGAAATAATCCGCCGCGGCGGTCACCGCGCGGAGCGCGTCGGCGCGATTGGAGATCCGGCCGAGCACCATCGCCCCGCCGGCGGCCTGTCCAGGCCCGCCGCCAACCGCATCGGCCTCGCCCCCGCTCTGGCCATCGGCCGCGGACACCTCCTCCTCGGCTTCCTCGGGCACCAGCTTCAGCAGCCCCTCGAGCCACTCGCGCATGCCCCGCAACTCGTCGCTTACGCGCGAGGCGGCGGGAAAGCGCGGCTTGGTTCGCTCCGAGATGAAGGCGATCGTCCGTCGCCATGCCGCCTCGGCCGCGGCGAGACTGGCAACCGTCTTCTTGAGTGTCCGGGCAGACAGGCGCCGCGCCAGCGCTTCGATGTCGGCGAACGCCTGCTGCGCGTCGGCGGCAAGCTGACCCTTGTTGTCGGCCGTGCTGCTCTGCGACGACGCGAACTGGGCATCCGCGGTTACCCGGTCGATATAGCGCAGCTCCCCGGTGACCGGATCGCCGCCGAGCACCATGCGCCGCAGCGGCATGATCAGCGTGCCTTCCTTGTCGCCGCTGCCACCGCTCAACCCAGATAAAGGCTGGAACCGCGCCTCAACGCCGTCCTCCTCATCCTCGGGCGGGTAGAGGTTGTAATCCCAGTAGGTCTCGACCAGCTCGGCGAGCAGGTTCATCGACGCTTCGACACCGGGCACGCCGTCCAGCCGGGTGGATGCCTCGATCAGGATCGCCATCGGCTCGAGATCCTTGCCGGTCTCGATCAGGTAATCGCGTGCGACCTCGGACAGCTGGGACCAGCTCCACGTATCGGAGTCGGCGGTTTCCTCGCCCATCGCAGCGCGCAGCTCGGCGCGAAATACCGCCTTGCGCTGGAAGCGAAGCTCCCGGAACAGGTCGCCGGCCGGGCCCTCGTCTTCGCGCCCGTCCACGCCGACGCCGTCGCCATCCCCGATCACGGCGAGAATCGCGGCTGCCGTCTCTTCGTCGACGATCACGCGGACGCCCCCATCGGTACGCTCAGCTCCTCTACCCCCAGCCACGTTGACACGATTCTTTTTCTTTTGCCACCTCTGAACTTTTCCCGGTTGATGCGGAATGGTACTGCCGATCCGGAGCAGGACGGGGGAAATTACATGCCAGGCATGCCGGCGTCGCGACTGACGGACATGCACGTCTGCCCGATGGTCACCGGGGTCGTCCCGCATGTCGGCGGGCCGATCGTGGCGCCGGGTGCGCCGACGGTGCTGATCGGCAAACTGCCCGCCGCCCGCGTGACGGACAATTGCGTCTGCGTCGGCCCGCCGGACATGATCGCGCTCGGCAGCTTCACGGTGTTCACCAGCAAGCTGCCCCAGGCCCGGATCGGTGATTTGACCGTCCACGGCGGCAGCATCGTCGCGGGCTGCCCGACGGTGCTGGTCGGGTGACCACGCTGGCCAGCGACGGCACGAGGTTCCGGTATGTGGTCGGCGCAGTCACCCACCCCGGTCTCGTCCGCAAGGAGAATGAGGACGGGGTCGCGGTCCATCCGCATGGCGCACTATGGGCCGTGGCGGATGGCATGGGCGGTCACGCCAACGGCCGCTGGGCGGCGCAGCAGGTCGTCGCCGAACTGTCGCAGGCGCCGCTCGACGGCAGCCTTGATATCGACTGCGATGCGATCGCCGACGCGCTTGCCGACGCCAATGCCAAGATCGTCGCCGCCGCCAGCGCGTCGGGCAAGACGATTGGCGCGACGGTGGTCGCGCTGCGTATCGCCGGCAACCGTTTCGCCTGCCTGTGGGCCGGCGACAGCCGCATCTACCGTCTGCGCGACGGGCGGCTGCGGCAGCTGACCCGCGACCACAGCCATGTAGAGCAACTCGTCCAGGCCGGGATCATCACCGCGGCCGAGGCCGACAAGCACCCAATGGCCAACGTCATCACCCGCGCCGTCGGCGTGGCGCCCGATCTCGCGCTCGACGTGGTCGAGGACGAGGTCGTGGCCGAGGACAGCTTCCTGCTGTGCAGCGACGGCCTCAACAAATGCCTGAGCGATGACGAGATCGCCGCGATCGCCGCCACCCACCCGCCGGGCGAGGCGTGCGACGCGCTGCTTGCCGCGACGCTGAAGCGCGGCGCGCCGGACAATGTGAGCGTCATCGTGGTCCGCTGCGAAGCGGCTTAGGCAACGGGGTTCAGCCGGCCTGCCACGGCAGCCGGTCGAGATCGACATTGCCGCCGCTCAAAATGATGCCGACGCGGGCACCGGAAAGGTCGAACCTGCCCTCGATCAACGCTGCCACCGGCACCGCGGCACTCGGTTCGATGACGATCTTGAGCACCTCCCACACCAACCGCATCGCCTCGACGATCGCCGCCTCGCTGACGGTCGCGAAATCGTCGAGCAGCGCGCGCAGCAGCACGAAGCCGTTCACACCAAGCGTCGTGCGCAGCCCGTCCGCAATCGTGTCCGGCGCAGAGCCTACCAGGCGCTCGCCGGCCCGCCAGGACTGGTATGCATCGTCCGCCTGTGCCGGTTCCGTCGCCAGAACACGAACGCCGGGAAGCAGGTGACGCGCGGCAACCGCGCTGCCGCCCATCAGCCCGCCTCCGCCAACGGGCGCGAGGATCGCATCGAGCGGCCCCGCCTGCTCGATCAGTTCCAGCGCCGCCGTGCCCTGCCCGGCGATCACCAGCGGATCGTCATAGGGGTGGATCAGGGTCGCGCCACGGGCAGCGACGATCGCCGCCGCCGCCGCTTCGCGCGCTGCGATCGTCGGCGCGCAGAAGCTGATCCGTCCGCCCAGTCGCCGGACCGAGTCTATCTTCGCAGCCGGTGCGTTCTCCGGCATGACGATGAACGCTGGAATGCCCCGTGTCCCTGCCGCCAGGCTCAGAGCCGCGGCATGATTTCCCGAGGAGTGCGTAACCACGCCCTGCGCCGCCGCCTCGGGCCGGAGCGCCAGGACGGCATTGTGCGCACCCCGCGCCTTGAACGCGCCGATCCGCTGCAGATTCTCGCACTTGAAGGACAGCCGGCAGCCGAACCGCTCGTCGAGCCGCCGCGAGGTGAGCACCGGCGTCCAATGGACATGGCCGGCGATACGCCGCGCCGCCGCAGCGATGTCAGTGAAAGAGACGGGCAATTCGCTCATCGGCGAACGCGCAAATTCAGCGAAGGCGCAGCGAACGCCGAGCGCGGCGAGCCCCGGCTGCCATCCTGACGACGGTGCTCGGGATGTGCTACAATCGGCGCAGGAGATGATTCGGTACAAGCCGGACAGAACATAATATGCTGAGTACCGCAAATCCCGTTCAGAGCGTGACGATTGTCGCGCGTCGTTCCGGCCCCGGCTTTCGGCTGGTGCTGTGCCTGCGGACGCGCACCGGAACGCCGGTGCTCGAAACGCTCCCCGACAGCTTCGATACGATCACCAGCGCGGAGCATTACGCAATCGAGGAACTCGGCGTGCCGCGATCGCATGTCCGGATGAAGGCCGCGATCGGCTGACCGGTCCAAGCTCCGGCGGAGCGACCGCAGGCGCCCGGAAATAGGCGCCGCCTCAGCCTCCGGCGAGCAGCAGCGTCGGCGCCTCGACCAGACGCCTCACCGCCTGGATGAAGCTCGCTGCATCGTGGCCGTCGACGACGCGGTGATCGAAGCTCGATGACAGGTTCATCAGCTTGCGGATCTCGATGCGGCCGTCGACGACCGCCGGCCGCTCCACGATGCGGTTGACCCCGACGATCGCCACTTCCGGACGATTGATGACCGGCGTCGACACGATCCCGCCGAGCGGCCCGAGCGAGGTCAGCGTCAGCGTCGAACCGCTGAGTTCGTCGCGCGCTGCCTTGCCGCTGCGCGCCGCTTCTGCCAGCCGCGTCACCTCGGCGGCGGTCTGCCAGAGATCGAGCGCCTGGGCATTGCGGATGACCGGTACCATCAGCCCGGCATCGGTCTGCGTCGCGATGCCGAGATGGACCGCGCCGTGCCGGCGAACCAAACCGGCGGCATCGTCGTAGCGGGCGTTGATCATCGGAAAGCCGGGGAGCGCGACGGTCAGCGCCCGGATCAGGAAAGGCAGCAACGTGAGCTTCGGCCGATTGCCGCGCGCTGCATTGATCTCTGCCCGCGCCGCTTCCAGAGCAGTGACGTCGAACTCCTCGACGTAGGCGAAGTGCGGGATCGCGCGCTTGGCCTCCGCCATGTTCTCGGCGATGCGGCGGCGCAGGCCGACCACTTTCACCTCCTCGATCGCGCCTTCCGTCGGGGCGCCGGACGGGCGCGCATAGCGCAGGTGTGCGTCGAGATCGGCGTGGCGCACCCGGTCGCCCTGCGCCGGCCGGATGGTCGCGAGATCGACGCCGAGGTCCTTCGCCCGCGCCCGCACCGCCGGCGAGGCGAGCACACGCGTTCTCGCCTGTCCTTCCCCTCCCCCGTCCGTGTCGAGCGAACTTGAGACACGCTCTTCGGCCGGTTCAGGTGTCGAGAGTTTGACGCGTTCGGGTTGCGGCGCCGGTTCGGGCTTGGGTGCGGCGACCTGGGCAGCCTCGTTAGGCGCGACTTGGACCGTCGGCTCCGCCGCCGCCTCCTCGTCGCTCTCGAAAACGGCCAGCGTCGATCCGATGGCGACCATGTCGCCAACCTCTCCGGCACGCTCGACCAGGCGGCCCGCGACCGGCGAGGTCATCTCGACCGTGGCCTTGTCGGTCATCAGGTCGGCAAGGACGGCATCCTCCTCGACCATGTCGCCGATCGCCACGTGCCAGGCGACGATCTCCGCCTCGGCGATGCCTTCGCCGATGTCCGGCAACCGGAATGGGACCCTGGCCATCCTCAGTCCTCCATCACGCGCTTGATCGCCTCACCCAGCCGCACGGGTCCGGGAAAGTAGGCCCATTCCAGGCTGTGCGGATAGGGCGTGTCCCAGCCCGTCACCCGCATCACCGGCGCCTCCAGATGGTGGAAGCATCGCTCCTGCACCAAGGCCGCCAGTTCCGCGCCGAAGCCGCCGGTCCGCGTCGCTTCATGCACAACGACGCAGCGGCCGGTCTTGCGGACCGATTGCTCGATTGCCTCGATGTCGAGCGGCACAATCGTGCGCAGGTCGATCAGGTCGGCGTCGATGCCGCTCTCGTCCACCACGCCGGCCGCGACATGGACCATCGTGCCGTACGCCAGGATCGTCACGTCGCCGCCCTCGCGCACCCGTGCCGCCTGCCCGAGCGGAATGGCATAATGGCCCTCCGGCACCTCACCGGCGGGGTGCGCCGCCCAGGAGGTGACCGGGCGATCATAGTGACCGTCGAAGGGCCCGTTGTAGATACGCTTGGGCTCGAAGAAGAGCACCGGATCATTGTCCTCGATGGCCGAGATCAGCAGCCCCTTGGCATCATAGGGCGTGGAAGGGATTACCGTCTTGATCCCCGCGACATGGGCGAACAGCGCCTCCGGGCTCTGGCTGTGTGTCTGACCACCGAAGATGCCGCCGCCGAACGGCGACCGGATCGTGATCGGGGCGGTATAGTCACCGGCGGACCGGTATCTTAGCCGCGCTGCCTCAGACACGATCTGATCCAGCGCCGGATAGATGTAGTCGGCGAACTGGATCTCCGGCACCGGCCTGAGCCCATAAGCTGCCATACCGACCGCCACGCCGACGATGCCGTTCTCGTTGATGGGCGTGTCGAACACGCGCGTCTTGCCGTACTTGGCCTGCAGCCCCGCCGTCGCCTTGAACACGCCGCCGAAGAAGCCGACGTCCTCGCCCATGATGACGATGTCCGGATCGGCGGCCATGCACACGTCCATCGCCGCGTTGATCGCCTGGATCATGTTCATCCGCGTCACGGATCGACTCCGGTCAGCCCGGACGCGTCGAGCTCGGCGTGCATCTGTGCGCTCTGCTCACGCAGATGCCAGGGCATCTCCTCGAACACGTCTTCGAACATGGTGTGAAGTGGCTGATGCAATCCGCTGCCCAGGATGCCGAGCTTCTCCGCCTCCCGGGCCGCGGCACGAACCTCCTCGGCGACTTCCTTGTCCATGACGGCGTGGCGATCCTCATCCCAGATGCCGAGGTTGATCAGGTGCGCCTTCAGCCGAGCGACCGGGTCACCGAGCGGCCACTTGCTGCTCTCCTCGGCCGAGCGGTACTTGCTCGGGTCATCGCTCGTCGAATGGCCTTCCGCGCGGTAGGTGAAGTGCTCGATCAGGGTCGGTCCATGACCGCCCCGCGCACGCTCCGCCGCCCATTCCGTCGCCGCATAGACAGCCAGCGCATCGTTGCCGTCGATGCGCAGGCCGGCGATGCCATAGCCGACAGCACGCGCCGCAAAGGTCGTCTCCTCGGCTCCCGCAAAGCCTGAATAAGAGGAGATAGCCCATTGATTGTTTATGACATTCAGGATGACCGGAACGCGGTAAACGGCGGCGAACGTCAAAGCCGAATGAAAGTCTCCCTCCGCCGTCGATCCCTCGCCCGTCCAGGCGGCGGCAATGCGGGTGTCGCCCTTGGCCGCGGACGCCATCGCCCAGCCGACCGCCTGCGGATATTGCGTGGCGAGATTGCCGGATATGGAGAAGAAGCCAGCCTCCTTCGACGAATACATGATCGGCATCTGCCGGCCTTTCAGCCGATCGCCGCTGTTCGAGAAGACCTGGCACATCATGTCGACCAGGCTCCAGCCGCGCGCGATCAGCACGCCCTGCTGGCGGTAGCTGGGGAAGCACATGTCGCCGCGATCGAGTGCGAAAGCGGCGGCGATCGAGGTCGCCTCCTCACCTGTGCACTTCATATAGAAGCTCGTCTTGCCCTGGCGCTGTGCCCGGTACATCCGCTCGTCATAGGCGCGGGTCAGGGCCATCGCCCGCAGCATTGCGAGCAGCCGTTCCGACGGTAGCCGCGGATCCCACTCCCCCGTTGCTCGGCCTTCCTCGTCAAGCACACGGACGAGCGTGTAGGCGAGCGGCCGAATGTCCGCGGCCGCGGCATCGAGCGCCGGCCGAGGGGCAGCACCGGCCGGCGGCACATCGAAGTGCGCGAAGTCGACCGGATCGCCCGGGCGAAAGCGTGGCTCCGGTATGTGCAGGCGGAGCGGCGCCAGGTTCGGACGCTCAGGCGCGCCCGTCATACCCCTGCACCCGCCGCCTTGCGGCCGGGCGCCCTGCCTTCGCAATGCATCCTCATCGCCGCCAAGCTAAGCCGATTCAGCCGGGTTGGCGAGCGGGCTTTTCATCCTCAGCCAAAGCGGCACGCGCCGCCTCCCAATCGCGGCCGTCAAACGGCCGGATCGTCACCGCCGGCCGCGTGCCTTCATCAAGACCACGATAGTTGATGCTCCAGGCATCCGGGTGCGATCGCGGCTGATAAAAGCTCTTGATGCCGCAGGTACTGCAGAACAGGTGATCGGCCGCGCCGGTGCCGAAGCGATAGGACGTCAGGGCCGAGGGATCCGTGAGCAGGCGAAACTCCTCATGCGGCACGATGAGGTGCAGGAACCCGGACTTCGCACAGATCGAGCAGTTGCAGTCGTGTACCTCGACCACATCCGCAACATCGGCCTCGAAACGGACGGCGCCGCAATGGCAGCCGCCGGTCACCCGTACGCTCACGCCGGCCGCGATGTCATGCTGGAGCCCATCATTCGACGGTAACGGACTTGGCCAGGTTGCGGGGCTGGTCGACATCCGTGCCCTTGGCGACGGCGACATGATAGGCGAGCAGCTGGACCGGGATCGCATAGATCAGCGGCACGATCAGCGGGTGGACCACCGGCATCTCGATCGTCGCCACCGCATCCTCGCCGGCCTCCGCCAAGCCATCCGCATCGGAGATCAGCACGACCTGTGCGCCGCGGGCCTGCGCCTCCTGCATGTTCGAGACGGTCTTCTCGAACAGCGGGCCTGACGGCGCGATCACGATCAGCGGCACATGTTCGTCGATCAGGGCGATCGGACCATGCTTCATTTCGCCCGATGCATAACCTTCAGCGTGGATGTAGCTGATTTCCTTGAGTTTTAGTGCGCCTTCCAGCGCCATTGGATAGTCCGGTCCACGGCCGAGATAGAGCACGTCGCGGGCGTTCGCGATTGTGTGCGCCATCTTCTGGATGTCGTCGTCGTGGCTGAGCGCGGCGTTCATCGCCGCCGGCGCTTCGGCGAGATGGCGGACGATCTCGCGCTCCTCCTCCGCCGAGAGCTTGCCCTTCGCGCGGGCGAGATTGGCCGCGAACGCCGCCATCACCGCCAGCTGGCAGGTGAAGGCCTTTGTCGACGCAACTCCGATCTCGGGCCCGGCATGGGTCGGCAGCAGCAGGTCGACCGTCCGAGCCATCGAGCTGGTCGGCACGTTGATGATGCCCGCGGTCGTGATCCCGCTCGCCTGCATGTGACGGAGCGCCGCGAGCGTGTCCGCCGTCTCGCCCGACTGAGAGATGACGATGCCGAGCGTACCCGGCCCAAGGATCGGATCGCGGTACCGGAACTCGGAGGCGACATCGACCTCGACCGGTACGCGCGCGAACCGCTCGATCCAGTATTTGCCGATCATGCCGACATAGGATGCGGTCCCGCAGCCGACGATCACCACCCGGTCGACGCCGGCCAATTCATAATCCATCTGAGGTAGCGCAACCCGACCCTCGAGCGGGCGGAGATAGGAACCGAGCGTCTGGGCGACGACGATCGGCTGTTCGTATATCTCCTTGAGCATGAAGTGGCGGTGATTGCCCTTGTCGATCAGCGCACCGGTGACCCCGGACACCGTGATCGGCCGCTCGACCGGCTGGTCGTCGCGGTCATAGATCTGGGTGCTGTCACGGGTAATGACGACCCAGTCGCCTTCCTCCAGATAGGCGATGCGCTGGGTCAGCGGTGCGAGGGCGAGCGCGTCCGAGCCGAGATAGGTCTCGCCGTCACCGTAGCCGACGACCAAAGGCGATCCGAGCCGCGCGCCGATCAGCAGCCCGGGATGCTGGCGGAACAGGATGGCAAGGGCGAAGGCGCCGTGCAGCCGCTTCAGGCTCTTGGCGACGGCCTCGACGGGATCGACACCGGCCTCGACCTGTTCGGAGATCAGGTGGGCGACGACCTCGCTGTCGGTCTGGCTCTGGAACGTGCGTCCGCGCCGTCCGAGCTCCTCGCGCAGGCTCTTGAAGTTCTCGATGATGCCGTTGTGGACCAGCGCCACTTCTTGCGTGGCATGCGGGTGGGCGTTGTCCTCGGTGGGCGCGCCATGCGTCGCCCAGCGTGTGTGCGCGATGCCGACCTCACCCGGCAGCGGATCGTTCGCGAGCCGTGCGGCGAGGTTGTCGAGCTTGCCGGGAGCCCGCCGGCGGTCGAGCCGCCCGTCATGGATGGTGCAGATACCAGCGGAATCGTAGCCGCGATACTCGAGGCGCCGCAGCCCCTCGAGGAGCCGCGGCGTAACCTCCTGACGCCCCAGAATGCCGACGATACCGCACATGCAAAACCTGCCTTCTCTGAACCGATGTGGCTCGTGACCGCTTAGCGGGCCTTCTTGCGCGCCGCCATGACGTCACGGAAACGGCGCGCCCAACCGGGCCGCTCCTCCTGCCGGCCCCGCGCCACCGCGAGTGCATCAGGAGCAACGTCACGCGTGACGACGGACCCGGCCGCGACGATTGCCCCGTCGCCGATCGTGACCGGCGCGACCAGCGCGCTGTTCGATCCGACGAAGGCGCCCGCCCCGATCACCGTCGGATACTTGAGGAAGCCGTCATAATTGCAGGTGATCGTCCCCGCGCCGATGTTCGCGTTCGCGCCGATGTCGGCATCGCCCAGATACGTCAGGTGGTTCGCCTTCGCACCGGCGCCAAGCCGCGCTTTCTTGATCTCGACGAAATTGCCGACCTTGGCGCCCACACCGATCTCGGCACCAGGGCGAAGACGCGCGAAGGGCCCGATCTCCGCACCCTCGGCGACAGTCGCGCCCTCGATATGGCTAAAAGCGTGGATCGTCGCACCGTCCCCGATCCGGACGCCCGGCCCGAAGAAGACGTTCGGCTCGATCGTCACGTCGCGGCCAAGGATCGTATCGTGGGCGAACCAGACCGTCTCGGGCGCGACCAAGGTGGCGCCTTCGTCCATCGCGCGAACGCGTCGTAGCCGCTGCCACTCCGCCTCGACCGCGGCGAGCTCCGCGCGGCTGTTGACGCCGGCGACCTCCCACGGTGCCGTCTCGATCACCGCCGAGCGACGGCCTTCGGCCGCAGCGAGCATGACGACATCGGGCAGGTAATATTCGCCCGCCGCATTGTCGTTGCCGACCCGCGCCAACAGCGCCCAGAGATCGGCCGAGCGCATGGCTATAAGACCCGAGTTACAGAGGCATACCTGCCGCTCCTCAACCGTCGCATCCTTATGCTCGACCATCTTCTCGATCGTACCGTCAGCGCTGGCGAGCACCCGGCCATAACGGAGCGGATCCTCGGGGCGGAAAGCGAGGACGACAGCGGCCGGCGTATCCGGCGCAGCCAGTCGGTCGAGCATGCGCGCCATCGTCGCCGCGCTCACCATCGGCACGTCGCCGTAGAGGACCAGCACGTCGCCATCGAACTCCGGCAGCAGCGGTTCCGCCTGCGCGACGGCGTGGCCGGTGCCGAGTTGCTGTGGCTGGACCGCGATGGTCGCGCCGTGGCGCGCCGCGATCGGCTCGACCTGCTCGCGCCCGGCGCCGACCACCACGACCTTGGCCGACGGCTCCAGCGCATCGACGCTGTCCAGCAGGTGCGAGAGCATCGGCCGCCCGGCGAGCGGATGCAGCACCTTGTGCAACGTGGAGCGCATGCGGGTTCCCTTGCCGGCGGCTAGGATCACGGCGGCAAACGGGCGGCGCGGGGCGGCGGCTACTTGACTTTCCATCACGCGGCCGACCTGCCACGGAAAGCTTGCCAATTCCATATGGCCGGGGGCACAGGCTGCCCGGACATGACAGACTTTCCCTTCGACATCGTCGCCTTCGATCTGGATGGCACGCTCGCCGACACGGCGCCCGATCTCACCGCCGCGCTGAACCACGCCCTCGGCGTCATGGGGCGCCCGGCGGTGCCGCAGGAATCGGTCCGCCACATGGTCGGCCACGGCGCCCGGGCCCTACTCCAGAAGGGGCTCGCCGCGACCGGGGAGATGACTCCGGAGTTGGTGGACGAGGGTTTTCCGATCTTCCTAGACTATTACGAGCAGCACATCGCCGATGCGACCGTGCCCTATCCCGGGATCGAGGCAGCACTCGACGTGCTCGCCGCACGGGGCGTGAAGCTGGTCGTATGCACTAACAAGCTCGAATTACTCGCGCGCGAGCTGGTCGGGGCGCTCGGCTGGAATGATCGGTTCGCGGCAATCGTCGGTGGTGACACCCTGCCCGTCCGCAAGCCCGATCCGGCGCCGTTGTTCGAATCGATCGCACAGGCCGGCGGCGGACGCGCTGCCTTCGTCGGCGATTCGATCACCGACACGGATACGGCCAAGGCCGCCGGCTTGCCGTGCGTCGCGGTGAGCTTCGGCTTTTCCGATCGGCCGCCGGAGGAACTGGGTGCCGACATCCTGATCGATCACTTCGACGCGCTGATCCCGGCGCTGGAACAGCTCGGCCGCTGACCGCTCAGCGGCTCTTGCGCGCCTTGGTCCAGAGGTGTCGCGCCAGCATCGCCGGCGGCATGCGCAGCCAGTGCGAGCGGACGTAGAAGGCGAAACGCAGCGCCTTGTCCCGCTCGCGACCCCACCCATCGCGGGCGAGCAGCCGGCGGCGGTAGAGCGCGTCCGCCATTCGGGGCGGGCCGGCGACATCGGCATCAACCGGCGTCGCATAGATCGCCCGCGCCAACCGCAGCGCCCGCGCCACGGCCGGCTGCAGTTGGTGGTGCGCCGCGCGATCTGCGAGCGCAGACCAAAAGCCAGGCGCAGCAGCAAAGCCGCGCAGCAGCCGATCGATGTCCCACAGATTGCGAAGTCCGCCCGCCAGGTCTCCGTCCGCAAACAGGTGGGCCGCCGAATGAACGATCATGTCGGCCGGCGAAAGAATGCGTAGCCCGGTCGGCAACGCAACACTGCCTGCGATCAGGGCCGCAGGATCCGGCGTCGGCCGAGCGGTCGGCGGCAGGATGGTGTGGTGGACGTCAATCATCCGGTCGCGTGCACGGTGGATCAGCGGCGGCAGTTCGTGCATCCAGCGCCGGTAATAGAGGTCGTCATAGGGGTCTTCCTTGACCCACTCCCACCCGGCCGCGAGCAACGCACCCTCGACCTGATCCAACGCGCCGCGTGGTACAAGGATGTCGAGGTCGCCGATGGTCCGCCCACGCGCCGCCTCCAGGCCCGCCGCCGCGTAAGCGGTGCCCTTGAGGAGGACGACCGGTATGCCCAGCGGGGCGAGAGCCCGGCGCGCCATCTCGCCTTCCCAAAGCGCCTGCGTCTGCGCCTGCGCGGCGGAACGGCGCGCATCGGCCAGGATCGCTGCCACCGCATCGGGTACCGCCAGGGCTTCCAGGCGCCAGGCGAGGCTGCCGATCAACGATTCCGCCCGAGCAATCGCGACCAAAGCCGTCCAGTCGGCCGCGTCCAGGCCGATGATCGCCGACGGATCGGCAAGCGCCCGGACGAGGAGAGCTGCGTTCCTCACCCGTCCAGCTCTGCCCAGAGCCGCTCGACGAGGCTCACGGCAGATGCAGTGTCCGGATAGTCGATGGCGCAGGCGGGGATCGCCTCGACGAGGTTTCTGAGAGCGTTGAAGCCGCTTTCACCCAGAGCGACATAGTTGGTCGACGCCTGAGTCAGGCGCACGAACACCTCCGCCGCGCCCACGCCGCGCAATGCCTCGGCAAAGCCATAGCGCGGGAACAGCAGCAAGGCGGGCCGCGCCGGAGCGTCCATCTCGGCGATGGCGCGTGCGTCCGGGCGGAGGTGACGGATGGTACCCTTCGGCGTGCCGGACAGTACGGGACCGAAGCGCGCTTGGGGCAATCCAGACGCCATGACGTCAATCGCCTGGTTCTTCAGGCTGATCGCTCTTGGAAATGCCCAAACCAGCCCCGTCGCCGGATCGATCAGCGCGAACTCGTCCCCCATCAGGCGCCAGCCGCGCTCACCAAGGAGCGCGGCGAGCGTCGACTTGCCCGCGCCGGACTCCCCCGTCATCAACAGCGCCCGCCCGTCCCGCTCCACGCTCGATGCGTGGAGGAGCAGGTAACGGCGCTGCCCCAGCGCCATCTGCAGATTCATGCCGAGCTCGGCCGCGAGCAGCCCGTGGGCAAGCGCGAGCGGCGACGCTTCCGGCAGAACATAGTCGCCGCGAATGGCGATGGACGGGCGCACCCAGCGCCGCCACGGCCGCTCCGGCTCCAGCCGGACGGTGAAGTCGGGAATGTCGTCGCGCGGCGTGGGATAGCCGTCGTAGAGCGCGTTCAGTGCCGCAACCGGCCCGGGCCACGCCGAACCTACCCGGAACCCGATCGGGCCCACGCGAATCCGCGCCTCGTGCTTCATGCGCGGTAGACGAGTCCGGCTGATTCGAGTTCTTCCAGTCGCGCCGCCACGATCGCGTCGAGTGCGCCTTCACCGGCCACGTCGTGCTCCGCCGACAATCGGGCGACGATGTCGGTCGCATCGGCGGGCGCATCGGCGATGACGGCCAGCATTTCCGGCACCGGTGACGCGATAATGTGCGTCATGCCCGACGGCCGGTGATAGAGGATCGCGAACCCGTCGATCCACATGTGAGGCCGTTCGACCGCGGGATCGGCGACGAAGCGCGGGCCGCCCACCGAAACGGGCTCAGCCCCGCGGCATCTGCAGCGAGGCGTAGCAGGTGAAGCCGCTGTTACCGAGCTGGAGGCGGCGAATATACTTCGTGTAGGCTTGGCTGGCGTCGTAATCCATGCCGCGATAGGCCGACCGCGTCCTAAGCGCGGTGCGCACTTCCTCCCCGGTAAGCGGGCGAGGTGCGGGCGGAAACGCGCCTTGTGTCGTCGGCGGCACGAGCGAGCCATCCGCGCTGATCCAGTTGCCGGCCCGCGCCGGATCCGGCACCGGAATCTCGCAGTTGAGCACCGATCCGGCAGTCTGGGCGAGCGCCGGACGGATCGTAACGACCGCCGACGCGGATACCGCACCGAGCATCAGCAGGCGCCGGCGGCTCGTCGCAACGGACGCCGGGTCAATCTGCACGCTATCGGCAGCCGGCACGTCGACGGATTCTGGACGTTCGTCGTTCATCGGCTACTCTTGTGCATCACGGGGCTTACATAATCGTAAAGCATTGCCAAGGCGAGCCGTGGCGGAGTGCCATGGTCGCGGCTAAGGTGATCGTCCATGCCCTGGTCCATTCTGGCACGCCCGGTCGGGGCGCTGGCGATCGCAGCGGTGGTCGCCGTGGCGGCTGTCGCGCTCGGCCTGCCGGTGATCGCAGCGGCGATGCTTGGTGCGCTGGGCGGCACGCTGACATCGATCCCGCGTCATGCGCCGACGCCGCAGCCCTTGCCGCCTGCCCCCGAGCCTCCGGTTGCCGAAATTGACGAGGTGATCGAGGCGATCGGCGATCCGCTGTTGATGATCGAGCGGCAGACGGTGACGCGGGCCAATGCAGCTGCACGCAACCTGCTCGGGCAGCATATCGTCAATGGCGACGTGCGCCTGGCGATCCGCCACCCGGCCGCCGCGGAACGACTGACCGGCCCTGCACCCGCCGCGGGTGAAGCTGCAGCCGAGCCGCTCGAGCTGGTCGGCATCGGTACGCACGAGCGCCACTGGGAGATGATCGTCCACCATCTGTCCGGGAGCGTGCGGCTCGCGCAACTCTCCGACCGCACCGGCGTCCACGCCATCGAACGGATCCGCGTCGACTTCGTCGCGAACGCCAGTCACGAGCTGCGCACGCCGCTGGCGACCATTCTCGGCTTCATCGAAACGCTGGAGGATGCCGGGGGTGACGCCGCCACCCGGTCGCGCTTCCTGAAGATCATGCTGGGTGAGGCCAGACGCATGCAGCGGCTGGTCGAGGACTTGATGTCGCTGTCCCGCATCGAGGCCGACAAATATAGCGCACCGCGCGAGGCGGTCGATCTGCCCTCCTTGGTCGAGGAGGTACGCGCCGCAATCCGCACCGGCCTGGTCGCCGATGCCGATCGCATCGTGGTCGCCGTCGCCGACGATCTGCCGGCGGTCACCGGCGATCGCGCCCAAGTGTCGCAGCTGCTCCACAACCTGATCGGCAACGCCGCCAAATATGGGCGGCCGGGGACGCCGATCCGCGTCTCGCTCGACCGGGCACGTTCGGGCATGGCCCGGATCGTCATCGAGGACGAGAGCGAGGGGATTGCGCCGGAACATATTCCGAGGCTTACCGAACGCTTCTACCGCGTGGATCCAAGCCGAAGCCGCGCCCTGGGCGGGACCGGTCTCGGGCTCGCCATCGTCAAGCACATCGTCGAGCGCCACCGGGGCCGGCTCGATATTGCCAGCGAGCAGGGCAAGGGGACGCGAGTCACGGTGCAGCTGCCGGCGGCAAGCTGAGCGCTGTCATCGAACTGTCACCTGGACGTCACAAAGAGCGACTCGATCGCCGTTAGCGACCGCTCGGACGAGACCTCCAGAGGAACACGCATTGCCCCTGCCCCGCCAGTTGTTCGGTATCGCCGCAAGCGCGCTGGCGCTCGCCGCGTGCCAGCCGCAGGGCGGGGCAGCGCGTGACCAGATCCGCATCGTCGGATCTTCCACCGTCTACCCGTTCACGACGGCGGTCGCGGAGCAGTTCGCCCGCAAGAATGACGGCTTCAAGGCGCCGATCGTGGAGGCCACCGGCACGGGCGCGGGCATGAAGCTGTTCTGCGAAGGTGTCGGCGGGCGCTTCCCCGACGTCGAGAATGCGTCGCGCCGCATCAAGAAGTCCGAATATGAGGACTGCACCAAGAACGGCGTAAACGGCGTGGTCGAAATCCAGATCGGCATCGACGGCATCGCCCTGGCGGAAAGCAAGGCGGGCCCCGGCATGACGCTGACCCCCGCCGACATCTACGCCGCGCTCGCCGCGAACCCTTACGGCAAGGCCCAGTCCGCGCGAACCTGGGCGGACGTCAATCCGACGCTGCCGCGTGTGCCGATCCGCGTCTACGGACCCCCGCCGACGAGCGGCACGCGCGACGCCTTTGCGGAATTGGTCCTCGACAAGGGTTGCGCCACCGATGCCGCAACCAAGGCGCTCAAGAAGACCGATCCGGACCGTTTCAAGACGATCTGCACCAAGATCCGTGAGGACGGCGCCTACATCGAGTCCGGCGAGAACGACAATCTGATCGTCCAGAAGCTCGCCGCGAACCCCGACGCGGTCGGCATCTTCGGCTACAGCTCGCTCGAGGAAAATGGCGATCGCCTGCGCGGCATCCCGCTGGATGGCGTCGCGCCGAGCTACGAGAGCATCGCCAGCTACCGCTATCCGGGGGCGCGCCCGCTCTACATCTACGTCAAGCAGGCGCATCTCAACGCGGTGCCGGGCCTCAAGCAATTCGTCGCCGAGTTCGCATCGGGCTGGAACCCCGGCGGCTATCTGTCGCGTCGAGGCCTGATCGCGGCGCCGGATGAGATCCGCGCGCGGAACGCCCAGATCGCTCAGAACCTCCCGTCGCTCGATCCGGCGGGCCTGGAATGATCATGAACGCTCACCGCCTTGCTCTTACTTCTCAGCGGGAAGGCTGACCGCATGTCGCCCGCCGCAGGTCTCTTCCTCATCCTGGCACTCGGTGCCGTCGCCTGGTTCGTCGGCCGCGCAAAGGCGGCGCGCTTTGCCGAGAATGGCGCGAAGCGGCGCCATTCGCTGCCAACCTACCATGGCTGGTACGTCGCCTTGTGGGCGGCGCTGCCGGCTTTCCTGTTCCTCGCGGTGTGGACCGTGGCGATGCCCGGGCTTATCCAGGGTGCCACTCTCGCCGATCCGGCCGCGGCGACCCTGCCCGGTTCGGCGATGGAGCGCGGCGCCATCCTGGCCGAGGTACGTGGCCTGGCAGACGGTACGCTGCAGGCCGCCTTCCATCCTATCGCCGATGCGCTGCTGCCCGCCTACCGCGCCGCGGCGACCCGCTATGGCCTGATCGGCCTGACGCTGGCGCTGCTCATCGCCTGCATCGGCAGTGCTTATGCCTTTACCCGGCTCCGCCCGGCCTTCCGTGCCCGCACCAAGGTCGAACGGTTGACGATGGCGCTGCTGGTCCTCGCATCGCTCATCGCGATCCTGACCACGCTCGGGATCGTCGCCTCGCTCTTGTTCGAGGCGCTGCGCTTCTTCTCCCAGGTCTCGCCGCTGGAATTCCTGTTCGGCCTGCACTGGAGCCCGCAGACGGCGATCCGCGCCGATCAGGTCGGCTCGTCCGGCGGGTTCGGCGCCGTGCCCTTGTTCTGGGGCACGGTGTTCATCGGCGCGATCATCGCCATGCTCGTCGCCATCCCGCTCGGGTTGATGAGCGCCATCTACCTGACACAATATGCCAGGCGGCGCGTGCGCCGCTGGATGAAGCCGCTCCTCGAGATCCTCGCCGGCGTGCCGACGGTGGTCTACGGCTACTTCGCCGCGCTGACGGTGGCGCCGGCGATCCGCGACTTCGCCGCCGCGGCCGGCATCCCCAACGCGTCGTCCGAATCGGCGCTCGCCGCCGGCCTCGTAATGGGGATCATGATTATCCCGTTCGTCTCCTCGATGGCCGACGATTCGATCGCCGCCGTGCCGCAGTCGATGCGCGATGGTTCGCTGGCGCTGGGCGCCACGACCTCGGAGACGATCCGCCGCGTGCTCGTCCCCGCCGCTCTCCCCGGCGTGGTCGGTGGCGTACTGCTCGCCGTCAGCCGCGCCATCGGCGAGACGATGATCGTCGTCATGGCCGCGGGTCTCTCGGCCAACCTGACCGCAAATCCCTTCGCCAGCGTCACCACCGTCACCACCCAGATCGTGCAGCTGCTGACCGGCGATCAGGAGTTCGACAGCCCCAAGACGCTGGCTGCCTTCGCGCTCGGGCTGGTCCTGTTCCTCGTGACGCTGGCGCTCAACATCGTCGCCCTGCGCGTCGTCAAACGGTATCGGGAGGCTTATGAGTAGCACCGTCGTGCCCCAGGCGCCGGTGGGACCGGCACGGGCCGCGCCGCGCGTCCCGACCGACTGGAAGACCGGGTCGATGCAGACGCGCATCCGCCGCCGCTACGCCGCCGAGCGCGCCTTCCGCCTCGCCGGGCTCGGTGCCGTGCTGCTGTCGGCGGCCTTTCTCGCCTTCCTGCTCATCACCATGATCGGCAACGGCGCGCGCGGCTTCACCCGCACCGAGATGCGGCTGCCGATCGACTTTCCGCGATCCGGGCTGACCCTCGACCCGGCGACACTCCGCGGCCCGGGGGCCGGCACGGCGCTGGCCGGGGTGGACATTGACGGCGCCACTGCCGCGGCCGCAATGGCCGCGTTCGGACCGAATGGCGCGCGCATGCTTTCCGACGGCAGCTGGCTGAGCGTGCGCGCGGCGATCGCCGACGATCCCTCGATCCTGCGGCGCCGTGCCGAGATCTGGGTGCCGGCCGGTGCCGGGATCGACCTTGCCGCCAAGGGAGATGCGAACTCCCGCGACGAGGCGACCTATCAGCGGCTTTCGGCCGCGGGAGCGGTGCGGACACGGCTCAGCCTCAGCTTCCTGACCGGCGCGGATGCAACCGACCCGACCATCGTCGGCATCTGGGGCGCGTTCAAGGGATCGCTGCTGACCATGCTGGTCACGCTCGTCCTCGCCTTCCCGATCGGCGTGCTCTCCGCTCTGTATCTCGAGGAATATGCGCCGCGGAACCGGTGGACCGACCTCATCGAGGTGTCGATCAACAATCTGGCTGCGGTGCCGTCGATCATCTTCGGCCTGCTCGGTCTGGCCGTATTCCTCAACACGATGAACCTGCCGCGCTCGGCGCCGATCGTCGGCGGGCTTACGCTGGCGCTGATGACGATGCCGGTGATCGTTATCGCCGGGCGCAACGCGATCAAGGCCGTGCCGCCGTCGATCCGGGATGCCGCGCTCGGCATCGGCGCCAGCCGCATCCAGGTCGTCTTCCACCACGTCCTGCCGCTCGCTCTGCCCGGGATCCTGACCGGCACGATCATCGGCATGGCGCGTGCCTTAGGCGAGACGGCGCCGCTGCTGATGATCGGCATGCGCGCCTTTATCGCCTCGCCGCCCGGCGGGCTGACCGAACCGGCGACCGTGCTGCCGGTGCAGATCTATCTGTGGTCCGACGAAGTCAGCCGCGGGTTCGTCGAGAAAACCAGTGCCGCGATCATCGTGCTGCTGGTCTTCCTCCTCGCGATGAACGGCTTGGCCATCTATCTTCGCAACAAGTTCGAGCAGCGCTGGTGACCGTCATGACCGATACGACCCTCAATCAGATCGCCGCGCAGCAACATGCCGCGCCCGACCGCCCGAAGATGACGGCGCGCAACGTCAACGTCTTTTATGGATCGAAGCAGGCAATCGACGACGTGTCGATCGATGTCGGTCAGGACAACGTCACCGCCTTCATCGGTCCGTCGGGCTGCGGCAAGTCGACTTTCCTGCGCACGTTGAACCGCATGAACGACACCGTTCCGTCGGCGCGGGTCGAGGGCCAGATCACGCTCGACGGCGAGGATATCTACGCCTCCGACATGGATGTCGTGCAGCTGCGCGCCCGCGTCGGCATGGTGTTCCAGAAGCCGAACCCGTTCCCCAAGTCGATCTACGAAAACGTCGCTTACGGTCCCCGCATTCACGGCCTGGCCGCCGGGCGTGCCGAGCTCGACCAGATCGTCGAGAAGTCGCTGCGTCGCGCCGGGCTCTGGGACGAGGTCAAGGATAGGCTGTCGGAGAGCGGCACCGCCCTGTCGGGCGGTCAGCAGCAGCGGCTGTGCATCGCCCGCGCGATCGCCGTCGATCCCGAAGTCATTCTGATGGACGAACCCTGCTCGGCGCTCGATCCGATCGCGACCGCCCGGATCGAGGAACTGATCCACGAACTGCGCGGCCGCTACGCAATCGTGATCGTCACCCACAACATGCAGCAGGCGGCTCGCGTCTCGCAGCGGACCGCCTTCTTCCACCTCGGCCATCTGGTCGAGTTCGGCGACACGTCCGACATCTTCACCAATCCGCGCGAGAAGCGGACGAAAGACTATATCACCGGCCGGTACGGCTGAGGAGTTAAGACATGGCAACAACTACCGGACACACCGTCAAGGCGTTCGACGACGACCTCGGCGAACTGCGCGCGCTCGTGTCGGAAATGGGCGGGCGGGCCGAGGCCGCGGTCAACGACGCCATGGCGGCACTCGTTCGCCGCGACGTCGAACTCGCCGCCCGAGTCGTCGAGGATGACAAGAAGATCGACGCTATCGAGGTCGAGATCGAACGCCGCGTCATCCGGCTGATCGCCTTGCGGGCGCCGATGGCCGACGACCTGCGCGAAGTGCTCGCCGCCCTCAAGATCTCCGGCGTGGTCGAGCGGATGGGCGATTATGCCAAGAACATCGCCAAGCGGGTTCCGGTCCTGGCCGAAGCGCGGGGGCTGGAGCCGCTTTCAATCCTGCCCGCTATGGCCCGCTCGGTATCGGACATGGTCCGCGCCACCTTCGACGCCTTCGCGGCGCGTGACGCGGAGGCGGCGGTGACGGTCTGCGAGAGCGACCGCGTGGTGGATGATTTCTACAACAGCCTGTTCCGCACCTTGCTGACCTACATGCTGGAAAACCCCCACAACATAACGCCTTCCACCCACCTGCTGTTCATCGGCAAGAACCTGGAGCGGATCGGCGACCACTGCACGAACGTCGCCGAGATGGTCTACTTCGCGGCGACCGGGCACCAGATGGCGGAACGGCCGAAGGGAGCGGACATGCTGATGCAGCCGGAACAGCCGCGATGAGCCGCGGTCGCCTCCTCCTGGTCGAGGACGATCCCGCCCTCGCGGAATTGCTGACCTGGCATTTCCGCCGCGAGGAATTCACCGTCCAGCAGACCGCGGACGGCGAAGAGGCTTTGCTGCTGGCCCAGGAAGCCGCGCCCGACCTGGTCCTGCTCGACTGGATGATCGAGGGGCTGTCGGGGCTGGAGGTCTGCCGTCGGCTGCGTCGCCTGCCCGAAACCGCCAACGTGCCGATCATCATGCTCACCGCCCGTGGCGAAGAGGCCGACCGCGTCCGGGGGCTGGAGACCGGCGCCGACGACTATGTGACCAAGCCATTCTCGCCGCGTGAGCTGGTCGCGCGCGTCGGGGCAGTGCTGCGCCGCGTGCGTCCGGCCTTGGCCGGGGAGCGGCTGATCTATTCCGGGCTGGAGATGGACACGGTCAGCCACAAGGTGCGTCGCGACGGGACCAGCGTGCCACTCGGGCCGACCGAGTTCCGCCTGCTCCGCCACTTCCTCGAACATCCCGGTCGCGTGTTCTCGCGGGAGCGGCTGCTCGACTCCGTCTGGGGCCGGGACTCCGATATCGAACCGCGCACCGTCGACGTCCACATCCGTCGGCTGCGCAAGGCGATCAACGAAGGCGGCCGGCCAGACATCATCCGCACTGTCCGCTCCGCCGGCTACGCGCTCGATTCGGAAGGGGTCGCCTGACCGCCGCGGCACATGGCGCGATCAGAAGCTGTACTTTGCCCCTACCCGCAACGTGCGCGGCTCGACGACACGACTGAGCCGACCCTCCACCGGCGCGCTGTCGAACGCCGGAATGTACGATTCGTAATAATAGGCGATGTCCTTGTCCTTGCTGTTCAACACGTTGAGCAGCTCTCCATAGATCTGGAGAGAGGAAGGCTTCCAGGCTGCCCGCAGGTTGATGACCGTGCTGCCCTTGTCCCGCTGGCTATTGTCCTCAATCAACGGGTAAGGCCCAAGGTGACGCAGGCGGACGCTGCCCTCGAATTGGTCCGAAACTGCCGACACACCGATCTGCCCGGCATTGTCGAAGGCATTGGGAATGTAGTCGCCATTGTCGTAGCGCGAGTGGCTGGCGGTATAGTTGCCGTCGATGGCGAGCCACGGCAGCGGCCGCCAGAACGCGACCAGCTCGTAGCCATGACGACGCGACGCGCCGGTCGGCTCCACCGCATTGGAATCGCCGACGAAGCGCAGTTCGCTCGCCACGTTCAGCCACCAGTACGTGGCGGTGAAGGTGAAGTGCGGCAGCTGCAGCCGCCCGCCGAGCTCCTTGCCGGTGCCGCGCACCAGGGTCGGCACCGGGCTCGCATCGTTGACGACGCCGCGCACGTCGTTGGAGTGAAACCCGCGCCCCCAATTGCCGTAGAGTTCAAGGACCGGTGAGACGGTGTAGGCCGCCGAGACCTTCGGCGAGAAGATCGCGTCGTGATCCTTGCCCTCCCCCAAAGCCAGCGCCGCGGCATCCTTGGCGCTGACGTCGAGGTGGTAGTAATCGCCGCGGACGCCGCCGATCAGGCGCAATCCGTCCACAGGCTTCCAGTCGGCCTCACCGTAAAGCGACCCCGACGCCTCGGCCAGCTTGTACGCGCCGAGCGATTCCACGAACCTGCGTGCATCGGTCCGGTAGACACCGACATTGCCGACATCATCATAGCGGTTCTCGGTGCCGACCGTGACGCGGAGCGCCGGCGAAAGCTCGAAACTCTTCTCGCCTTTGAGGCCGAAGATCCAGCGGCGATCGAACTGGAGGATCTGCGCGCTCGATCCGTCCGCGTTGGCATAGGTCGGGTTCGACGACATCGACCAGTCATAATACTGGCCGTAAACGTTGCCCTTGTAGCCGTCCCCGACCACCGCGACGTTGCCGACGAATCGCGTGGTCTCGCCGCGCGCGGTCGGGTCCGGTGAGCAGAAGCGATCAGGGCAGACGTCCGTTCCGATGATCCGCTCGGGGATCTGCTCGGTCGGCCGCCATGTTCCGCGATAGCCATGGGCGGTCACGTCGACATCGCCGATCGCGCTCGGCACGGCGTATTTCAAGAATCCCGAGACGTGACGCAGGTGCTCCGGTTCCTGCCAGGGGCCGTCATAGACCTTGGTCTGAGCAACCAAAGTGAGCTTGCCGGCACCGACCTGCGAGGTCCCACCCGCGGCCACGCGCCGCCACCCCCAGGAGCCGATCTCGCCGGCAACCCACGGCACATCATAGCCCTCAATGGTGGTCATGTACGCCGCACCGGCCAAAGCGAAGTCGCCGCCATCGGCGCGGTACGGTCCTTTGCGATAATCCTCCCGCGCCACGATCTCCGGGATCAGGCCGTTCAGGTCGAGATAACCCTGGCCATGACCGTGGCTCCGCAGGTTCACCTGCACGCCGTCGATGTAGGTCGTGAAATCAGAGCCGTGATCGAGATTGAAGCCGCGCAGGAAATACTGGTTCGCCTTGCCACTGCCGGAATGCTGGGCGGCGATCATGCCCGGCACCGCCTCCAGCAGCTCGGCGACGCGCAGCAGCGGCCGCACGAGCAGGTCGGCGCCCGCGACCGTTCCTTCGCTGGCGGCATGGGCGACGCCGATCTTGGCCTCGCCACGGCCGAAGACGACGATCTCGCCACTGCTCTGGCCGGCCGGAGCGGCGGCGTCGACCGGTGTGGCTGCGCTCCCCGCACTGTCCTGCGCCTGCGCGGGCGTGGTGAGGTGCAGGACGGCGATGGCGGCTGCCGATGTGGCGAGCCGGCGGGAAAGGATCATCGGACAGGTTCCTGAAAAGCGGCCGCATTCGCCGCGTCGCCGCGGAGGCGCGGTGTGTTCTCCAGCGCTAGGGCCCAGCCATCTCCCGGCAAGTACGTAACGGTTGAGGCAACGTTACAGTCGGCGTTGCAACGGCTCGCGCTGCATAGCCGCGCGGCTTTGCAGCAAGATCGCCCTTCCCCGCCGCCGCGCTGCGAGGTAGTTGACGGGCACGTAAACCAGGGAGAGGCACGACCATGACTATCCGCTTCGAAGGCCGCGTCGCGATCGTCACCGGGGCCGGCGGCGGCATCGGTCGGGCCTATGCGCTCGATCTCGCCCGTCGCGGCGCACGGGTGGTCGTCAACGATCTCGGCGCCGCACGTGACGGCACCGGCCACTCCGACGCCGCCGCCGCGGTCGTGGAGGAAATCCGGGCGGCCGGCGGCGAGGCGATGGCCAACGGCGCCAGCGTCACCGACTTCGCCCAGGTCGAGGAGATGGTCGCCAAGGCCAAGGAGGCCTGGGGCGGCGTCCACGTCCTCATCAACAATGCCGGCATCCTGCGCGACAAGAGCTTCGCCAAGATGACCATGGATGATTTCCGCGTCGTCGTGGACGTTCACCTGATCGGTTCCGCCAACGCCACCAAGGCGGTGTGGGACATGATGCGCGACCAGAATTACGGCCGCATCCTGATGACCGCCTCCTCGACCGGCCTCTACGGCAATTTCGGCCAGGCCAATTACGGCGCGGCGAAGCTCGCGCTGGCCGGGCTCGCCAAGACGTTGTCGCTTGAGGGCGCCAAGTACAATGTCCGCGTCAACACCATCGCGCCGGTCGCGGGTACGCGCATGACCGAGGGTATCTTGCCGCCGGGCGCATTCGAAGCGTTCGCGCCGGAGAATGTCGTGCCGGCCGCAGTCTATCTGGTGTCCGAGGATGCACCGACCAACGCGATCGTCGGAGCCGGCGCCGGCGTCTACCAGGCGGCGTTCGTGACCCTCACCCGGGGCGCCGTACTGCCGGAAGGCGAGCGCACGGCAGAAGCGGTCGCCGCAGCCTGGTCACAGATCGTCGATCGTACCGGCGAGATCGTGCCCCAGAGTGGCATCGAGCAGACGATGCTGATCGGATCGCAGCTCCAGGGCAACTGACCGACGCTGTGTTGCTGCCGTAATACAGCGCTGCTATCGTCGATCGTTGAGGAGCGACGGCGATGTACAGCGAAAGCGATATCGATGCGGCGGTAACTGCGGGCGCGATCGATGCGGCGTCGGCGGCGCGGCTGCGTGACTTCGTTGCCGCCAACCGCGCCGCACCGGCGGTCGACGAGGAAAGCTTTCGCCTCGTCACCGGGTTCAACGACATCTTCGTGACGATCGCGGCCACCCTGCTGCTGGTCGCGGTGGGATGGATTGGCGGAGAGATCAGGGCGCCGTTCGCCGGCTTCGCCGTGGCGGCGGTGGCCTGGGGGCTGGCCGAATATTTTACCAGAGCGCGGCGCATGGCCCTGCCCTCGATCCTGCTGTTGCTGGCCTTTGCCGGCGGACTGTTCGCGGGCGCAATGGCCTTGTTCGTCGATGGCCGCGGGATTGGGGCGATGGCAGGCGGCGTGGAGGACGGCCGGGTTCGCGCGCTCGCGCTCGGCCTGGTGACGGCAGGCGCGATCGCGGCCGGGGGCACGCGGCTGCACTGGCGCCGCTTCCGCGTACCGATCACCATCGCGACCGGAGCCGGGGCGGCCGTCGCGCTCGCCATGGGCGTGATCCTCTCCGCACTGCCGGCCGCTGCGGAGCACGTTCGGTCGCTGACCTTCCTCGCTGGGCTGATCGTGTTCGCGCTGGCGATGCGCTGGGACATGTCCGATCCGGAGCGGACGACGCGGCGGTCCGATGTCGCTTTCTGGCTGCACCTGCTGGCGGCGCCGATGATCGTCCATCCGGTCTTCACCGGTCTCGGCCTGCTCGGCCGCGACGCGACGAGCGGCGCCGCCGGGATCGTCCTGCTGCTCTACGTGGCGCTCGGCTGCATGGCGCTGGCGATCGATCGGCGAGCGTTGATGGTGTCCGCGTTGGTCTATGTGCTGTTCGCGGTCAGCGCCGTGTTCCGGCAGTTCAGCGTCGTCGGCCTGAACGTCGCGTTCACGGCTCTCGTGATTGGATCAGCGCTGCTGCTGCTCTCCGCCTTCTGGCAGGTCGCCCGCGCCTTCGTGGTCGGCTTGCTCCCGCCGGGCATCGCGAAGCGGCTGCCGCCGGTGCGGAAGCTTATTCCTCGACCAGCTTCATGAGCTTGCGCTCTACCGGCGCCAGCACGGGCCCGAGTTCGTGACCACGGCGCAGTATCGCCCCGCCCTCGCCGACCAGCGCCCACATGCCTTGGCGCGTGCGCAGCGCCGGCCGCTTTTCGATGCGATATTCGGGACGTTCGGCGGAGCGGCGGAACGCGGAGAAGACAGCCGCCTCCCGACCGAGGTCGATCGCATAGTCGCGCCACATACCGGCGGCGACCATCCGGCCGTAGAGGTCGAGGATGCGCGAAAGCTCGACGCGGTCGAACCCGACCTGAGGCTGTTGCCGCAGTGCCGGAAATGGCGTGACGACTCCCATCAGGCGCGGTGACGCTCCGCCCCGTCTTCCTGGCTACCGCCGGATTGGTCGCGCTGCTCGATCAGGGTGGCAAGCTTGGCGCGCAGCTGCTCGACCTCGCACTTCAACAGTTCGAGTTGCTGGGTCTGCGGATCGAACCGTTCGGAACAGACCGTGCCGTAGGGCAGGAACGGTCGTTGATAATCCTGCGCATCGACGAGCGTCGGCCGCGCCGGGATGCCAACCATCACAGCGCCCTCCGGAACGTCGCGGGTGACCACCGCATTCGCCCCGATCTTGGCGCGCGTGCCGACGGTGATCGGTCCGAGCACCTGCGCACCCGAACCGATGACGACGAAATCCTCGATCGTCGGGTGCCGCTTGCCAGGAACGCCATTGGCCGGGTTGGTCCCGCCGAGGGTGACGTTCTGATAGATGGTGACGTTGTCGCCGATCAGCGCCGTCTCGCCGATCACCGTGAAGCCGTGGTCGATAAAGAAGTTGCGACCGATCGTGGCGCCCGGATGGATGTCGATCGCGGTGAGGAAGCGGGAAATGTGGTTGACCAGCCGTGCCAGGAAATAAAGCTCGCCGCGGAACAGCCAATGGGCGATCCGGTGCATGCCCAGCGCCCAGACGCCCGGGTAGAGCAATATCTCCCAGCGGGTGCGCGGCGCCGGGTCACGCTGCTTGATCGACTCGAGATAGGCCGTCAGTCCGCCGAGCATCGATGGCGCCCCTGTTCCTGCAGAACGGTTCATGTAGGCCGGGGCGCGATCGATTTCCAGACCGGTCGGTAGCGTCAGGCGACGGTTGCGTGGACGGTCGCGACCGCCTTCATCACCGCGCCGATCCGGGCGGCCGCCTGGATCGTCTCGGCTTTGACGCCGTGGCCCTTCAGCACCTTCTCGTGGCTGTCGATGCACATGCCGCAGCCGTTCATCGCCGAAACCGCCAAGCTGAACAGTTCGAAGTCGGCCTTGTCGATGCCCGGATTGCCGATGACGTTCATCCGCAGCTTCGCCGGCATCTGCGCATATTCCGGGTTCGAAGCGAGGTGAACGAAGCGGTAGTAGACGTTGTTCATCGCCATGATCGCCGCCGCCGCGCGCGCCGCATTGGCTGCCTCCGGCGAGAGCTTGTCGCCGATCTCGTTTTCGGCCGCGGCGACGAGATGCTTGTATCCCGAGCCGTGCGCGCAGGCGAGCAGCAGCCCGTATTTGCGCTGATCGCCCAGCGTCTGGTCGCTCAGCATCGAGCCCAGGTTCAGCCGCAGGTCCTTGGCATATTCAGGCAGCGCATCGGCAAAAGCCTTGAGTGACATTGGATGGTTTCCTTTAGAATTGGGAAGGGCGCGAAGGGTTGTCCCTCCGCGCCCCTCCGCGCGACCCGAATCGCGCTTCTCGCTAGCTGCCTGAAGGGGTCAGGCGGCCGGGCGGAGAACCTCTTCGCCCTGCGACCAGTTGCACGGGCAGAGTTCGTCGGTCTGGAGCGCGTCGAGCACCCGCAGCGTCTCCTGCGGATTGCGGCCGACGTTCAGGCCGTTGACGGTGACGTGCTGGATCACGTTGTCCGGATCGACGATGAAGGTGGCGCGGAAAGCGACCCCTTCGTCGGGGTGGACGATGCCCAGCGCATTCGCGAGCTTCTTCGAATTGTCGGCAATCCACGGGAAGTCCGCGTCGGCGAGCTGCTGGTCCGACTTGCGCCAGGCGAAGTGGACATGCGCGGTATCCGTCGAAGCACCGATCAGGACGGTATCGCGGTCCTCGAAGTCCGACTTCAGATCGCCGTAGCCGACGATCTCGGTCGGGCAGACAAAGGTGAAGTCCTTCGGCCAGTAGAACAGGACCTTCCACTTGCCGTTGGTGTCGGCGAGATTGATCGTCTCGTTCGTGGGCAGTGCGCTGGTGCCCTGCTGAACCGGCAGGGTGAGTTCGGGGAGCTTGTCGCCGACTGTAAGCATGTTGCCTCCATGGTGTGTTGAATTCCGTCAGGGGCGTCTACCCGGCTGGCAAAAGCGGGTCAAATCGATTATCCGGTCATCTTTGATCGTGTGAGGCGATTAATGACCACCTACCTGCCGACCCTCAAGCAGCTCCAATATCTGGTCGCCCTCAAGGATTTCGGCCATTTCGGCCGGGCGGCGGAAGCCTGCTTCGTCACCCAGTCGACACTGTCCGCCGGCCTGCGCGAACTCGAATCGCTGATCGGCGTCGTCCTGGTCGAACGTACCCGGCGGGTGGTGCGGTTCACGCCACTGGGCCTGCGGATCGCCGACAAGGCGCAGCGCGTGCTGCGCGAGGCGGAGGAGCTGAGCGATCTCGCCCGCGCCGCCGGCAAGCCGCTGTCGGGCGAACTGCGGATGGGCGTGATCCCGACGATCGCGCCCTTCCTACTGCCTCGCGTGCTGCCCAAGCTGCGCCACGACTGGCCGGACCTGAAACTCTACCTGCGCGAGGAAACGACACCGGCCGCCTGTGACTCCCTGCACCGCGGCCACATCGACTGCATCCTGCTCGCGCTGCCCTATCAATGCGGCGACGTCGAGACCGCCGAGCTGTTCGACGACCGGCTGTTCGTCGCCTTCCCGGCCGACATGCCGGAACCGGCAGCCAGCATCGCGCCGGAGGAGATCGACGAGACCCGGCTGCTCCTGCTCGAGGACGGACATTGTCTGAAGGACCATGTCCTGTCCGCCTGCAACCGGCCCGAACTTCGTGCCGAGGCGTCGATGCTCGGCACATCGCTGCACACCCTGGTCCAGATGGTCGACAACGGGCTTGGCGTCACCCTGCTGCCGCAGATGGCACTCGACGCCGGTATCTTGGACAACACCAGGGTGGTCGCCCGCCCCCTCGATACGCCCCGGCCGAGCCGCCGGATCTCGCTCGTGTGGCGGAGCGGTTCCCCGCGCGAAAAGGAGTTCCGCATGCTCGGCGACGCGTTGCGAGAGTCCGCGGCGGTAAGCTGAGCGACGGCGCCGCGAGCAAAGGCGTTGCATTTCGCCACCCTCAGCCCATCCTGACCCGGTAACCCGTTGGTTGTTGGCTGCGGGCGGCAAAGGAACGGAGTGCCCGCATTGTTCGCCACCGACCTCGCCGGCACGCGCTACGCCTTTCGGGACCTGGCGAACCTGCTTGCCGTCGCCAGCCCGGCACGATCGGGTGATGCCCTGGCCGGGATCGCCGCGGACGGCCAGGCAGAGCGGGTCGCGGCCCGCTACGTCCTCGCCGACCTGCCGCTCGACACCTTCCTGAACAACGCCGTCGTCCCGTACGAGGCGGACGAGGTCACGCGCCTCATCCTCGACAGCCACGACACCGCGGCGTTCGCGCCACTCCAGGGGCTTACCGTCGGATCTTTCCGCGAATGGCTGCTGGCGAACGAGACCGACGATGCCGCGCTGGCCGCCGCCGCGCGGGGCATCACGCCGGAGATGGCGGCCGCCGTCTCGAAGATCATGCGCAACCAGGACCTGATTGCAGTCGCCCGCAAGCGGCGCGTGGTCACCCGCTTCCGCAACACGCTCGGGCTGGCCGGGCGGCTGTCGGTGCGGCTCCAGCCCAATCACCCGACCGACGATCCGACCGGCATCGCCGCCGCCATCCTCGACGGGTTGTTGAACGGTTGCGGCGATGCCGTGATCGGCATCAATCCGGCAACCGACAGTGTCGAGCGTGCCGCCACCCTTCTCGCCCTGATCGACGAGGTGCGTGAGACTTACGCGATCCCGACCCAATCCTGCGTGCTGACCCACGCCACCAATACCATCCGGCTGGTCGAACAGGGCGCACCGGTCGACCTGATGTTCCAATCGATCGCGGGCACGGAGGCAGCGAATCGCGGCTTCGGCATCGATCTGGCGCTGCTGAGCGAGGCGGAGGCGGCAACGCTCTCGCTCGGCCGCGGCACCATCGGGCAGGACGTGATGTACTTCGAGACAGGTCAAGGCTCCGCTCTGTCGGCAGACGCTCACCACGGCGTCGACCAGCAGACGCTGGAGGCGCGCGCCTACGCCGTCGCCCGAGCGTTCCGGCCGCTGTTGGTCAATTCGGTGGTCGGGTTCATCGGCCCGGAATATCTCTACGACGGCAAGCAGATCATCCGTGCCGGGCTGGAGGACCATTTCTGCGGCAAGCTGCTCGGCGTGCCGATGGGTGTGGACGTCTGCTATACCAACCATGCCGAAGCCGATCAGGACGACATGGACGATCTGCTGACCCTGCTCGGCGTCGCCGGCGTCAACTTCGTGATGGGCGTGCCGGGTGCGGACGATGTAATGCTTAACTATCAGAGCACCAGCTTCCACGACGCGCTCTACGTCCGCGAGGCGTTGGGCCTGAGGCCGGCACCGGAGTTCGACGCGTGGCTGGGTACAATGGGGCTGATCGACGAAGCCGGCCGGCTCGCCCCGGCCGGGCAGGCGACCCTGCCGTCCCGCGGCACAAGCCCGCTGGCGCTGCTCGATGGCTGATCAGCCGCCACCATCCCGGCTCGATCGGTTGCGCGCTCTGACGCAGGCACGCGTGGCGTTGGGGCGGGTCGGCCAGTCGCTGCCCACCAGCCCGCTGCTTGCCTTCGAGCTGGCCCATGCGCGCGCCCGCGACGCCGTCCACGCCGCCTTCGATCCCGCCGGGGTGATCGCCGCGCTGAATGGCTTGGCGACGATCGAGGTGCGCAGCCGCGCCGACGACCGCGCAACCTACCTCCAGCGGCCGGACCTTGGCAGGCGGGTACGCCCAGAGGATCTGGCGGCGCTCGCGCCGGTGGACGCCGAGCTTGCGATCATCGTCGCCGACGGTCTGTCGGCTACCGCCGTCCACGCCCACGCTGCCGCAATGGTCCATGCGCTCCGCAAACGACTGCCGGGATGGAGGATCGCGCCGGTGGTGCTGGCGCACCAGGCGCGGGTCGCGCTGGGTGACGAGGTCGGGGCGGCGCTCAGCGTCGATGCCGTGGTGCTCCTCATAGGCGAGCGACCGGGCCTCAGCGCCCCCGACAGCCTGGGCGCCTATGTCACCTGGGCGCCGCGCGCCGGGCGGCGCGACAGCGAACGCAACTGCGTGTCGAACATCCGCCCGCCGCACGGGCTCGGTTACGGCACCGCGGCCGACGAGATCACTCGCATCCTCGCCGCCGCCCGTCGTCTTCGGCTCACCGGCGTCGCCCTTAACCAGGCGTTGGTCGCACTACCCCCTGACCAAGTAGACCCTGGTCACGGTGGCGAAGATCGGGAGAGCGGGCTCTCGACCTAGAAAGTGCTTTGTTTCTGTGATCCTAGCCGCGATTGCGATATCCAGTTGCCGCCCGATTCCCGAAGCATCCTTGGAAGGCAGTCATGGCGATCCTCTGCCGGGTGCTACGGCACCGACCGGACCCGGAAAACATCTGGGACGACGGTTTCGATCTGCGCTGTTCGTGCCGCCGTTGCGGACGAGCATTGCTCAAAGACCAAGCGCATGGCTGGCGCGAGGTCGATCCGGACATTGATTATAGCGGCCGCGGCAAGCTGCGCACCGCCGGTCCGGCAGGCCGCTGACCGAAGGGCGACGGCGCTCCTCCACGGCAGGTCAGTCGATGCTCATGGACGGCCTTCCGAACTCGTCGGCCGCGTCACGATTGTTTTCCTGACAGACATATTCGCGGATCTGCCAGGTCGGCTCGCGAATATACTTCTGCGTCATCACCAGCGGCTTGGCGAAGATCGCCGGATCGCTGACCGTGGTCTCGATCAACATGAGGTTGGGGTTCTCGAGCGAGATGCGCTCGCGGATTCGGGTCCGCTCGGTCGGATGGATTCCGGGCACGATGCTCGTCGCGGGATTGAGACCGATCGTGTCGATGACGAGCGCTCCACTCTCCCAGCGGCCGACGGACCAGCCGTTGTAGGCCGGGTCAGGATCGTCCGGCAGCGGCCGTCCGTCCGTATAGACGCGGCGCATCTGGCTGTAGGTCTCGATCGCGATCGTCACCCGGTCGGGCGAGTAGATGAACTCGATCGGGTACGGCATTCGCATGATTTGCGGCATGCCGGATGGCACGCAGTTGGCCGCCTCCGTCTGGAGGTTCTTGCCCTCGGCCTGCTGCGCCTTGAACGCGGCGGCGGCCTTGGCGGCAGCCGGCGTGAAGTCGGGTTCGGCGCGGTTGCGCGAGGCGATGGTCGACCAGTCGGGTTGCCACACGCCGCGCCAGTCCGGCAGCTTGGCGAGCGCCGCATAATCTGCCGGCCGCATCGGTGGCGGGGCAGCGGCCGGGCCCGCCTTCGGCTCCTGCGACGGTGCCGCCGATGCGGCGCAGGCCGCCAGCGCCATCCCGATGATCCGAGCCGATCCGCGCATGCCTCGTTCCTCTCCCTCGCCGCCTCATCCGGGCGTTGGCTTCAGGCTAGGCCGGGGGTGCAGGTCCTCGCAAGAGTGAATGAGGAGCGCGGACATCGTGGCGAAGGGACGGTGGTGGGCCCGGAGGGATTCGAACCCCCAACCAAGCCGTTATGAGCGGCCAGCTCTACCATTGAGCTACAGGCCCGTCGCCGGAACGCGCCCGCCGATAGCGGAGCGGGCGCAGTAGTTGCAAGCGGCCGCTTGGATCGGCGTCAGCCGCGGCCGCTACCCGACAGTAGCGCATCCTTGCGCGCGGGCAGCCGCAGGGCGAACGCTGCGGCATCGATATCGAGCCGGCCACGTGCCGCCGCCGCCAGGTTGCGCACCAGGCGCAGGGCAAAGCCGAGCCCCAGGACAGGCGCATCCGGAAAGTCCCCCTCCGGGCTGTAGCCTGGATCGAGCAGCGCCCGTTCATCGCGTCCGGCAATGAGATTGGGACGGGTCAGCGTGAGGCCGACGCTGCGCTCGTCGCCATCGCCGATCGGCGCCAGGCCGATGCCGATCCGCTCACCGGTCTGGGCGAGGCCGACGGTGGCGGCCAGCAGGCGGGCGAACATCCGCTCGACCGCGATCGGATCGGCATCGACCGACGGCAGCGGATCGGCGACGGAGACCTCGATGACGATGCCGCGCGCGGCTGCGATCCGCTCATATTCGGGACGCAGCCTGGCCAGCAGCAAGGCCGCATCAACCGGCCCGGGATCGAGGGCGAGACGGTGCGACTCGAGCCGCGCGGATACGTCGAGATCGTCGACGGTCGCGAGCAGCCGCCGGCCATGGGCGACGATCTCGCTCGCCCGGCCGCGATATTCGTGCGCCGCTGGACCAAGCAGCTGCCGTTCGATCATCTCGGCGAAGCCGACGATGGCGTTGAGCGGCGTGCGCAGTTCGTGGACCAACTGGCGGAGCGAGTCTGCCGGCAGACCGCTGCCGTAGAGCCCGATCAGGCCGCCGGCGACCGCCGTCTCGTCAGCGCGCGGGCGTCGGGCCGTGCCGCGATAGCCGATGAAGCGGCCGTCCTTGGGATCGAAGAACGGCACCGCCGAAATCCGCCACTCGCCCGCCGCCGAGCCGACGCCTGCGACCGAAAGCCGGGCATCGCGAAACGGTGCGCGCTGCCGAAAGGCGCCCGCCACATGCCCATCAACACCGTGATCGAGCGGTTCGGCGGCAGCGGCCAGGGTGATGCCGATCAGCGGGCCGCGGGGGGCATCGGCCACCCACAGGATCGCCCCGTCCGCACCGGTTTCAAAGCGGAAGCCTTCGCCGGCCTCGTCTTCGGCCGCTGCGGTATCGGCGCTCTGCCCGGCGCGCCGGAAGGCATCGATGCGCGCCATCAGGTCGCGGATCTGGATCTCGCCATCCAGCGGCAGCGGCACGGCGGAACCGTCGGCTTCGTCTACTGGCTCGGGCGCGGCTGCCGGCTCTTCCACCGGGATACTGCCCGGTGCCGGTGCACCGAGGACGAAGTCGCTCGCACCGAAGCTGGCGAGCGCACGCGTCACCGTGGGTGAAAGATCGCGCCGGTTGCGCAGCAGCCCGCGCGCGGTCGGCGAGAATGTCGGGAGGAGTGCGAGCCACTCCTCGTCCGCCAGCCTGGCCCCCGCGATCACCGGCGCGGCGATCAGTGGCGCTTCATCGGCAAAATAGGCGACCAGTTCGGCCGGCAGACGATGCCCGGCCAGGGAGCGCGCCGCCTGGACGCGCATCTCCAGCGGCACCTCCTCACGCACCGCGCGCAGCAGGTCGTAAGCTGCATCACGGACAGGATCGTCGCCGCTGGCGCGCCGTTGGCCGATGAGGTCGACCACCTGCCGCCACGCAATCGCCCGGGCCGCTGCGTTGGTCAGCGGCTGCGCGAGCACGGTCGCCAGCATATCGTCGAAGCGCACCGTCGCCTCCGCCCCGCCGCGCCTGCCGTTCAAAGGGTCCGCGCTGGCCATAAACCCCGTTAACGGGACGTTCGCCTTAGCGAAAGCCGCATAATCCACCCGTAACATTGTGGGACAATTGCCGAGCCGTGAAACTTTATTATATAGCGGACCCATGTGACGAAAGGTTGTGGCATGGCGGCGAACATCCTCGATGCGACGGACAGGGCAATACTCTCGGCCCTTCAGAACGATGGCCGCATGACCAACGTCGAGCTCGCCGGACGCGTCGGTCTCACCGCCCCCCCCTGCCTGCGGCGTCTGCGTTCGCTCGAGGAAGACGGCGTAATCGAGAGCTTTCACGCCCGCTTGAATGCCGCGGCGCTCGGCTATGGCATCATGGTATTCGCTTTGGTCAGCCTGCGCAGCCAGGCGGAGGACGATCTGCGTGCGTTCGAGGCGCACGTCGGCACATTGCCCGAGGTCCGCGAATGTCACATGCTGAACGGCGAGATCGACTTCATCCTGAAGATCGTCGCGCACGACCTGCAGGCGTTCCAGAGTTTCCTGACCTCCCAACTGACGACCGCCCCCAACGTCGCCAGCGTCAAGACATCTCTGACGATCCGCACCGCGAAGGATGAACCGGGCGTGCCGGTGGATCCCGCCTGAAACGTACCCACCAAGAACGAGCCAGACAGGAGAGGCCATGCGGGCGATCGATTTCTTCGACAAGGGCGTCGACCTCGCCGGCGACCGGATCGCCCTGGTCGAGGGCGACACCCGGCTGAGCTTTGCCGATCTGCAGGCGCAGACCTATCGATTCGCCGCTGCGCTGGCGCGGGACGGCGCCGCCCGCCAGTCCACTGCCGCCATCTACGCACCCAACCACTACAGCGTGCTGATCGCCCTGTTCGGGATCTGGCGGGCCGGCGCCAAGTGGATCCCGGTAAACGCCCGCAACTCGCTGACGGACAACATCGCCTATCTGAACTACTGCCGGTGCGAGCGGCTCTTCTACCATAGCTCGATGGCCGCGGAAGCCGAGGAGATGCGGGCGCGCATTCCGAGTCTGCGGTCGCTCGTCTGCCTCGACCAGCCCAATGGCGGTGATCGCTCGCTAGACCAGTTCCTTGACGGCCTGTCGCCCGACGACTTCGTTGAAGCCTCGGACTGCTTCGGCAATCTGGACGAGATAGTCGGCATATTCGCGACCGGCGGCACGACCGGTCCATCGAAGGGCGTGCAGGTCACGAACCTCGGCTGGGGGACGATGCTCGCGACCGCGGCGATGGCGCTGGAGACGGGCGATCCGCGCAAGGTCTGCCTGGTCGTGGCCCCGCTCACCCACGCCGCCGGGCCGGTATCCACGGTGATGCTCTCGCTCGGTGCGACGAACGTGGTGCTGCCAGGCTTCGATGCCGGGGCGGTGATCCGCGCCATCCAGGAGCACCGCGTCACCCACATGTATCTGCCGCCGACGGCGGTCTACATGCTGCTCGATCATCCGGACGCGGCGACCGCGGACTTTTCCTCGATGCGCCGGCTGGTCGTCGCCGGATCGCCGATCGCGCCCGACAAGCTGCGCCAGGCGGTGAAGGTCTTCGGGCCCTGCATGTGCCAATGCTACGGCCAGGTGGAATCGCCGATGATCCTGTGCTTCCTCCCCGCCGAGGACGTTGCCGCCGCCGCCGCCGGAGATCGACCGGAGCGGCTGGCGAGCTGCGGCAAGGCGACGAGCCACGTTCGGCTCGGCATCATGGACGATGACGGCCGTCTGCTGCCGGTCGGCGAGCGAGGCGAGATCGTGTCGCGCGGGCCGCTCGTCAGCCTCGAATATTTCGAGCTGCCGGAGGCGACGGCGGAGGCGCACCGCGACGGCTGGCACCATACCGGCGACGTCGGCTACCGCGATGCCGAGGGCTATTTCTATATCGTCGACCGCAAGAAGGACATGATCATCACTGGCGGCTTCAACGTCTTCTCGGCCGAGGTCGAGGCGGCGGTGATGGAGCTGCCGGAGGTCATGGAAGCTGCCGTCATCGGCGTGCCCGATGAAAAATGGGGCGAAGCGGTCACCGCCTGCATCGTGCCGGCCGCCGGCGCCAGTATCGAAGGCGCCGCAGTGATCGCCCACTGCAAGGCGCGGCTCGGTGGGGTCAAGGCACCGAAGCGGGTCGAAGTCGTCGATGCCATTCCCAAGACCGCGGCCGGCAAGCCGGACAAGAAGGCATTGCGCGCGCGATACTGGACGGGAACCGACCGCAGCGTGAACTGACGGCCCCACATCTGTTTCAACCCGCTCACGATCATTTCAGGCGCGAGATACCCGCGCAAGTTTCGCCGCCTACGCCGCTCCTGCGACACGACAGTGGGAGACCGGATATGAAGAGCCTGACGATGATGATGCAAACGAGCACCCTGGCGATGGTCTCGATGCTTTACGCGGTCGCCTACCTCTCGTTTCTGGTGCCGACCAGCTGAGCGCGGCGGCGGCTGGCCGGAGACGGCAGCGCGGCCTAGAAGGTCGGCAATCCTATTTGCCGAGGCTCCTTCATGCGTCCCCTGCTCGCATTCTTCCTGACCGCTGCCATCCCCCTCGCCGCCCCGGCACAAGTTCCGGGCGGTGCGGCAATGGCACCTGCCGCCGGCTTCCCGGCACTCGGCCAGGCCTATCTCGACGGGCTCGGCCGGATCTCGCCGGTCTATGCCACCCAGCTCGGCGACCATCGCCACGATGCCGACGTACCGGACATGGGCGCGGCCGGGCGCGCGGCGCGACTGGCTTTCGCGCGAGACATGCTGGCGCGGCTCGGTCGGATAGATCGCGCCGCGCTGCCGCCGGAGCAGCAGGTCGATGCCGCCCTGCTCGAAAACGCCCTGCGGTACGACATCTGGGATGTCGAGACGCTGCAATCCTGGGCTTGGGATCCGCAGGTCTATAACGATGCCGCGGGTAGCGCACTCTACAGCCTGGCGGCCCGTGACTTCGCACCGTGGCCGGTGCGCCTGCGTGCCGCGACGTTGCGGATGGAGAAGTTGCCGGCCCTGCTCGCACAAGCCCGCGCCAGCCTGGTGCCCGCACGTGTTCCCGCGATCCACGCCGAAACGGTGGCGCGGCAGAATGGCGGCATCGTCGAGATCGTCGACGGCATGCTTGCGCCACACCTCGGCGAATTGCCCGCGCCAGACCAGGCTCGCTTCAAGGCGGCGGCGGCCAAGCTGCGCGCCGCCGTCGCCGAGCACCAGGCATGGCTAGAAAAGACGCTGGTGCCGAACGCGAAGGGCGATTTCCGGCTCGGCGCAAAGCTCTACGACGAGAAGCTCGCCTTTGCACTCAACTCGCCGCTCAGCCGCGCCGAGATCAAGCGCCGCGCCGAAGCCGCGCTCGCCGACACGCGTAGCCAGATGTACGCCGTCGCCCGCACCGCGCTCGCTGGCAAGCCAGGTGCGCCGGCCACGCCGGAGAGCCCCACCCCGGCGCAGCAGCAGACGGCAATCGAGGCGGCGCTCGAGCTCAGCTACCAGCACCGGCCGCAGCGCAACGCGGTGATCCCGACCGCCGAGGCGGCGCTTGCCCGCGCCACCGCGTTCGTCCGGTCTTCGGGGCTGGTCAGCGTTCCGGAAAGCCCGCTCAAGATCATCCCCATGCCGAAGTTCCAGCAGGGCGTGGCGATCGCCTACTGCGACTCGCCGGGCCCGCTCGATCGCAACCTCGGCACCTTCTACGCCGTCTCGCCCATCCCGGCCGAGTGGAGCGACGCCCAAGCGACATCGTTCCTGCGCGAATATAATGACTACATGATCGACGACGTGACCGTGCACGAGGCGATGCCCGGCCACTATCTCCAGCTCGCCCACGCCAATGCCGGCCAGACGCCGCTCCGCGCGGTGCTCGCTTCGGGATCGTTCATCGAGGGTTGGGCAGTCTATGCCGAAGGCCAGATGGCCGACGCCGGCTACCGCAAGGATGATCCGCTGTTCCGGCTGACGATGCTGAAGATGCGGCTGCGTTCGATCACCAACGCGCTTATCGACATCGCTATCCAGACCGAGGGCATGAGCCACGACGCCGCGATCGCACTGATGACCAAGCAGGCGTTCCAGCAGGAGCGCGAGGCCGAGGGCAAGTGGACCCGCGCCCGGCTGACATCGGCGCAGCTGCCGACCTATTTCGTCGGCTACTCCGAACATGCCGAGCTGCGCCGCGCCGCAGAGACCCGGGACGGCGCGAAGTTCGACCGCAAGGCCTATCACGACAAGCTGCTCGGCACTGGCTCGCCGCCGGTCCGCTACGCCCGTGCGCTGATGTTCGGGGAGGCGGTTCGCTAACGCCTCCGACCACCCTGGAGCGGCAGGTCCTAACCCGCCGCTTTCTCCAGCAGGCCGTGGCGCTTCAGGGCGTGGCGCAGTTGATCGTAGCTGAGCTTGAGCGAGGAAGCGGCGACGCGCTGGTTGAAACGTGCGCGGCGCATCGCGGCCTCCAGCAGCGCGCGCTCATGCGCATCGACCGCGGCGCGCAGGTCGTCGCAGGCGAGATCGGCGAAGGCGGACGTTGAGGTAGAGGTGGGCGTCGATGCAGGCCCACTCGGCACGCTAGCCGAGGCGGGGGCAGCCGGCGAAGCGACCGAGCCGGCCGGGCGCCACGGCGAGGCGAAGGGATCGAAGACGATCTCATCGACCTGCCGTTCGGGATCGTCCCAGCGATAAACCGCGCGCTCGACCACGTTGCGCAGCTCGCGGACGTTGCCCGGCCAGTCGTGCGCGGCCAGCGCCGCCGCGGCGCTGGGCCCGAAGCCCGGCCACTGGTTCCAGCCGAGCTCGGATGCCATCCGCCTGGCGAAATGATCGGCCAGCACCGGCACGTCCCCTTCCCGGACGCGGAGCGGCGGCAGCGTCACGACCTCGAACGAAAGGCGATCGAGAAGGTCGGCGCGGAACCGTCCGGCATCGACCAAAGCGGGCAGATGTTCGTTCGTGGCCGCCACGATGCGCACGTCGACCGACAGCACCCGGTTCGATCCGATCCGCGTCACCTCGCCATATTCGACGGCACGCAGCAATCTTTCCTGCGCCGCAGCGGACAAGGTCGCCAGTTCGTCGAGGAACAGGGTGCCGCTGTGCGCTTCCTCGAACCGGCCCTGCCGCGCCTTGGTCGCCCCGGTGAAGGCGCCGGCTTCGTGGCCGAACAGTTCGGCCTCGATCAGGGTCTCGGGAAGCGCGGCGCAGTTCATGGTGATGAGCGGCCCAGCCCAGCGCGCGCTGAGCCGGTGAAGGCGTTCGGCGACCAGTTCCTTGCCGGTGCCGCGCTCGCCGATCACCAGCACTGGGCGGTTAAGCGTCGCCGCCCGGCTCGCCCGCTCCAGAGCATCCAGGAAGGCGCTCGATTCCCCGATGACGTTGCTCTGCCGCTCCATCCCGACAGTTGGCAGGAATTCCCAACCGTTCGCAATACGGTTTCCGCGCTATCACTCCCCAAAGACCGGAAATTGGCCGATCTCTGACGTTTTCTGATTTGGCACACCTCCTGCAAAGCATCTGACGACTCCGCAATGGTGCGGAGAAAGAGCCAAAACAGCCAAGGTCCAGGGAAACTGCCATGATCGACCGCAACGACATCCAGCGCATCGCCACTGCCGCGGTTGGCGCTTTCGTCCTGTCCGCGACCTTCATCCTCGGTGCCGTCGGCCCTGCCCGCGCCGCCGAACCGCAGGTCCGCCAGACGATCTCCGCCTGCCCGTCGGCGACGATGCTGTTGGCCCGCTGACCCAACCCGCTTACGATTGGAGTAACATTATGGGAATCTTCTCCCGCACCCGCGACATCATCGCCGCCAACGTCACCGACCTGCTCGACAAGGCGGAAGATCCGGCGAAGATGATCCGCATGATCATCCTCGAGATGGAGGAGACCCTGGTCGAGGTCCGCGCGTCCGCGGCCCGCACCATTGCCGATCAGAAGGAGATGCGGCGCCAGATCAGCAAGCTGGAGCAGGTCCAGGCGAGCTGGATCGAGAAGGCCGAACTCGCCATGTCGAAGGGCCGCGAGGACCTCGCCAAGGCCGCTCTGGTCGAAAAGCAGAAGGCGGCCGATCTCGCCGAGCAGCTGAGCCAGGACATCGGCGATCTCGATCAGGCGCTGAAGGCCTCGGAGACGGACATCGCCAAGCTGCAGGCCAAGCTGCGCGAGGCGCGTGCCCGCCAGAACTCGATCGTGACCCGG
>Ga0160473_100217_pt1 | contig 51607 bp, 51 predicted proteins | sample HID1975I_E11MG_FD_108217 | JGI IMG/M metagenome (GOLD analysis project Ga0160473, IMG submission 108217) | Enriched soil microbial communities from UW Madison campus, WI, USA - HID1975I_E11 MG | ecosystem: Environmental > Terrestrial > Soil > Unclassified | place: USA: Madison, Wisconsin... | reverse complement strand
GCGCCGGAACGGCCGCGCGTTGACGATGCCGCCGCCGAGGCTTAGGCGCGCCGGATCATGGTGAGCTTCCTAGACTTCGAAAAACCCATCCAGGAACTGCAGGGGCGCGTGGCCGAGCTGCGGGAGACGGCGGACTCCGGTCCTGTCGACATCGCTCCCGAGGTCGCCCGGCTGGAGGCCAAGTCCCACAAGCTGCTGCGCGATACCTATGCCAAGCTGACGCCGTGGCAGAAGACGCAGGTCGCGCGTCATCCCGAGCGGCCGCACTTCAAGAACTATGTCGCGGGCCTGACCGAGGGCTTCATGCCGCTCGCCGGAGATCGCGCCTTTGCCGACGATCTCGCCATCATCGGCGGGCTGGCACGGATCGGCGGGCGCCGGGTCATGCTGATCGGCCATGAGAAGGGCGACGACACCGCCAGCCGGCTCAAGCACAATTTCGGGATGGCGAAGCCCGAGGGCTATCGCAAGGCGATCCGGCTGATGGAGCTGGCCGACCGCTTTCGACTGCCGGTCGTGACCCTCGTCGATACGTCTGGCGCATTTCCCGGCGTCCAGGCCGAGGAGCGCGGGCAGGCCGAGGCGATCGCCCGCTCGACGGAGGCCTGCCTGGCGCTTGGTGTGCCGATCGTGACGGCGGTCGTGGGCGAGGGTGGATCGGGCGGGGCCGTGGCGCTGGCCGCGGCCAACCGCGTGCTGATGTTCGAACATGCTGTGTACTCTGTGATCTCGCCCGAGGGCTGCGCCTCGATCCTGTGGCGGACCGCCGACAAGGCACCAGATGCCGCCGAGGCGATGAAGATCACCGCCGCGGATCTGAAGCGGCTCGGCGTTGTCGATCGCATCGTTACCGAGCCGGTCGGCGGCGCGCACCGCGACCCGGCGGCGGCGATCGCCGCGCTGGGCACGGCACTCGGCGAGGAACTGGACGCGCTCTCGTCGCTTTCTGCCGAGGCGGTGCGCGAAGCGCGGCGCGAGAAGTTCCTGACCATCGGCTGAGGCCGGAGCCCGCGAAGTCCACAATGAAGCACCTGTTAGCGTTCGTCCTGTCCGCCACGCTGATCGTTCCGGCGACGCCGGGTCTGGCTCAGCGCACCCGAAGCATCTCCGCCTCCGACAAGGCGACCGGTGCCAAGGCCAATCCGGAGCTCCTCGAGCAGTTCGGGGGCGCCTATACCGGGCCGGCCGCTGCCTATGTCGCCGCGGTGGGCAAGCGGATCGCGGTCCAGTCGGGGCTGTCGAACTCGCAGTCCGATTTTACGGTCACGCTGCTCAACTCGCCGGTCGAGAACGCCTTCGCCATCCCAGGCGGCTACGTCTACGTCACCCGGCAACTCCTGGCGCTGATGAACGACGAGGCGGAACTCGCCTCGGTGCTGGGGCACGAGGTCGGCCACGTCGCCGCCCGCCACGCTACCAAGCGCAACAATCGATCGACGATCGGCCAGATCCTGTCTGCGGGGCTCGGCGCGCTGACCGGCAGTTCCGGGCTTGGCCAACTCGCCGGCTACGGCGCGCAACTCTACACCCTCCGTTTCTCGCGCAACCAGGAATATGAAGCCGACGATCTCGGCATCTCCTACCTGTCACGCGCCCGCTACGATCCGTTTGCCGCCTCAGACATGCTGGCGTCGCTGAACGCCGAGACCTCGCTCGATGCGCGGATCAAGGGCACCGACAAGGATGCCACGCCGGCGTGGGCAAGCACCCACCCCAACACCGCCGATCGCGTCGCCCGCGCCCGGGACCGCGCCGCCGTCGAGGCGCCGGCACCCAACCCGGCGGCACGCAACCGCGATGCCTTTCTCGCCGCGATCGACGGCCTGCTCTACGATGACGATCCGGCGCAGGGCATCGTCGACGGGCAGACCTTCCGTCACCCTGGCCTCAAACTTCAGTTCACCGCCCCAACCGGCTTCGCCATCGCCAACAGCCCGAGCGCGGTGAGCGTCAGCGGTACAGGCGGGCAGGCGCAGTTCGCTGGCGGCCGCTCGACCGGCGATCTTGCCTCCTATGTGCAGCAGGTCTACCGCGCGGTCGGCGTGCAGGGCGGCGTCGCGGCGGAGGAAATCCGGCCGACCCGGATCAACGGCATCGAAGCGGTGCGCGCGCTGACGCGGGCGAGCACGTCGCAGGGGCAGGTCGATGTCGGGGTGGTCGCCTACCGTCCGGCATCCGGCGACGTCTATCACTTCGTCACGCTTGCCCGCGCCGGTGCGGGTTTCGGCCCGTTCACCGGCATGATCGAATCCGTCGGCCGCTTGAGCGACGCGGATGCGGCAGCGATCCGTCCGCGGCGCGTCCGCGTCGTTACGGTTGCACCGGGCGACACGGTCGCGACACTGGCGGCCCGGATGGCCTATACCGACCATCGGCTCGAACGGTTCCTGACCCTGAACGCCCTCGCAGCGGATCAGGCGCTCAGGCCGGGTCAGAAGGTGAAGCTGATCGTCCGCGGCTAGGCCGTCCGCTCGGCCGCCGCTTACGGCAACCTTCGCACACAATTAAAAGGGCGGCGGAACCGAAGTCCCGCCGCCCCCGCATCCAGACCGTGTAGAAGGCTACTAGGCCTTCATGTTGGTCGTGACGTTGTTGAAGGTGTTGTTGAGCTGCTTGCCCAGGCTCGACATCGCGGTGATCGCGGCAACGGCAATCAGGGCGGCGATCAGGCCGTACTCGATCGCGGTCGCGCCCTTGTTGTCCTTGATCATCTTGCGAACGAACTGCATGAATATTCTCCTCGGTTCAAAAGCTTCAGAAGTCCACATTCCCGGCTGCCCCAACCGGGCCAGCGACATGCGTGTTAATCTACCGTCCTTGCCAAAGATTTAATGATCCCAGGAGCTGTTGGCGGCCAATGCAACTATCGTGGTCAAGAAAAGATGAAGATCTTGACCGTCAATTGCTCGCGCTGATCACCTTGTCGGAGACGTTGCTCCATATGTCGAAAGAGGCGCTCGCGAACGCGACCAGGGCCGCCATCAGCGCCAGCACGACCAGGGCCAGGATGAATCCGTATTCGATCGCCGTGCCGCCCCGCGTGTCCCGCAGGAGCGTGCCGAAAAGTCGGATCATGGTCGCCGCCGCCCCGCTACTCTATCTGTTGGCGGAGGGAAGTTACCGGTGTCATCGTTAACAACCTGTCTGCAAAGGGCGATTTCGCGATGATGATCGTCGTCGCGGCGGCGCTGATCGACGCCGACGGCCGGGTGCTGTTGCAGCAGCGTTCGCCAGGACGGAGCATGGCCGGGCTATGGGAATTTCCGGGCGGCAAGCTCGAACCTGGTGAGACTCCGGAAGCCGCGCTGATCCGCGAACTTGCCGAGGAACTGGGCATCTCGGTCGAGCAGGCCTGTCTGGCGCCCGCCACCTTTGCGAGCGACAGGATCGGCGATCGCGGGCTGCTGCTGCTGCTCTACATCTGCCGCAAGTGGCGCGGACAGCCGCAGCCGCTCGATGCGGCGGCGCTGCGCTGGGTCCGTCCGGTCGAGATGCACGCATTGCCGATGCCGCCGGCGGATGTGCCGCTGATCGGGCTGCTCGACGCCCTTCTGTAAACGCCCGACGGCGAAACTGCGGGTTTAGGCCGTCGGCGGCTTCAGCGCGTCCGCCAGCGAACGGCTGCCGCTGCCGCGTGCCGCCGGGCGGGGCTGGCTCGGCGCGGGCGACCAGCCGACGAGGTAGACGACCTCGAACCGCTCGGACGTCCGGCCATCGGCATCCGCTTCGCCCGCGAACGCCTCGAACATCGCCGGTAAGCCCGATCGCGGCAGGGGCGGCCGCTCGCCACGCAACAGGTTGCCGCCGGCCATCCCGCGCAGGTCGCTGATCAGCCGCAACGGATCGCCATAGCGAACGGTGAGCGTTTCGCCGTCGGCCACCGGCAGGGCGAAGCCGGCGCGGGCGAGAAGATCGCCGGCCGATCGCACATCAATCTGTGGATGGATCCGCGGCACGGCGTGATCGTCGGCCATGTCGGCGGCGAGCAGGGCGGCGCGCAGCCGCGGCAGGCTTCCCGCGCCGATCAGGGCGCCCAGGAACAGGCCGTCCGGCACCAGCACGCGGCGGATCAGCGACAGGCAGCCGGGCAGGTCGTTGACGGTCTCCAGCCCGCCCGCGGCGATCACCAGGTCGAAACTCGCATCGGCAAACGGCAGGCGATCCTCGTCGCACTGAACGCCGCCAGCGGCGCGGGCGAAGCCGAAGCCCGGATCGGCGCGCACCACCGACATCCGCTCCGCCAGCTGATCGCCGATCGCGCCGTCGAGACAGCCGAGGTCGAGCGCCCGCGAGAAGGTGCGGGTGACGCCGTCCAGCCGGTGGAGCAGTTCCTCCGCAGCGTGGTCGCGCACGAACGCATGATCGGCAAAGCCGGGCAGGGCGCGGTCCCGTCTTAGGCGGCGCAGCGTGCGGTCGAAGATTTCCGGATCGCTCATGGCCAGGCTTGTGCAGCGCACGGCGGCGGGGGACAAGCACCGGCGTGGGGACGTTGATCGAACGATCGGGCCGGTTGGGGGCGATGGCGCTCGCCTTCGCCCTGCCGCCGCGTTGCCCCGGCTGCGGCGAAGTCACGCCGGAGGATCACCGCTTCTGCGCGGCCTGCTGGATGGCGCTCGACTTCCTCGGCGATCCGGCCTGCATGACCTGCGCCGAACCGTTCGAGATCGATCCGGGCCCGGGCGGGCGCTGTGGGGCATGCCTGGCCGATCCGCCTGCACTCGATGGCGTGCGCGCCGCCGTCGCTTATGGCCCGATCGCGCGAACCATCGCGATCCGGCTCAAGCATGGCCGGCGACCGGGCTTTGCGGAGACCATCGCCCGCCATGTCGAGCGGCTGGCGCCCACCGGCGGCGTAGTCGTCGCGCCGGTGCCGCTTCACCGCTGGCGGATCTGGTCGCGTGGCTTCAACCAGTCCGCGCTGATCGCCCGCTCGCTCGCCCGGCGTCGCGGGCTCGACCTTGCCCTGGACCTTCTCGAACGGCGCAAGGCCACGCCGATGCTCCGCGGCATGGGGCCGGCCGCACGGGCGAAGGCGGTGCGCGGTGCGTTTTGGGTGGCGGAACGCCACCGCGCTGCGATCGTCGGCCGGTCGATCCTTCTCATCGACGACGTCTATACCACCGGCTCTACCGCGAACGCCTGTGCGAAGGCGCTGAAGCAGGCGGGGGCGGCGGAGGTCCGGCTGCTGTGCTGGGCGCGGGTCCGGCGCGGAACAAGCCCGATGCTCGACAATTGACCCCGGCAGGGCGTAATCGCGCCAAGACAAATTGAGGGCTGCACGATGGCTAAGGTCGAGATCTATACGAAGTTCATGTGTCCTTATTGCACGCGCGCGAAGCGGCTTCTGGAGGAGAAGGGCGCCACGTTCGAAGAGTATGACATCACGATGGGCGGCCCGAAGCGCAGCGAGATGCTCCAGCGCGCCAACGGGCGTTCTACGGTGCCGCAGATCTTCATCGACGACCGCCACATCGGCGGGTCCGATGATTTGGCCGCGTTGAACGCCGCCGGCAAGCTGGAACCTCTGCTCGCCGCCTGATGCGCGTCGCTCTGTTCCAGAGTTGCACCGGCATCGATCCGGAGGCGAATGCGCGCGATCTGGTCGCTGCGATCGACCGTGCCGCGGATGGTGGAGCAGACATCCTCTTCACGCCTGAGATGAGCGGCCTGCTCGATCGCGATCGTGCCCGCGCGGCTGCGTCCCTGTCGGGCGAGGATGACGATCGCGTGCTCGCCGCGGTCCGCGATGCCGCGGTGCGGCGGGGTATCTGGGTTGAACTCGGTTCGCTGGCGCTTCGCCAGGAAGGTGAGGACAGGCTCGTCAATCGGAGTTTCCTCATCGACGCTGCCGGCGCAGTCCGGGCGCGCTACGACAAGATCCACCTGTTTGACGTCGACCTGCCTACCGGCGAAAGCTGGCGCGAATCCGCCAGCTATGCGCCTGGCACGCGCAGCGTCGTGGCCGACACGCCGTGGGGCGGGCTGGGCCTTTCGATCTGCTACGACCTGCGCTTTCCCGATCTCTATCGTAGCCTGAGCAATGCGGGCGCGATCATGTTGAGCGTGCCGGCCGCGTTCACCGTGCCGACGGGTCTCGCCCACTGGCATATTCTGCTGCGGGCACGGGCGATCGAAGCGGGCGCGTTCGTGATCGCCGCCGCCCAGCACGGCACCCACGCCGATGGCCGCGCCACGTTCGGCCACTCGCTCGTCGTCGATCCTTGGGGCGAGGTGCTGCTCGACATGGGGGAGGAACAGGGCGTCGGCTTTGCTGAACTCGATCCCGCGCGTGTCGGTGAAGTGCGGGCGCGCATCCCCGTCCTTGCCCACCGCCGCCCCATCTCCGCCCCGGAGGTCGCCGCGTGATCGTCTTCGATCTCGTCTGCGACGGCGGTGGCCACGTCTTCGAAGCCTGGTTCGGGTCCAGCGACGACTATGAGGCCCAGCGGCTGCGCGGCTTGGTCACCTGCCCGATCTGCGGCAGCGACAAGGTCGACAAGGCACCGATGACGCCGCGGCTCGGTGCGCGCAGCAACAAGACCGTCAATCCGGTCCCGGCGGTCTCCCCAGGCGCTCCGGCCGCGCAAGCCCTGACCAACCACGCCCCGGCTGCGATCAAGGCGATGCTGCGCTCGCTCGCCGAACAACAGGCCCGGATCCTCGCCACGTCCGATTATGTCGGGGACAGCTTTGCCGACGAGGCCCGCGCCATCCACCTCGGCGAAAGCGAGCAGCGCAGCATCCACGGCATCGCCAGCCCGGAGGAAGCCCGCGCCCTGGACGAGGAAGGGATCAGCATCGCGCCGCTACCCTTTCCGGTCCGCCCACCCGGCGCCGACAACTGACAGGTCCGCACTCGCCGCTGCGCCGCCCCTGATCCGGCTTTCGTACGGCATCGCGTTGACCGCGGCGGGGGGGAACCGTAGGAAACCGGCCGTTGCCCCCGTAGCTCAGCAGGACAGAGCGACGGTTTCCTAAACCGCAGGTCGGGAGTTCGAGTCTCTCCGGGGGCACCAACGGCCGGGGCGTGCAGGCCGCCAAGAGCCTGCGAGCGGGGAGAGACGGGAATGAGCACCTCCGACCACTTGAGCGACGGCGATCTGATCGCCCCGCCGGAGAAGCTGCCTGTCCCGCCGGAGATCGAGGAGGCCATCCGCACGCTCATCCGCTGGGCCGGCGACGATCCGGCTCGGGAAGGGCTGCTCGACACCCCCAAGCGCGTCGCGCGGGCGTGGAAGGAATATTGCCAGGGCTACGAGTCCAACCCGGCTTACCATCTCAGCCGCACCTTCGACGAGGTCGGCGGCTATGACGAGATCGTGCTCCTCAAGGACATTCCGTTCCAGTCGCACTGCGAGCATCATCTCGCGCCGATCATCGGCAAGGCGCACATCGCCTATCTGCCACGCAACCGTGTCGTCGGCATCTCCAAGCTCGCCCGTGTCCTGCACGGCTTTGCCCGACGCCTTCAGGTGCAGGAGCGGCTGACGGCGCAGGTCGCCGATTGCATCTGGGACAATCTCCAGCCGCTCGGCGTCGCCGTGGTGATCGAGGCGAGCCACGCCTGCATGACCGCGCGCGGCGTGCGCACCCCCGGCGTCGGCATGACGACGAGCCGGATGATGGGCACCTTCCGAACCGACGAACGCAGCCGCCGCGAAGTCCTGGCTCTGATGGGCCGCTGACGCGGGGGCTCTCCCAGCAGACGCCGTCACCCTGAACTCGTTTCAGGGTCCACTGACGAAACGCCCTCCGGCTGAGCGCTCGGCTTATGGATGCTGAACCAAGTTCAGCATGACAGTTCAGGGGGAGGCGCCTACTTCCGCTTCGGCTTCGCGCCCTTGTTGTGCGTGGCGAGCCAGGTCGCGATCGTGTCGAGTTCCTTGTCGCTCACCTCGACACGGTTGATGGCCGGCATCGTGTTCAAGCCGTTGCGGACGATCGCCTTCACATAGTCCGCGTCCAGATCGGTGCGGCGGGCGAGCAGCGCCTGATCGGGACCCAGGCGCTTGGCGAGCGTCAGCGTGCCCGGACCCATCTCGACATGACAATAGCGGCACTTGGCCAGGAAGGTCGCTTCGCCCGGCGAACTCGGCTTCGGCGCAGCGGGCGCCGGGTTCGGCGTAGCTGGCGCCGGCTGCGCCTCGGCGACGCCGGCGAGCCTGGGTGCGACGGTCAGCAAAGCCGCGGCGGCGGCGACGACAAGCAGGCGACGATTGCTCATGCCTTTCGCTCCTTGCGCAGGCGGGCGGGCCAGATGCCGTTCTTTCCCGGTGCGAGAATGCCATTGGGGTCGACCGCGTCCTTGACCCGCTCGTTCAGCCGCATCAGCGCTCCGCCATTGTAGTCGAAGGTGTCGGCGACCGGATCCATATAGTCGATATGGGTACGGTACTCGGCATAGCCCTCCGCCCGCGCGTCGGCGATCATCTGCGTGAACAATGCCTTGGTGCGCTTCACCATGTCGGCATCGTCGCGGTTGAAGATAATCATGTTGACGTTGGCGATGTGGCGATGCCCCATCGTGAAGCTGCAATAATAATCCAGCCCCGCCGCCTCGAAGCGGGCCTTGCGCGTCCGGAACGCCTTGAGCGCCAGGTCGCCAGACGGCGGCATGATCGGCGAGAACCCGACATGCCCGCCGCGCCCGCCCATCCAGTTGGCGACGTTCAGCGGCAGCACGAACGGTACGCCGGTCGAAGGGCCGAACGGCTCGATCGGCTCCCCACGTTTCCACAGCTTCCAGTCGAGCTTCTTGCCCAGCCGCGGCTCCAGCGCCTCGGCGACGATCTTCATGTTCTGCTCGACGATCCGGCCATAGCCGAACAACGACAGGTGGAACGTCCACCAGCCGACGTTGAACTGCTTTTGGATCTTCTCGGCGATGGCATCAGGCAGGGGGCCCGGACCGTCATACCAATCCGCCCGCGTCGTCACCGCGGACGCATCGTGCAGGTAGTTGCCGAAGATGATGTTGTGCTCGATCACGCCGCGCAGGCGGAGTTCGGCCAGCGCATCGATCGCCCAGCCGATATCCTCGGGGCGGGGCAGGTTGACCTGGACGTGTGCCGACATCTCCGGCTCGGGCATCAGCCACATATTGGCCTTCGTCACGATGCCGAAGTTTGACTGGACGAACATCTGGTCCCAGCTCGGCCCGAAGCCGTGCTGGTAATGCGGCCACGCCTTGTTGCCGGTCATCGAACCCATGCCAGTGCGGACGATCTCGCCGGTCGGGGTCACGACCTCCAGCCCGCACAGCTTCGACGTATGGTCGCCGTAAGGCGTGTAGCCGATGCCGCGCTCCAGCGCGTTGCCGATCACCGATCCCCAGCCATTGGCCGGCACCGACATCCAGAGCGGGATGCGGTTGTCGCGAATATGTTCGTGCAGCTGGTAGAAGCCGACGCCCGGCTCCAGCTGCGCATAAGCGAACTTGGTGTCGATGTTGATGATCTTGTTCATGTGGGTCATGTCGACGACCGCCGAACCCGCCATGCGCGGCGCCGCCATGCCGTAGCCCAGGTTCCGCCCGCGCGAGACCGGCCACAGCGGCAGCTTGTGCTCGTTGGCCAGGCGCACCACTGCCTGCACTTCTTCCACCGTGCCAGGCGCGATCGCCATGCTCGCCTGGTGGTCCAGCCCGTCGCCGAGCGCATAGGCGTCGATATAGGTCTGACGGTCGAGATCGGTGGCGAACACCTTGTCTTCGCCAAGCGTCCGACGCAGCGCCGCCAGCGCTCCATCGAAGCCGCGCCGGTCCAGCCCGGGCGGAAGCTGCATTTCCATCGGTCCTCTCCTGACCCTAACAACCGTTACGATAGCTGGGGTCGGCGACCATTGGAAGACGGCAGGATCAGAATTCGGGCAGCGTCTTTACCTTGCGTCCCCAGTCGGCGAGGGCCTGTGATGCGGCGCGCTCGATCAAGGTGTCGGCATCCTTGATCGTGAAATGCGCGCCGGTGTCGATCCCGGCCAGTTCGTCCCAGGTAACGGGAGCTGCGACGGGTGCGTTGGCGCGGGCGCGGGCGGCATAGGGGAGGATCGCGGTCGCGCCGCGCTGGTTGCGCAGCCAATCGAGGAAGATCCGCCCGGTCCGTTCGGTCTTCTTCATGTTGGCGGTGAATCGCTCTGGATGCGCCGCGGAGATGGCGCGGGCAAAGCGGCTGGCGAAATCCTTGACCGCGACCCAGTCCCGCGTCGCATCGAGCGCAACACAGACGTGGACGCCCTTGCCGCCGGACAGCAACGGATCGCTCGGCAAGCCCATGTCGGCGAGCACGTCGCGCAACTGCACCGCCGCGACCTTGACCGCCTCGAAGCCGAGCCCCTCGTCGGGATCGAGATCGAACACCAGCCGATCCGGCATCTCGACGTCGGCGACCTTGGCCCCCCAGCCGTGAAATTCGATCGCGCCCATCTGCACGCAGGTGAGCAGCCCGCGAACATCGTCGACGTAGAGGTAGGGCTGCTCGGACCCGTCCTTCTCGCGCACCGGCACGTGACGAACGGCGTCGCCGAAGCTGCCGGCGTCGTGCTTCTGGAAGAAGCAGTGCTTGGCACGCCCCTGCGGACAGCGCACCAGGCTGACTGGACGGTCGCCCAGCCATTCGAGCATCGGGCCGGCGACCGCCGCATAATAGCCGGCAAGCTCGCCCTTGGTGATGCCGGATTCGGGGAACACGACCCGATCGGGATTGGTGATCTTCACGCCGGCCATGTCCGGCTGCGGCTTGGCCTTCGCGGCCGCCTTCTTCACCGCCACCGGCTTTTCGGGAACGACCTCGCTCGCGCTCTTGTCCTCGCGCAGGCCGATGAAGCTCGGGTGGCGCAGCACGCCGTCATCGGTGAATTCGGTGAAGGCGATCTCGGCGACCAGCTTCGGTTCGATCCAGTGCGCCTCCCGCGCGACAAGGCGCGGCGCTTCGACCGTGGGCTCGGTGCGGGCCAGCGGCGTCATCTTGGCCATCAACTCGTCGATCCGGGCCATGGTAAAACCGGTCCCCGCCTTCCCGGCATAACGCAGCTTGCCGTCCTCGTTCAGGCCGAGCAGCAGCGATCGGAAGCCGCGCTGCTTGTCGCTCGCTGTCCAGCCGACGATCACGAACTCCTGGCGCTGGATGCACTTGATCTTCAGCCAGTTGGACGATCGGCGCCCGCGATAGGGCGCGTCGGCACGCTTGGAGATCACGCCCTCATAGCCCTCCGCACAGAGCGCCGTGAACAGCTTCTCGCCCTGTTCGACATGCTCGGCGACGTGGATCGGTGCCGTCGAGCCTTCGAGCAAAGCGGCGAGCCGTTCCTTGCGCTCGCGATTGCCGAGCCTGGTCAGGTCCTCGCCATCCAGTTCGAGCAGATCGAACGCGAAGAAGGCGAGGGTGCCGCTGCCTTCCTTGAGGCTCGCCTGCAGCGCCTGGAAGCTCGGTTTGCCATCCTTGTCGAGCGCGACGATCTCGCCATCGATCAGCGCTGGCGGGAGGTCGAGCTTGCCGGCGGCGGCGACGATGGGCGCGAACTTGTCCGACCAGTCCTGGCCCGAGCGGGTGAACGCCCGCGCCTCGCCGCCCGAGGCGGCGAGCAGGCAGCGATAGCCGTCATACTTGACCTCGTGCAGCCAGCCGGCACCGGGCGGTACTGTATCGACCAGGGTCGCCAGCTGGGGATCGCGGAACGCGGGGAGGGGGGCTGAATTGCGGCCCTTATTCTTCCCGTCTTTCCGGGGCAGGCCGGACTCCGAAGTCTTCGATGTCGCCGCGGGAGCGGGCGCCGTGTCGACCGAAGCCGCCTTACGCCGCGAAGCGGATTTAGCGGGAGGCGCAGCCGCCTCAGCCTTGTCCGACTGCCACTCCTTCGCCCCGCCCTTGCCCTCGGCGATCTCCACCATCGATCGTCCGGTGACGACGCTCGTCACATATTTGTCGACCAGGTCGCCCGACGCGCCCGAATGCATATCCTCGACCTTGCGGAGCAGCCAGTTCTCGTTCTTCTCGCCGGCACGCGGCTTCAGGCGGATCAGGATCCACTCGCCCTTCATCCGCTCGCCGTCGAGCGTGAAGTGAAGATGGCCCTCCTCGATCGTCTTCGACGGGTCCTTGCCCGGATGCGGAATCCAGGTGCCGCGATCCCACAGCATCACGGTTCCCCCGCCATACTGGCCCTTGGGAATCGTCCCTTCGAACGTGGCGTAGGAGAGGGGATGATCTTCGGTTCGCACCGCGAGACGCTTGTCCTCCGGGTTCGGGCTCGGCCCGCGCGTCACCGCCCAGCTCTTCAGAACCCCATCCAGCTCCAGCCGGAAATCGTAGTGGAGCCGCGTCGCATCGTGCTTCTGGACCATGAAGCTGTGCCCGGCCGCCTCGGCGACAATGCCGGCAGGCTCGGCAGTCTTGGCGAAGTCGCGCTTCGCATTGTAGCGCGCCAGCGGATCGGCCGGCTTCTTCGCCTTCGGGGCGGCGGCGCGCGCCATGCGCTCAGGCCCGCTTGCGCGCTGGCGCCTTGGGCTTGGCCTCGGCGGCAGCCGGCTTCTTCGCCGCGGGTTTGTCGGCCGCCGGCTTGTCCGCCGCTTTCGCCGCGGGTTTGCGGGCGGGCTTCGCGGTGTCGTTGGCGGCCTTGCCGGTCGCGGCGCCCGGCTTGTCGAGCGAGCGTTTCAGCGCCGCCATTAGGTCGACGACGTTCGATCCGCGCGATGCCGGCGCCTCGTCGTCGTCCGACACGTTGAGCGTCTTGCCCTTCTTCTTGCGCTCGATCAGCTCCTTCAACGCATCGACGTAGCGGTCGTGGAACTCGCTCGCGTCGAACTCGCCGCTCTTCTTGTCGATCAGGGTCGTGGCGAGATCGAGCAGTTCCTCGTCGGGCTTCTCGTCGCCGATCGACCGGAAGAAGGCCGCCGCCTTATTGACCTCGTCGGCATAGCGCAGTGTCTCCAGCACCATGCCGCGCCCACACGGCTTGATGCTGACGACATATTCGCGACCCCTGAGAGCCAGCTGGCCAAGGCCGATCTTGCGCGATTTGCGCAGCGCCTCGCGCAGCACGATGAACGCTTCTTCGGCGAGGTCGTCGGCCGGCACCACATAATAAGGCTTGTCGTAGTAGATCGGATCGATGTCGTGGCTGTCGACGAACTGGGTCAGCTCCAGCGTCTTCTTGCTCTCCAGCTTGACGCCCTCGATCTCCTTCTCGTCGAGAAGGACATATTCGCCCTTCTCATATTCGAAGCCCTTGATGATCTCGTCGACGTCGACCGGGCCGATGCCGGGCACGACCTTCTCATACTTGATGCGCTTGCCGGACGGCTCGTGGATCTGGTGGAAGGCGATCGACGCGCCGCTCTTCGTCGCGGAATAGATCTCGACCGGGATCGAGACCAGAGCCAGGCGGATCTGACCTTTCCAGTAGGCGCGCGCAGCCATCGTATCGGACCCCTCGTTGCGAGTCCGATTCAATCCCCGAGCAGGCGAGTCGTTCCGGCCTGCCTAGAAGGGACCGTTAGGATAGACGCGCTCGTCGATGACCGCCTGCAACGCGGCGATCCGCGCGTCGTAGCGTTTGGCCAGGCACAGCCGGTTCGCACCGCATTGTCGCCGGGTGCGCAGCCAGGTCGCCTGGTCCCGACGCAGGGCATCGCGCCCGCCCATGGGCAGGAACCGCTGGTCCAGCGCGAACAGCAAGGCCATGCGCACGTCGCGGTCGTTCAAGGCGCGATCGGCACAGATTGCCTTCTCGTCTGAAGCGGCGGCGCGGGCGCAATCGAAACTCGCCGCGGTCGCCGGCGCCGCCGGCAGTAGCGCAGCGGCCAGTGCGGCGGTGCGCAGCCGGCTAGTCACGCCCGCCGCCCGATGCCGTGCGCGGCCCAGATCACGCTCGCCAGCAGCAAGGCGGCGACGATCTGGTGCGCCGCAGCGATCGGCAGGGCGACGCCGCTCATCAACGTGGCGATGCCCAGCCCGATCTGGACGACAACCAGCGTCGCGATGGCGTGGCGCGCCCCCTTCACGCCCGCGCGATGTGCCGCCCAGGCGAGCGACAGCACCGCCGCCGCGGCCGCCCAGGCCCACCAGCGGTGCACGAACTGCACCACGATCGGATTGTCCGCCACGTTGGCCGCAAGGCTCCAGCCGCTTTGCCAGCCGCCGGCCGGGAACCAGTCGTCGCCCATCTTCGGCCAACTCGAAAAGGCATAGCCTGCATCAAGTCCGGCGGTGAACGCGCCGAGCAGGATCTGCACCGCCAGTACCGCCAGCACGCCGAGCGACGCGCCGGTCAGCCGCGCCGGCCGCGCCCGGTCGTTCCTCGCCAGGTCGCGCAAATCGAGCGCCGTCCAGATCAGTCCCGCGAAGATGCAAAGCGCTGCGATCAGGTGGATGGCGAGACGGATGTGACTCACGTCCGGCCGGTCGATCAGTCCCGATGCGACCATCCACCAGCCGATCGCGCCCTGCAGCCCACCGAGTGCCAGCAGCGCCGTCAGCCGCCCGCCATAACCCTTGGGGATCCCCCGCTTCCAGGCGAACCACGCCAGCGGCAAGGCAAAGGCCAGGCCGATCAGCCGCCCGATCAGCCGGTGCAGATACTCCCAGAAATAGATCCGCTTGAACGCCGGCAACGCCATGCCGCTGTTGACCTTACGGTATTCGGGCGTCGCCTTGTAGGCGTCGAACTCGGCCTGCCATTGCGCGTCGTTGAGCGGCGGCACGGCGCCTGAAATCGGCTCCCAGCGCACCATCGACAGGCCGGATTCGGTCAGTCGCGTGATCCCGCCAACGGCGAGCATCAGCAGGACGAGCGCCGCGACCGCCATCAGCCATCCGGCGATCGCGCGCGGCTGCGCGGTCGTGCCCGGCGGCGCACCGGCCAGGAGGTCGTGGGCGGGAGCGGGGGCGGGGTTTGCGGCCATCGCGCGCCTATGCGCGCGTGCGCGACCGCTCGCAACCTTTCGGCAAATGATATGTTGTATCCTGACCCGAATGGTGGCATCTGCGCCGTCCAGGAAGAGGAGTCGGTAAGACCATGCAGCCGATACCGCGGCGGAGGATCGGACTCGACCGGCTGGCGATCGGCCTGTCCGGGCTGTGCCTGGTCCATTGCGTCGGCACGCTTCTCCTGGTCGCGACCGTCGCCTCCGCCGGCAGCATCCTACTGGCGCCCGCGGTGCACGAGATCGGATTGGCGCTCGCTCTGGTGATTGGCGCGATCGCGCTCGGCAGCGGCCTTGCCGTTCATCGCCGGCCGTGGCCGCTCGCAATCGGTGTCGTCGGCCTTGCGCTGATGGCGACCGCTCTGACCCTGGAACATGGCGCGGCGGAGGCCGGCTGCACCATCGTCGGCGTCGTGCTCGTCGCCATTGGCCACCAGCTCAACCGTCGCGCGCTCGGCTGAACGAAGGTCGTCGCCTTGCCGTAAACGGCAGAGGCGCGTAGATCTGCCGACCATGGCCCATGTCCACAGACTGCACGAAGGTGCCGCCCTCAGCCACGCCGCACAGGGCGCCCTGGAGCGTGCCGGTGAGCAATGGACGTCGATGCGCGCGGCCGTCTTCGAGGCCTTGGCCGGTTTCGCCCGGCCGGCATCCGCCTACGACATAGCCGAAGCCGTTTCGAAGTCGGAGGGACGCCGCGTCGCCGCCAACAGCGTCTATCGCATCCTCGACCTGTTCGTTGCCGCGAACCTCGCCCGTCGCGTGGAGAGCGTCAACGGCTACGTCGCGAACACCCACCCGGATTGCCTGCACGATTGCATATTCCTGGTCTGCGATGCCTGCGGCAACGCCGTCCACCTCGACGACGACAAGCTGACCGGCAGCGTCCGGACCGCCGCCGGCAAGGCTGGCTTTTCCGCCCTGCGCCCGGTTATCGAGGTGCGCGGCCGCTGCGCCGCTTGCACCGAGGCTTAAGGCCGGCCCGTTTCGCCACGGCCGGTTCACCTGCGACGTGTTTTGGCCTACGGGACGGGATCGACAAGGATAGTTTCGCCTGATGTCTGACCAGTCCACGACCCCACTCCTCGACAAGGTTCCAACCCCCGACGCGTTGCGCACGCTTGAGCCTGACGCGCTGCGCCAGGTTGCGGACGAGTTGCGGGAGGAGATGATCTCCGCCGTGTCGGTCACCGGCGGGCACCTCGGTGCGGGCCTCGGCGTGGTCGAGCTAACGGTCGCGATCCACTACGTCTTCGATACGCCGCGCGACGTGCTGATCTGGGATGTCGGCCACCAGGCCTATCCGCACAAGATCCTGACCGGCCGGCGTGATCGGATCCGCACGCTCCGCCAGCCGGCGGGTCTGTCGGGTTTCACCCGCCGTGCCGAAAGCGAGTACGATCCGTTCGGCGCCGCCCATTCGTCGACCTCGATCTCGGCCGCCCTCGGCTTCGCCACCGCCAACCGGCTCGCCGGAAAGCCGGGCAAGGCCATCGCCGTGATCGGTGACGGGGCCATGTCCGCGGGCATGGCGTATGAGGCGATGAACAACGCGCGCGCCGCCGGCAACCGGCTCGTTGTGATCCTCAACGACAACGACATGTCGATCGCGCCGCCGGTGGGCGGTCTTTCCGCCTATCTCGCCCAGATCGTCTCGTCGCGCCCGTTCCTGAGCCTGCGGGAGATCGCCAAGAAGTTCGCCCGGCGTCTGCCGCGCCCGCTCCACGAGGCCGCGCGCAAGACCGACGAATTCGCCCGCGGCATGACGATGGGCGGCACGCTCTTCGAGGAGCTCGGTTTCTATTATGTCGGCCCGATCGACGGCCACAATCTCGACCATCTGATCCCGGTGCTCGAGAATGTACGCGATGCCGAGGAAGGGCCGATCCTCGTCCACGTCGTCACCAAGAAGGGCAAGGGCTATGCCCCGGCCGAGGCAGCGGCCGACAAGTATCACGGCGTTCAGAAGTTCGACGTCGTCTCGGGTGTGCAGGTCAAGGCACCGCCCGGTCCGCCGGCCTACCAGAACGTCTTCGGCGACCAGCTGGTGAAGGAAGGCGCTCGCGACGCGACGATCGTCGCCATCACTGCGGCGATGCCGTCGGGCACCGGCGTGGATCGGTTCGCCAAGGCCTATCCCGATCGCACCTTCGACGTCGGCATCGCCGAACAGCATGCCGTGACTTTCGCCGCCGGCCTCGCCGCGCAAGGTTTCCGTCCGTTCTGCGCGATCTATTCGACCTTCCTCCAGCGCGCCTACGATCAGGTCGTCCACGACGTGGCGATCCAGAACCTGCCGGTCCGCTTCGCGATCGACCGCGCCGGCCTGGTCGGCGCCGACGGGGCGACCCACGCCGGCAGCTTCGACGTCACCTATCTGGCGACCTTGCCCAATTTCGTCGTGATGGCCGCTGCCGACGAGGCCGAGCTGACCCACATGGTCCACACCATGGCGCTGCACGACAGCGGCCCGATCGCGGTGCGCTACCCGCGTGGCAACGGCACCGGCGTCGCGATCCCCGAACACCCCGAGCGGATCGAGATCGGCAAGGGCCGTATCGTCCGCGACGGGCGCCAGGTCGCAATTCTCTCGCTCGGCACGCGGCTGGAGGAGGCACTGAAGGCGGCCGATCAGCTCGATGCGATGGGGCTGTCGACGACCGTCGCCGACCTGCGCTTCGCCAAGCCACTCGACGAAGCGCTGATCCGCAAGCTGCTGGTCAGCCACGAGGTCGCTGTCACGGTCGAGGAAGGCGCGATCGGCGGGCTTGGCGCCCACGTGCTGACGTTGGCGAGCGACCAGGGACTGATCGATGGCGGGTTGAAGCTGCGCACGCTCCGCTTGCCCGACGCCTTCCAGGATCACGACAAGCCCGAGGCGCAATATGCCGAAGCGAAGCTGGATGCCGATGCCATCGTCGCGTCGGTGCTCGCCGCGCTCCGCCGCAACAGCGTGGGCGTGGTCGAAGGCGCGCGGGCCTAGCTTTTCGCGTCGGCTCGTGGTGGCGAGGCGCGGCTAGGCGCCCGCCAGCTCCGCCCGCGCGGCCTCATACTCCGCAATCCACCGCGCCACGCGCGTCGCCACCGGCTCGACCGCTTCGACTGCGCCGATTCCCTGCCCCGATCCCCAGATGTCGCGCCACGCCTTGGCAGCGCCGCCAGCGGCGAAATCCATGGCGTTGCGCTCCTGCGGCAGTTTGTCGGGGTCCAGCCCGCTAGCGATGATCGAGGCGCGCAGATAATTGCCGTGCACGCCGGTAAAATGGTCCGAATAAATGATGTCCTCGGCCCGTCCCGCGACGATGCCGGCCTTGTAGGCCTCGCTCGCCCGCGCCTCGTCGGTGGCGATGAATGGCGAGCCGACATAGGCGAGGTCGGCGCCGAGCGCCCGTGCCGCCAGGATCGACCGACCGTTGGCGATCGCGCCGGACAGCGCCAACGGTCCCGCGAACCACGCCCGTATCTCCTGCACCAGTGCGAAGGGAGAAAGCGCGCCGGCATGCCCGCCAGCGCCCGCCGCCACGGCGATCAGGCCGTCGGCGCCTTTCTCGATCGCCTTGCGGGCGAAACGGTCGTGGATCACGTCGTGGAGCGTGATGCCGCCCCAGCCGTGCACCGCCTGGTTCAGATCCTCACGCGCACCGAGCGAGGTGATGACGATCGGCACGCGGCGCTTCGCGCAGGTGGCGAGGTCCGCTTCCAGCCGGTCATTCGAGCGATGAACGATCTGGTTGACGGCGAAAGGTGCGGCCGGCTGGTCCGGGTGCGCCCGGTCCCATGCGGCCAGTTCCTCCTCGATCCGGTGCAGCCATTCGTCGAGTTCGCTCTGCGGGCGGGCGTTGAGCGCGGGAAAGGATCCGACGATCCCCGCCTGGCACTGCGCGATCACCAGTTCCGGGCCCGACACGATGAACATCGGCGCGCCGATCACCGGCAGGCGCAAACGATCGAACAAGGGCGAGGGCAGGGCCACGGCATCGGTGATAGCGCCGGCATCCCGCCTGTCCAGCCGGGCCGTGCTCGCCTTGCCAGCGGCCCGGCTGCGCTTTATCGCCGCCTCGTAAAGCGTTAAGCGTACCGGGAGAGGTCGCGATGAATTTCGACTATATCATCGTCGGCGCCGGATCGTCGGGCTGTGTGCTCGCCAACCGGCTCTCCGCCGATCCCGCCAACCGGGTGCTGATCCTGGAAGCCGGCGGTTCGGAGAAGCAGTCGGTCATCGATATGCCGCTCGCCTGGTTCCAGGCGATGATGACGCCCGCGATCGGATGGGGCTATGCCTCGGAGCCGGAACCGCACGCCAACGATCGCCGTATTCCCGCGCCGCGCGGCCGCGTCGTCGGCGGATGTTCGTCGATCAACGGCATGATGTATTCGCGCGGTCACCCGCAGGATTACGACCAGTGGGCGCAGATGGGTGCCCGCGGCTGGAGCTTCGCCGACGTACTGCCCTATTTTCGCAAGTCGGAACGCAACTGGCGCGGCGAGAGCGCTCACCATGGCGGCTCGGGCGAGCTGTCGGTGGCAAAGCATGCGACCGATCCGGTCATCTACCCGCAACTGATCCAGACGGCCGAGCGGATGGGGTTCCGCCACCTCGACGATTTTCACGCCGACGAGATCGAAGGCTTCAGCGCGCCCGACTTCACCGTCCACCAGGGCCGCCGAGGCAGCACCGCCGCCCGCTTCCTGCGTCCTGCTCTCTCCCGCCCCAACCTGACCCTCGTCACCGAGGCGCTGACCACCCGCGTCGTGATCGAGCAGGGGCGTGCCGTGGGCATCGAGTATGAAAAGGACGGCCAGAAGGTCGTCGCCCGGGCGGACCGCGAGGTGATCCTGTCGGCCGGTGCGTTCAACTCGCCCCATATCCTCCTCCTGTCCGGGATCGGCCCCGCAGAGGAGCTGCGCGAGCATGGCATCGCCGTGGTCCGTGACTTGCCCGGCGTCGGCCGCAACCTGCAGGACCATGCCTCGATCGCCTTGATGTACGAGGCGGCGACCGAGACGTTCGACAAGGAGCTGCGCTTCGATCGCATGGCGCGTGCCTGGATCAAGTGGAAGCTGTTCGGCACCGGCACCATCTCCGGCCTGCCGGTCGGCGCGCAGGGCTTCGTGAAGACCCGCGAGGGGCTCGACCGTCCTGACATCCAGATGCTGGTCAGCCCCGTGGCGATGGACGCCAAGGTCTGGTTCCCCGGTTGGCGGCAGCGGCGCGGCGACTTCTTCTCGGTCGCCAACGTTCTCCTCCATCCGGAGAGTCACGGCACGGTCAGGCTCCGCTCGGCCGATCCGCGCGACAAGCCGGCGATCCAGTTCAACCTGCTGTCGACCGAGGGCGACCGGGCGAGCTTCCGCCGCTTCGTCCGCTTCACCCGCAGCTATTTCGCGACTGAGCCAGCCAAAAGCCTGGTCAAGAAAGAGCTGCTGCCCGGCGCCGCGGTCCAGAGCGACGACGAGATCGACGCCTTCGTCCGCGAGCGTGTCGGTACCGCGATGCACCCGACCAGCAGCTGTTCGATGGGGCGCGGCCCCCAGGCTGTGGTCGACGAGACGCTGAGCGTGCACGGCCTCACCGGCCTGCGCGTCGTCGATTGCTCGATCATGCCGGCGATCGTCGGCGGCAACACCAACGCGCCGGCGATCATGATCGCCGAAAAGGCGGCCGACATGATCCTGGCCGCCCACCAGATGCAGAAGGCGGCCTGACCTCATGGCGGACGAGACGTTCGACTTCATCATCGTCGGTGCGGGTTCGGCGGGCTGTGTGCTGGCCAACCGGCTGACCGCGGACCCGAAGAACCGCGTCCTGCTGCTCGAGGCGGGCGGTCACGACAACCACTTCCTCCTGAAGATGCCGCTCGGCTTCATGCGCGCCATGTTCCAGCCGCGCTTCGTCTGGCCGTTCTGGACCGAGCCCGAGCCGCACCTTAACGGCCGCAAGCTGCCGATCCCGCGCGGTCGCGTCCTCGGTGGCTCGTCGTCGATCAACGGCATGTTCTTCATGCGCGGCCACAGCCTGGATTTCGACACGTGGCGGCAGATGGGCTGCGAGGGCTGGGGCTATGCCGACGTGCTGCCCTATTTCAAGAAGATGGAGACCAGCTGGCGGGGCGAGGGGCCCTATCATGGCGGCTCCGGCCCGCTCCACGTCGCCGCCAACCAGACCGAGCATCTGCTCCACGATCCGTTGATGGCGACCGCCGAGGCCGCCGGGTTCAAGCGCACCGACGATCTGCATGGGCAGGATGAGGAAGGCTTCGCCCGCGGCGAGCTGACGATCGATCCCAAGGGCAACCGGGCGAGTGCCGCGCGTGCCTATCTCGGACCGATCATGAACCGCCCCAACCTCAAGATCGTCACCGGGGCGCTCACCCGCCGCGTGCTCCTCGAGGGCAAGCGCGCGGTAGGTGTCGAATACGAACTGAACGGCGGCGAGATCGTCATCGCCCGCGCCGCGCGAGAGGTGATCCTGTCGGGTGGTTCGTACAATTCGCCGCAGCTGCTCATGCTCTCCGGCATCGGTCCGGCCGAGCATCTGCGCGAGAAGGGCATCGCGGTCGTCCACGATCTGCCCGGCGTCGGCCGCAACCTCTCCGAGCATCCGCGCGTGCCGCTCCACTTCAAGCTGAAGCAGCCGGTCAGCTTCCTCAACCACCTACGCTTCGATCGCGTCGCCTGGTCGGTCATCCAATGGAAGCTGTTCGGCAAGGGCAAGTTCGCGACCCAGGTCAACAGCTGCAACATCATCATCCGAACGCGTCCCGAACTCGCCCAGCCCGACATTCAGCTGTGGTCGAATCCGGTGCGGATGGACGCCAAGATCTGGTTCCCCGGCATTGGCGAGCGCCAGGAGCATCGCATCACCGCCGACGTCATCCTGCTCCACCCGCACAGCCGCGGCTGGGTCAAGCTTGCCTCGGCGGACCCGAAGGACAAGCCGTCCATCACCCTCAACATCTTCGCCGACCCGGCCGATTTTCGTACCGCCCGCGACGGCATCCGCATCGCCCGCCGGATCTACCATACCGAGCCGCAGGCCCAGTTGACTGGCGATGAGGTGACCCCCGGCGAACAGGCCCAGACCGACGCCGAGCTCGACGCCCATGTTCGCGCCCAGGCCGGCGTCACCCAGCACCCGGTCGGCACCTGCACGATGGGGCATGGGGCGATGGCGGTCGTCGATCCGCAACTGCGCGTGCACGGTATCCAGGGGCTTCGCGTCGTCGATGCCTCGATCATGCCGACAGTGCCCGGCGCCAACACCAACGGGCCGACGATCATGGTCGCCGAAAAAGCCGCCGACATGATCCTCGGCAAGACGCCGCTCCCGTCCGAACCGCACCTCGCGCCGAAGCGCGAGGACGTGATGGCATGACGATTCACCCAATCCCCGGTTTCGTAGTCAGAGGTCCAAAGCCATGAACGCACCCTTCACCCCCGCGGCGCTGGACAGGATCCGCGCCGATCTCGCCGCCGCCCCGCGCGAGCTCTTCATCGACGGCAAGTTCGTGCCGGCGGCGTCCGGCGAGACGTTCGAGGTCGTCGATCCCGCGACCGGCCAGGTGTTCGCCCACGCCGCGGCCGGCGACAAGGCGGACGTCGACCTCGCCGTCCAGGCCGCGCGCCGCGCGCTCGACGGTGCCTGGGGCAAGCATTTCCCGGCGCAGCGCGCCCGCCTCATGCTGAAGCTCGCCGACTTGATCGAAGCCAACGGCGAGGAGCTGGCTCTGCTCGAATCGCTTGATAACGGCATGCCTTTCATGATGGCCAAGTTCGCCGCCGTACTCGGCGCGGCCGAGCAGCTGCGCTACAATGCCGGCTGGGCGACCAAGATCACCGGCGAGACGATCGATCCATCCTGGCCGGGCGAGTTCCACACCTTCACCCTGCGCGAGCCGGTTGGCGTCGTCGGCTCGATCGTGCCGTGGAATTTCCCGTTCGTCATGGCCGTCGCCAAGATCGCGCCCGCGCTCGCCGCCGGCTGCACCGTCGTCCTGAAGCCGGCCGAGCAGACTCCGCTCACCGCCGTCAAGCTCGGCCAGTTGATCGCCGAAGCCGGTTTCCCGGACGGCACCGTCAACATCGTCACCGGCTTCGGCAAGACCGCCGGCGCCGCGATCGTCGACCATCCCGGCGTCGACAAGATCAGCTTCACCGGATCGACGGTCACCGGCCGCGCCATCCTTCATGCCGCAACCGGCAACCTCAAGCGCGTGACGCTGGAACTCGGCGGCAAGTCGCCGACCGTGATCTTCCCGGACGCCGATCTGGAAAAGGCGATCCCGTCGGCGGCGATGGGCATCTTCGGCAATGCCGGCCAGGTCTGCGCCGCCGGCTCGCGCCTGTTCGTGCACGAGAGCATCTTCGATCAGGTCGTCGAGGGCGTCAGCCGCATGGCCGGATCGCTCAAGGTCGGCGCCGGCCTTGCCCCCGGCACGCAGATGGGCCCGCTCGTCAGCCAGACCCAGCTCGAGCGCGTGCTCGGCTACATTGACAGCGGCGCCAGCGAGGGTGCCGCGATCGGCATCGGCGGCGCCCGCTTGGAGGGCGAAGGCTATGGCGGCTACTTCGTCCAGCCGACCGTGCTGACCGGAACCACCTCCGGCATGAAGGTGGTCGAGGAGGAGATCTTCGGCCCCGTCCTTTGCACGATGAAGTTCGGCGACGACGACATCGACACCATCGCCGCCTCCGCCAACAAGAGCGACTATGGCTTGGCCGCGAGCATCTGGACCAAGGACATGTCGAGCGGTCTGAAGCTCGCCAAGCGCCTCAAGGCCGGCACGATCCGCATCAATGGCGGCGGTGCCGGCGTCGACCCGGCAATCCCGCTCGGCGGCTTCAAGCAGTCGGGGTGGGGGCGCGAAAATGGTCGCATGGGTGTCGAGGCCTACACCGAAGTGAAGGCAGTGACGGTCGCGCTGTAGGGCGGGGGGCGCCACGCCACCATCGTCATCCCCGCGGCGCTGTGCTCGACACGCCACGGCTCGGGTCGAAAGGATCCAGCCTGCGCGGGGGTGGCGATTAAAAAGGAGCGGAGAGCGAGATGACCAGCGCCGAGACCAACGCCAACGATTCGGCCTTGATGCCGCAACTCGCGCTCGGCTTCATGACCTCCAAGGCCATTCATGCCGTCACCCGCCTCGGCATTGCCGACTATCTGAAAGACGATGCCCGCACGCCCGACGAGATCGCCGATGCGGTCGAGGCCGATCGTCACGCGACGGCGCGGTTCCTGCGCTATCTCGCCGGCGTCGGCCTGTTCGTCGAGGAGGATGGTCGGTTCCGCCTCACCCCGCTTGGGCAAACGATGCGGGCCGACGTGCCGGGATCGTTCCGGTCGATGATCCTGATGGCCAATGCCGACACCTATATGGGCTGGGCACAGGCCGAACATACGCTTCGCACCGGTGAACCGGCGTTCGTCAAGGTGTTCGGCAGCGACTTCTTCCAATGGCTCGATCTCCATCCGACGGCGGCCGCGACCTTCCACGCCGCGATGATCACGCCACCCGCCGAACTGGAACGCATCATCGCCGCGCTCGATCTGGAGGGCGTGCGCAGCGTCTGCGACGTCGGCGGCGGCAACGGCCACTTCCTCTCTGCCATCCTCGCCCGCGCTCCCGATCTCGAATCCACCCTCGTCGATCTCGGCGAGGCGATCGAGGCGGCGATCCAGGGACAGGGCGGGCGGCTTCCCGGCACTGAGTTGGTCGTCGGCGACTTCTTCAAGGAGGTTCCGATCGGCGCGGACCTCTACATCCTGCAGAAGATCCTGCATGACTGGAGCGACGAGGATGCCACCCGCATCCTGCGCACCGTCCGTGCCGCAGCCGAGCCCGGGACGAGGCTCGCCATCGTCGACCGGATCGTTACGCCCGGTTCACCGGACGCGCTGCTCCCCGACATCTGGATGTTCGTCCAGAGCGGAGGCCGGGAACGCACCGCCGACGAGTTCCGCGATCTGCTCGCCGCCACCGGCTGGACGATGGTCGCAGCCCGCGATGTCGGCGCCCGGCTCGGCATCGTCGATGCCGTCGCCGTCTGAAGGATCGAACCATGGCTGATCCCGTCCTGATCTCCGCTTTCGCCCGCACGCCGATGGGCGGCTTCCAGGGCGCGCTTTCCGGCGAAAGCGCGACCGCCCTCGGTGCCGCCGCGGTTCGTGCCGCGATCGAGCGATCCGGGGTCGCGCCGGATGCGGTCGAGCGCATCTACATGGGCTGCGTCCTCCCCGCCGGTCTCGGCCAGGCGCCGGCGCGGCAGGCGGCACTCGGCGGCGGCCTGCACAATTCGGTCGAGGCGACCACCGTGAACAAGATGTGCGGATCGGGGATGCAGGCCGCGATCATGGCCGCCGAAGCGCTCGCCGCCCGCTCCGCCGACATCATCGTGGCGGGTGGCATGGAGAGCATGTCGAATGCCCCCTATCTGCTACCCAAGCATCGCGGCGGCGCGCGCATCGGCCATGACGTCGTCAAGGACTCCATGTTCCTCGACGGGCTCGAGGACGCCTACGATCCCGGCAAGCTGATGGGCGCCTTTGCGGAGGAATCCGCCCGCGACTATCAGCTGACCCGTGAGGCGCAGGATGCGTTCGCCATCGAAAGCCTGACTCGCGCCAACGCCGCCATCGCCGGCGGCGCGTTCGCGTCGGAGATCGTGCCCGTCACGACCCGCGCCGGCGAAGTCGCGACCGACGAGCAACCGGCGAAGGCGAGGCCGGAACGCATCCCGACGTTGAAGCCGGCTTTCGCCAAGGACGGGACGATCACCGCCGCCAACGCCTCGTCCATCTCGGACGGAGCGGCGGCTATGGTCCTGACCCGCGCGTCGGTGGCCGATGCGCAAGGGCTCGCCGTCGCCGCGCGTCTGGTCGCCCACGCGGCCCACGCCCACGCCCCGGGCCTGTTCACCACCGCGCCGGTGCCGGCGATCCGCAAGGTGCTCGCCAGGGCGGGCTGGGACATAGCCGACGTCGATCTGTTCGAATTGAACGAGGCGTTTGCCGCCGTTGCCATGATCGCCATGCGCGATCTCGCCATCCCGCACGAGAAGCTCAACGTGAACGGCGGCGCCTGTGCGCTCGGCCACCCGATCGGCGCATCGGGCGCGCGGATCATGGCGACGCTCATTGCCGCGCTCCGCCTGCGCGGCCTCAGGCGCGGTGTCGCCGCCCTTTGCATCGGCGGCGGCGAAGCGACGGCCGTGGCTATCGAACTCGTCTAGCCGGACGCAAGTTTCGTCGCGTTCCCGTTGCCGCGCCAACCGCGCTGAGCTGTTTCTCCGTCGCGTAAAGCGGGCTATACTGCCTGCCCGTGACTTGGGGGATTCCAGATCATGCAGACGTTGAACTTCGCTTCGTTTCGCCTGACCTTCGGGATGTTTCGACACGCTGGAGCAGCCGTGCTCCTGACGTTTCTCGCCGGCGCGGCCCTTGCGCAGGCGCCGCAGCGTAGCGCCGACGCATCCGAGCGCGCCGGCGATCCGCAGGACCGGATCATCTGCAAGCGGTTCGTCGAGACCGGTTCGCTGGTGAAGGGCTACAAGACCTGCCAGACGAAGCGGGAATGGGAGCGCGAGCGCGACAACATCCGCTCACCCCGGACCGCGAGTGGATCGTGCAACTCGGCCGAGAGCGGCAATTGCGGCGGGGTTTGACAGAACCCGCCGGGACTTCATCGCCGACCCCAAGAAATTCTTGATTGTGGCGGCCGGGCGCCTCGCTACCTCGCCAGCATGATCCCGCACGCCGAGCCTGCCGGCCCCCGCCTGACCCACCTCCAGCGCCTGGAGGCCGAGAGCATTCACATCCTGCGCGAGGTCGTCGCCGAGGCGGAGCGGCCGGTGATGCTCTATTCGGTCGGTAAGGATTCGGCGGTCATGCTGCACCTTGCCCGCAAGGCATTCTACCCGGCACCGCCGCCGTTCCCGTTGCTCCACGTCGATACGACCTGGAAGTTCAAGGCGATGTACGAGCTGCGCGATCGCGCCGCGGCCGATGCCGGCATGGAGCTGCTGGTCTACCAGAACCCCGAGGCCAAGGCGCGCGGCATCAACCCATTCGATCATGGCCCGCTCCACACCGACATGTGGAAGACCGAAGGGCTGAAGCAGGCGCTCGACCTCTACGGCTTCGATGCCGCCTTCGGCGGTGCCCGCCGCGACGAGGAGAAGAGCCGCGCCAAGGAACGGATATTCTCGTTCCGCTCGGCCAACCACCGCTGGGATCCCAAGAGCCAGCGGCCCGAACTCTGGCACCTGTTCAACGCCCGCAAGGCCAAGGGCGAAAGCATGCGGGTATTCCCGATCTCGAACTGGACCGAACTCGACATCTGGCAGTACATCCACCTCGAAAGCATCCCGATCGTGCCGCTCTATTTCTCGGCGCCGCGCCCGACCGTCGAGCGCGACGGCCTGCTCCTGATGGTCGACGATGATCGCTTTCCGCTGCGGCCGGGCGAAGTACCCGTCGACCGCTCGATCCGCTTTCGCACGCTCGGCTGCTATCCGCTGACCGGCGCCGTCGAGAGCGAGGCGGCGACGCTGCCCGAAGTAATCCAGGAAATGCTGCTGACCACCACCTCGGAACGCCAGGGCCGCGCCATCGACAAGGATCAGGCCGCCTCGATGGAGAAGAAGAAGCAGGAGGGCTATTTCTGATGGCGACCGCGCCTGCGCCTTCCGCCTACGTGCCGCCCGAACTCGCGGCCGAGGACATCGACGCCTATCTGGTCCACCACCAGAACAAGTCGCTGCTGCGCTTCATCACCTGCGGCAGCGTCGATGACGGCAAGTCGACCCTGATCGGCCGGCTGCTCTACGATTCCAAGATGATCTTCGAGGATCAGCTGTCCGCGCTGGAGGCGGATAGCAAGCGTGTCGGCACGCAAGGGCAGGGGATCGACTTCGCTTTGCTGGTCGACGGGCTCGCTGCCGAGCGCGAGCAAGGCATCACCATCGACGTCGCCTACCGCTTCTTCGCGACGGATCGGCGCAAGTTCATCGTCGCCGACACGCCCGGTCACGAGCAGTATACCCGCAACATGGTCACCGGCGCCTCGACCGCCGACCTCGCCGTGATCCTGATCGATGCACGCAAAGGCGTGCTGACCCAGACCCGGCGGCACAGCTACCTCGCCCACCTGCTCGGCATCCGTCACATCGTACTGGCGATCAACAAGATGGACCTGGTCGACTACGATCAGACCGTCTTCGACCATATCCGCCTGGCCTACCGCGCCTTTGCCAGCGACATCGGCATCACCGACTTTTTCGCCGTGCCGATCTCGGGGCTGGCCGGCGACAATATCGCCAGCCGGTCGAACGCGATGCCCTGGTATGACGGCCCGTCGCTGATGGAGCATCTCGAAACCGTCGACCTCAGCGGACCGCTCTCCGCCGAAGCGCCGCCGCCGTTCCGGATGCCGGTCCAGTGGGTCAACCGCCCCAATCTCGACTTTCGCGGTTTCGCTGGGCTGATCGCAGAAGGCAACGTGCGTCCCGGCGATCCGGTTCGCGTGCTGCCCTCCGGCCGCACTTCCTCGGTCGCCCGCATCGTCACCTTCGACGGCGACCTCGACCAGGCCGGCGCCGGCCAGTCGGTCACGCTGACGCTGGCCGACGAGATCGATTGCTCGCGCGGCGACGTACTGGCCGCGGCCGAGGCGCCGCCGCAGGTCGCCGACCAGTTCGAGGCGACGATCATCTGGATGGCGGACGAGGAGATGCTGCCCGGCCGCCCCTATATCCTGAAGCTCGGCACGCAGACCGTGCCGGCGACGCTCCGCCAGCCCAAATACCAGGTCAACGTCAACACGATGGAGCATGTCGCGACCAAGTCGCTGGGGCTGAACGCCATCGGCGTCGTCGAGCTCGCGACCGATCGGCCGATCGTGTTCGAGCCTTATGCCGACTCGCGCGATCTCGGCGGCTTCATCCTGATCGACCGGATCACCAACGCCACCGTGGCCGCCGGGCTCATCCACTTCGCGCTGCGCCGCAGCCAGAACCTGCACTGGCAGGCGATGGACGTGACGCCGGCCGCCCGGGCCGCGCTCAAGGGTCAGGCGCCGAAGCTCCTCTGGTTCACCGGCCTGTCCGGCGCCGGCAAGTCGACCATCGCCAACCTCGTCGAAAAGAAGCTCCACGCGCTCGGCCGCCACAGCTTCCTGCTCGACGGCGACAATGTTCGTCATGGCCTGAACAAGGATCTGGGCTTCACCGATGCCGATCGGGTCGAGAACATCCGCCGCGTCGGCGAGGTCGCCAAGCTGATGATGGATGCCGGCCTGATCGTGCTGACCGCCTTCATCTCGCCGTTCCGCGCCGAGCGGGAGATGGTGCGGCGGATGCTCGGCGACGGCGACTTCATCGAGATCCACGTCGATACGCCGCTGGCCGAAGCCGAGCGCCGCGACGTGAAGGGCCTCTATGCCAAGGCCCGCGCCGGCAATCTGAAGAACTTCACCGGCATCGACAGCCCCTATGAGGCGCCGACCAGCCCCGAGATCCGCATCGACACCACCGCGATGAACCCCGAGGCCGCCGCCGAGCAGATCGTCGAAGTGCTCGTCGGCCCATGGGTGCCCGACCTGTGACCGACGCCGAGCTCGCCGCCCGCCTGGCCGATGCCGCCGGGCAGATCCTGACCGTGCTCCGCGCCAGCGGCACGCTCGCCGGCAAGCCGTTGGGAGCGGCTGGCGATGCCACCGCCGATGCCTTCCTGATCGCCGCGCTCAAGACGCTGCGTCCGGAGGACGGCATCCTCTGCGAAGAGGGCAAGGACAATCCCGACCGGCTGTCCCGGCGCCGGGTGTGGATCGTCGACCCGCTCGACGGCACCCGCGAATATTCCGAGAGCCGAGACGATTGGGCGGTCCACGTCGCTTTGGCCGAAGACGGCGTCGCGACGGTCGGCGCAGTGGCGCAACCCGGCGTCGGCCTGTTCCGCTCGGACGCGCCCCCCGCGCTTCCCGAACCGGCGCCGGCCATCGTCGTCAGCCGCACCCGCCCACCGGCCGAAGCGACCCGCGTCGCCGCCGCGCTCGGCCTCGAACTCCTCGGCATGGGATCGGCCGGCGCCAAGGCGATGGCAGTGCTGCGTGGGCAGGCAGTCGCCTACCTTCATTCCGGCGGCCAGCACGAATGGGACTCCGCCGCGCCCGTCGCGGTCTGCGCCGCCGCCGGCCTCCACGTCTCGCGCCTGGACGGCGGCCCGCTCCTCTACAATTGCGCGAACCCGTATCTGCCGGACCTGCTGATCTGCCACCCGGACTGGCGCGAGCGCATCCAGGCGGCGCTGGCGGCGGAGTGAGGAGCCAGCTTCCCTGCACCTGGAACTCCTGACCGAGCAGCAACTATTGCCTGGTTCCCGACCTCGGCGGGCTGCTCAGCTCTCCACCGGGCTAGCTGTTCTCTGCGCTGAGCGCCTTTGCTTCCTTGCGCCAACCCGCGCGCGACTTGCAGACCTTACGGTGCGTCCGCTTGTTGATGAGGCACGTACTGCCGTCGCGCGCCGTAGATAGTCGCGTATGGGGATCGCTTAACCCCGCAACGCCCTGGCTCGACGAGGCGGCAGCACCACCCTGGAGCCCGGACTGCGCGGCTGCAGGGCTGGCGATGATGACGCCCATCATCAGGAGAACTCTCGACACGGACGCCTCCATTAAGCTGTTGCCGAACATGAAGCCGACGAACGCGCCGTGCAAGGTGCCGTTGCCGCGCAATCGGCATTTTCGGGTGCTCGCCGAAGCCAATTCCACGATGGCCTTCGACGATATAGTGATGTCGCAGCTGGCCCGAGCGAAAGTCCGCCTTGTTACCGCTGCCGCTTGAACACGCGCACTCACCGTTGGCCCGGATACCTATGACCGAACATGAAGAAATTGCGGCATTCTTCGTCGAGTACGTCGATGCTTTCGCACGCGATGACGCCGACGCGCTTAGCCAGCTCTGGGACGATGTTGGGCTGTTCCCGTCGCCAACGGGTAACTTCATGATGGAGCGGCCGGCGTTTCGCGACCATTGCGTGACGCTCATGGACTTCTACCGCCGGCAGGGTGTCGTCCGCCCTGAGGGGAAACTCTTGTCCGTCGCCGAGCTGTTCCCGAACGTCGTGCAAGCGCGCATGGCTTACCGGATGCATGGCGCAGGCGAACTCGTCGCGGAGTGGGAGCATGTCTATATTCTACGCCGCACCGATCGCTGGCGGATCTCGCTGGCGATCGCCGACGATGAGATGGCAGCATGGACCGCCAGGGGAGCGCAGCTCTAACCTGCGGAGTTGCCCGCCCCGCTCGAGGATGGCCGGCTACGTCCGTCACGGCTTCCCCGTTCGAAGATCGATTGCGGGGCTCACTCCGGCCCGTCGGGCAGCCCCGTCTCCGTCACCGATGGGTCGGCCAGGTGCAGCCGCGCAAACTCGGTCACCTGTCGGCCGACCAGGTCGAGCTGGTTCGCGGCGCCGGGATCGCTGCACTGACCGTCCTGGAAGATGCGGCCCGACGTGTTGATCGCGGCCCCCAGCGGCGTCGGCCAGCCGCGCAGCGCGTGGACGATCGATCGCAGCGTCGCCAGCGTGCTGCCCGTCGCCTGCCAGCCATAGGCTGTCGCGATCAGGCCGACCGGCACCCCGTCCAGGTAGACGCGCTCGTCCTTTGCGGTTTCCTCGATATAGTCGATCGCGTTCTTGACCATGCCGGAGATCGAACCGTGATAGCCGGGGCTGGCGATGACCAGTCCGTTGGCGCGCCGCACCGCATCGACCAGCCGTCGCCCCTCGACCGACGTCGACGTGCCGTCGGTCAGATAGTGGGGCAGGCTCGCCAGCATCGCGCCGCCGAACATCTCGACCGTCGCGCCTGCCTTCTCGGCCGAGGCCAATGCCAGCGCCAGCGCCTGTTCCGTCGACGAACCGGGGCTGGCGGTGCCGCCGATGCCGACGATGAAGGGCTTGCGCTGTTCGGCCATGTCTATTCTCTCCCCGCGGGCGGCCGGCTTGCCACAGCGATCGTCTCAGGCGCAACCTGTGGGAAAGATGTCCGGTGCTAAGGCAGCGCCACAGCCCTTGCCGAGTATCCGCGCCTCATGTCGTTCAGCCCCGCCCCCGTGGCCGCCACCGTCCACCTGATCGCCGCCGCGCGGCCGAACTTCATGAAGGTGGCGCCGCTCTGGCACGCACTGATGGCGGCACCTGATTTCACGCCGGTGCTGGTCCACACCGGCCAGCATTATGACGCCAACATGTCGGATGCGATCTTCGCCGACCTGCGCCTGCCGCAGCCCGATCACCATCTCGGCGTCGGGTCGGGCAGCCATGCCGAGCAGACGGGCAGGGTGATGATCGCCTACGAAGCCGTCGCGCTCGCCCATCGGCCGGACTGGCTGGTCGTCGTCGGCGACGTCAACTCGACCGCGGCCTGCGCCATGGTCGGCACCAAACTCGGCATCCTGACCATCCACCTCGAGGCGGGCCTGCGCAGCGGTGACCGGGCCATGCCGGAGGAACTCAACCGCCTCGTCACCGACGTCCTTGCCGACGTGCTGTGGACGCCGTCCGCCGATGCCGACGACAACCTGGCGGCGGAGGGCATCCCCGCCGATCGTGTCACCCGCGTCGGCAACATCATGATGGACAGCTTCGAGCTGGCTCGCCCGCTGATCGAGGCGGCGGATACGGCGGGCGCACTCGGCTTGAGCAGGGGCGCTTACGGCGTCGTCACGCTGCACCGCCCGTCCAATGTCGACGATCCGACGCAATTGGCCAGGCTGGTCGACGCACTCTGCACCGCGCAGGCGCGGCTGCCGCTCGTCTTCCCGGTCCACCCTCGTACGGCAGCGCGGCTCGATGCGGCCGGCCTCACCGGCCGTCTCACCGCGGCCGGCGTGCGGCTGATCGAGCCGGTGCCCTATATCCGCTTCATGAGCCTGGTGCTGGGCGCCGCGGCGGTGATCACCGACAGCGGCGGCATCCAGGAGGAGACGACCTACCTCGCCATCCCGTGCCTGACCCTGCGCGACAATACCGAACGCCCGATCACGATCAGTGAGGGCACCAGCCGCCTGGTCAAGGTCGACCGCCTCGTCGCTGAGCTGGCGGCGGCACTCGCCGTCCCGGCCGCGCAACGCCGCCGTCCGGACCTCTGGGACGGCCGCACCGCCGAACGCTGCGTCATGGATCTCAGGCGCCGCTCAGCTTCCAGCTAAACCGAAGGGCTGGCGGGTTCAGGGCAACGGTATTCGTCCGACCCGCGTCACATCAGCGCCCGCGCCAGCGCCTCCCGCCACCCGCCCAGCAGCCGCTCCCGCGTCGCCGCCTCCATCCGCGGCTCGAAGCGTGCCGCCGCCTGCCACTGGGCCGCGATCGTGCCGGTATCCGGCCAGAGCCCGATCGTGAGCCCGGCCAGATAGGCCGCACCCAGCGCCGTTGTCTCGGCACTCGTCGGCCGCTCGACCGCCACGTTCAGGACGTCGGCCAGGAACTGCGCGAACCAATCGTTGTTCGCCATGCCGCCATCGATACGCAGCGCGCTCGGCCGCTTGGCGCCATCGGCGCGCATCGCCGCGGTCAGGTCGCTGGTCTGGAAGGCGATCGATTCGAGCGTGGCACGGACGATGTGGGCCGCGCTCGTATCCAGCGTCAGGCCGGTGATCAGCCCGCGCGCGTCCGGCTGCCAGTGCGGCGCGCCGAGCCCGACGAACGCCGGCACCAGCACCACGCCGTGGTCGTCCGGCACCGACGCGGCGACCTCCGCGCTTTCAGCGGCGGCGGTGATCAGGCCGAGCTTGTCGCGCAGCCACTGCACCGCCGCGCCGGCCACGAAGATCGATCCCTCCAGCGCGTAGGCGGTCTCCTCGCCGATCCGGTAGGCCGGCGTGGTCAGCAGCCGATTGGTCGAGAAGAGCGGCTTGGCGCCTGTGTGGAAGAGCATGAAGCAGCCGGTGCCGTAGGTCGATTTGACCATCCCCGGCTCGAAACAGGCCTGGCCGATGAGCGCCGCCTGCTGGTCTCCCGCCATCCCCGCGATCGGAAGTGCCCGGCCGAACAAGGCCGGGTCGGTCTCGCCGAACAGTACGGCATTGGCGCGCACTTCGGGCAGCAGGCTCTCGGGAATGCCGAACAAATCGAGCAGGTCGGCGTCCCACGCCTGCGCCACGATGTCGTACAGCATTGTCCGACCGGCATTTGTGATGTCGGTGGCGTGGACACGCCCGCCGGTCAGCCGCCACAGCAGGAAGCTGTCCACCGTCCCGAACGCCAGCTCGCCGCGCTCGGCGCGTTCGCGTGCGCCGGGCAGGGTATCGAGCAGCCACTGCAGTTTGCTCGCCGAGAAATACGGGTCGAGCAGAAGCCCGGTCTTGCCGCGCACCATCTCCTCGACGCCATCGTCGCGCAGCGCCCGGCACTTGGCGGCGGTCCGCCGGTCCTGCCAGACGATCGCCGGGTGCAGCGCGGTGCCGGTGAAGCGGTCCCACAGCAGCACGGTCTCGCGCTGGTTGGTGATGCCCATCGCCGCGACCGCATCGCTCATCACCTCGCGCGTCGTCTCGACCACGTCGCGCCAGATGACCTCGGGATCATGCTCGACCCAGCCGGGCCGCGGGTAGGCTTGCGCGAACTCGCGCTGTGCGACCGCCAGCACCTTGCCCTCGCCGTCGAAGCGCAGGGCACGGGTCGAGGTCGTGCCCTGGTCGATCGCGACGATCTCCCGGTTCATCGTGCCGCCTCCAGATAGGCGGCGAGCCGGGCTGCGCCGGCCGCATTGATGTGCAGCCCGATCTTGGTTCGGCGCCAGAGGATGTCCTCGGCGGTCCGGGCCCATTCGTGCCGGACCAGATGATCGACCTCCGCTTGGGCAAGCCCGGCCCCGAAATCCTCGCCAAGCTCGCGCCCGTCGCCCAACCACTGCCCAAGCCGGCTGCCATAGGCGTGGAGCAGCCGGCGCAGTTGGGCCGGATCGATCCGCGACCATCTTTTCGCCGCCGCTCCCAGCGCCGCTTCGAACTTGCCGATGTCGCCCCCCGGCAGGGTCGCGCGCCGCGTCCAGCTTCTGCCGCCCCCGAGTCCCGCGCCGCTGAGCTTGTCGACGGCCTCCTCGGCCAGCGCGCGGGCCGTGGTGATCTTGCCCCCGAACACGGACAGCAAGGGCGCGCCCTTGTCCTCGAGCGCGAGCATATAGTCGCGGGTCACGGCACTCGCATTCTTGCGGCCATCGTCGTGCAGCGCGCGCACGCCCGAGAAGCTCGACACCACGTCCGCGCTCGTGATCGGCCGGGCGAAGAAGCGGTTCGCCGCGGCGCACAGATACCCGACCTCCTCGTCCGAGATCGTCGCCGGTCCCGGCGCGGCGTCCCACGCCACATCGGTCGTGCCGATGAGGGTGAAGTCCTGCTCATAGGGGATCGCGAAGACGATGCGGCGATCGGGCTCCTGCAGCAGGAACGCATCCTCCGCCGCCGACAGCCGCGGCACGACGATGTGGCTTCCCTTGACGAGCCGCACCCGATCCTCGCCGCCGGCCGAAAGCCGCCCGCGCAGCACTTCCTCCACCCACGGTCCGGCGGCATTGACGATCGCCCGCGGCCGCACCGCCGCAACCTCGCCGGTCGCGACATCCTCGATCTCGGCGCGCCAGCGGCCGTCCTTGCGCCGCGCCGCATGGAGCCGGGTCCGGGTGCGGATCTCGGCGCCGCGCTCGGCGGCATCGATCGCGTTCAGCACCACCAGGCGGGCATCGTCGACCCACGCGTCGTAATAAGCGAAGCCGTGCGACAGACCGGGCCGGAGCGCCGGATCCTTGATCCGCACCGCGCGTGACCAGGGCAGGCTGCCGCCGACCGACAGCAGGTCGTAGAGCAGCAGTCCCGCTCGGACCATCCAGCGCGGCCGGACCCCCGGCGTGTACGGCAGCACGAAACGCAGCGGCCGGATCAGGTGCGGCGCCGTGCGCAGCATCGTCTCACGCTCGGTTAGCGATTCCCGCACCAGCCGCAGGTCGTAATATTCCAGGTAGCGCAGGCCGCCATGGATCAGCTTGGTCGACGCCGACGACGTCGCCGACGCCAGATCTCCTTGCTCGACCAGGAGCACGCGCAGCCCGCGTCCGGCGGCGTCGCGTGCGATCGCCGCCCCGTTGATGCCGCCGCCGACGACGAGCAGGTCGGGATCGTCCATGGCTGGAACCTAGCCGTTCGTGGAACAGGGTCCATCCCCTTCCGTTCGGACGGCCACCATGCTCGACACGAGCGGCCAGGGGAGTACACCGCCACGATGCCTCGCATCACACCCGGCCTGCCGTCCCGCCAGCAGATCCTCGACTTCATAGCCACCAGCGACACGCCCGCCGGCAAGCGGGAGATCGCCCGCGCCTTCGCGCTTCACGGCGCCGACAAGATCGCGCTCAAGGCGCTGCTCAAGGATATGGCCGACGAGGGCCTGATCGACAGCGCGCCCGGCCGCGCCTTCCACAAAATGGGCGGCGTGCCGAAGGTGACGGTGCTGCGGATCATCGATGTCGAGGGGGCGACGCCCATCGCCGTGCCGGAGAACTGGGCCGCCGAAGCCACGCCGCCGCCGCGCCTGCGCGTCGTCGAGCGTGGCCGTCGCTCGGCGCTGGGGGTCGGCGACCGCATTCTGGCGCGGACCGAGGAGGCCGGGCAGGGCTGGATCGCCCACCCGATGAAGAAGCTCGCTCGCGGCGAGGAACTCGTCCTCGGCGTCCTCCACCGCGAGGGCGACCGGCTCTGGCTGAAGCCGGTGGACAAGCGCGAACGCCGCGACTGGCCGGTGTCGGATGCGGGCGAGGCAGACGTCGGCGACCTCGTCCTCGCCGAGAAGACCGGCCGCCCGCCGCGCATCACCGTCAAGGTCAGCGAACGGCTCGGCGATCCGTTCGCCCCGCGCAGTTTCAGCCTCATCGCCATCCACAAGCACGACATCCCCAACGTCTTCTCCGAGGATCTGATCGCCGAGGCCGAGAAGTCGGCCCGCCAGCCACTCGGCGACGGCCGTGAGGATCTGCGCCACCTGCCGATCGTCGCGATCGATCCGGCCGACGCCCGCGATCATGACGATGCCGTGTGGGCGACGCCCGACGAGGATCCCGCCAATCCCGGCGGCTTTCAGGCCGTCGTCGCGATCGCCGACGTCAGCTTCTATGTCCGCCCCGGCTCGCTGCTCGACCGCGAGGCGCGCAAGCGCGGCAACAGTGTCTATTTTCCCGATCGCGTCGTGCCGATGCTGCCGGAGACGCTCAGCGCCGATATCTGCTCGCTCAAGGAGGGCGCCGATCGCGCCGCGCTCGCCTGCCACCTGACCATCTCCGCCGATGGCGCGCTGAAGGCGTTTCGCTTCACCCGCGCCTTCGTCCGCATCGCCGCCAACATCGCCTATGAAGATGCCCAGGCCGCGATTGACAGCGGGGAGGGCGAGATGCTGCCCGTCCTTCACGCGCTATGGGACTGCTGGGCGGCGCTGTCGAAAGCACGCGACAAGCGCGAACCACTCGACCTCGATCTGCCCGAGCGCCGCGTTGTGCTCGATGAAAAGGGCCGCATCCTCTCCGTCGCCCCGCGCGAACGGCTCGACGCGCACCGGCTGATCGAGGATTACATGATCGCCGCCAACGTCGCCGCCGCCCGCGCGCTGGAGGCGAAGAAGGCGCCGGTCATGTACCGCGACCACGAGCCACCGAGCCGCGAGAAGCTCGTCACGCTCAGGGAGTATCTGAAGACCTTCGACGTGGAATTCGCACTCGGCCAGGTCGTCCGCCCGGCGACGTTCAACCGCGTCCTCGATCGCATCGGGGAACATGATCACCGCCCCGAGATCATGGAGCAGGTGCTGCGCACCCAGACCCAGGCCTATTACTCGCCGGCCAACACCGGCCATTTCGGCTTGTCGCTGGCAAGCTACGCGCACTTCACCTCGCCGATCCGCCGCTACGCCGACCTCATCGTCCACCGCTCGCTGGTCGCCGCCTACAATCTCGGCCCGGGCGGGCTGACCGAGGGTGAGGCGGAGGGCATGGAGCGCATCGGCGAAGCGATCAGCCAGTATGAACGCCGCGCCATGGAGGCTGAGCGTGAGACGATCGATCGCTATGTCGCCGCCTTCCTCGCCACCCGCGTCGGCGAACTGCTCGACACCCGCATCACCGGTGTCCAGAATTTCGGCTTCTTCGCTACCGTCACCGGCCTCGGCGGCGACGGGCTTGTCCCCGTCTCGACGCTCGGCGCGGAGCATTTCCGCTACGACGAGGCCGCCCAGGCCCTGATCGGCGAGGAGAGCGGCGACCGCTACGTCCGCGGTCAGTTGCTCCAGCTGCGGTTGGTCGAGGCCAATCCGATCAGCGGCTCGCTCCGGTTCGAACTGGCCGAGGGCGCGACGCAGCGCCCGGCGCGCGGTGGCCGCTCCGATCGTGATCGCAAGGATCGCCGCTCGCCCGGCAAGCGCGGCCGTCCCGCCAACATCCGCCACAAGGGGCGGTGAGGGCGGACCTGCTTGGCCGCGCGCTGCCCTTTACCTGTGGCTAATCTCGCGGGCGTAAGCAGCCGTTGTTCATGAAGGACATTGCGCGCGTGGCTCTGGAAAACACCCTCACCAGAAAGCAGTTGCAGCTGGAGACACTGGTCGCCGGCAGCGTCGCGACCGCGATATCGATCACCGTCCTGAACCGCGACTGGTGCGAGCGCCTCTGCGATTGGCTGATGCGGTATGAGCCCTATGAAGCCGACGAATTCGTTCTCGTTGGGTTCGTCTTCGCGGTAATGTTCATTGTCCTGCTCTTCCGGCGTGAGCGGCAGCTCCACTTTGAGATCCGCCGCCGTCAGACGGCGGAGCAGGAGGCGCACTGGGCCGCACGGCACGATCATCTGACCAGTCTGCCCAACCGGCTCGCGTTCACGGAGCAGTTCGGGCCGGGCGCCGCCAGAGACACGGCCGTCTTCCTCATTGACTTGGATGGCTTCAAGTCGATCAACGACACCAAGGGCCATGCCGCCGGCGACGAGGTCCTGAAGATCGTTGCCGCGCGCTTGCAGCGGGTGATCGCATCCCGTGGCGCCGGCGAGGTCGCACGCATGGGCGGGGACGAGTTCAGCTGTCTGGTCCGGCCCGCACCGACCCATCAGGAACTTGCCGCCATCGGCCAGGAGATCGTGACAGCGATCAGCGAGCCGATTATCCTTGGCGGGGTCGAGCTCCGCGTCACCCCTTCGGTCGGCATCGCCTGTTCGAACCAGTTCATGGTTCACCAAGACGAACTGCTCCACCGCGCCGATCTGGCGATGTACCTCGCCAAGCGCACCGATTCCGGTCAGGTGTCGCTGTTCGGCGCCACCACGGCCGACACCATCATGGCCATCTCGACCGTTCAGGATGGCGCGTCGCTCAACCCGTCTGTCGGCGCCTAGCCGCCCTTGGCGTCTTCGGTCGACTGCGACCGAGGCTCATGCCGTTGCGAGAGCGCGAAAGTCGGAGCGAGGCTCCTGGCTTGCACCTGTCTCGACATTGTAGCGTGACGACGCCACGGTGCCTATCATGACCAACGCCCCCGAATGTGCCGCCCGATCCCGCCGCCTGAACGCCCGTCACCAACTTGCCCCTACCTGGGCGGGGAGCAGCCGATGAGCGTCGAGCGCCGCCCGCCGGAATGCTGGCTGACCGATATGGATGGCGTCCTGGTCCATGAGGGGCAGCCGCTGCCGGGTGCCGCCGAGTTCCTGGCGCGACTGGTCGAGCGGCGGCGGAGGTTCCTGGTCCTCACCAACAATTCCATCTTCACGCCGCGCGATCTCGCTGCCCGTCTGGTTCGGTCCGGCCTGCATGTGCCGGAGGAGGCGATCTGGACTTCCGCTCTCGCCACCGCCGACTTCCTCTCGTCGCAGCTGCCCGGCGGATCGGCCTATGTGATCGGTGAGGCGGGGCTGACCACCGCCTTGTACGAGGCCGGCTATACCTTGACCGACACCGATCCGGACTACGTCGTGCTCGGCGAAACCCGGACCTATTCGTTCGAGGCGATTACCCGCGCCATCCGCCTGGTAGAGGCGGGCGCCCGCTTCATCGCGACTAACCCGGACGCCACCTCGCCCTCGCCCGAGGGGCCGCTTCCCGCGACCGGCGCCGTGGCGGCGATCATCACCAAGGCGACGGGCGCGCAGCCTTATTTTGTCGGCAAGCCCAATCCGATGATGTTCCGCAGCGCCATGAACCGGATCGAGGCGCATTCCGAGACGACCGTGATGATCGGCGATCGCATGAACACCGATGTCGTCGCCGGCATCGAGGCGGGCCTGGAGACGATCCTCGTCCTCACCGGTTCGACCCGCGCCGAGGAAGTGGCCCGCTACCCCTACCGCCCGAACCGCGTGCTCGACTCCATCGCCGATGTCGTCGACCTGATCTGAGCGCGCGGGCGGCCACACGGCACCGCCTTGTCACCCCGGACTTGTTCCGGGGTCCGCCCCGAAACTCACTCCAGCGCTGCAGATTGCTTTCGCCGCCACAGCCTCGCCGCCGAGCCAGCGCTGTCCTACTGCTGACCGCATCGCTACAAGCGGTTGTGTCGATCCCCGCCTGAAAGGTCGGTCTCGAAAGTCGCCCGTCCTCCAGGCGATCTTACCGACTTTCCACTGGTGTTTCAGGGTAGCGGCTCAGCCGTTCGGGCTTGCCAAAGCGCCGCCCGGCTGCGAAAGTTCGTGTTCTGTTCTGGAAGACCGAAACGCATGACAGCTGCCCTCGCCATCGTCTTTATCCTGGCGGCTCTGGTCGTCGGCCTCGTCGTCGGCTGGTTGGCCTGGGGCCGGGCTGGGGCCGCGCTTCGCGGCGAGGGTGATGCGCTGCGCACCGAGCGTGATGTGGCGCGCGCCGAGCGTGACGACATGCGCGACAGGTTCGGCCGCGCCATCGCCGATCTCGCCGGGGCCGAGGAACGCGCGAAGCGCGCAGCCGTCCTCCAGACCGAACTCGACACCGCCCGGGCCGAGCGCGAGGCGGCGCGGATCGAGGCACGTGCCCTGAAGGCGGAGGCAGAGGCCCATGCCGCCGGCTTCGAGATCAGGCTGGCCGAACTGCGCGAAGCGAAGGACGCCCTGTCCGCGCAGTTCAGCGAGGTCGGTGGCAAGCTCTTGGCCGAGGCGCAGAAGCAGTTCCTGGAACGCGCCGATGCGCGCTTCAAGCAGTCCGAGGATACGGCGGGGCAGGGGCTCAAGGCGCTGCTTCAGCCGGTGACCGAGCGGCTCCAGCGCTATGAGGAGGGTGTCGCTAAGGTCGAGGCCGAGCGGCGCGATGCGTTCGGCAACCTGACCGGCCTGATCGAATCCATGCGGCTCGGCCAGGAGAAGGTCAGCAGCGAAGCCGCCAAGCTCGTCAATTCGCTCCGCAACGCGCCCAAGTCACGGGGTCGCTGGGGCGAGCAGCAGCTGCGCAACGTCCTCGAAAGCTGCGGCCTGTCCGAAAACTGCGACTTCCGGACGGAGGTCAGCGTGGCCGGCGACGATGGCGGCCGGCTCCGGCCCGACATCATCGTCAAGGTGCCGGGCGGCCGTGCCCTTGTCATCGACGCCAAGGTGTCGCTCAACGCCTATCAGGACGCGTTCGGCGCGGTCGATGAAGGCGAGCGCCGCATCGGTCTCGCTGCCCACGCCGCGGCCATGAAGGCACACGTCAACGGCCTCGCCGCCAAAGCCTATTGGAGCCAGTTCGACGAGGCGCCGGACTACGTCATCATGTTCGTGCCGGGTGAACATTTTCTCTCCGCCGCGCTCGATCACGATCCGACGCTCTGGGACTTCGCCTTCGACAAGCGCGTGCTGCTTGCGACGCCGACCAACCTGATAGCGATCGCCCGCACGGTTGCGGCGGTATGGCGTCAGGAGAAGCTCGCCGCCGAGGCGCGCAAGATCGGGGAACTCGGCAAGGCCATGTACGACCGGCTGGCCATTGCGGCGGGCCATCTCAAGACGGTCGGCGGCGGACTTGCGACTGCGGTCAACAACTACAACAAGTTCGTCAGCTCGTTCGAAAGTCGGGTGCTCGTCACCGGCCGCGAGTTCCAGAAGCTCAACATCGAAACCGGCGCCAAGCCGATCGATGAGGTTCCGCCGATCGACGTCCTGCCGCGCTATGGCGAGACCGAACTGCTCGCCGGCCCGGCGCGCGCGGCCGCCGAGTGAGCGGGGCAGGTCAGTCGGGTTTGTCCTTCTCCTCGTAGAAGTCGAACCGGATCCGCACCCACGATCCGACCAGAACCTTGCCGCCGATCCGCGGCGGCCGCACCTTGAACTGCCACGCGGCCTGTCGCAACGCTCGGGCTAGGCCGGAACCGGCCGGCGAATCCGCCAGCTCCCGACAGTCCTCGACGCCGAAATTCGGGATCGTCCGGCACGCGATCATGGCCCAGCCGGTCCGCGGTGCGCTGGCCGGCAGGTAATAGGCCATCTCGGCGCGGGTCGGCTTCTTGTACCAGTCGGCATTGTAGAGCCGCTCGCCGCCCGGCCCCTCGCCGGCTTCCTCGGCATCGCCGCGATTGTCGCCGCTGCCGGCGCCAGCGCCGTTCGTCTGGCGAGCCGGCAGCTGCGACTTGATCGCGCCGATGTCGGACGCCGCAAACACGTCGCGACTGACCACGATCATGCCGAGCGGCGCCGGTTGCGCTTCCGTCTCCGGCGTCGGCGGCTTGACCGCCGGGGCCGGCGTCCGCGCCTTGCCGCCGCCATTCTCCGGCTTGCGCGCCGCCTTGGGCTTGGTCGTCGGCTTGGCTGCCGTCTCGCTGCCCCGCGTCGGTGAGAGCGTGAACGACTTGGGTTCCGACTTGGGCGGCGGCGGCGCCACCATCGGCGCCAGCGCCAGGAACACCAGCAGGATGATGATCTGGATGCCGATCGACACCGACATCGCGCCGGCCCGGCGCCACACCAATCCGCGCTCCCGGTTGGGCGACAACTGGAGGAAGCTCGAACGCATCGGCGGCCCGCCTACACGCGGCGTTCCCGCACCGCAATCAGCCGCCGCGATGCCGCCGCTGGTTGAGTACTTCATAGGCGATCACTGCCGTCGCCACCGCGGCGTTCAAGCTATCCGCCTTGCCCAGCATCGGCATCTTCACCAGAAGATCGCACTCTGCCTCATAGGTCGCGGGCAGACCCTGCGCTTCGTTGCCGACGAGCAGGAAAGTCGGCGCAGTGTACCGCGGCTCCTGATAATCGCTACTCGCCCGCAGACTGGTCCCTACGAGCTGTCCGGGCCCGGCTCGCAGCCACAGGATGAACTCCGACCAAGGCGCGCGGGCGATCCTCTGCGTGAAGGTCGCTCCCATCGACGCCCGCACTGCCTCGACGGAGAAAGGATCGACGCAGTCGTCGACCAGGATCAGCCCGCCCGCGCCGACGGCGTCGCCGGTCCGCAAGATCGTTCCCAGATTGCCCGGATCGCGCAGCGCCTGCGCGACGATCCAGATGTCCGCCGCCGCTCGGTCAATCCCGTCGAGCGGCGTCGGAAACTCGGCAAACACACCGAGCACGGTCTGGGGGTTGTCCTTGCCCGACAGCTTGTGGAGTATGTCCCGGCTCGTCTCGATCGCTTCGCCGCCGGCCGCCTCGACCGCAACCACCAGCGTGTCGACCAGAGGGTGCCCGGCGGACTCCGCCGCAAAGAAGATCGTCTCCGGCACGTGCCCGGCTTCGCGCGCTTCGGTCAGGATGCGCAGTCCTTCCGCCAGGAACAGCCGCTCGTCCCGCCGGTGCTTCTTGTCGCGCAACTTCTGCACCCGCTTGACCAGCGGGTTCGAGTGAGCGGTGATCGAACGGGGCAGGGCGGTCAGTCCTCGCCGAACTTGGCCTCGACCAGGTCGCACAAGGCTGCGACCGCGGCCTCGGCACCTTCGCCGGTCGCGCTGATCGTCACGGTGTCGCCCATCGCCGCGCCCAGCATCATCAGGCCCATGATGGACGTGCCGACCACGCGCGATCCGTCCTTCTCGACCTCGACGACCGCCGCCTGGGCGCTCGCCAGGGTCACGAACTTGGCGCTCGCGCGGGCATGCAGGCCGCGCTTGTTGGTGATGAGGACGGCCCGGGTCGTGGCGCTCATGCCGCCTCGCCGAGCACTTCGGAGGCGACAGAGATGTACTTGCGACCGGCTTCCCGGGCAGCGGCAACGGCGGCCTTGACCTGCATCATCTTGCGCGCTCCCTCCAGCCGGATCAGCATTGGCAGATTGATCCCGGCGATCACCTCGACCCGTCCGGGCTCCATCAAGGAAATCGCCAGGTTGGAGGGCGTGCCGCCGAACAGGTCGGTCAGCAGGATGACGCCGGATCCCTTGTCGACCTTCTGCACGGCGGCGGCGATGTCGGCGCGGCGGGCTTCCATGTCGTCGTCGGGGCCGATGCAGATCGCCTCGATCGCTTCCTGCGGACCGACGACATGCTCCATCGCCACTACGAATTCGGCGGCGAGCCGGCCATGCGTCACCAACACCAGTCCGATCATCTACCCACCCGAAGCTTGCCGTTCCCTGCCCCCGACCTGCTTGTGCGCGGCCGATTCGCGTGGGTCGGCCACGAGATCCCGATGACTGACCGTGGGCGAAAATGCCGCATTGCGCAACCGCCGGGCAACACGCTCCGCCACGTGCACGGAGCGGTGCCTGCCCCCGGTACAGCCGAACGCGATCGTCACGTACGACTTTCCTTCGCTGGCGTAGCGCGGCAACAACAGGAGGATGAGGTCCTCGATCCGGGTCACCGCCTCTTCATAGGCGGGGTCTTCGGCGATGTAGGCGCCGACCGCGGCATCGTGGCCGGTGAGCGGACGCAGCGTCTCGTCCCAATGCGGATTGCGCAGGAAGCGCATGTCGAACAGCAGATCGACGGTCCGCGGCACGCCGTGCGAAAATCCGAACGACTGGATGGCGAGTGTCGGGCCGCCGGCATTCTCGTCGGCGAACAAGGCGCGCAATTGCTGCTGGAGCGCGTTGGTCGTCGTGTCGCTGGTGTTGACCAGGTGATCGGCCCAGATCCGAAGCGGGGCCGTGAGTTCGCGCTCACGGGCGATCCCGTCTGCCGCCGGACGGTCCATCGCCAGCGGGTGGCGCCGCCGCGTTTCGGAAAATCTACGGCTCAGAACCGAGGTCGAGCAGTCCAGAAACAAGGTCGCGACGTCGTGCTCGCCAGTGGCTTGCAGCCGTTCGATCCGCCGGATGATGGCGTCGGCGTCAAAGCCTCGGGTGCGGCTGTCGATGCCGAACGCGAGCGGCCGGTCGGCGCTGCCTGCCCCTTCCGGCACGGGCGTGCCGAGCAACCGGTCCAGCAATTGCAAGGGAAGATTGTCGACCACCTCCCAGCCCAGATCCTCCAGCGTCTTGAGCGCCGTCGTCTTGCCGGCGCCGGACATGCCGGTCACGATCAGGATCTGCTTCGGGCGACCGGAGGACGTCATGCGCCACTCTCGCCCGCCACGCGCGCCAGCGCCAGCGTTACCTTGATCGGCGCCGACGCCTCGAACCCGACGAGCGACAGCGCCCGGATCAGAACGCCGGCAACCTCCCGCGCAGCGTCGGGTTCCGGTAACCGCTCGACCGGATCCCCCAAGGCGACGACCAGCAGAATCGGCACGTCATCCACGTGGGCGCAGGAAACGATGCCGACACCCCGAACCTCGATACGGCCAGCGATCCTACTGGGTGCACGTGCGAATAAGTGCCCGGCGATAGGAGTCACCAGGGTGCAGTCGTCCGCGACCAATGTCGCGCCGCGATCGATCAGGCGGAGCGCCAGATCCGACTTGCCGGCACCCGAGGGTCCGGTGATGAGCACCGCTTTCCCGTCTATCGCCACACAGGTCGCGTGCAGCAGCAGGGTGGCGGGCGCTTCGGTCATGTGTCGGCGGCGGGCAGCCGGATGACGAAGCGCGCGCCCGAAGGGGCGTCGGCGCGATTCTCAACCGTGATCGATCCATGGTGGGCTTCGACGATCGCCTTGGCGATGGCGAGCCCCAGGCCCGAATGCTTGCCGAACGCCTCGCCTTGGGGTCGGATGCTGTGAAAGCGGGTGAAGATGGCCTCGCGCGCCTCCGGCACCACGCCCGGCCCCTCATCGTCGACGCGACACAGGACCTCTTCGCCGTCCCGGGTCGCCGCAATCTCCACGAGCCCTCCGGGTGGCGAGAAGGAGACGGCGTTGTCGACGAGGTTCTCGATCAACCTTTCGAGACGGGAACCGTCGCCGAGTACCACCGCGGATCCGGCGTTGGGCCGGGCGAATGCGACGCGGACGTCTCCGTTCATGCTGCGCGCCTCTCGCGCTGCGACCAGCCCTTCGATCATGGCTCCGAGATCGATCCGGTCGAAGCTCGCGCGGCTCAGTTCGGCGTCGAGGCGGGATGCTTCCGCAATGTCGGTAATCAGCCGGTCGAGCCGCCGCACGTCGTCGCGGATCACGGCGATCAGCTGCGCCTGCAGCTCCGGATCCTTGACCATGCCGAAGCTCTCGACGGCGGACCGCAGCGAGGCGAGCGGGTTCTTGAGCTCGTGGGTGACATCGGCCGCAAACGCTTCGGTCGCGTCGATCCGCGCCCGCAGGGTCTGGGTCATGTCGGAAAGGGCCCGGGCGAGCAGCCCGATCTCGTCGCGGCGAGAGGGCAGGCGCGGCACCTGCACCTCCCGGGCGCGGCCCAGCCGCACGCGCTGGGCCGCTATCGCCAGACGGCGCAGGGGGCGGGCGATCGTCCGCGCCAGGAATAACGAGATAAGTACCGAAACGCTGATGACGATCGCCAGCACGACGCCCAGCCTCAGCCGCTCCGCGCGGACGATGCGGGTAATCTCCCGATCGTTATAGGTGGCGAGGAGCAGGCCGGACGACGCTGCCGCGCGTCCGACCGGCACGGCCGCGGAGATCACCGGCGTCAGGTCGGGGGCGAGGCGAACGGCGGTTTGCAGACGGCCCGATCCTCGCGCCGTCGCGACCTCAGGCCAAAGCGGCGGCGCGCGGCCGCTGCCCGGATCGACGAAATCGTCGAGAGGCTGCGATCCGGCGACGAAGCTTACCATGCGATCGAGAAACCTGGCGGCCTTCCGATTCCATCCCTGAACGGACGGATCCCGCAACTGGTAGGTCGGCGAGGCCCGGCGCCAACTGTCGAGTACATTGGCTCGGTCGGCGTCCGTCCTGCGGCCCGCGACCACGCCACCGTAGAGCCTCAGCCGAAACCGGGTAACCTGAGCGAAGCGATCGAACAGCACGGTCCGCTGCCCGTCGTCGGACGCCGCCTCCAGCCCGGCCGCGATCAGCCGCGTCGTCAGCCCGAACTGTTCGACCCGTTCGTCAACGAGACGAGAGCGGTAGCTGTCGAGATAGAAGAAGCCACCGGCCAACATCGCCAGCGCGAAGATGTTGACAGCCAGGATCCTGCTCGTGACCGACCATCGGCCGGACCAGGCGAGGCGGGGTTCGTCGCGGTCACTCCTCGGCAAAGCGGTAGCCTACGCCGTAGAGCGTCTCGATCGCCTTGAACTCGCCGTCGGCCTGTCGGAACTTCCGCCGGAGCCGCTTGATATGGCTGTCGATGGTGCGGTCATCGACATAGACGTCGTCCTGATAAGCCGCATCCATCAGCTGGTCGCGCGACTTCACGAAGCCGGGGCGCTGCGCCAGCGCCTCCAGGATCAGGAACTCGGTCACGGTCAGGGTGATGTCCTGGCCCTTCCAGGTCACACGGTGGCGGGCCGGGTCCATCTCCAGGCTGCCGCGGACGATCTTCTCGGCCGGCGGCGCGCCCGGCGTGCCGGCGTCCCCCGCCGCACGGGCATCGGTCCGGCGCAGGATGGCGCGGATGCGCGCGATCAGCAGCCGCTGCGAGAACGGCTTGGTGATATAGTCGTCGGCGCCGAGTGCCAGCCCTAGCGCCTCGTCGAGTTCGTCGTCCTTGGACGTCAGGAAGATCGCCGGGAGCGCGCTCTTCTCGCGCAGGCGGCGGAGCAACTCCATGCCATCCATGCGCGGCATCTTGATGTCGAGCACGGCCAGGTCCGGCGGGTTGTCGGTCAGCGCCTTCAGCGCCGCCTCGCCATCGGAGTAGACGCGCACCAGGAAGCCCTCGGCCTGCAGCGCGATCGAGACCGATGTCAGAATGTTGCGGTCATCGTCGACCAGCGCGATGGAAGCCGACATGATCCGAGCCTTCGTCCGAGGGTGCGCTGCCTAGCGCAAGGCGGTCATATGGGCAACATCAGCGAGACGGCGGGCGGGTCGGCCACCTTTGACCCAAACCGCCTTGTCCTATATGCGCGCACGCATCCGGTTGATTCCGGCGCGTTTCCGCGCGCCCGGCGCAAGCCTCATGAACATTCCAAGGGAGAGCTACGTGTCCCATCTCAAGCCCGCTTTCGATCTTGCGGCGCAGGGTATCCAGGCGCCAGCGTCGGTACACTGGAACCTGAAGACCGCTCCGCTGGTCGAGCAGGCTCTGGCGCGCGGCGAGGGTATGCTGGCTAAGGACGGCCCACTCGTCGTCAAGACGGGTCAGCACACCGGCCGCTCCGCCCAGGACAAATTCATCGTCCGCGATGCCGAGACCGAGAATACGGTGTGGTGGGGCAAGACGAACAAGGGCATGGCGCCCGAGCACTTCGCCGCGCTGAAGGGCGATTTTCTCGCGCATCTCGGGTCCAAGGACACGCTGTTCGTGCAGGACCTGTTCGGTGGATCGCAGCCGTCGCACCGCGTCAACGTGCGCGTGGTGACCGAGCTTGCCTGGCACAGCCTGTTCATCCGTACCCTGCTGGTCCGCCCGGAGGACGCCGAGCTGCCCGGGTTCACGCCCGAATACACGATCATCGACCTGCCGAGCTTCCGCGCCGATCCGGCGCGCCACGGCTCTCGCGGCGAGACCGTGATCGCGGTGAACTTCACCGAAAAGCTGATCCTGATCGGCGGCACCAAATATGCCGGTGAGATGAAGAAGTCGGTGTTCGGCCTGCTCAACTATCTGCTGCCTGCCGAGGGCATCATGCCGATGCACTGCTCGGCCAACATCGGCCCGAACGGCGACACCGCGGTCTTCTTCGGCCTGTCGGGCACCGGCAAGACGACCCTGTCGGCCGATGCCAGCCGCACCCTGATCGGCGATGACGAGCATGGCTGGTCGGATGAGGCGGTCTTCAACTTCGAGGGTGGCTGCTACGCCAAGATGATCAACCTCTCGCCCGAGGCCGAGCCGGAGATCTTCGCGACCACCAAGCGCTTCGGCACGGTGCTCGAGAACGTGGTGATCGATCCCGAGACCCGCGAGCTCGACTTCAACGATTCGACGTTGGCCGAGAACAGCCGCGGCTCCTATCCGATCGACTTCATCCCGAACGCCAGCGCGGACAATCTCGGGCCGGTTCCGAAGAACATCATCTTCCTGACCGCCGACGCCTATGGCGTACTGCCTCCGATCGCCAAGCTGACGCCGGACCAGGCGATGTACCACTTCCTGTCCGGCTACACGGCGCGCGTCGCCGGCACCGAGATTGGCGTGACTGAGCCTTCCGCGACCTTCTCGACCTGCTTCGGCGCGCCGTTCATGCCGCGCAACCCGTCGGTCTACGGCAACCTGCTGAAGAGCCGGATCGCCAAGGGCGGAGTCGATTGCTGGCTGGTCAACACCGGATGGACCGGCGGCCAGTACGGCACCGGCAAGCGCATGCCGATCAAGGCGACCCGCGCGCTCCTCAATGCGGCGCTCGACGGCAGCCTGAATGACGCCGAGTTCCGGATCGATCCGAACTTTGGCTTCAAGGTCCCGGTCGCGGTTCCGGGCGTCGACGCGACGATCCTCAATCCGCGTGATACCTGGGCGGACAAGGACGGCTACGACGCGACCGCGAAAAAGCTCGTCGCCCAGTTCATTGATAACTTCGCGCAGTTCGAGAACGACGTCGACCAGAGCGTGCTCGAGTCCGCTCCCAAGGCGGCCTGAGTCCACGATAAGGCCGGGGCGGGCGCGCGCGGATGCCGCGCTCGCTCCGGTGTTCCTCGTCACGGTGAACGATGCTTAGACGTGCCGAGGATCGCGACGTGCCAGCCGTCGCCGCGCTCATGAACCTGGCATTTCGCGGCGTTGGCGCCGCGGCAGGCTGGAACAGCGAAGCCGCCTACATCGATGGCGATCGTACCAACCCGGAAATGCTGCGCCAGGAACTGCGGGATCATCCGCACGGTGCCTTTCTGGTCGCAGAAGATGGGGTCGGGCGCATCACCGGATCGGTGATGCTGGAGCCGCTGTACCGGAACGTGTGGCAGCTCGGCTCCCTGGCGGTCGATCCTGCGATCCAGAATAGCGGCACGGGTCGCAGTCTTCTCGCCGCGGCGGAGCAATGGGCGCAGTCGGCTGGCGCCGCGACGATCCGGATGAAGGTCGTCAACGTTCGCGATACGCTGATCGCTTGGTACGTGCGGCGCGGCTACGTCGTCAGCGTCGTGACCGAACCGTTTCCCTACGGCGACGATCGGTTCGGCACACCCCGCCGCCCGGACCTGAGCTTCGTGGTGCTGGAAAAGCGGCTCTGACCGGTTTCGGGTCGGTTCAGAGCGGCTCGACCCTCAGCAGGGTGCCATCGGCACCAACGATGCGGACGCGGGTGCCGATCGGCGTCTCTGGGCCAGAGGCATTCCATACCCCGTCGCCTACCCGCACCCGGCCGTGGCCGCCGACGATCGGGTCCACCACCTCGACGGTCTCGCCGATCAGGCGAGCGGTGCGGTCGTTCAGCATCGGATCGCTCGACACGATCGGATTATCGCGCAACCAGCGCCGCGCGGCGTAGATTGCGGCGATCGCCAGGATCGCGAACAGCCCGAACTGGGCGGCGATGCCGAAGCCGCCGAGCATGGTCAGGAACCCGGTCGCGAGCGCGGCCGCAGCGAGCCAGATCAGGAAGAAGCCGGGCGCCAGTATCTCGGCCACTGCCAGCACGACCGCGGCGATCATCCACCACCAATGCGCTTCCAAGACGAACCCGGCGACGTTCATCACGACCGCTCGAACGGGCCGGGGGGACGCGGCGAGGTCGGGGGCGCCGGTGGGATCGCATCGCGCCCGAGCGCCTCGCGGGCCAGCTCGCCGATCCCGCCCAGGGTCCCGATCAGCTGCGTCGCCTCGACCGGGAACAGGATCGTCTTGGCGTTGGGCGAGGTCGCGAACTTGCCGACTGCCTCGACATATTTCTGAGCGATGAAGTAGTTGATCGCCTGCGCGTTGCCGCCGGCAATCGCATCGGAAACGAGCTGGGTCGCCTTGGCTTCCGCTTCCGCCTCGCGCTCGCGCGCTTCCGAATCTCGGAATGCCGCCTCGCGCCGCCCCTCCGCCTGGAGGATCTGGCTCTCCTTCTCGCCCTCCGCGCGGAGGATCGCGGAAGCGCGCATGCCTTCCGATTCCAGGATCGAGGCGCGCTTCTCGCGCTCCGCCTTCATCTGCCGGCCCATGGCGTTGACGATGTCCTGCGGCGGCTTGATGTCCTTGACCTCGACGCGGGTGATCTTGACGCCCCAGGCAGTCGTCGCGTGATCGACGACGTTGAGCAGCCGGGCGTTGATCTCGTCGCGCTTGGACAGGGTCTCGTCGAGGTCCATCGAGCCCATCACCGTGCGCAGGTTGGTGGTCGTAAGGTTCAGGATTGCGTTGTAGAGATCGGACACTTCGTAG
>Ga0160473_100213_pt1 | contig 52035 bp, 47 predicted proteins | sample HID1975I_E11MG_FD_108217 | JGI IMG/M metagenome (GOLD analysis project Ga0160473, IMG submission 108217) | Enriched soil microbial communities from UW Madison campus, WI, USA - HID1975I_E11 MG | ecosystem: Environmental > Terrestrial > Soil > Unclassified | place: USA: Madison, Wisconsin... | reverse complement strand
CAAATAGATAAGAAATATTTGCCCTCAATTGCAAATCCTGATTAAACTTGAATAAGTTATTTAAATTCACTACACCCGCTTTATTGAATAAATACCTGTTTTGTGGAAGAGAAGGTACGCCAGCTGCGCCGGTAGACAATAAGCCGCTAGGCTTATTGTTGTCTACACGTTTCAAATAATCAGCTAAATTATGTGAGGTTAAATCAATGCCAGGGTCATTGCCTATGTTATTTCCTTTAATGTTGTTGATGAATTTTAGCTTTTTGTTAAACAGCATGGCCGTCAGGTTTTCATCAAAACGATTTGGCGTTCCAGCACCAACTGTTGCGTCGCCCATTACCTTGAGTTTTGCATCATCTTTAATAACCAGGTTCAAAGCAACATCATCGCTCATATTATTTTTACGCATCATTTTAATGGGCTGGTCATTTTGGATAACCTGCACTTTGTCAACAGCGCCTTGAGGAATGCTTTTTGTACCGATGTTATACTTATCATCAAGCAAATTATCGCCATCTACATATAAATTAGAAATGGATTTACCATTGTAGCTGATCTTGCCATTTTCTGCCACCTCAATTCCAGGCATTTTTTTGAGTACATCCCCAATGCTCCGATCTTGTTTATCGGCAAAATCAGCAGTTCTATAATTTAAGGTATCGCCTTTGGAAGTTAATAAAGGGCGGTTTTTTACCGTTACCGTTTCCAAACTCGTTTCACTAGGATGCAAGGTCAAATCCTGACTTTTACTTACATCCAAGATGGAAATGGATTGCTTTTTATAACCGATACTCGAAGCTTCAATTTTGTAACCGGTAACTTGATCGTTTTTAACAGAAAGATTAAATATGCCATCTTTATTTGTTCTGGTAAAGCTGATGATGTTCCCTTCGCTATCTTTCAGATTTACATTTACAGATTCAATGCCTTTACCTGCAACATCTCTCACGGTACCCTTAATTGCCTTTTGAGCAAAAACAAATGTGATCCCCCAAAAAAACAGCATGCTGATTAAAATAGCCTTTCTCATTTTTTCTCAGGAAGTTCTATAGGATTGTTGATTACGCGTTTTACTATTGGCTGACCAGTAGGTGTCGATACGCTTCTTTTAAAAGTTCCTTGAATACCGTTTGCTGCCATTTGTGCCTGCATAAAGCCTTGTGGATCTTTATCACGGGCTGCCTTTAGTTTATCAAGATCTTTTCTGGTGGTTTTTATGGCATCGGTTGGCAGCTTAATTTCCGAACCCAAATAGGTTGTGCTTGTTTCTATTCCGGTAATTTTTATCGTTCCGGGCATACCATTTGGCATGGTAATTTTTTGATCCCCATCTGGAGTATTTTTTGCGTCTTCTGCAGTTACATTTTCAAGTCCGGCAAATTCAAATCTCACTTCATTTTTTTCATCGTGCGCCTCAACAATTAAACCCGGCAATCCATTTAATTTCCACGGACCACTTTGAAAGGGAATTTCGGTAGCGAACCAGGCGATCCAATTTCTACCCTTAAAGTTAGCTGTAGCCTTTTGGCAGGAAATACCTGAAAAACTCATAGTATCTGTTACTATTTTCCAATCAATTTGTGGTGCATTTTCTTCAATCAAGTAGTTGTTAAGTAGTTTTTCTTTGCTAAACATTTTACGCTCATTGGCGAAAAAGAAATAATCTACAGCGGTGGTTGGCGATTTCATTTCACTTTTGATTTCTATTTTCATGTTGTTGCTGCCGGTTTGATTTCTAAGCTGTTCTTCAATTTGCTTTTTCGCATTTACCGCTTGATTTAGTTTATCGTAACTGGTATACACGGAAGCATTTTTTCCGGTGACCAGCAGCATATTTTCCTTATGGGGTTTATCTTTTTGCGTAGTATCTTGAAGGTGTATGTAAGTGTATCTCACACGAGCAAGTGCTTGGTCAGCGTTTTGTGCGAAAGATGAAATGGCTGAAAATGCCACAATCGAAGTAATTAGGATACGTTTCATAAAATTTACGTGGTTAGGTTATCTATTTATTTTTCGTAAATCTACGAAACATTCGTAATTGTAAAAATGCTTTAACACTTTTTAACCATTTACAGGAGTTGGGTTTTTATTTGGAAATGAATGTTCTTAATTCATGGCGGAATGCTGCCCCGCTTTCACTGCAATCTTTGTAATACTGTTAATCTGCAGGTTAATTGTTTGATGAAAATTGATATCAGTGAAATTTTTGGACGGTCGTCATTGCGAGGTACGAAGCAATCTCTTTTTAGAAATACATCATGGTTGGGATTGCTTCAATCGATGAAAAATCGATTTCGCAATGACGGTAATAAAAACCTCAGCACGAAAGATGGAGTTTGCCAAGTGATAACGTGAGTTTAAAATGCCGGCCTGCGTAAATTAAACCTGACAGGAGCGGGCATGAAGCCGAATTTTTATGAGGCAAATAAAGCGGATGGCAGGGCAGGAGCAGCCTATATGTGCTGTACCTGGCTTTCCAAATCATTAAAAAATGATGAGTGCAAATTCTTAAATGTGCTAAATCCTGATGATCATAAATGATAGCAAAAAATATTTTCGATATGTGTTTGTGTGTTAATTGAATTTGTTCTATATTTGCACCTCGTTAAATAAAAATTAAAAAACTAATATTTAAACAATGTACGCAATAGTAAATATAGCAGGGCAGCAATTTAAAGTTGCTAAAGACCAGCACCTTTTTGTACACAGATTGCAAGGAGATGAAGGCGCTAGTATTGAATTTGATAATGTATTGTTGGTTGATAATGGTGGTGCAATCACTGTAGGAGCTCCTGCGGTTAAAGGTGCTAAAGTTTCAGCTACTATCGTATCTCATTTAAAAGGTGATAAAGTAATCGTTTTCCACAAAAAACGTAGAAAAGGTTACAAAAAGAAAAATGGTCACCGCCAGTTTTTCACAAAGATTCAGATCTCTGATATCACGTTATAATTAATTGTTAACCCAATAATTCGCTTTAGCGAGTTACAAAATATAAAATCATGGCACACAAAAAAGGAGCCGGTAGTTCGAAAAACGGACGTGAATCGCATAGTAAGCGTTTAGGTATTAAAATTTTCGGTGGTCAGTTAGCTATCGCTGGAAACATTTTAGTACGTCAACGTGGTACAAAACACCATCCAGATAAAAATGTTGGTTTAGGAAAAGACCATACATTATTTGCTTTGATTGATGGTACAGTAGTTTTCAGAAAGAAACAAGATAACAAATCTTATGTATCTGTTCTTCCTATTTCTGATGCTGAAATCGAAGCTGCATTAGTTAAAAAACCAGCTGCTCAAAAAGCAACTGAAGCTAAGGAAGTTGCTGCAGAAGCACCAGCTAAAAAAGCGCCAGCAAAAAAAGCTGTTAAAAAAGACGAAGCTACTGAAGAAGCTGCAGCTGCAGAATAATTAGTATCAACCGATATTCGAAAAGTCCTGATGAAAATCAGGACTTTTTTGTTTTCCATAGTAGGTTAGCTAGCAAGTCAACTTATTTTATGACTTATCAATAAAAAATGAAGCCAATGCTTGGTGCATTGGCTTTATTTTTTTTATATATCACAGTTGCGAGGTACGAAGCAATTTGTTGCACTAATTTTTGCAACGCTCGTTTGCAGCTTGCGATAAGAATTTAAAAATTTAATATTCTCTGGCCATTAACTGATTAGTAAGCGTTAACAAACTGCTTTTTTGTTCATCGCTTACATTAATTTGCGCAAATACGTTTAGCGCTTTGTCCAGATATTTATTCATGCTCTCTTTAGCAATATTCTGCACATCAAGCGTATCATAAACAGATCTTACAGTTTCAACCTTTTCTTTGGTGTCGAAATCTTTATAGCTGGTCCAGGTATCCAGCGACTCTTTGATATCACCTTCTGCCAGTTCAAAAGCTTTTAAAAGTAAGAATGTTTTCTTGTTGGCAATAATGTCTCCACCTACCTGTTTGCCAAACTTTTCCGGGTCTGCATAAACATCTAGAATGTCATCCTGTAACTGGAAAGCGATGCCAATGTTTTCTCCAAATTGGTAAATTAAATCAGCGTCTTTCTCTGAAGCACCCGCAATGATTGCACCCAGTTTTAGGGCACCGCCCAAAAGTACAGCTGTTTTTAGCCTGATCATATTGATATATTCTTCAATACTCACATCATCACGACTTTCGAATTCCATATCGAGCTGTTGCCCTTCACAAACGCCTTGAGCAGTTGCGTTAAAAGTATCCAATACATCTTTAAGAAAGACTGGGTTTACCTTAGCAAGGTTCTTATTGGCCTCAACCATCATCACATCGCCACTTAAAATAGCCGTATTGGTACTCCATTTTTCGTGAACGGTAGCTTTGCCTCTACGTAGCGGTGCATTATCCATAATGTCATCATGCACCAATGTAAAATTGTGGAACACTTCAATGGCCATTGCGGCATGAATAGAATCATTTGCATCTTTGCCGAAAAGCTCGGTAGCCATTAAAACCAATAGCGGACGAACACGTTTGCCACCCAGATTGATAATATAAGTTATCGGATCGTAAAGCTGTTTAGGCTGATCGGGGAACTTTAAATTTTGTATTGCTGTATCTAGAATTTGTTGTAATTGTTCTGTAGTATGCATGCTTTGCGTAAACATTGTGTTTTAATGGCACAAATGTCTTAATTTTTAATCAGGAATAAGCGTAAAATCGATCTGGCGTTTAGAAAGATCAACTTTCTTTACACGGATCATTACCTCATCACCAAGTTGATATTTTTTCTTTTTTCTTTGTCCTACAATGCAGTAGTTTTTTTCATCCAGTACGTAAAAATCATCTGAAATATCACGAAGACGAATCATGCCTTCACATTTATTTTCTTCAATCTCTACATACATGCCCCATTCGGTAACGCCAGAGATAATACCCTTGTATTCGGTACCAATATTTTCTTCCAGATACTCCGCCTGTTTGTATTTAATGGATGCCCTTTCTGCATCAGCAGCACGTTTTTCCATGGCGGAAGAATGCGCACAAGCCACTTCGTAAAATTCTGCATCAGCAGATTTGCCCCCATCTAAATAGGTTTGCAATAATCTATGTGCCATCACATCGGGGTAGCGGCGAATAGGAGAGGTAAAATGGGTATAATACTCAAAAGCTAAACCATAGTGACTGGTTTTTTTTGTGGAATATATTGCTTTCGCCATCGAACGAATGGCCAAAGAGGTTAAAATATTCTGTTCCTTCTTGCCTTCAACATCAGCCATTAAATGATTTAGCGATTTTGCAATTTCTTTATCTGATTTGGTGTTGATTTTATAACCAAAGCGTGAAGCGAACGTGGCGAAAGTGTTCAGTGTTTCCATATTTGGAGAATCGTGAACACGGTAAACGAATGTGAGTTTCTTTTCTCCTTTTTGTTTTTTGGCCACAAACTCTGCCACTTTACGATTGGCCAGAAGCATATAATCTTCAATCAGCTTGTGGGCATCTTTACGTTCCTTTACATAAACACCAATGGGTTTACCTGATTCATCAAGTTTAAATTTAATCTCGGTGCTTTCGAAACTGATGGCGCCATTTTTAAACTTACGATCGCGGAGGATGTAAGCCAGCTCGTTTAATTTTAATATTTCTGTTGCGTAATCGCCTTCTTTATTTTCGATTACTTCCTGGGCTTCCTCATAGCTAAATCTTCTGTCGGAATGAATCACTGTTCTGCCATACCATTCAGATTGAATATTGGCTTGTTCATCCAACTCAAAAACAGCAGCAAAACATAATTTATCTTCATTCGGACGAAGTGAACAAACGCCATTGCTCAAACGCTCTGGCAACATCGGGATGACTCTGTCGACTAAATAGACTGATGTAGCCCGGCTGTATGCTTCTTTATCTAAGTCAGTTCCCTGGATTACATAATGTGAAACATCGGCAATGTGAACACCAATTTCATGGTTCCCATTTAGGAGTTTTTGATAAGAGATCGCGTCGTCAAAATCCTTGGCATCGGCGGGATCGATGGTAAAAGTGAGTACGTTTCTAAAATCTTTACGCTTGGCAATTTCATCTGCCGGTATTTCCTCCGGAATGGCATTGGCTTCTTTTTCCACTTGTGGCGGAAATTCTAAAGGAAAACCATATTGCGCCAGAATGGCGTTCATTTCGGTATTATTTTCACCTTGGTTACCCAATACGTGTTTTACAATACCAATGGGATTTTTAGCACTTTCTGGCCAATCTGATAGGGTGACCAAAACCCGTTGACCATTTTTTGCCTCTAATGTATCAGCCAATGGCACAAAAATATCGTGCATCATTTTCTTATCATCAGCGATAACAAAAGCAAAGCGATCGGATATTTTGATTACGCCGGTAAAATCAGACTTGGCTCTTTTAATGATTTCAACAACTTCGCCATCGTTTTTTCGACCGCTTTTTTTGGCAAAAACATAAGCCTTAACGGTATCGCCATGTAAAGCATTTTTTAATTTCTTTGGCGCAACAAAAACATCTTTTTCAAATTCATCTTCCGGAACGATGTAAGCTGAACCATCGGCAGTCATATCTACCGTACCGATAATGAAGTTTTGGAGTTCTTTTAATTTGAATTTCCCTTTTTCGGGTTCAAGATAAATTCCAGCTCCTTTTCCATCTTTTAATATCTCTAAAATGGTCTCTCTCGATTCCTGATCATTCAGATTTAATTTGGCCGAAACCTGTTTATAATTGAGAAGCTGATTATTATTTTTTTCAAATACATCACTAACCAATTGATTCAGAACCAATTTTATATTACCCGATTTCTTCTTTGCCATATGCTAAAACTGAATTTACCGAAGATACAGAAAAGATGCAAAGGAAGGAAAGATGGGAATGGAAAATGGTTGATAGCTGACGCAAAGAGATGAAGAATGGAAGTTGTAATAGGGAATATGGGTGATGGAAAAAAGATGTTGCTAAAATATAACGTATGCGGAAAATTATGCCTTAATTCATCATCAAATCTTCCATCAGGAACCAGGAATGGCCTCAATTAATTTCTTTGTATAGGCGGCCTTTGGCGCATAAAAAATTTGTTCGGGAAATCCCTCTTCTTCAATTTTCCCTTTGTTCATGACCAAAATACGATCAGAGATATGTTTTACCACTGCCAAATCGTGAGAAATAAAAATGTACGTTAAGCCAAATTCACGTTGCAGATCTCTAATTAGATTTAGTACTTGTGCCTGAACAGAAACATCCAAAGCAGAAACAGATTCATCGCAGATGATGAATTTGGGTTCCAATGCTAAAGCTCTAGCTATAACAACACGTTGTCTCTGGCCACCACTAAACTCGTGAGGATAGCGATTGAAGTGTTCTTCCTTTAATCCAACCTTATTTAACAATGTGAGAACCTTTTGCTTTCGTTCTGCATCATTGTTTAAAATTTTATGCACTTGTAGCGGTTCTAAAATAGATTGCCCGATACTCAATTTTGGATTTAGGGAGGCGTAGGGATCCTGAAAAACGATTTGAATATCTTTCCTCAATTTTCTCAGTTCCGTTCTGCTGATGTTTGTAATGTCTTGTCCGTTAAAAAGGATGTTGCCCGATGTTGGTTGAATTAATCGTAAAATGGTTCGGCCAAGGGTGGTTTTACCACAGCCAGATTCTCCAACTAAACCCAAAGTTTCTCCAGGAAAAACTTCAAAATTAATTTGATCTACTGCTTTAACATAGTCTGTAGTTTTGCCAAACAGTCCGTTATGAATAGGATACCAGGTGCAAAGATCTTTCACTTTGAGCAAAGGTTGTTGCGCATAAAGTAGGTTTCGTCGAGAAGCGATTTCCTCTTCAGTTAATTGATTTGATGCTTGCAAATGCGCATTCGCATCATCAATCTTCCCGGTTAAAAAATCGGCAACAACAGGTAGTTTTTTTAATTGTAAACGAGGTGATGGGCGACAAGCCAATAATCCTTTTGTATAAGGATGTTGAGGATTTTCGAAAATAGTTTTCGCCGGACCCTGCTCTACAATTTCGCCTTTGTACATTACGGCAACTTCATCAGCAATTTCATTAACCACGCCCAAATCATGAGAAATAAAAATCATGGCCATTTCTCGCTCTTCTTTCAATTTTAAAAGTAATTGAAGAATTGTTTTCTGAACCGTAACATCTAGTGCAGTGGTCGGTTCATCGGCAATAAGAAGTTTTGGATTGCAGCTTAACGCCATGGCGATCATCACCCGTTGCTTTTGTCCGCCAGAAATTTGATGTGGGTAGCTGTCAAATATTTTCTCCGGTCGTGGAAGCTGCACTTCATTAAACAGTTCAATTGTCCTGCTTTTGGCAACTTCTTTATTTACTTTTTGATGAAGAATAATGGCCTCAGCAACCTGTTCGCCACAGGTAAAAACGGGATTGAGAGAAGTCATGGGTTCCTGGAAAATCATAGAAATTTGATTTCCCCTGATTTGACGAATTTCATTTGCGCTTAAATTAAGCATACTGATGTTTTCAAAATCAATATCGCCAGTAATTTTAGCTGAAAGCTCATCATGCAAGCGCATAATCGAAAAAGAGGTCACCGATTTGCCAGAGCCTGATTCTCCAACAATACCGAGAACGGTTCCTTTTTTTACATTAAAACTGATGGTTTTTACAGCTTTGAACCAGGTTTTTTCATCTTGGTTATAGAAATCGATATTTAGGTTGTCAACGTTCAGCATCAGGATACAATGGTAATGTTTTCTGCTGAAATTATATCCATCCCTTTGAATTTTAATAAAACCTGGGCAGTCGTAATCACATCTTTTTGACAATAAGTAACAATTCGTTCCAGATTTTTTTCTTCATAATAGACCTGCCTTACCTGACTTCCATCAATATCATCTTTCGGCGTTGGAATATTCAGACTACAGGCTAATAAATTCAACGAAGTGTAATGTTTGTGATCACCGAATTTCCACATCTCCATCGTATCTATATGATTCACTTCCCATGGTTTTTTGCCTGAGATATCGAGTTGTGATGGTATTTCTAAGCCATTAATCAATAATCTACGACAGATATAGGGGAAATCAAATTCCTTTCCGTTATGCGCACAGAAGATTAATTTTTGTGGTTGTTTACTTAATAAAGAACAAAATTGGTCAAGAATTTTCTTTTCATCCTCATCATAAAAAGATTTTAGTCTTAAGGAGTAAGTTTTATTATTGTAGCTAAAAATTCCGAGACTGATGCAGATAATTTTACCAAATTCAGCTAAAATACCTGCCCGTTCATAAAACTCATTAGCAGTTTGCTCGGGCTTTCTCTGGAACTGAGTTTTCTGTTCCCATAATTCCTGTAAATGAGGAGGCACATCTTCAAAAGATGGATATTGAGGAACAGTTTCAATATCTAACACAATTACCTGACTGAGATCTAGCGTCTTTAGCATAAAACAAGATAGTAAATTAATTTCCAGTTGTCAATTTCCCATTCTTTAAGCAGATTTTATTTTAAGTTTGTGTATGGCAAAGAGCAAATTTGAGCAATCTTTAGAAGATGGTGCTCACTACAGGATTAAAAGCATTATTGGCAATTGGAAAGGAACAACTAAAACCTGGTTTGAAAAAGACGTATTAGTTGATGAAGTTCTGACAGAAGCAGAAATTACTTCGATTTTAGATGGCCGTTTCATTTCTTATGATTACCAAAGCAGTTTAGAAGGTAAACCACTAACTGGGAAAATGATTATCGGCTTTGATATCCCCTACCAGAAATTTACGTTTAGCTGGATAGATAGTTTCCATATGGGTACGCAAATTATGCAGGCAAGTGGAGCGGCTACTGAAAAAGGTTTTTCAATTTTAGGTAGTTATGGAAACCCAGAATACGGTGATCAGTTATTCAGTTGGCGTACCGAACTTGAAATTATTAGTGGTGATGAAATTGTATTTACAGCCTATAATATTATGCCTGGAGAGGAAGAAACAAAGGCAATTGAAACAATTTTAACAAGAAATTAAGTTTTGAGGGTTGTCATATTGAGCTTGTCGAAATACCATTATGAATTATTCGACAAGCTCAGAAAGACAGCAATTATCTAAAACAAAGTTGGTCCAGGCGTATTACCATTTCCCATTACCGGAATTTTTAAATCTGTCCCGATGGCTTTATTAAGTTTTTCTATAAAATAAGCAGAAAGTAACGGAGAGGCCAATTCTACATTCTGGTGAACAAAGAAATATAAGTTTTGTAAACCGTCTGCTTTCCATTGGGTAATTCGCTCTACCCACTCATCCAATCTGGAGTAATCGCTTTCGTGATTGGCGCCAACATAACGGACAAACGCGGTAGGCGTTGTTAATCGCATGTGCAACATATCTCTTCGGCCAGCCGTATCTACAATGATATTGGTAATGCCGTTATCCTGAAATAATTTTTCAAATTCGGCAGCAATTGTTGCATTTGAAAACCATTCACCATTTCGAACTTCTACACCTAAAGGAATCACTTTAGGGAATTCCTGAATAACAGTTTTCAAGCGATCAAAATCCTTCGGTTTAAAGTTATCATGTAACTGAAGAAATGCCATGCCTAATTTATCTTCGAAATTGCTTATTGCATCGCAGAAAGTTTCAACAGGTTCTTTTACATTAATCAATCTTTTAAAATGACTAACGGTATTTGTTAGCTTCGGGAAGAACTTAAAATCAGCAGGTGTTTTTTCTGTCCAGGTAATTACCTGTTCACTGCTTGGCATTCCGTAGAAAGTTGCGTTTAATTCAATCGAATTAAATTGTGTGGAGTAGTAAGTTAACTCATCTTTTGTTCCTTTCGGATAAAAGCCCTTTAAATCAGCTTTATTCCATTTGGCGCAACCAACAAAAGCTTGAAAATCCTGATGTGGTTTATTTGCCTTGAGGATTGCTGCTGTTTCAGGAGCATCAGCAGGAAGTGTGAAATCTATAATTGATGGGTCGTCTACTTTACCGAATTGCATGTTTAATTTTTAAGTGATACTAATCATATTAATTTCTTCATTATCATTCAAGAGAACCTCCAATGCAGAATTAATCAAAGGTTTCAGCTTATGCCAGAATATTTGATTTGAACAGTTTCCAAATTTAATTAATATTAATTTAGGCGGTGCGCCAAACCAATCAATAATTTCTACAAAATCCGAATCTTTTGAGATGATAATAATATTACCATGAATCTTTGCTAATTTATAGATCGTCAAATCTTGTACTGAATGAAGTTTTAAGCTGTAAGAGGACCTTGTTTTGAACTTTGTGTGCTCAGAAATCCATTTTGCAATAATAGGGGAGATATTGGTGTCAGTCCAAATTTCCCAATTATTCATACATTATATCCTCGTCAACTTTTATTGCACTAAAAAGCAAAACAGCTCTTATGTCTTCCTTTTCAAGGATGGGATGTTCCTCTAGGATTTGTTCCTCACTCATACCGCTTGCTAATAGTTCAAGTACATCAGATACAGGAAAACGCAACCCTCGAATAGTTGGTCTTCCACCCATCAAGCCATCAGTAGCCATGATGCGATCAAATAGTTTAATTTGTTCTTGTCCCATATTCAAATATAACAAAAAAACTTTTCAATTAAAGATGGCAAAATTTCACAAAAAAAGCGCCGAGTAAATACTCAGCGCTCTTAGTGAAATTTAAAGTCCCCTTTAGGGGATTTAGGGGTTAATAACCCAGTATCTTCAAAACCTGCTTACTATTCTGCTCTTCTCCAAAAACCTCAAAGTTGAAGCTTTCATCGCGGTTTCTACGGATTAAAACATGCTTCGGGCTTGGTAATAGGCAATGATGAATACCACCGTAGCCGCTTAAAACTTCCTGATAAGCACCAGTGTGGAAGAAACCTAAATACTGTACCTTACGTGTTTTAGGCATAAAAACACTGTTCATATGCGCTTCCTGGTTATAATAATCCTGACCATCGCAAGTAATACCACCAAGGTTCACTCGCTCGTATTCTGCATCCCAATTGTTAATCGGCAATAAGATATATTTTTGGTTTAAAGCCCAAACATCTGGCAAATTTGTGATGAAAGAACCATCTAACATTAACCAACGTTCACGATCATTTTGCTGCTTTCTACCTAAAACTTTGTATAAAATTCCTGATGCTTCAGCAACGGTATATTTACCAAATTCAGTAATGATATCTGGTTCCATTACATCGTGGATGGCACAAATTTCTTTAATCCGTTTTACAATTTCGTTTACCATGTATTCGTAATCGAAATCGAAAACCAATGAATCTTTAAATGGCATACCACCACCAATATCCAAAGTATCTAAATCAGGATTGATCTTTTTAAACTTGCAATATAGTGTTACGTATTTCTCTAACTCATTCCAGTAATACGGCGAATCGGTAATCCCTGAATTGATAAAGAAGTGCAACAACTTTACGCGGAAGTTCGGGTTATGAACAATTTTATTGTTGTAAAAATCAATAATATCTTCCATACGCACACCCAAACGCGAAGTGTAAAATTGCGAATCAGGTTGTTCCTCGGCCGCAATACGGATCCCTAAATTACATGGCGTATCGATATCTACTTCATCATCAAAAAGGTTAAATTCCTCTTTATTATCCAATACCGGAATGATGTTTTTATAACCATCGTGCAACATATCAATGATATATTGTTTGTATTGGTAGGTTTTAAAACCGTTGCAAATAATGGTAGTATCCTTTGTTAAATGCCCTTTTTTCTCTAAAGCATCAACCATAGGCATGTCAAAAGCCGAAGAAGTTTCCAGGTGGATATTGTTCTTTAAAGCTTCTTCTACAATATGGCGGAAATGCGAACTTTTGGTGCAGTAGCAATACTTGTAATCACCACGATAGTTGTTCTTTAAAATGGCAGTCTGGAAAAGAATCTTCGCCTGTTGAATCTTCTTACTTACCAGAGGCAAGTATGTGAAACGTAGGGGAGTACCGTAAGTTTCAATCATTTCCATCAGGTTTAAATCCTGAAAATATAATTCATCATCTATCACATCAAAGCCCTCTTGCGGAAAGCCAACGCTTAGATCGAGAAATTCTGAGTAACTCTGCATTTACTTTTAAATAATTTTTGCAAAAATGTAATTTTAAATCGAGAATTAATCTTTATTGAAAATATTTTTACTGTATGCAAACGCTTTAGTTTTGCACAAAATATTTCCGCATTACCTCTCTAAACAATGTTTGGATAGATGTGTTTAGGTAATTTTTTACAGAAAGATCAGTTGATAGTTGTGTTACGCGTTTATCGCAAAGAATAATGTAGATTTTACCTGTGTTTAGTCATAAATCACTTTAAATTTTTAGCACAATCTTTTGATCTGGAAAGCAAAACCTGTGTTTCATCGCAAAGTCAGTCCCGCTCTCCGTTTTACTTACCCGATCAAGAATCGGGTTTCGTGTTCACTCCGATCGGGTTTAGTACAATTAAGCTTTTGCTACTATTAAGGCTCCAACCTTAGTCGTGTGCCATACTGTTTTTCTTTGATTTCAGTATCTGATAAGATTTCAAATCTGAATTTGGTTTGGTCGGTACTTACCGTTATATTTTTACCACTAATTTTGTAAGTTCCACGGTAATAAATATCACCTCCAGGTGCAATATCGGCTACGCCATCAGGTTTAAGCGTTAATCCCCAGCCGCCATCAAATGGAAATGAAGGATCGAATTTAAAATCTACTTCCGAGAATCTCTTTTCCTGATCGATAGTTAACTGGTCCTTCTTGCAGGCGCTCAGAACCAATAAAAACGCAATAATAAAGATGCTTAAAGTGATTTGTTTTAGAGAGATTATTTTAGATTTCATATCCTGAAGGTTAGTGTTTTACCAAAACGATCTAAACTGTTTAAACGTTACATATTGACATGGATTGATTTTTAATGTTCAGAAAATCAATTAATTAAAATTTTATTTATTTTTTCTAAAGTAATTTTAAAGTTCATCCGTCTTCCTTAACAAAACCTTTACAAATTGTTGAAATACGTTATGATCTCTATTTTTAAAACCAATATTCAGACAGGAGTGGAACTCAATAAAATTGCGAATCACTTAAATAACTTACTTTCTGGCGCAACCTGGAGTGTAGATCTATCCGATTCAGATAAGATATTGAGAATAGACTCGAGTGTAGATAAGATTGGCGATGCCGTATCTTTATTAACTAAATTCGGTTACGATTGTGAAAATTTGCAGAATTTTTATGCACCACCGGTTTGGTAATAAGTTGGTCGTCATTGCGAAGCATGAAGCAATCTCATTTGTAAATAGATAGCTTCGTGCCTCGCAATGACGAATGGCTACCCTTTCCTTAAGTATTTGGTCAGGATCACGATGGTTTGTCCTTCTACTTTGCCTTCGATTTGTTCGGTATTATCATGAACTAAGCGAATATTTTTAACTACTGTACCTAACTTGGCACTTAGTGTAGAACCCTTAACATCTAAAGTTTTTACTAAAACCACTGTATCACCCTCGTATAAGCGTGTTCCATTGCTATCTTGATGAAATTCTACTGTTCCGTCAGCTTCATGGTCTCCGGTTTTTTTCGCCCATTCTAAAGTATCATCGTCTAAATATAAAATATCCAAACTATCTGCTGCCCAACCCTCGTGTCGCAATCTGCTTAACATTCTCCAGGCCACTACTTGTACGGGCGCAAATTCCGACCACATGGTTTCCGTTAATATTCTCCAATGACTGGCATCAAGTTGTTCGGTTTTTTCAATTTGATCTAAGCAGGTTTTACAAACTAAAATACTATTGTCACTATTCGCATTGCTTGTAGGCGGCACTTCGTAAACAGATAAATTATTTTCTGAAGTACATAATTCGCATTTGTTGCCCGAACGTGTTTTTAATTCTTGTGCTAAAGACATATTGATATTAGATTTTTCGGCGAAAGTAACAAAACTTATCGGAATAAATTTGAACACTTTATCATTGCGAGGAACGAAGCAATCTAACACTACGAGTTTAACTACATTCGCATGAGGATTGCTTCCAGACCCGCAATGACGTGGGGTCAGCGATTTAGTAGAATAGTTTACAGCATACACTACCTCTCTGGTAAATGGATTTCAGCCAGCATACATCTTGCACTGCCACCACCATTTTTTTCAATGGTATAAATTGGAGCATAAATAATCCTGGCATAATTTTCCAGCGAACTGATTTGATCTGTTGTTAAGGATAAGTACGCTTGTTCCGACATCACCAACAAGCTTTCCCCGCTTTGGTTTGCAACTTGCAACATATTGCCGGCAAAATGATTCATCTGATCTAAAGTTATTTCGATAATCTCTTTTCCTGAGCTGGTTAAGCTCATCGTCACCGCTAATTTTTCCTCCTGATCGGGAATGGAATCTAAACAAATCACTGCAAAGCGATCGCCAATACACATCATCACATTGGTATGGTATATTGGGAAGTTTGTGCCATCAACCGCTTGAAAAGAAATGGGCTCATACCCTGTAAGCATGCAAAAGTTTTGCAATACTTCCTCATCTGTACGAACACTCAAACAGGCATAAGCTATTTTATTAACACGATCCAAAACCATACTGCCTGTTCCTTCCAGAAAGGCATATTGCATTTCATAAAAACTTAAATCGCTCACATGGTTTACCTCGAACTTATCTCTTAAACCTTCCAGTATTTCCTTCCTGCGCTCCAGTCTGCGGTTTTCAGAAAACATAGGGTAGAGGTAAATTGATCCATCTTCATGAAAAGAAACCCAGTTATTCGGAAAGATAGAATCTGGCGTTTCAGGTTGCAAAGTGTCATCCACTACGCTAACATCGATATCGTTTTGCCTTAATAACTGCACAAAGCCATCAAATTCTTTTAGTGCCTGGCTTTGCACATCGCTTTCTGTTGAAGCGACTTGGAATTTGTTATTGCCTGCCGTTTGCTCGTTAAATTTAAAATCAACAGGGCGAATCATTAATAGGTGGTTGGTAGTTTGCATCTTAGGTTCTAAGTTTTAGGTTATAAGTTTTAAGTCATTGATCTAAACGTATCACGTATTACTTAAAACTTTTAACTTAATTCGTCTCTCAATATCGGTAAACTCATACAGTGAAAACCTCCTCGGGCACGCGAAAGTTCTGCTGATGGCATTAAAATCAATGTGTCAGTCATGGTTTCTGCATCAGCTTTGCCACTTTCTAAATCTTGAATTAAATCTTTCACATCAACTACGTTAAACCCAGCAGCTTTAAAGGCTTCAACCGTTTTATCATTTCGGTCGTAACCCAATACAACCCCTTCTTTTATCGCTAACAAATTGCAAGAATCTGTCCATTGTTCTCTGGAATCATAAGGGAAAGTATTGTTACCGCTGTAGATGATCTTCGTTGGTTCGCTGCTATTTAAATCGTTTTGACTGATGTCATTTAGCAATGCCTCAACATGTTCGAAATGTTTAGGTTCTTGAGGATTGGCCTTTGTAAACTGAATGGCCGTGGTCGCTTCAAGTTTCTCCGGCTCTTTTAAAAAGTTTATTGGTTCGTATGGATTGTATTTTGGAGAATGTGCAATTGAATTCAATATCACCCAGGTATTGCGTTTCACTTGTGTAAAAACAGTGTCCAAATGCATATAGTCGCGTTTGCTCGGGATTTTTACCACCGTTACTTTCTCTACCACATCATTGTCGAACAATAACTTGATGGCTTCGTTTGCGCCATGTTCAGATGTTCTTTCACTGCAACCGATTAATACATGATTTGGACTCACCATCATTACGTCACCACCTTCTAAAGTGGTGCTAAATGCTGGTTCGTCGCCAGGACGTAAGAAGTGCATCGTTACATCCGGAATTTCGAGCACATTGTTTTGGTAAGCGGCAAATAATGGATGGTTGAAGAAAATATAGCGCATTAAAAGCGTTTCACGAACACGGGCTTTTTTTGCAGGTTTGTTTAATAAAATGTGGTTATTGATGGTTGTGCCCACATCACGAGTGAAAATTAAATTCGGAATGGGTGCAAAAATCATCGTATCGTTGGCCAACGTTCCGGAAATAAAAATTTCGGCCAGTTCCTTCGGATTAGTATTTGTCAACTGCATCTGAACCTTGTAAGTGCAGCCCTCAATAGCACAAACGGCAGCTACTAATTTTTTACGAATGGATTCATTTTCCAACATCTCGCTTAACAGATTTTGAATTTCTATTACCGAATTTGAGTTGTGAAAATCAGGATGATTAGGTTTGTAAAAGTTACGATTTCCCTCTTCCGAATCTATTTGAGCCAGTTTTCCTTTTATCTTTTCAGGGTCGAGGAAGTACATTAGCAGTTTGATATAATAATCGTATTCGCCCTTGCGGATAGTATCTAAATGTACAATATCTTCGAAAAGCCAATCTTGCGCTTTTGAGGGTACTACTTTGCCCAAACCACTATCAGGGCTGTGGATTAGCAACTTACGTAACCTGCCAATTTCGGTTTTTACGTTAACTTTAAAATTTGGATTTTGCTCGCTCATAAAATAAGTTAGTTATTGCAAATCTATTAGAATTTTTGAGAAGTCGGAGATTGGAAGCCCGGAGTGAGAAGATATAATTAAAGTAGCACAGCCGAAGTTATACTTTAATGTTATTGTCTGTGATTTCAAAATAACTTTAGTATGTAGAGGCAGCAAGCTATAGTTAGGAATAGGCACCTAGTTTGGTAACAGAACTTGGTTGATTGCACAGTCTTAATTATCTAAACCTCATTGCAGCGGCAGCTCCCGGATTTCGATTTTTCATCGAAATCAATCGGGACTACAGCGGAAAGGAGGGCTACCTTGTCCAATTAGCAGAACAGTACCTTTCCAAAATCCTTTTAATTTGCTTTCTGCTTTAGTCTTTCAGCTTTCCGCTTTAATACCTATTTTTGCGACATGAATTTTATTATTACCGCAACGCTTAAGGCTGTTAAAGAACTTTACGACGAAGAAGTAGCCGAAAGTGTCATCAATATACAAGAAACCAGAAAAGAATTTGAGGGGCAGGTTACGATTGTGGTTTTCCCGATTACGAAAATATCTAAAAAATCGCCTGAGCAAACTGCAAATGAGATTGGTGAATATTTGGTTGCCAACGTTGCTGATGTTACTAAATTTAACGTTGTTAAAGGTTTCTTGAACTTAAGCATTGCAGAAAGTTATTTTTTAAACCAATTTAATAATGAAATACTAGCCGATGATTTTGGTTCTTATCCATCGAATGGTAAAAAGGTGATGGTTGAATATTCTTCACCAAATACCAATAAGCCGCTTCATTTGGGTCACGTTCGTAATAATTTATTGGGCTATTCGGTTTCCGAATTGCTTAAGGCTTATGGCTACGATGTAGTTAAGGTGAATTTGGTCAACGATAGAGGAATCCATATTTGTAAATCGATGTTGGCCTGGCAAAAATGGGTCAATGGCGAAACTCCCGAAAGTTCGGGATTAAAAGGTGATCATCTGGTTGGGAAATACTATGTGATTTTCGATAAGGAATATAAAAAGGAAATTGATGCTTTAAAAGCTGAGGGACAAACCGAAGAAGAAGCCAAAAAAAATGCGCCATTAATTAAAGAAGCGCAGCAAATGCTTTTGAAGTGGGAGCAAGGTGATAAGGAGGTTGTTTCGCTTTGGAAAACCATGAACGAATGGGTTTACGCTGGTTTTAACGTTACCTACAAAAACCTGGGTGTAGATTTTGATAAATTTTACTACGAAAGCAACACCTATTTATTAGGAAAGGATACGGTTGATGAGGGTTTGGAGAAAGGTGTTTTCTTTAAAAAGGAAGATGGCTCAGTTTGGATAGATTTAACTGCTGATGGCTTAGACCAGAAACTGGTTTTACGTGCTGATGGTACTTCCGTGTACATTACACAGGATTTAGGCACCGCTGAAATGAAGTATGACGATTTCCACATGGATGAATCGATTTATGTAGTGGGCAACGAGCAGGATTATCACTTCAAAGTGTTGTTTCTAATCCTGGATAAATTGGGGAAAAGCTGGGCAAAAGGTTTATATCACCTTTCTTATGGCATGGTTGATTTGCCAAACGGGAAAATGAAAAGCCGTGAAGGAACGGTTGTAGATGCGGATGAACTCATTGAAAGCATGGTTGCCACTGCCCGTGAAAAAACTGAAGAGTTAGGTAAAACGAACGATTTCAGCGAGGCCGATAAAGCCGAATTATACAAAAACATCGGTTTAGGCGCTTTAAAATATTTTCTTTTGAAGGTTGAACCGAAAAAACGCTTATTATTTAATCCAGCTGAAAGTATTGACTTTCAGGGTAACACCGGGCCGTTTATTCAATATACACATGCAAGGATAAAATCTTTGCTGAGCAAAGCTGAATATGAACCGGCAGTCGGTAGTCCAAATGCCGGGGAAATGTTGCCTGTGGAGTTGGAGATGATTTTACAGTTGGCTAAATATCCTTCGGAAATTGCTATTGCAGCTAAAGCTTACAGTCCGGCGAGTTTGGCAAATTATTTATACGAACTAGCGAAATTGTTCAACAAGTTATACCATGAGGTTCCGCCAATTGTGAAAACTGAAGCCGGGGAGACCAAGCAATTTCGTTTAAACCTTTGTAAGAAAACGGCTGATATCATTTATTCGGGCATGCTGATTTTAGGAATCACTTCCCCGGAGAGGATGTAAGGGGATTGAAGATTTTAGAACTACGGTTTTAGATTTATTGAATAAGGAATTAACAAATTCAATAACCAATTACCAGGTTTTAATTACTATTGATAAATATTTGCATCTTGGTATATCCGAAAAATTCTTTAATCGCGGTTAATGATTAATGAGCTGATTTTGCTTTGCCTTGCTGCTTTTGCAGCAGGTTTTATAGATGCTATTGTAGGTGGCGGTGGGTTATTACAAACTCCTGCCACCTTGTTAATTTTACCCCATTACCCGGTAGCTACCTTATTAGGGACTACCAAAATTCCTTCTCTTGCCGGTACTACCTTAGCGGCGTTTAAATATTCAAAACAAGTTAAATTTAACATAAAAGTATTGTCTGCTTGCGCCAGTTCGGCATTTTGTGCTGCACTGCTTGGTGCGTTCCTGGTGAGCCGTATAGATAATTCGGTGATCAAGCCCATCATTTTAGTAGTGCTGATTCTGGTGGCACTTTATACTTATTTTAATAAACAATTTGGGATCCATCAGGAGAAAAATCATTCGGTAAAAAAGCAGGTTTTGATGTCAGCTGTTTTTGGATTACTGATCGGCTTTTACGATGGATTGATTGGTCCTGGAACGGGGTCTTTTCTCATTCTGGTTTTTATCGCAGTGCTGGGTTTCGATTTTATCGGTGCCAGTGCTCACGCTAAAATTGTTAATATTGCTACCAATCTGGCAGCAATCATCTATTTCAGCTCTACCGGACATATTCTATTTCAATACGCCATTCCAATGGCCCTGTTTAATTTAAGTGGCGCTTATTTTGGAACCCGATTGGCCTTGCTCAAAGGAAATAAATTTGTGCGGGTATTTTTTTTAATCGTTGTTTTTGGAACGATATTGCGGTTTGCGTATGATATCCTATTTAAATAGCCATGTTTCCTGTTTTCAGTGCCGATAACTTTCATCAACTTTGCAATCTGCTTGCAGAAAAAGACGATGATCTGGCGTTCGTTCTTGAGCGGTATGGATATCCCCCTTTCTGGAGCAGGCCAAATAATTTTGAGTCTTTGGTTCATATTATTCTGGAACAGCAAGTATCGCTCGCTTCAGCTTTAGCAGCTTTAAACAAACTTAAATCAAAAATTGGCGAGATCACGGCAACGAAATTTCTGGGACTTAGTAACGATGAATTGCGGGCCTGTTATTTCAGTCGCCAGAAAACCGTTTATGTTAGAGATCTTGCTGAAAAATTGGTGAGTGGTCATCTGGATCTATCTTCATTGGAAAGATTTTCTGATGGTGAAATTCGAACTCAACTTAAGCAAGTTAAAGGTATAGGAGATTGGACGGTAGACATTTACCTGATTTTTATTTTGCATCATACAGACGTTTTCCCAACCGGAGATTTGGCTGCTGTTAATGCTTTGAAAAGCTTAAAAAAACTTCCAAAGGGAACTACTAAAGAGAAATTGTTAACTACAATTTTGCATTGGGAACCTTATCGAACGATTGGCTTAATGATATTGTGGCATTACTATCTGGAAGAAAGGAAGCCTTTAAAACGCAGAAATAATTCCTAAAATCGTTAAACCAAAGATGCTTGACGCATTCCGTCCTAATGACTATTGTCTAGAACTTTGCGTCTTTCAACATCTATATTGAGATCAAGTCGGATTTTACCTCTGCTTATGGCTTGCCTGGGCTGGCCGCCAAAGGGATTTTACCTTTTTCTTAATAAAAATGTAATCAAAAACCTGCCAGGCCGGATAGCATGGTGTAGATAGCGAAGCAGAAATAGCGAGTTCTAAATAATGAAGGTTTGCAATTTAGAAGTTTGATGGCAAGCATATTCTTCATAAAAAAAGCATCGCTGGTTTAACCAACGATGCTTTAAGCATTTTGTCCTAACGACTAAATACCCAAATCGTCTTTAGCGTATTCGGCTCTTTGAGCGAAATCATTCTTATAGCCTTTTGCTTTATCGATCCATTCAGGAGCCTGATCTTTAATATCATCAATGATAGATTTTCCAGTGATTGGATCTTTTTTGGTTACATATTTAAAGCCTGCATAAACTGCGGCACCTAATATTGCTGTTTTTAATAGTCCCATTTTCTTATCAATTTAATTTAATAATATAACATTAGATCAAGCCAAACAGTTTTAATTACAAAATTTTTAATATTAATTTTCCACTTTGATTTTTAAACTATCTGGTACTACTATACCACTTACATTTGTAGCGTTGTATTTAATGGTATAAACACCGGCTTTACCAATTGCGTAGCCATCCATCAAGTTAAAATTGACGCTGGTGCTATCTCCCTTTTTCAAGCTGGTGTAACTATCAGCAGGTGGCGGCATTGCCCGTTTCGCCATTGCACCCTGATAGGTTACTTCTGTATAGTCTTCCAAAGCGACATCCAGGTATTTGCTTGATAATCTTTCGAAAGGCGTATGCCACTTACAAAATTTGGCTACCGTATCTGAATTATTATAAACAGAAAATTTAATGTTGATGGGTTGTCCGAGTTTTGCCTCACCAACCAAAGCGAGTTTTCCTATGATTGGATCTGGCATTTTTTCTGTTGCTGCCTCAGGCATGAGGGTGGTATCATTTTCTCCGCCAGCTTCTTTTTTATCGTCTGATGAGCCGCAAGCAGAAAGCACCGCCGCAAAGAGCATCATTATAGTGGTTATTTTTTTCATCTGTTGCTAAATCTTTATTTACCCTTTTTCAATCCCTGTTTTAGTGGCCACATTCTTTCTTTTCCTGAAAGTAGGGAAGGTCATCGGGCTTTTCGCCGGACGTTCATCTCCCAATAAAACTCCCCATTGTTTAAAAATTTCAGTACGATCGAAGATGATTTTTAGCACCGCAACAATTGGTAATGCCAGGAACATGCCCGAAATACCAGCGATACTTCCGCCAATGAAAACGCCAAGGATAGAAAACAGCGCATTAATTTTTACCTTAGAACCTACAATACGTGGCATCAAAATATTATTATCTAAAAACTGTACCCCAGCAATTACGCCTAATACTGTAATTACAGGCCACAGCTCCTGCGATGAAGCAAGGGTTAACAACACCCCGATTACATTTCCAATCAGTGCTCCCACATATGGGATTAAATTTAAGATGGCGAAAATTACACCGATTAATAAAGCATGTTCAATACCAATTAACATTAAAATTCCACCTAATAGTATTGTCATATAGGTAATCTGGATCAGCAAGCCAATCAGGTAACTTTTAATAATCGATTCAGTTTCATAAATCGCTTCTTTCACCTTAGGGTGATGATCTGGTTTAAACCACATAAAAATGAAACGTAGCAAGATATCTTTGTAAAAAAGCATTAGGTAAATGTAAATTGGCAACAAACCAATAAATACAAAAATACCGCTTAATGTTACAGCTGCGCCACCCGCCATTGATGTTCCCATATTCATCAGGTCATCACTTTTATCCTGAATAAAAGCCTTTTGTTCTGCAGAATCGTATCTGGTAATCCTGCTGATCCAATCGCTTAGGGAGTTGATATGCTGGGTAACATTGGCTTTAATTTGGGGAAAATCCTTTACAAGAACACCTATTTGGTTAGAGAAAAACCAAACAATTAGCCCAACAAATATGGCGACTAATAAAATGGGCAGAATAATGGAAAATGATTCAGGAACTTTTTTTCTTTTTAAAAAACGGTAGATTGGTAGCAGCATGATGCTGATAAAAAAAGCCATCAATATTGGCATAATGATATCGCGGCCAATCACCAATACGGCAGCGAGTGCAATGAGACCAAGCAGTTCAATTGATCGCTTTACAGTTAGTGGTATAGTATTTATCATAAATGTTGTATTCGGATTTGTGAGATAAACAGCATGTGTTTGAAAATGTTTTAAATTCCCGATTTATACGGAAGTGGGTTGAAATTTCTCGGCTATCTTACCTAGACTGGTGTTTAACGTTTTGTAGTTAGCAAATCAGTGTATTATTAAAAATGATGTCGCCATTTTTAAGCAGGGACTGCTTTTTACTTACTTATAATTGAATTTAGGGATAGTGTGAACTATAACATTGTAACAATGAAGTAACTTTCAGGCCAATTTTTGAAACTCAAATAAATATATATAACTTGGAATGACCCAAAATTTCAAACATAGCGTTCGGTTTTAAAAGTATTGATGATATTTGAGTTTCACGAAATAAAATTGTAAAATAGAGTCTAAACTATCATTTAGAAACGGACAGTTTCTTCCAGGCTGATTTCAAACTACAGTTGCCAAAGCAATTCAGAAACTAGTGGACAAAACGAATAGCGATTGCTTTTCATGATAGTATGAAACTTAGGTTAGGAAAATTCGCGGGATTACTGAAAATGTAGGGTAAATAAGGTATAATAAATTTAATTACAACTGTTATTCGTCAAGCTTAAATCTCCATTCCATTTATACCAATATCAACACATGAAGTTTTATATTTTGATCGTATCCGTACTGCTTTTAGTTTCAATTAACACGAATGCACAGTATTTGAAACCGAAACCCGGTTTGATAGAAACACCATTCCAAGAATTACCCCTTGGCGCTATTCAAGCTAAAGGTTGGCTCGAAGAAATGCTCGTGCGTCAAAAAAATGGAGCTACAGGTAACCTAGATAAACTCTATCCATTGATGAACCAACGAAATGGATGGTTAGGAGGGGATGGCGACCAGTGGGAACGTGGTCCATACTGGATTGATGGGCTTTTGCCGCTCGCTTATATTTTGAATGATAAAAAGCTTATCGATAAAGTTAAACCATGGGTAGAATGGTCGCTTAAAAGTCAAACACCCGATGGTTATTTTGGTCCTTCGAAAGATTATCCTGAAGAAACTGGTTTACAACGTGATAACAGCCGTGACTGGTGGCCAAAAATGGTTATGCTGAAGGTGCTTAAACAATATTATTCAGCCACAGGCGATAAACGGGTGATTAAACTGATGACGAATTACTTCCGGTATCAGTTAAACGAACTACCTAAGAAGCCGCTTGATCATTGGACTTATTGGGCAAAGTATAGGGGAGCGGATAATTTGATGGTGGTGTATTGGCTATATAATATAACCGGCGATAAATTTCTTCTGGATTTGGGGGAAATCATCCACAAGCAAAGTTTTGATTTTACAAATGCTTTTCTACACACGAATCTATTGCATAAAATGGGCAGCATCCATACCGTAAATCTGGCTCAGGGAATGAAAGAACCCCTGGTTTATTATCAGGCACATCCGGAAAGTTTGTATGTAGAGGCCGCGAACAAAGGTTTTAATGATCTTCGTACTTTTAATGGTACAGCCAATGGTTTATATGGTGGCGATGAAGCTTTGCATGGAAACAACCCAACTCAGGGCAACGAATTTTGTGCAGCAGTTGAAATGATGTTTACTTTAGAAAGCTCCCTGCAAATTACCGGAGCAGTAAATTATGCTGATCAGTTAGAAAAGATTGCCTTTAACGCATTACCCACCCAAGCATCAGATGATTATCTAACTCATCAATACTTTCAGCAGGCTAATCAGGTGATGCTTACTCGGCAGATGCGCAATTTTGGTGATAATCATGGCGGTACCGATGTTTGTTTCGGACTATTAACCGGATACCCATGCTGCACTTCGAACATGCACCAAGGCTGGCCGAAGTTTACCCAAAATTTATGGTATGTAACACCTGACGATGGAATTGCAGCATTGGTTTATGCACCAAGTCAGGTAAGCACAAAAGTGGCTGGGAACATTCCAGTAACGATAACCGAAGAAACCTCATATCCTTTTGAGGAGTCTGTTAGATTCTCGATTAAAACCAAAAGTTCTGTAAAATTTCCCTTTCGTTTAAGGATACCGAGGTGGTGCCCTTCGGCCACTATAAAGGTAAATGGTAAAGTTCTGGCAAATTATAAGGCAGATCAGGTAGTAAAAATAGAACAGGAATGGAAAACGGGAGATGTTGTGGAATTGCTTCTGCCGATGCATATTTTTAATACTAAATGGGCTGAAAACGCTATGGCCGTTGAACGAGGCCCAATTACTTATGCGCTAAAAATTGAAGAGGAATTTAAAAAAATCAAAAATACAGCAGACGCCGACATATTTGGTGATTATACGGAAGTCCACCCAGCATCACCATGGAATTATGGTTTATATGATGTAAATGAAGCTAAAATCAATGATTATTTTAAAGCAGAATTTACCGGGAAAAAAACGCTTTATCCTTGGAATCTGGAAAACGCCCCAATAGTGATTAAAACAAAAGGCAGGAAAATACCATCTTGGAAACTTTATAATGATATGGCAGGCCCGCTACCCTACAGTCACATTTATGGTTTAGAAAGTGATAAGCTTGAGGAAACGATTACATTGGTTCCTTATGGTTGCACAACGCTTAGAATTTCGCAATTTCCTCAGGTTGGAAGAAAATAATTAAGTTAGTGTAGCTTTTTAGTGATTGTAAATATGCTTACTGGAAACAGAGCGTTCATCAATTATTCATTTTAACATCAGTATCTGGCTTTTTAGTTGAATCTGCAGTGGAGTCAGTTTTAGACGAATGCTTGGCATGACTGGTGTCACCAGTGCTGACATTCGGTGTGCCATCCGCATTTTTGCCGGAGCATGCCGAAAATAAGAATATCATAACAATCAAGGAGAAGAATATATGTTTCATTGTTTAGGCTTTAAAGTTTGAATATCAACCACATTTAATAAGAACGTATTAATTAAATAACAGCGGTTTAATATTAAAGGTTTTATGCTGGGAGGTTTTTGCTGCGATTCATTCAATCGTAGGGGATAGGGGTAATTTTAAAAGTTACGTCTCAGCCATAAAAGACAACCCGGTGAAAACATTTTATAAGGATTTGATATTTAAGTATAAAGGAGTAACGAAACCTAATATTTACTCGAAAAGACAATGCTAAAAATTATAGGGATCAATTTGTTTTTGTTCGTTTTATACGGTTTCCTGATCGTTGTGAATACTGCCGTGAGCGAGAGGGGATTCAGCATAGCCATCGGCATGGGTTTATGTATTTTTATACAAGTGGTATTGAATATCATTGCCGGGATCGTTTTTTTAATTATGGGCAGGCAAGAATGGGTTAAATCCTTTTTTATAAGCGCAGCAATATTGGCACCGGTAGGTTTTGTTACCTGGCTGATCCTCTTAAGCATTTATGGTTAATCACAATCTGTTTTGTCAGGTTCGAGTTGTGAGAAAGGACCGTAAAGCTGCCGCATCATGTATAAAGATGATTTAGAAAACAACACAGTCACGAAAAGGTGTTGATGCTGGATGATTTCCAGTTTAATTTGCCGAAAAATACGTATTGAATGCTTCAGTTATCTCCTTTAATTTTTTTATGCTGAAAGAATGTTTGCCCATTAACCATCTCGAAATTTCATCAGGATTAATATCTACAATCCTGGCGAAATCATTAGCAAGAAGATTTTTTTCTGCCATTAGGTTTGAGGTTTGATGCGCTACTTCAAGATTTTTAGTTGTTAATTCTTCAATTGCCGGATTTCCACTTTCTTCCAGCCAAATCGACACAAAGTCATTCTCTTCCATTATTTGTTTTTTTTATTGAGTTATCCAGGGCATTCCCAAAGATTCGGCAAATTTAGAAAAAGTATCAAATTTTAGTTGATGTTTTGCCATGTTTTAAAATGCAGAAATGATTCAACGTTGCATGGATCATAGCATATTGTTATTGCTAATTAATTTTAAAAATCTGATAATCAATATGTTATTTTTAATTGTGGTTTTAAGAAAACCAGTGTTTGGTACTTATGCGTAAATGAGGACATAACAAAAACAAAAACCATGAAAAAAATTTTCTTATCTGCGGTAGCTATAGTAGCTATTGCTTTCGCAACAAATACAACAGTTCAGGCACAATCAACTGAAAAAACCAAAATGGTAGGCGGAGCAGCAATGTATCCATCAAAAGATATTGTGGATAACGCAGTAAATTCTAAAGATCATACCACTTTAGTTGCCGCTGTTAAAGCTGCAGGTTTGGTAGAAACCCTTAAAGGAGCCGGACCATTTACCGTATTCGCTCCAACCAATAGTGCTTTTGATAAATTACCTCAAGGTACAGTAGATAACTTGGTGAAACCAGAAAATAAAGCAACCTTAACTAAAATATTAACCTACCATGTAGTGGCTGGCAATATGGACAGTAAGGCAATTGCTGCGGCAATTAAAGCTGGAAATGGAAAGGCAGAATTAACAACCGTAGAGGGTGGTAAACTTTGGGCTTCAATGGATGGCAAGAAATTGGTATTGAAAGATGCAAAAGGCGGAATGAGCACCGTAACGATTGCTGATGTAAATCAAAAAAACGGTGTAATCCATGTAATTGATACCGTATTAATGCCTAACTAATTCGCTACTAAGCAACAAAAACCGCTTTGAACATTCAAAGCGGTTTTTTTATGCACTAATTTTCGGTAGTTTATCTGTAAAGCATTTCTAAATGCGGTATCCCATCTTCCATAAATTCGATTTTGGTATCTTCAAAACCAAGCCCACTATAAAAGGCTTTGGCATAAGTTTGTGCGCCAATACGAATCGGAACATCTCCGAAAAGCGTTTTGCATTCTGCGATTGCTGATTTCATTAATATTTTCCCGGTCCCCGTTCCTCTAACTTCAGCACTTGTAATTACCCTGCCAATCGATACTTCGGTAAAGGAAAGTCCGGCAGGAACCAACCTGGCGTATGCCACCAAATTTTCTCCATTCCAAAGCATCAGATGGTGGCAGTGCTGATCTTTGTCATCGGCATCCTGATAAAAACACTCCTGTTCAATGATAAAAACCTCGATGCGAAGTTTCATGATCTGGTAAAGCTCTTCAGGGCTCAGCTGTGTGAAAGATTTGATACTACTCGTGTATTCCATGGATGGGTAATTCTAATTAAAATAATTCAGCCAAAGATAGTCATCGAAATGAATGCTGAAAATTACGGGTTCATCATATTGAAATAATCCTGAATGATCTCGTTATTTGCCTTTGCCCGGTCGGCACTTGTACCAAAGGTAAGTTCGGTTTTTCCTTCTTTCAATTGTTCAAAGATGGAGGTTACGAAATCACTTACCGGCGGGAAATCGTTATGCAGGCCAGCTGCACCTAAATCAGTATTCAAAGCAGGCGGAATCATTTCGATCACTTCAATAGCTGATGATTTTAAACTGTGCCTTAATGATAGGGTAAAGGAGCGCATAAAGGCTTTTGTAGCACAATAAACCGGTACCTTTGATAGTGGAACAAACGCTAAACCTGAAGTAACATTAATGATGGTTGTGAGAGCACTCAGTTGCGTAAACAATTTTGTTAAATGAACTGGCGCAAAAACGTTTGTAGTCATTTCATCACTTGCCCGATCATAAAAGTCATCATCAGTGATGCTCATCCAATTTTGAATGCCTGCATTGTTGATCAAAACATTTAAATCGCTGTGATTTTGCGAAACCCAATTAAAAAGTGATAGGCGTTCCTCTTCCTTCGATAAATCACAAGTTTTTGCAATTACTGAAGGATACTGTTCAACAATCTGATTTAACAGTTCTTCGCGTCTGCCACAAATAATCACTTCATTTCCCTCTTTCAAAAATCGTTCAGTAAGTCCTAAACCTATGCCACTGGCACCACCTGTAATTAAAATTTTATTGTTTGATAATTTCATCTTCTGTTGTTTTATTTCAATTACAAAATTAAGGATGAATCGTTTTTTATAATGGTGAGTAGTACAGTTTCTAACGCCCGTTAGTAATACTTCACAATTTTTTAATGATTTGATAACCAGACGGAACTTAAATTCATCGTTGTTCAGCTCTACTTTTGCGATTCAGATATTAATGTAAACCATGAACAGTAAAAAACTTTTTGTTGCCTTGCTAATGGGTGCAATGGCCATCAGCGCTTGTAAAAAAACTACAGAACCAATTGACGAATCCGAGCCAATTGTGGCAGAAGATATTGCCAGCTTCAAGGAAACTGCTTCTATTGATTTAGGTGGCGAAACTTCAGCTGAAATTTCGGCCTATGATCCCAGTACAAAGAAACTTTTTGTTGTAAGCAATGAAGGCGGCGCAAAGGTAGAGGTATTAGATTTGACTAATTATCCAACGATTACAAAAGCAAAAACCCTTAGCTATTCAGGAAATGCAGGTATCAATAGTGTTGCGGTAAACAACGGACTTCTGGCAATCGCTTTAGACGGCGCAGATAAACAAGGTAATGGTGATGTGGTGGTTTTAAAAACTTCTGATCTCTCTGAAGTAAAAAAGATTACAGTCGGTGCCATGCCTGATATGGTTACTTTCAGTCCGGATGGCAATTACATTCTTTCGGCGAACGAAGGCGAACCAAATGATGATTATACGATTGATCCGATTGGTACGGTTTCGATCATCAATGTAAAATCTAATTACAGCGTTAAAACCTTGGATTTTTCAGGATTTGAATCTCAGAAAGCTGCCCTGGTAGCTGGCGGTTTCAGAATTTATGGGCCTAAAGCCAGCTTTGCACAAGATATCGAACCAGAATACATCGCGGTAAGCAACGATTCGAAAAAAGCCTATGTTACTTTACAGGAAAACAATGCTGTGGCAGAAGTTGATATTGTTTCAGGTACCATCACCAAAATTAACCCTTTAGGAACGAGAGACATCAGCCTTGCTGAAAATGCTTTTGATGTAAGTGATAAGGATAACAAAATTGCATTGACTACCTGGCCAATTAAAGCCTTTTATCTTCCTGATGCGATTTCGTATTTCACCACAGGCGGCACTTCATATTTAGCTTTGGCAAATGAAGGGGATACCAGGGCCTGGAAAGGTTATGATGAAGAAGCACGTGTAAAGAGTTTAAAATTAGACCCAGCTAAATTTCCAACTGCTGCTAGCTTACAGCTTGATGCAAACCTGGGTAGATTAACCGTTAGCAAGGCTTTCGGCGATACAGATGGTGATGGAGATTACGATGAACTTTTTGCAACCGGTGGAAGAAGTTTGAGTATTCTTAATGCCAGCACAGGCGCTTTAGTTGCCAATATCGGAAAAGATTTAGAACAACGTGTTATTGATGCTGGTAAGTATGATGATGAACGATCGGACAATAAGGGTGTGGAAGTGGAAGGCGTAACCGTTGCAGAAGTGAACGGTAGAACCTTAGCATTTATAGGTTTAGAACGTGTAGATATGATTGCTGTTTATGATGTAACCAATCCGGCTTCTGCAAAGTTTGTACAATTATTTGCCACCGGCGATGCGCCAGAAGGTGTATTGTTTGTTAAGCCTAAGGATAGTCCGAATGGCAGAAGCCTTTTGGTTGTGGCCAGCGAGGGCGATGGAACAGTAAAGTTCTTTCAACCGAATAGAATATAGAAATAAAGCCTCAGGGTATACTGAGGCTTTATTATTGCAAAACTAATTCAAGCTTCTGTACTCATTTGGTGATACGCCAACATACTGTTTAAATGATCTTGAAAAGTGCTGCGGATATTTAAAACCTAATTCATAAGCGATCTCACTTACTGATTTCCGGGTATCATATATTTTTTCTTTAGCAATATCCATCAGCTTTAACTGAATGTACTCCTGTGCCGATTTACCGGTGTCTTTTTTAATTAAATCGCCAAAATAATTTGCCGATAAGTTGAGCTGTTCAGCACAATAGCCTACACTGGGTAGGCCTATTAATTTCGGTTTATCTGATAGAAGATATGAATCAATCAGGTTTTCAAACCGCTCTAATATGCCCTGGTTTGCCGATTCCCTTGTGATGAATTGCCTGTCGTAAAACCGTATACAGTAATTCAATAGCAATTCGATATTGGTTGTAATTAAGGTTTTGCTGTGTTTATCAATAGATTGATTTAACTCATGCTGAATTTTTGAAAAGCAATCGATCACCAGTTGCCTTTCTTTTTCTGAAAGATGCAGCGCTTCATTTACATCGTAAGAAAAAAAAGAATAGTCATGGATATGCTTGCCCAAAGAAGTTCCCTTAATCAATTCCGGATCGAACAATAGTGCCCAGCCTTTCGGCTCGAAAGTTTTAACCTTTGGCTGTACACCCAATACTTGCCCGGGCCCAACAAATACTAGAGTTCCTTCCTGGTAATCGTAATGATTGCGGCCGTATTTAAGCTCTCCACAATTGAGCGCTTTCAGGTAGATTGCATATAAGCCAAAATTGAATGTTTGTGACGGCATGGCTTTCGCTTTCGCTAAGTCAATAACCGTAATTAAAGGATGTTGGGTCTCCATACCCCTTATTTTATTGTATTGATCTACACTCTGAATATGTACAATGCTTTCCATAATCATAAACTCTTTTGTCAAACAAAAATAACGATTCCACAGCAGCTCAATATGCAATGTGGTCGAAATCAGTAATAATGGTATGAGATGCAGTAATTGGTATAATCATTTGCTCACCAATCATCGCGAACTTTGTTTTTTCAATTATCGTACTTCATCACAAGTATAGATAAGGATGCATATTGGAGGATAATATAGAGGATGTTAGGTTATCTGAAGAATAGTATATAATTTTTAAAAGATAGAAATGAGAAATATCACACTGAATAACGGAATTGAAATGCCAGTTTTAGGATTTGGCGTTTACCAGATTAATGATGCTGCAGCATGCGAAAAAGCTGTGGTCGATGCGATTGAAGCGGGTTACAGGTTAATTGATACGGCATCAGCTTACGGCAATGAAGAAGCTGTTGGTAATGCCATTAAAAAAAGTGGTGTTGCTCGGGAAGAATTATTTATCACCACCAAACTTTGGATTTCGGGTGCGGGCTATGATCAGGCTAAAAAAGCTTTTGAAGTTTCCTTGAATAAGCTACAGCTTGATTATCTCGATTTATACTTAATTCACCAGCCTTATGGCGATGTGTATGGAAGCTGGAGAGCCATGGAAGAGTTATATAAAGATGGTAGAATAAAAGCCATTGGTGTGAGCAATTTTCACCCAGACAGGATCATGGATTTGATTGTGCATAACGAAATTATACCCGCCATTAATCAAATAGAAACACATCCATTTAACCAGCAAATAGAAACACAAAAATTCCTGAAGGAAAACAATGTCCAGATTGAAAGCTGGGGGCCATTTGCGGAAGGTAAAAATAATATGTTCAGCAATGAACTTCTAACTTCCATTGGTGCAAAATATAATAAAAGTGTTGCTCAAATTATTCTCCGCTGGTTAGTACAAAGAGGGGTAGTGGTTATCCCAAAATCAGTAAAAAAAGAACGGATCGTGGAGAATATCGATGTCTTCGACTTTGAGTTGGCTACCGAAGATATGGACGCCATTATGGCATTAGATACTAAAGAAAGCGTATTTTTTGATCATCGCGATCCTGCAATTGTGAAATGGCTAGGAACAAGATAATCAGTTTAAATAAATAAAAAAGATGGAAAAAAGAATATTAGGAAACCAAGGCTTAGCGGTTTCGGCATTGGGATTAGGTTGTATGGGCTTAACATTTGGTTACGGACCAGCAACGGATGAAACAGAAGCCGTAAGCTTAATCAGAAATGCCTTTGATTTAGGCATTACATTTTTTGATACCGCTGAAGCCTACAGTCAGGGCGGTAATGAAATTGTTTTAGGAAAAGCAGTGCAGCCATTTAGAAATCAGGTGGTAATTGCCACCAAATTTGGTTTCCAGGATGGCGACGCCACCAAGGGTTTGGATAGTCGCCCAGAAAGGATTCGTCAGGTGGTAGAAAACTCATTAAAGCATTTGCAAACCGATTATATCGACTTACTTTATCAACACAGGGTTGATCCGAATATACCGATTGAAGAGGTTGCAGGAACCATCCAGGAATTAATTAACGAAGGAAAAATTAAACATTGGGGCCTTTCAGAAGCTGGAGCAGAAACCATTCGAAAAGCACATGCCGTGCAGCCAGTTGCTGCTTTACAAAGTGAATATTCTATGTTTTTTCGTGATGCTGAAAAAGAGATTATTCCAACCCTGGAAGAGTTAGGAATCGGTTTTGTGCCTTTTAGTCCATTGGGAAAAGGATTTTTAACCGGTGAAATCAATGAAACCACGCAGTTTGATAAAGACGATTTCAGAAATATCGTTCCTCGTTTCTCAGAAGAAAATAGAAAAGCGAATCAAACATTGGTTAATTTATTAAAAAACCTTGCTAATGAAAAAGAGGCTACGCCAGCACAAATTGCACTGGCTTGGTTACTTGCTCAAAAATCATTTATCGCTCCCATTCCAGGAACGACTAAACTACACCGATTGAAAGAAAATGTTGGCGGCGCAACTGTGCAGCTTTCTGAAAATGATTTAGCTAAAATCAAGCAATCGCTAACGGAAATCGAAATTGTGGGCGATAGATATCCACAGCATTTGCAAAACAGGGTGGGGAAATAATCAGCAAAAAAACGTTATATAAATTAGATGAAGGCAATAAACATCATAACTACAATACTCCTATGTTGCGTTTTATCTTCTTGCTCAAATGCACAAAATAAATCTGTTCAGAAAACACCAATGGGTAAGAAAGTTTTAATTGTTTATTTGTCAAGAACGAACAATACAAAAGCCATTGCAGAGATTATTCATCACCAGGTAGGAGGAGATTTGGTAGCCATTGAAATGCAGAAACCTTATCCGGCGGATTATAAAACTACTGTTGCACAGGTTGCAAATGAAAATGAATCAGGCTTTCTTCCTCTACTGAAAACCAACATTGAAAATATCGATCAGTACGATACAGTTTTTGTAGGTTTTCCAACCTGGGGAATGGCGCTTCCACCACCAATTAAAAGTTTTCTCCGCCAGTATAACTTTAAAGGGAAAACCATAGTCCCTTTTAATACAAATGCAGGTTATGGCATTGGGAGTACTTTTGATACCGTAAAATCACTTTGTGCGGAAAGTAAAGTATTGGAAGGTTTTAACATGAAAGGTGGAATTGAAAAAGAAGGTGTTTTACTGGCTATTAAAGATGGTGTAAGGAAACAAGCGGAGATAAAAGTGGTCGCATGGCTCCGAAAAATTGGATTAAACAAGAAAGATAATGGATAATAAAGAATTTAAATCAGCGCCAGCATCATATTTTACTGGAAAAGCATTTTTGAAAACACTTGTTGCAGCAGATGAAATTACGAATTGCAACATTAGTGAAGTGGTTTTTGAGCAAGGTTGCCGAAACAATTGGCACACACATCCATCCAACCAGATCCTGATTATAAAAGAGGGTACCTGCTGGTATCAGGAAGAAGGGAAGTCGATACAAAAATTTTCGGCAGGTGAAGCCATTAATATTCTGCCGGGAATAAAACATTGGCATGGGGCATCGCCGGATGCACCAATGGTCCACTTTGCCATCAATATCAATACTGAAAATGGCATGGTAAACTGGCTGGAGCCTGTAACCGATGCGCAATATAATGCTGGTTAATTCAGTTAATTTATTTGCTGGGAAAAGCCTTCAATAATGCTTTGGCTTCGGCAGCAGATATTCTGGAAACACTTCCATGCCGGGCATCGTCTGGCATAGAAGTGTTTTTTTCTAATTTCCAGTTAAATAAATCCGTTGATGAGGAAATGCCGTATTGGTCTACCATCGGGTAATCATACAGCAATAGCCAGCCTTTCTTTAAAGGATCTTTCATCACACTTGGTCCTTCGGTAATGGTCGGGGCGATTTGTCCTTTATTCAATGGCCCTTCGTAAATTTCGTAAGGTCCTTCGATATTTTTCGCCGTTGCTACCCGAATACCTCGTCTTTCACCAGTTTTTGCACCAAACTCCTCTTCTTTGTGGAAAAGATAGTAAGTGCCCTGGTGTGTAATTAGTGTTCCATCAATAACCGAGTAGGGCGGGTCGAACATTAATTTGGCAGGGCTGAAAGTTTCCCAGTCCTTAGTTTTGCAATACCATAATCTGCTTTCTTTCCAGCCTGCGTCTTTAAATGTTGATGACCAGAAAATGGTGTATTCTTTTGTGTTTTGATCGTAATAAAATTCTGGCGCCCAGATGTTTCCAACAAAATTTCCTGCTTCGTCTTTTACATCTTTCATTAAGTGGATGTATTTTTCAAATTTCCAGTTGATCAAATCTTTTGAAGTAGCATAGGTGACGCTTGGTCCGAAGTTTTTTCTGTTTTCAGGCCCACCACCGCCTCCTGTTGCGATCAATCGCCAGGTTCCATCTGCTCCGCGGTGGATGTATTGATCACGCATGAAACGATCCCAAATTGGTTTATTGTTATTTAAGGCATCCCAATGGCGTCCATCCTTTGATAGCGCAATATGGAGATTTGCGCTTAACATAGGGTTCGGTAACGGAACTTCTACGGTTTCACCTTTTTCATTAATCTCTATTCTGGTAGGATATCGCTGACGGAAATAGGTTAACATCCATACACTATCAGTTTTAGCGGCTGTTCTTTTTGTAGCAGGTTTTCTGTCTTGTGCAATTGAAAGTTGAATAAGCGTAACGAGCAGTAGGGTTAAGGCAAATATTTTTTTCATGGGTAGGAGTCTGATTGGTTAAAATTCAACTTTATAAGCAATAACCGAGTTGGCATTAAATGTTGGTACATAAAGCATCTTGCTTCGTTGATCGTAACAAATATCTGCTGTATTCATCTTGCCCTGAACATCTAAAAGTTTATGTTTGGTGCCATCTTTCTGAATATGATAAACAATTCCGGCCCAACAGGTTACAAGGAAGCCGCCGTTGCCTAGTGATTCCAAACCGTCGCCCGATTTTTCCAATCCTTCTGCTATTATCGTTTTGCTTTTATTTTTATCAAATTTCAGGAGTTGAAAACCTGATAAAACATGAAGTTCATCGTTAATAAATTTAATTCCATTGGCAGCGGTAACCTGATCGAGGTAAACGCGGCTCTCTCCCTGCGAAATTTGATGAATTTTATTTGTCCGGGTATCAGAAACATAGATTATTCCTTTTCTATCAATGGCAATATCATTTAGGAAAACAGCATCCGGCACTTTCACGGTTTCTGCTATTTTTGCCGTTTTTAGATCAATAGCATGTACCACATCCAAATCGGCAACATACAGTTTGCCGTTATACACCGCCATTCCTTTTGGCGCATTCAGGCCGCTGATCCAGGTGGCATTCTTGATTGTTCCATCTAAATTTAAAATGGCAACACCGCCTTTGCCATCTTTCGCATTTCCCTCTCCGTCGATAAGAGAAACGTAGAGTTCTTTTCTATCTGCCATGTAAACTACCGATTCTGGTACCGGAAGCTGCTGGGTTGATTCCCATTCTTTTTTCAGAGTGATGGTTTGTGCATCAATTCGATTTGAAAGCAGCAGACAAATAAATAAAAAAAAAATTTTCATAAGGACTTAGCTAAAGGATGATTAGGCAAATTAGCCAATTTAATAAAGGGATACAAATTGTTGTCGAAATCGACTTGAAGTAACCAAAGGATTTGGTGATAGTTGTGCAAAAGCCAAATGTAGAGATCGGTTAAAGCACTTTAGTATATCGGTATTGCAGCATCATCCAAAAATCCTTTGGATTAAAAACTTGGGGTTACTAAACTCAATATGCTTTTAATTGCACAAATGTTTAAGCTATCTTTGTTTTCCTTAGAGGATTATCTTAGATAAATTGATGAACGAGATTGGAAAATTGCTAAGCAAAATAATTGCTGAAGATCGTGTGAAAACGAGATTGATAGATTTGGTGTCTTATGCCTCTGATGCAGGCTTTTATTACCTCAGGCCAAAAGCAGTTGTGCAACCAATCTCTATTAATGAAGTGATCTCACTGTTTTCGTTTTCACAGCAACATCAAATCCCAATTACTTTTCGAACAGCGGGTACCAGTCTCTCAGGGCAATCTATTTCTGATGGTATTTTGGTGGATTTAAGTCAGTACTGGAATTTGGTTAGGGTAGAAAGCAATGGTGCACAGGTACGGGTACATCCGGGCGTTACGGGTTCGGTAGTCAATTCCGAGCTCAAAAAATTTGGGAAAAAAATTGGCCCTGATCCTGCAAGCATTAACTCAGCCATGATGGGAGGAATTCTGTCAAATAATGCCAGTGGGATGTGCTGTGGCGTGAGTAAGAATTCCTATCATACCTTAAAATTCATCAGGTTTGTGCTTCCTAACGGTAAGCAATATAGCACAGAACAGGCTGTAGATTATCAACGCTTTGAAGATGAATGTCCGGAAATTTTTAGGGGTATCCAATCCTTGAAAATGGAAATTGCCACGAATAAGGAAATCTTCCAACTGATCAGGCATAAGTACAAGACGAAAAATACAGTCGGTTACTCGGTAAATGCGTTCATTGATTACGAACATCCTCTGGATATTTTAGCGCATGTACTTGTCGGTGCCGAAGGAACGCTGGGTTTTATTGCTGAAGCTGTACTGAATACAGTTGACGATTATCCGCTCAAAACTACAGCGCTGTTGTATTTTCCTAACATTTTTGCGGCTTGCAATGCGATTGTACCTTTAACCATTTCAGGTGCAGAGGCAGTAGAGTTGATGGATCGTGCTTCATTGCGTTCGGTGGAAGACATTAAAGGAGTGCCAGCAATATTGAAATCGCTGCCAGATGAAGCAGCTGTGCTTCTGGTCGAGTATCAGGATCATACCCAGGCCCAGCTGGATGCCAAATCAGCACAATTTCTATCTGTTGTTGATCAGCTTGAACTGATGTTTGCACCAGAGTTTACGAATGATCCGGTGGAGCAGGCTTTTTTATGGAAGATCAGGAAAGGAATGTTTCCATCAGTAGGATCGGTAAGGGCAAGTGGAACCACCGTTATTTTGGAGGATATCGCCGTGCCAGTTGCCGAGTTAGGCAATTCAATTTTAGATTTACACGGTTTATTCGCTAAATACCATTATGATAATGCCATTATTTTTGGTCACGCGAAAGATGGAAACATCCACTTTGTGGTTACCCAGGCATTTGATACTGCTGCGGAAATCAGCAGGTATAATAACTTTTTAAAAGAAGTTGTTGTTTTGGTTACTGAAAAATATAAAGGGGCTTTAAAGGCAGAACACGGAACCGGGCGGAATATGGCGCCCTTCGTGGCCACTGAATGGGGCGAGGGAATTTATGAGGTGATGAAATCGCTAAAAAACTTAATCGATCCGCATTATCTTTTAAATCCAGGGGTGATTATTAATGAAGATCAAGGTGCACATATCAAAAACTTAAAAGACTTACCTCAAGTTGAAGAGGAAGTTGATAAATGTATGGAATGTGGCTTTTGTGAATATAAATGCCCAAGTAGAAATATCACTCTAACGCCACGCAGGAGAATCGTTGTGAGAAGGGAGTTGCTCAAGTTAAAGCGGAACAATGAAAACGGCAGCTACAAAGAATTGCTTGATGAATATCAATACGACGGCCTGGATACTTGTGCTGTTGATGGCTTATGTGCGACTGCCTGTCCGGTTGATATTAATACGGGGTCTTTGGTGAAACGCTTAAGAAGAGAGAACCACAGCAAATTTGCAAACGGACTGGCCTTAACGGTTGCTAAAAACTTTAAGCCGGTTACATCAGTAGTTAAGTTTGGCATTACGGTGGCCTCAGGCATTAATAATGTATTTGGAGCCAATGCAATGACTAACCTTACCAAAGGTTTTAAGAAAGTAATTCCAGGCGTGCCTTTATGGTCAAACCAAATCAAACCCACCAAATCATTTAGCCAGTACCAGCATAAATTAACTGCAGCGAATGCGCCTTCAGTGGTTTATTATCCAACTTGCATCAGCAGAACAATGGGTGGAACGTTGGAAGGACAAAAAAATATCATTGAAACATTTATTGAAGTTTCAAAGAAAGCTGGTATTGATTTTAGAATTCCTGATAATATCTCAGGTACCTGTTGCGGGCAGATTTTTTCTTCAAAAGGTTTTAATGATGCATTTCGCTTTACCGTGAATGATACCATCAGCAAATTATGGGAGTGGAGCGGCAACGGAAAAAGTCCGGTTGTACTGGATATTACCTCATGCACCTATACTTTACAGGAGTGCAGGCCATCGTTAACAGATGAGAATAAAAAGAAATTCGATGCACTAACCATTATTGACAGTGTGGATTATATTTTGGATTATGTGCTTCCTCATGCTAAAATTCTAAAGAAGAAAGATAAAATTGCACTCCATCCGGTTTGCTCGTTACAAAAAATGGGACTCGAGGGCAAGTTTGTAAAAATTGCGAATCAGTTGGCTAATGAAGTGATGATGCCCCTCCATGCGGGTTGCTGCGGAATGGCTGGCGACCGAGGATTTTTATTTCCCGAATTAACCGCTTCGGCAACGTTACCAGAAGCTAATGAAGTTAAAAAAGAAGAATACGACGGCTACTATTCTTCGGGTAAAACTTGCGAAATCGCCATGTCTGAAGCGGTAGGTAAGAATTATGAATCTATCGTTTACATGCTGGATGAATGTATATAACTACATTTTAGATCTTAATTTGGTGGGTGGATAACCGAATGTTTTCTTAAAAGCAATACTGAAGTTGGATATATTTTGGTAACCCACCATATAACTTATTTCCTGCACCGAAAGGTTTTTATCCAAAAGATAATGCCTGGCTTTATTCATTCTGATTTCTTGTAAATACCCAAAAACAGTATTTCCAAATACAGATTTGAATCCCTCTTTAAGTTTAGTTTGATTGATGCTTGCCTTGCGTGCCAACTCTACGATGGTGAATGGTTTGTTAAGATTTTCTCTAATTAATTGAGCGGCAAATTCAATTCTTTCCGTATCTGAATGCGTTAATTTAAAATTTTCTTTCTCTTCAACTAATCCATTAAAGCTTAATGCGATCAGTTCGTAAACTTTCGATTCCAAGTAGATCCTTCTTGTAAGTCCTACATAAGGACAGTTCTTTATATCCTGTATCACACAAAACTCTTTCGCACCAATCTTTATTTCATTAGGCGCTAAAACTGTACTGATGTCTTTATGGCATTTGTTCAAGAATCGATCTAGTATTTTGGATTCACCTTCGTACTGTGCCAGTGTTACAAAAGGTAGATGAATATCGAATGTATTATATTCTATATTCTCTTTAAAACCGATTTTAGCCTGATTATCCTCGGCTGTAAGGAATGTAATGTTTCCAGCCATTGCCGAAACACTATCCCGGGTTGTAGCCTTATTTTTATAATAAATGTGTTGATCGGAAAGGTTGAAGTGCATCTCTAAAAGAGATGAATCTCCTTTTCCATTAACGCTAATGTTATCTCCGAAAAGATAATTGCCATGTAAAATGGATAAATCCTCTCGCACGATGAACTGGTCATAAGTAATTTCCCCCTTTGGAGTAACAAATTTTAAGTGTTCAACAATTCCGTTAGCGGGTTTTGTAACCTCATTTTCTACCTTTTGATCGTATAAAAGGAAATCATCAAAATCGCTACCATCCAGTTTATAGCTCATCTATTAATTTCTAAATTCATAACAAAAAATTCCATTCTCATAAATTCTGGCTAGGCAAATCTACTACTTTTGCGGTTATAATTTATAATCAGTTTAAATAAAGATAAATTGACTAAGAGATACTTATCATTAATTTTCCTTTTTAGTGCGTTTTTTGTTTCAGCAAAAGCTGCTTGTCCTGTTAGCATCTATGTTGATGATTCAAATAAAAATCCACTTTCTGCTATTACCATCATCATTGATCATAAATCGGTTGGAGTAACTAATGCCACTGGGTTAGCAAATATTTTACTAGATGAAGGCGTTTATCAAATTGAGCTAAAAAAAGGCAACTCATCAATTAACCGTACAATTAGGGTAAGCTGTAGTGCCGAAAATTATTTTGCTTTCACTTTGAGCAATCTGGAAATGAAAAGTTTTGAGCTTAAAGAAGTCCAAATCGTTTCTAAAATTACTAAACGCCAGATAGAGACTTCCCCATTTTCGGTTCAGGCAATTGACCTGAGAAAATCGTACAATAAAGGCGGCGATGTGAGTGAGGTTTTGAATAGGGCTTCTGGTGTAAAATTAAGAAGTGACGGGAATCTTGGCGCTCCAGTTCAAATTAATTTAGGCGGCTTGCAAGGCAAGGCCGTAAGGTTATTTAAAGATGGTATCCCAATTGAGTTGTTCGGGCATGGGTTCAGTTTAGGCACAATTCCGGTAAACATGCTCGATCGGGTAGAAATTTATAAAGGCGTAATGCCCATATACCTGGCAAGTGATGCTTTAGGTGGTGGAGTAAACCTCGTTACCAGAACTGGTTTAGATCAATACGCTGAATTATCATATGAAGGGGGCTCTTTTAATACCCATCGTGCAACACTAAATGCATTGTGGCAAGATCGATCTAAAAAGTGGTATCTGGGAACGAATAGTTCATTCAATTATTCGGATAATGATTATAAAGTGAATGCGCCTTTTTACGATACCCAAACTTCCGTAACCGAATACCGCGATGCCAGAAGATTTCATGATGCAACAAAAAGTTATTACGCAGAAGTTTACGCAGGTTTGCAAAATCGATCCTGGGTTGATGATTTACGTTTAACGTTGATCAATTCAAGCTTTGATAAAGAGCTGCAGCACGATGCAGAAATGAACAAGGTTTACGGGCAGGCGTTTTCGAAAGAACTGAATAATACCGTTTTATTGAACTATAAGAAACGTTTTTTTAACGATAAACTGAATATTAATCTGTTAGGTAGCTTTAGTAGTTTCAAAACAAAATTTGTGGATACGGCTACGGTGCGTTATGGTTGGGACGGACAGATCATTGGCAGTAATCTTCGCCCTGGAGAAATTAATTTGGGAAACAATCAGCAAATCGATTATCAGTTTTTCTTCTCCAGATTGTTAGCATCCTATCAACTGTCGGCTAAACATACTATTGACTTTAGCCAAATGCATTATGAGCAACATAGAAAAGGAAGTGACCCACTTGGTGCCATTTCTGCTATTGAAAGGATAGATGTACTTGGCGTACCAGCAGTTTACCGAAAAAATAACCTTGGCCTTGGGCTTCGTTCAAACTGGCTTGGTGATCACCTGGAAAGTATCGTTGCCTTAAAATATTATCAATTCAATACCAAAGGATACACAACCGATAATTTTGGTTTGGGATGGCAGTCTTCCAGTAGTGGAGAGCAACTGGGTTACCTTGGGGGTTTGCGCTGGAACATTGGTCGCTATATGTTAAAGGTTTCATATGAATATGCGAATCGATTGCCTGATGAATATGAAATTTTTGGTGATGCCAGATTGATTAAGGAGAATATGGACCTTAAGCCTGAAAAAAGTCACAACGTTAATTTAAACGGTCAATATAGCTTTCAGGAAGATGACCATAGCCTAACGCTTTCAACAGGATTATTCTATAGAAAAGTGAAGGATATTATCTTCTTACAATTGGATATCCCATTTAGCCGCTATATTAACTACGAGCGGGCACAGGTTAAAGGATTTGAAGTAGAAGCCAATTATGCGCCATCTAAACGTTTTGATTTTGGCGCTAATTTAACCTATCAGGATATCCGAAGAGTTGAAATTGAGGAAACGATGTTTAAAAATCTGGAAGGTTCACGCATCCCAAACGTACCATTCTTATTTGGGAATATCTGGTTTAGCACATATTTTAATGAGGTTTTCAAAGCCAACGACAAGTTGGAAGTGAACTGGAACGCAAATTATACGCACCGTTTCTTCCTTAAAGCAATCCCGAAGAATCAAGAACCCGGATTATTTGAGAAGGTGCAGGATTTTCAAACTTCATTGGTAATCCCAAATGATGATCGTTTAGCACAATTTGCCAATAATGTTGGAGTTTACTACCACTTTGCCAAACCAAAAATTACTTTATCTGCCGAGTGCAGGAACATTGAGAATGAGAAGCTTTACGACAACTTTAATGTTCAAAAACCAGGAAGGTCATTATATCTAAAACTAGTTTATCAATTTTTATAATCATATTTTATCTAATCGAAATGAAACGAATCAAATTTCTAAGTACAATGTTTGGTTTATCTGCGCTAATGTTTTTAGGCGCTTGTAGCAAAACCAATGAGCCTGAACCCAATCAGCCAGATACAGATATTCCAGCAAATGAAACCTGGATTATTTATAATGCAAACGCAAATTGGAGTGGTGGTATTTATGCACTAAAAAACAATAAATCTCGTGAGATTAATTTATCTGGTCTACCATTTTTTCAGGTTAGTAGCTCACTAGGTGGCCGTGTATTAGGGAAAACCCTTTACAAAGTGAACAGCGCATCAAATGCACAAGGTATCCTTAAATTAAATTTAAACACCGCAGGTCAGGTTGTGCAGGATAAGTTTTTAGCCTCACTGTCTAACGCGTATATTTCAAATTATTTAGTAGTGAGTGCAACTGAAGGTTATTACTGGGATGATGTAAGAGGTGGACTAAAAGTTCAGAAATTCAACCCCACTACAATGGAGCGTACTGGGGAAATCGATTTTAGCTCATTATCCGAAGGCTTACCAAATGAATCAGCTGGTCAGTTAATTTTGGCCAAAAGAGATGATAAACTGTATGTTGATTTATTATTGGGTACCAAATTAACAGGCAACTGGCAGGTATCACCTCCTAAACAAGAGGTGGCCATTGCAGTTTACGATTTAACCAATAACAAGATTTTGAATGTAACCAAATTTGCGGGTACAACTAATTTAGGTGTATTCATCGACCACGTTTTATACAGCTATGATGAAGTGACCAAAGATTTATATTTTGTTGCAGTAGCAGATATGAAAACACAGCCTACAGCGGCTTCTTCAAAAATCCTGCGTATCAAAAACGGCGAAACTCAATTCGATCAGAACTTTTCTATTGATATCAAAAACTATCAGTTTCCAGCTGAATTTAACAGGTTATTCGTTCACAACAGTAAAATTTACACCACTATTCCTTCAAGACCAACCTCATATTATGGCGGTGGGCAACATGGCGTAACATATAGAAGTGACGTATGGTACTGGAATGAAATCGACGCGACAACAAAAAAAGCAACCCGTTTAAATATTCCTGCTGATAGTTTCTACGGAACCTCAAATCCTTTTATGCACAATGGCGAAATCTACTTTTTATCGAACAATACAACTGAAGGTTTCTCTGGCGTTAATCAATATAATCCAACCACCGGAAAAATCAAAGAAACATTCCGTTTAAAAGAAAGTGGTAGATTAAATGGTTTTAATATCATTGTTGATTAAAAAATCTTCTGCTAATTTAAGAAGGGAGCTTATTTATTTAATAGGCTCCCTTTTTTATATTTATTAGGCAGATAATCATTAAAAAAATACATTTGCTATATGTTATTCTTTTTTTATGAGATCTCTTAAATACTTATTGCTCCCATTTATATTATTTTATGGTGTTAAAGTTGCAGCTCAGGTCGAGCAAGATGGGCCTTACATCGTTCGCTCAGGAAAGAACATTATTGCTCATTATGTTCTGAATGATCTAAGCAAAACAGACACTTTAAATGAAAAAAATCCTGTTCAGGTTCGGTTTGCAAAGCATAAAGAATGGGATTTTAGTTTTAAGCTACGTGCTAAAAATGTTATCCATCCCTCTTCATATAAGGCTGTAGAGAAAATGCTCGTCCTTTCTGATATTGAAGGTGAATTTGAGGCGTTCCGGGCGTTAATGATTGCGAACAAAGTAATAGATGAGAAATATAACTGGATTTTTGGCAAAGGCCATTTAGTGATTTGTGGCGATTTATTCGATCGTGGAAAAGATGTTGTTCCTTATTTGTGGTTGCTTTATAAATTGGAAGAAGATGCCATTAAAAAAGGAGGCTTTGTGCATGTGCTCTTGGGTAATCACGACGTGATGAATATGGCGGGAGATTTACGATACTTAGCACCAAAATATCCTGCATCAGCTAAATTGATTGGGATAACATATGAAAAATTAATTGCAGAGGATACTGAAATTGGCAAATGGCTAAGAAGTAAAAATGCAATAGAAAAAATCGGCGATAAGCTTTTTCTCCACGCAGGTATTTCTCCTGAAATTAATGCCACTAACTTATCGTTGCAGGAAATTAATGATAAATGCCGAAGCTATTATGGAATCTCTACCAAAAAACTTGATGCAGAAGGCAAAAAATGGATGAGCAGCGGTGGTCCATTTTGGTATAGAGGTTACTTCGGCGATGATAGAACTCCCATCACTACAGTAGATTCTACTTTGGGAAAATTTGATGTCAGGCAAATTGTAGTTGGCCATACCATTACTGAAGAAAATATTGCTGCGTATTATGGAGATAAAGTTATTGGTGTAGATGTCAACCAACACAAAGGCAACCGTAAGGCGATTATTTTTAATAGTGAAAAGGCATTTGTAGTTGATGATAAAGGAAATCGTACACCGCTTGCTAATTCCGATAAAAAATAATTTGGCATCATAATGCTATTCTAACTAACCAAGCCCCCGCCCAAAAAGCGAGGGCTTTTATTTTATACCAAATTTTCATATCTTGTGATTCAATTAACCTCAAATTATGGCCTACATCATCACTATTACTTTATGCATTGCATTTCTCGTTCAGAAAATATTTTCTGCTAAAGCTGCACACGATAGAAAAGACTTGAGAAAGTACAAAGCTGATTTGGTTGTTTTAACTATCGCATTGGTAGGTGGTACAGTATTAATTGTTTTGATGAGACATATGCTTAATAAATAATCAGCCATAATTTTATGATATCAACGTTAGTTCAATGGTATTTCCGGGAGTGATTAATTATCTCTTTTAACTGCACTTTGATTTCGATAGACCACAATTACATTAATCCACAAGTCCTATTTTTGATTACACCAATTGCGAACTGAGCGAGATTTTCTGCATTGAAAAGCTGTACAACGCTCAGGTTATGGTTTCAGAGTGGTTTTGTATGAAACCAGTAAATATAAAAAAAGCAGGTCCGGAGGCCTGCTTTTCCATTAGTTTCTAAATCGTCCCGTTGATTTAATTCTAACTGCACTAAAATTAGCGTTTTACAATTTACATAAAAAGGGTAAAAACACCTTAATTTATATCGATTATTGTAGAATAATTCATACGTGGATGCTGCCTTGAAATCTGGTTTTTAAAGGCCTCTACATAAATTTATTATCGGCAGCTACGCGAAATTTTGAAAGCAGTTAACCTTAATACACCCTGCTGACTGAAAATATCAACTGATGTCTTACCTTTGCCGCACTAACTGAAATAAATTATTCCATCTTGATCAAACGCGGCAAAAAAGCATTCGCATTAAATATTAGTTACTTTTTTCTTGGAGAATACTTCTCCGATGCACTGCGTACCACTTTAACTGTCCTTTTTCCAATTATACTGTTTTTCTACTTAGGTAACCCGGAAGCTGCGACTGGAATTGGTGTCGGTGCCTTGCTTATTAGCTTAACCGACTTGCCTGACAACAGATTAAACAAACTTAAAAATGCGCTGATTAGCATTGTTGTCTTTTTTCTAACAACATTTTTAGTTTCGCAGATTTTGAATTACAAAATCTGGTCTGCACTGATTATTACTTCTCTTGCTTTTCTCTTTTCCATGTTTGCGGTATATGGTCAAAAAATGAGCTTGATTGGAACTATGGCTTTAATCGTTTGTACTTTCGTGATGGGGCTACATCCGGCCCGGCCGCTTTATTTTAGTGCATATATGTTAATCGGGGGTGTTTGGTATTATTTAGTTAGCGTTATTCAAACACTCATCCGGCCGTATCGTTCGTTAAATCATGCTATTTTTGAATGTTTGCTGGCCAGTGCAGCCTTTTTAAAGGCAAAGGCCAAAAATTATGATCCGGAGATTCTATTAGATCATCAGCAAAGAGAGATTATCAAATTACATATTCGGGTAAATCAAAAACATGAATTAATCCGAAGTTTATTGTTAACAGATCGCTATGCCATGAACCCTGACAATAAAAAAGGTCGGGTTTTATTGGAACGGGCTGGCTTATTAATCGACCTATACGAACAACTTAACGCAGTTCATTTTGATTACGAATCCATCCGACAATCTTTATCTGGAGGGAAAAGTTTAGCGCTCATAGCTGATTTGATCCGAATACTGGCCGAAGAAATTGAAGATCTTGGCAGGCATGTTCGAACCATTAAAAATATTGAGTCAAAGTCGAAAATCAATTCATCATTTATCGCTGATCAAAAAAAATTGATTGCAGAGATGAATCACTTAAACACTGAACAACAAGAGTTTATCAGAAGTGTAATTTCTAATATTGATGAAATTGCTCAGATCATTATGGCCATTAGAAAGAGCGAAATTAATGATCAACACCATTTACAGCCCAATGAAACTATTGAATATCCACTGTTTGTGAGTTCAGATCGACTTTCGCTCAAAGATCATTTAGGTTTAAAATCCCCAATATTCAGGTTTTCGCTTCGCATGGCAATTTGCTTCCTGTTCGGTTTCCTGCTCATTAATCAATTAGAAACCAGCAGATATAGCTACTGGCTTTTTTTAACTTTAGTAATCGTAGCGAGACCAAAATTTTCAATCACATGGAAAAGGAATTTTCAGCGGTTAAAGGGAAGTTTAGGTGGAGTTGCCATCGGCCTATTGCTAATCTATCTGATAAAAAGCCCCACGATATTATTGAGCATTTCTGCTATTTGTTTACTTGGTTTTTATGCTTTTAATAGAATTAATTACACCATAAGTGTAATGTTTATTACCCCAGCTGTAATTCTTACTTTAGGTAGTTATCATGGCCATTTTGACCATATTGTTCATGATAGGATAATATTTACAATGATTGGCTGCGGAATTGCAATTCTTGCCACTTACCTTTTTCCGATCTGGGATAGCAAACAAATGCATCAAAAAATCAAGGAAGCTGCAAATGCAAGTTTGAAATATTTTCTGATCACTACAGATAAAAACAAAAAGCCCAATGAAAATATAAATAGGATGGCCAGAAAAAATGCCAATCTGAGCCTCTCTGCTTTATCAGAATCCATTGAATCTGCAAGTCAGGAGCCATGGCAATCGAGCCTGAATCTTCAATATTTGTATGAGGTACAAGTTATAATTTATAAAATCAATGCCATGATTACTTCCATTTATCTGGCAGGCGAACGGCTTGATATCGATAACGAAAACAACTTAATCATTCCTATTATAAGGAATCTGAAACTTGAAAAATCCATTCAGCCTGAAGAATCAGTGAATGATTCCCTTCTCAAATTAAATGATGGAAACAAATCTGATCTCCTCAGCCACAAATTAAGTGATATAAAAACACTGTCTGCAATACTTTCTGCCGAATATCATTTGCATCATTAGCCATTCATTCAAGTTAATTTTTACATCTGTATGCTTTTTCCGATAAACAGATCAATCAGGGATTTGTTATCATTACGTATCTAAAAGATAAAAGCTAAAATGGATTTACAAATAAAGAATAAAATTGCTTTCGTAAGCGGATCAACTGCTGGGATAGGATATGCAATTGCCGAAAGTTTACTGAAAGAAGGAGCACAAGTAATTATTAATGGACGATCGAAGGAAACTATAGATAATGCGATTGCACAATTGAAAAAGGATACAGGAAATGATGCTGTGACTGGAATTGCAGCTGATTTTGCAAAAGCAGAGGAAGTAAACAAGCTAATTGAAAGTTTGCCTGATGTAGATATTCTGGTTAACAATGCCGGTATTTTCGAGCCGAAAGCCTTCGAAGAGATTAGTGATGAGGATTGGTTTCGTTTTTTTGAAGTTAATGTAATGAGTGGTATCCGCTTATCAAGATCGTTGTTTCCAAAAATGTTAGCTAAAAATTGGGGGAGGATCATTTTCATTTCCAGTGAATCGGCAGTTTTTATACCCGACGAAATGATTCATTACGGAATGACTAAAACGGCCCAACTCGGCGTAAGCAGGGGGTTAGCTGAGTTAAGCAAAGGCACCAATGTAACGGTAAATTCAATTTTGCCAGGACCAACAAAATCAAAAGGTGTTGGAGGTTTTATTGAAGATTTAGCCAAAAAAGGAAATATCAGCATTGCTGAGGTGGAAGAAGATTTCTTTAAAAATATGCGACCAACTTCACTGATTCAACGATTTTTAGATGTTAGCGAAATTGCCAACGCTGTAACTTATTACGTTAGTCCGCTGGCTTCGGGAACAAACGGCGCCGCCATTAGGGTAGAAGGCGGTTTAATTCGTTCAATATTGTAATATTTTAAATTCACAAAATAAAGCACATAAATATGAGTACTGAAAAAGCAATTTTAGCTGGCGGCTGCTTCTGGGGTGTTGAAGAATTGATCCGTCACCAGCCTGGTGTAATTTCAACTGTTGTAGGCTATACCGGTGGCGATGTTCCAAATGCAACTTATCGCAATCACGGCACACATGCTGAAGGAATTGAAATTGAGTTTAATTCTGAAGAATTATCGTATCGCAAACTATTGGAATATTTTTTCCAGATTCATGATCCTACAACAAAAAACCGCCAGGGAAATGACGTCGGGACATCTTACCGTTCAGCCATTTTTTACCTGAATGAGGAGCAGAAAAATACAGCACTTGAGCTGATCCAGGAACTGGAAAATTCTGGTAAGTGGCCGGGCAAATTTGTAACGGAAGTGGTTCCTGCTGGTGATTTTTGGAATGCGGAAGAAGACCATCAGGATTACCTGCAAAAAGTTCCCTATGGTTATACTTGCCATTTCGAACGGCCAGATTGGAAATTAAGTTAAAGTTTAAGGAGTTTGCATTGCAAACTCTTTTTTATTTTCCCGCCATTTTTCTCAGCCAAAAACGCAGCAGTTATAATCGATTCTTATTGTTAATTTTACGTTGATAAAACCAAATCACATGAAAACAATAAAATTATTAACCAGCTTATTGGTGCTAATGGCTGTATTTAATACAGCAAGGGCACAAACTACTTCTGCTGATGTAGTGAAAGAATGGGAGCGGGCAAAAGCTTACACTAAAGAGTATCTGGACGCTATGCCTGAAAAAGATTACGGGTTGAAACCTACCCCTGAAATGCGATCATTCGCAGAGCAAATGCTGCATTTGGGTGCAGATAATTATGTATTTACGGCTGCTGCCTTAGGAGCTAAATCTCCTGCGGGAATGGATCAGCTAGAGAAAACCAGCGAAAAAACAAAAGCGGTAGTTACTAAAAATGTTTTAGATAGTTATGATTTTGTTATCGCTGCCCTTAAAAAGTTAAACGCCGCCCAGTTAAATGAAAAGGTAAAACTATTTGATCGTTTTGAACTTTCAAGAGAAGCTGCTTTCGAAAAAGGTTTCGAACATCAAACCCACCACCGTGGTCAAACCACTGTTTATCTGCGTTTGGCAGGAACTAAACCTCCGCAAGAAAAATTATTCTAGTAAAAAACAAAGCTTTTCGAAAGTCGAAAGGCTTTGTTTTTAAGCTTGTGCTGGATTTATTTTTTCAACTTTCTTTTTGTAAGACCAATAAAATACGATCGGGTAAACGAAAAGATTAAATAGCGTATTGGTAATCAATCCACCGATAACTACTATCGCTAATGGTTTTGATGCTTCTGATCCAATTCCAGTTGATAATGCTGCTGGCATTAAACCTATTGCAGCCATTAGTGCGGTCATTAAAACCGGCCTGAATCTGCTTGCAATTCCGTCACGCATGGCATCGGTAAATGTCCACGTTGCATGGTGCTTCAATTCGGCAATATTTGTTTTGAATCTGGTAATCAGAATTACGCCATTTTGAACACAGATTCCAAACAGGGCAATAAAGCCGATCCCCGCCGAAATATTAAAGTTTACCCCGGCAATAAGTAATGCCAAAATTCCACCAATCATCGCAAATGGCACATTGTTTAATACCAATAAAGCATCCCTGATATTTCCAAAAAGCACAAATAGAATGAAGAAGATTAACAACAAACTCACTGGAACAGCTTGTGATAATCGGGAAATGGCTCGTTGTTGATTTTCGAAATCTCCTGCCCATTCTAATTTGTACTCTTTTGGAAGTTTTATTTGTGCATTTACTTTTTGTTGCGCTTCGGCAATTACGCTGTCCATATCTCTACCTCGTATGGAGAATTTAATGGCGCCATAACGTTTGTGTTTGTCGCGGTAAATCATACTTGGGCCAGTGATTTTTCTGATGCTCGAAATTTCGCCAAGCTGTACATTTGAACCTGATAAAGTGGGTATGCGAAGTTTGCTAATAGAACTTTCATCATTTCTAAAGTCTTCCGGATAACGGATGATGAGGTCGAATTTTCGCTCGCCTTCATAAATTTGAGTTGCTGCTTTACCACCAATAGCCAT
>Ga0160473_100211_pt1 | contig 52222 bp, 46 predicted proteins | sample HID1975I_E11MG_FD_108217 | JGI IMG/M metagenome (GOLD analysis project Ga0160473, IMG submission 108217) | Enriched soil microbial communities from UW Madison campus, WI, USA - HID1975I_E11 MG | ecosystem: Environmental > Terrestrial > Soil > Unclassified | place: USA: Madison, Wisconsin... | reverse complement strand
GTCCTCGGCGACGTGGATCACCGGCTCGGGACGCGGTTCGGGCGCACGGGCGGCGGGCTGCTGGAAGGTGGGCAGGACCGGCGCGGGCTCAGGGGCGCGCGGGGCCTCGGCGCGGACCGGCTCGGACCGCATCGGCTCCGAACGCGGCGGCAGGCTGTCGGCGCGCGGCGATGCGCCAAAGGTCGAGGTCGGGCGCGCGGCGGGCGCCGGGGCGGCCGGACGGGTCGGCTCGATCTTCTGGATGACGGCCTCGTCCATGCCGGTGGCGACCACCGAGACGCGGATCTTGCCGTCCAGCGCCGGATCGAAGGCCGCGCCGAAGATGATGTTGGCGTCGCCGTCCACTTCGCCGGCGATGGCGTTGGCCGCCTCGTCGACTTCCAGCAGGGTCATGTCCATGCCGCCGGTGATGTTCACCAGCACGGCCTTGGCGCCCTTCAGGCTGGTTTCGTCCAACAGCGGGTTGGCGATGGCGTTCTGGGCCGCCAGCAGGGCGCGGTCGTCACCCGTCGCCTCGCCCGTGCCCATCATCGCCTTGCCCATTTCGGACATGACGGCGCGCACGTCGGCGAAGTCGAGGTTGATCAGGCCCGGCAGGATCATCAGGTCGGTGATCGAGCGCACGCCCGAGTGCAGGACCTGGTCGGCCATGCCGAAGGCGTCGGCGAAGGTCGTGCGCTCGTTGGCGACGCGGAACAGGTTCTGGTTCGGAATGACGATCAGGGTGTCGACATAGCGCTGCAGCTCGGCGATGCCGGCGTCGGCCAGGCGCATGCGGTGACGGCCTTCGAAGGTGAAGGGCTTGGTCACCACGCCGACGGTCAGGATGCCACGGTCGCGGGCGCATTTGGCGATGACGGGGGCTGCGCCGGTGCCGGTGCCGCCGCCCATGCCGCAGGTGATGAACACCATGTGCGCGCCTTCCAGGTGCGCATGAATCTCGTCGGCGCTTTCCTCGGCGGCGTTCATGCCGACTTCGGGATGGGCGCCGGCGCCCAGGCCTTGCGTGATGGTTTCGCCCAGCTGGATGCGGCGGTCGGTCTTGGCGAACGACAGGTGCTGCGCATCGGTGTTGGCGACGACGAACTCGACCCCTTCAAGGCCGGCGTCGATCATGTTGTTGACGGCGTTTCCGCCCGCGCCGCCGACGCCGAACACGACGATCCGGGGCTTCAATTCCGTGGCTTGCGGCTTCACCAGCGAGAGAGACATATTAATCCGACCTTCCGACCCTGCCCCTTGTTGCAACCAAGGCGAAAAACCCCGCCGAATCGCCTTGGTTATGAGCGCGTTAAGGAAACGCCCGAACGCGTTAAGGGAAGGTTACCGGTTAGCGCGAGTCGGCGCGGACACAAGGCTTTTCGTTAACCATGGCGCGAGATTTGCATCACGATCCACAGCCTTGTTCCCGCTAGGCTTTCTTTCGCGCCTTCAAAGGTTGTCGCGCAGCCAGCCGGCCGCGCGGGCGACCACATTGCCGCGATGGACGCGCGGGGCGTCGGCGGCGGTGATCTGGCGGCTCATCAGCTTGCGCGCCGACACCGCCTCGCGCGGGCCATAGGCGGCGCGCAGCAGCACGCCGGCGGCCGAGCAGAAGGCCGGGCCCGACGCCGCATCGGCCAGGTGAGGCGCGCGCTGCGGCTTGCCCAGGCGCACCGGGCGGTCGAACACCCGCACCGCCAGTTCGCGCACGCCGTTCAGCTGGCTGGCCCCGCCGGTCAGGACGATGCCCGCGCCCGGATCGACGGCCACGCCCGCGTTGCGCAGCCGGTCGCGCAACAGCTCCAGCGTCTCTTCCACGCGCGGGGCGATGACGGTCTTCAGCATCGAGCGCGGCACGATGACCGGCCCGGCCGACGCGTCCTCGCCGCGCGGCGGCGCCTCCAGCATTTCGCGGTCCTCGTTCGGCGACGCCATGGCCGAGCCGTGCAGCGTCTTCAGCCGCTCGGCCCCGGCGCGCGAGGTCGACAGGCCCCGCGCGATATCGCTGGTGACGTGGTCGCCGCCAACGTTCAGGCTCTCGATATGCAGCAAGGACCGCCCGCCCCACACGGCGGCGCTGGTCGAGCCGCCGCCCATGTCGATGCAGACACAGCCCAGGTCCATCTCGTCGTCTTCCAGCGCGGCCAGCGACGACACCACCGGCGCGGCGGCCACGCCCTGCAGGTCCAGATGCGCCAGTTCAAGACAGTGGCTCAGCGAGTTGAAGGCGCTCTCGGCCATCGACACGACCAGCAGGTCCAGCCCCAGCGAGCCGCCCCGCATCGCGCGCGGATCGTGCACGCCGCGCGCCCCGTCCACCGACCAGCCGATCGGCAGCACATGGATCGGCCGCCGGTTCGGCAGACGGATCTGCGCCAGCGCCATGCCGATGGCCCGCGCCAGATCGGCGTCCCCGACCGGATTGGCGCCCAGCGAGACGCGGGCCTGCACCCGGTGGCTGGCCATCTGGCCGATGGCCGTGGTGACGACGACACCCGACACCGGCGAGCCGGCCGCACGCTCGGCGCGTTCGACGGCGTGGCCGATGGCCTGGGCCGCCTCGTCCATATTGACGATGGCGCCGCCCTTCACGCCCTTGGACTGGACGTGGCTGGCCCCGGCGACGCGGATGGTGCGGTCGGCGTGACGCACGCCCTCGGGCTTCATGATGAAACAGGCGACCTTGGCCTGGCCCAGGTCAAGCGCCGCCACCACGGGGGCGCGGTTCGCCACCCTGCCCGTCTCCACGGCCGTTTCTCCCTTGCGCCCCGCCATCGGTCGTTCTCGCCCCGTCCTGCTCAAGCTTCCCCGGCCGAAGGTCGGACGGCGACCTCCTCGGGCGTTCTCAGATCCACGCGGGCGAAGCCCAGGTCCAGCAGGCGCTCGCGCTGGTCCAGCGCGTCCAGCTGGATCAGGGCCGCCTCCTGGCGGATGGCCGGCAGCTGGATCAGGCTGCCGTCCTTGAGCCGCAGGTCCCAGCGCCGCTCGTCGACGCGCACCAGCGCCTCGACCCGGCTCATCAGGCGCGGGCGCTGGGCGATCAGCGGCAGAATCTCGGCCGCCGCCGTGTCCGCCCCCTTGCCCACCACCAGCGGCAGTTGCGGATAGCGGCCGGCGTCGGCGCCGCTGATCACCCGGCCCTGGCCGTCGATGACACTGGCCTGTCCGCCCGCCTGCCAGACGGCCAGACGGTCATGTTCGGTGACTTCCACGATCAGGGTGTCGGGCAGCAGGCGAACCACCCGCGCCTCCTTGACCCAGCCCACCTGTTCGACCCGCTCGCGCAGGGCGTTCAGGTCCAGGCGGGTGATCGGCTGGCCGGAATGGACTTGCAATGCGCGCTGGATCGCGGGCGTGGCCTCGGGCGACGCGCCGGCGACGTGGACGCGCCTCAGCGCCAGCCCCATGCCGACGGTCGCGCGGTCCAGTCCGTCGGACAGCGATGCGCCGATCCGGTCCGCGCGCGATCCCGTGAACAGGACCCCGGCCAGAACCAGGACACCGGCGGCGATGCTGATGACGACGGCGTGGGGCGACAGGTCCAGCCGCCCGATGGCGGCCACCTTGCCGGGCACGGCCGGCGCGTTGCGCGGCGCCGGGCCGCGTCCGCCGCCCTTGCGACCGGGCGGGGCGCGCTTGGGGCCGTTACTCGAACTCTGTCGCCGACCGCCGCGCACTACCGCGGGCATGAGGCGTCCTCCACCATCCACCGGACCAGGTCTTTATAGCTCATCCCAACATGGGCGGCCTGCTCGGGACTGAGCGAGGTCGGCGTCATGCCGGGCTGAGTGTTGACCTCCAGAAGAACGAGAACGTCCTTAACATCGTCATAACGAAAGTCGGATCGCGACACGCCCCGGCATCCCATGGCCGCGTGCGCCAGCTCCGACTGCCGCAGCGCCGCCTCGAACACATGGGCCGGCAAGACCGCCGGCAGGACGTGGACCGACCCGCCCGGGGCGTATTTGGCCTCATAGTCGTAAAACCCCTTGGTCGGGGTGATGTCGGTGACGGTCAGGGCGCGGGGACCGGTTTTCTCGCCCAGCACGGTCACGGCCAATTCCTTGCCTGGAATGAAGGGTTCGACCATGACCTGGTCGCCGTAGACCCAGCTTTCGGCCCCGACTTCGGTGACGAAGCCGTTGGCGCCCTCCTGCACCACATAGACGCCGACGGACGACCCCTCGGCGTTCGGCTTGACCACATAGGGCGGTTCGATGACGTGGCGCCGGGCCACCTCCATCCGGTCGAACAGGCCGCCGCCGGGCGTCACGACGCCCGCCGCCGCCAGCACCGCCTTGGACTTGTCCTTGTCCATGGCCAGGGCCGAGGCCAGCACGCCCGAGTGGGTATAGGGAATCTGCAGCGTCTCCAGGATGCCCTGGACGCAGCCGTCCTCGCCCCATTCGCCATGCAGGGCGTTGAACACGACATCGGGTTTCAGCGCCGCCAGCGCCTGGGCCAGATCGCGCCCCGCATCGATGCGCGAGACCTTGCCGACCTGCCCCTCCAGCGCGTCGGCGCAGCCCGCGCCCGACGACAACGACACCTCGCGCTCGGACGAGACGCCGCCCATCAGGACAGCAACGTGAAGTTCGGCCAGGGGCTTTGAGGGCGTGCGCATGGGACGATCCGAAGTCTAGCCCACCCGTGTGCCAGTCTTAGGGTTAACCAGCCGGAAACGAATAGGGGTCCGGGCGCCTAAAATTCTCCCTCCCCGTCCCGGGGAGGGTGGCTGAGCCCGCAGGGCGAAGCCGGGTGGGGGCGGCCAGGCCAATCAGACGCCCCTACCTCAATCCTCCCGTGCAACGGGGGAGGGGGACCGTGCGCAGCATGGTGGTGGGGGCGGCCTCAAGCGTCACGGCGGGAGTTCGCCCTCTCCACCGCTTCGCGTTCCGCCTCCCCCGCTCCGCAGGGGAGGAGAAGTCAGGCCCGCCCCACCCGCTTGATCTCCCAGTTCAACTGGACCCCGGTCTTGGCCAGCACGTCCGCGCGCACCGCCTCGCCCAGACCCTCGATGTCGGCCGCCGTGGCCTCGCCGGGGTTGATCATGAAATTGGAGTGCAACTCGCTGAACTTGGCCCCGCCGCCGGTCACGGCGTGCAGCTTGCCGCGCCAGCCCGCCTCGTCGACCAGTTTCCAGGACGAATGACCCTCGGGGTTCTTGAAGGTCGAACCGCCGGTCTTCTCCCGGATCGGCTGGGTCTGTTCGCGGCGGCTGGTGATCTCGTCCATCCGGGCCTGCACGGACTCGGGCGCGTCCGGCGTCCCGCGATAGACCGCCTCGATCCAGATGATCTCCGCCGGGGCCTCGGTATGGCGATAGGTGTAACCAAAGTCGGCCAGCGCATAGTCCACCCGCTCGCCCCGCCGGTTCAGCCCCCAAGCCGACACCAGCACGTCCTTCGTCTCGGCCCCGTAACAGCCCGCGTTCATCGTCAGGGCGCCGCCGATGGTCCCCGGAATGCCGGCATAAAACTCCAGCCCGGCGATCCCCGCCCTGGCCGAAGCCCGCGCCACCATACTGTCCAGCGCGCCTGCGCCCGTCGTGATCGTGTCGCCCTCGGCCGTCACCTGCGCCCACGGACGCCCCGCCAGCCGCACCACCACGCCTACGACCCCGCCGTCGCGCACGATGACGTTAGAGCCGACGCCCAGCACCATCACCGGCACGCTGTCCGGCAGCGCCTTCAGGAAGTCGGCCAGATCATCCGCGTCCGCCGGAATGAACAGCGCCTCCGCCGCCCCGCCCACCCGGAACCAGGTGTACGGCCCCAGCGGCTCGTCCCGCAGCAGCTTGCCCCGCACGGTCGGCAGATCATCACGCCAGTCAGTCATTCTTCGTCCCGCGCCGCAAAGGCTTCGCCCGTCCGCCGTTGCGGCAGGCCGTCGTTCAGTCGCAGCCAGTCGATCTTCGACTGGATGCCGCAATGCCCCGTTACCGGAACCCGGTCCGGCTCGTCGAGACTGCCCGTCGTCACGGCGATCGTCGCCTCGCCCTCGGCCTGATAGCTCAGCGGCGTCCCGCACGCCGCGCAGAAGCCCCGCTTCACCGGCTTGGAAGAGGCGTAAAAGGCCGGCTCGCCCACCACCCAGCGGAAATCCTCATGCCGCACGTCGGCGAAGGCGGCGAAGACGTTTCCGACCGCCCTCTGGCACATCCGGCAATGACAGAACTCGGCCCGCACCGGTGCCGCAAGTAAAGCGTATCGCACGGCCCCGCACTGGCAGCCGCCGGTCAGATAGGGTTGGGTCATCGAGTCTCCGACCGTCCGCTCGTCTTTTGACCAGCCTTCGACTGGAACCAGACGCGACAGTCTTCAGGCTCGGTGACGCAGAAGATCACCTCGACCTCGACCCCATAGGTCTCGCGTATCCAGCGCGGCCATACCCACGCAACAGCCTCCGCGACGGCCCTGGTCATTCCCGGATCGAAATCGTCGTCCTCATACCTCAGGTCGATGGCGTTGATATGCTGCTCGGCGACGGCCACGGCGTCCTCGCCAGCGTCAAAGGCGCTCTGGTCGAACAGGTCGTCCACCAGCGACTTGTCGAACAGATGTTCGACGAACAGCCCGCCGCGATAGGAAACCAGTTCCGGATACAGCAGCCGGTAGTGCGCCAGCGTCTCGCGCAGATTGGAGCCGAGATATCGGATTTCGCTGTCCAGGCCAGCCACCCCATCGGGATACAACGCCTTCAGCAGACCCTGACTGTCTTTCGCCGGTTCGCTCATTCGCCGCCCTGGTTCGACACCATTCCCGTCGCGCGAGGGTCGGTCGCATCGCTCTCATGCTCGGGCAGGCCGTCGCACAGCTGCAGCCACGGCAGCTTCGATTCCACGCCGTAGTGGACCTCCAGCCGCACATCCTCAGGCCGGTCCAGCGAGCCGATAGTCACGCAGTTCCAGTCGCCCTTGTCGTAGCCGAAATACAGCGGTGTCCCGCAGTCCCGACAGAACCCCCGCCGCGCCACGTTCGAGCTGCGGTAATAGGCCGGCTCTCCCTTGGTCCAGGTCAGCTCATCCTTGTGCACCCCGGTCAGGGCGGCGAACACATTCCCGGCCGCCCGCTGGCACATCCGGCAGTGACAGAAATGCGTCCCCAACGGCGCCACGGCCAGCTCATACCGAACCTTGCCGCACTGACATCCGCCGGTGATCGCCATTACCCCAGCGCCTCCAGCTGCGCCGGCAGGGCGTAAGCCCAGCTGGTGATGTCGCCGGCGCCCAGCAACACGACCAGGTCGCCCGGCTTCGCCTCGTCATTGATCACGCGCGGCAGGACGGCGGCGTTCTCCAGCGCGGCGACGTTGCGGTGACCAAAGCGGCGGACGCCGTCGACCAACGCGTGCTTGTCCACACCCTCCAGCGGCGCCTCGCCGGCCGGATAGACGTCGGCCACCAGCACCGCGTCCGCGTCCGAGAAACAGGTCGAGAATTCTTCCATCAGGTCGCGCAAGCGGGTGTAGCGGTGCGGCTGGACCACGGCGATGACCCGGCCCGGCGCCTCGGCCGACTGCACCACCTGGCGCGCGGCCTTCAGCACGGCGGCGATCTCTACCGGGTGGTGGCCATAGTCGTCGATGACGCGGACCCCGTCGACCACGCCCGTGGTAGTGAAGCGCCGCTTGACCCCGCCGAACCCGGCCAGGCCGGTGCGGATCGCGTCGTCATCAACCCCGATCTCGCGCGCCACGGCGATGGCGGCCAGGGCGTTGGACACGTTGTGCCAGCCGGCCATGGGCAGATACAGACCCTCGATCCGAGTCGGCTCCTCCAGCGCGGCCAGGCCCTGTTTCTGGACCAGCACGTCAAAGCGCGCGCCGTCCGGGCTCATCTGCACATTGTCGGCGCGAACCATCGCCTGCGGGTTCAGGCCATAGGTGACCAGTCGGCGGTTATCGATCTGGGCCGCCAGCTTCTGCACCTCCGGATGGTCCAGGCAGACCACGCCGAAGCCATAGAAGGGGATGTCTTCGATGAAGTCGCAGAACGCCTTCTTCACCGCATCGAAGTCGCCGTAGTGATCCAGGTGCTCGGGATCGATGTTGGTGATGAGCGCCACGGTGCATTTCAGGCGCAGGAAGCTGCCGTCGCTTTCATCCGCCTCGACCACGATCCAATCGCCCTCGCCCACCTTGGCGTTGGTGCCATAGGCGTTGATGATGCCGCCGTTGACCACCGTCGGGTCCAGCGCGCCCGCGTCCAGCAGGGCCGCGACCATCGAGGTCGTCGTCGTCTTGCCGTGGGTGCCCCCCACGCCGATCGAGAATTGCAGCCGCATCAGCTCGGCCAGCATTTCGGCCCGCCGCACCAGCGGAATGCGCCGCTCGCGCGCCACGACCAGTTCCGGATTCGCCGCCTTGACCGCCGTGGAATAGACGACGGCCGACACGCCCTCGGTCACATGGGCCGCGTCATGGCCGATGTAGATGCGGGCGCCCAACTTCTCCAGTCGCTCGGTGTTGGCGCTGGCCTTGGCGTCCGAGCCCTGCACCTGATAGCCGATCTTCAGCATGATCTCGGCGATGCCGCTCATGCCGATGCCGCCTATGCCGACGAAGTGGACGGGACCGAGGTCGAACGGGACGGGGCGAAGGCGACGGATCATGACGGCGCCTTAGCAAGGCTTACGTCCGATTGCATCATCCTTGCGACGGCCGTGACGTTCCGGCCGCCTGCGTCAGAGATCCGGCAGTGCGTCCAGCCCTTCCCGAGTGAGCGAATAGATATGCTTGCTGTCGGTCAGATCGGTGATGGCCTGGGCGACAATCGGAAAATTCGTGCTGTCGACACGTTTGGTCGACAGGAATTCAAACAGCTTCTTCATCTCCGGATAGGACACCACCGGCCCGACGTCATAGGCTTGCTCCGGGCTCGACCCGTCGAAATCGCTGTTGGTGCAGTACAGGAAGATCGGCTGCGCAAAGCGCGGGCTGGCGGGGATTTCGATAGCGACAAGCTGCGCCAGAACGCCATTCTGCACGTCCCGGCTGCGCGACACGAACATCAGGCCGGGCGGCAGCTCCAGCCGAATCGGGCGTCCCGTCCGGTTGCGGAAGACCAGGCACAGCCTGACCAGTTCGCCCTGCCCGACGGCGGCGTCCTCATACTTGGCGTCGCAATCCGTCGGGTCAGAACTGTTATAGCCCATGATCGGAGCCTCGATCTCAAGCCCCGGCGGCAGTTGCAACGCCTCGCCCTCGGGCGCGGATTCGCTGGCGCCCATGCCGGGCCAGGTGTTGCCGTCGGCGACGTAGTCCTCATCCTGACCATCGGTCACGGGCGCGGCGCAGGCCTGGGCGGCGAACAGGGTCAGGGCCAGGGCGAGCCCCGCAACGCAGGTTTTCATGGGAGCGACTCCGGAAGGTTTCCCATCGGGCTAAAGCCACCGCCCGCGCCACGCCACGGCCCGCCGTCGCATATTGGCCGCTCTGTCGAACCTCGGTCTCTCTTCGCCTAACGCTCCCATCCCTTGCGCGATTGCACGACCTGTTGCGGCGGACGCCCGATGGTGGTCCCCTCTCGCCATGATCCAGCCGCCGACGCCCCGTTTCGAGACCGGCCGCCCCATGCTTCTGGCGGGACTGCGCGCGCACTACACCTTCGACGACATGCCGCTGGGTCTGATCGCGGCATGGAGCCGGTTCGCGTCCGCCCTACCCCTGCCTGGCCAGATCGGAACCGTCACCTATGGCGCCATGTGCGCCTCGGACGTGCCCAACCGACGCTTCGAATACATGTGCGCCGCCGAGGTCGAGAGTTTCGACGCCGTCGGTCCCGAATGGGGTCGCATGCGCGTGCCGGAGGCGTACTACGCCATCTTCACCCACGACGGCGCGATCGACCAACTGCCCCTGACCTGGGCGGGCGTCCATCAATGGCTGGGCTCATCCGGCGCGACCGGCGCGCCGACGCCAGACTTCGAACGCTACGATGACCGCTTCAACCCCGCCACCGGCCAGGGCGTCGTTGAAATCTGGGTCCCCATCACCCGCGAATGACGACGGCGGTTACTCCGCCTTAACCGTAACGATTCACCGTAAGCGCCTCATCAGTCCGAGGCCGCTTTCCATGTCCGTGTTGAAGACCGACGTCATCCTTCGGGGCGACTGCATCGAGGCGCTGAAAGGCCTGCCGGACAAGTGCGTCGACATGGTCTTCGCCGACCCGCCCTATAACCTGCAATTGGGCGGCGACCTGCTGCGTCCCGACAATTCCAAGGTCGATGCGGTCGATGACGACTGGGATAAGTTCGCCAGCTTCGCCGAATACGACGCCTTCACCCGCGCCTGGCTGGGTGAGTGCCGCCGCGTGCTCAAGGACGAGGGCTCGCTCTGGGTCATCGGCAGCTATCACAACATCTTCCGCCTGGGCGCGGCGATGCAGGACCTGGGCTTCTGGGTGCTGAACGACATCATCTGGCGCAAGTCGAACCCGATGCCGAATTTCAAGGGCACCCGCTTCACCAACGCGCACGAGACCCTGATCTGGGCCGCCAAGTCGCGCGAGCAGAAGCGCTACACCTTCAACTACGACGCCCTCAAAGCCTTCAACGAAGATGTCCAGATGCGCTCGGACTGGACCCTGGCCCTGTGCACCGGCCAGGAACGCATCAAGGACGAGAACGGCGACAAGGCCCATCCGACGCAAAAGCCCGAGGCCCTGTTGCACCGGGTCATCCTGTCGGCCAGCCGCGTCGGCGACGTCATCCTGGACCCCTTCTTCGGCACCGGCACGACCGGCGCGGCCGCCAAGCGCCTGGGACGCCACTTCATCGGCATCGAGCGTGACGAGGGCTACGCCAAGGTCGCCGAAAAGCGCATCGCGGCCGTCATCCCCACCGCGCCCGAGGATCTGGTCGTCACCGGCTCTAAACGGGCCGAGGTCAAGGTGCCCTTCGGGGCCCTGGTCGAGGCGGGCCTGCTGGCCCCCGGCGACAAGCTGTACTGCCCCAAGGGCCAGCGCGAGGCGCGCGTCCGCGCCGACGGCTCGCTGGTGTCGGGCGAGATGACCGGCTCGATCCACAAACTGGGCGCCCTGCTGGAAAACGCCCCCGCCTGCAACGGCTGGACCTACTGGCGCTTCAAGACGGATACGGGGCTGCGCCCGATCGACGCCCTGCGCGCCGAAATCCGCGCCGGGATGCAATAACCCAGGCTTTTCAGTAAGCCCCCAACAAAGCAGGCGAATTTCAGCGGCCCCGCTGGAACTTGCGGAACATCTTCCTGTTTGGCCTTCGGTCGTCCCGCGCGCGGACGGTTGGAGCCCTCGACATGAAGATCGCCCAGGTCACGCCGCTGTACGAAGCCGTCCCGCCGCGTCTGTACGGCGGGACCGAACGTGTGGTCGCCCATCTGACCGACGCCCTGGTGGATCTGGGCCACGACGTCACCCTTTTCGCCAGCGCAGACGCCGAGACGCGAGCCCGCCTGATCCCCGTGCGCGATCAGGCCATCCGACTGGATCCGGCGCCGCTGAAGTCCGACCTGGCCGCCCACATGACCATGCTGTCCGAGGTTCTGGCCCGCGCCGACGACTTCGACATCATCCATTTCCACACCGACATGGTGCATTTCCCCTTCTTCGAGCGGTTCGCGGACAAGACGATCACCACCCTGCACGGTCGCCTGGATCTGAAGGATCTGGCCGGGGTCTATGACCGCTGGGGCCAGTTCGCCCTGGTCTCCATCTCCGACGACCAGCGCCGCCCCCTGCCCCACGCCAATTGGGAGGCGACGGTCCATCACGGCATGCCCGGCGACCTGTATCGCTTCTCGCCGCGCAGCGAGGGTTATCTGGCCTTCCTGGGCCGCATCTCGCCGGAAAAGCGGCCCGACCGCGCCATCGAGATCGCCACCAAGCTGGGCAAGCGGCTCAAAATCGCGGCCAAGGTCGACGCCGCCGACTCCGTCTATTGGGAAAAGACCATCCGCCCGATGGTCGAGAACAACCCCCTGGTCGAGTTCGTCGGCGAGATCGGCGACCATCAGAAGTCGGAATTCCTGGGCGGCGCCGACGCCCTGCTGTTCCCCATCGACTGGCCCGAGCCGTTCGGCCTGGTGATGATCGAGGCCATGGCCTGCGGCGCGCCGGTCGTCGCCTTCCGCTGCGGTTCGACGCCCGAGATCATCGAGGACGGGGCCACCGGCTTCCTGGTCGACACGCTGGAGCAGGCCGTGGCCGCCGCCGGCCGCGCCCACCTGCTGGACCGCGAGGCGATCCGCGCCCGCTTCGACCTGCGCTTTTCGGCCACCGCCATGGCCAGACGCTATCTGGACGTCTATGGCGACCTGCTGGCCCGCCGCCCCTTCGCCGCGCCCAGTCTGACCGAGTTCGCGGATACGCCGCCGGTGGCCAACGAGCCCCGCAGCTTCGCGGCTTTGGCTTAGCAGAATCGATCCTCCCCTGTGAGGCGTAGCGAAACGGGGGAGGGGGACCGCGAAGCGGTGGAGGGGGCAAGCCCGCATGCGCCGCGTTTGAGGTCGCCCCCTCCACCCCGCCGGGCTTCGCCCGTCGGGGTCCCCCTCCCCCGCTGCGCAGGGGAGGATTGAATCGCCGCTCCTCATCCTGAACCTAATCCCGCGCCCACCATTATTCCCTCCAGCGGCCATCAAGCGCCCGCATTCGGGTGGAACGGTCCGGATGATCCCGACAGACCCCTGACGAGGAAACCGATGGACGACGCCTATTCGGTCCAGACCACGGCGCTGGAAGCAGCCAGCGAGCCCGACACCACCGAGCAGCTTCAGGCGCTCAAATTCGGCGACGCCTTCCTGGTGGCGGACGGCTGGGGGGACATAAAGGACGGCGCGGACGGTCTGTTCGACAACGACACCCGCATCCTGTCCCGGTTCGTCATGCGCGCCGGCCCATCGCGTCCGTCGCGGCTCAGTTCCGGCGTGTCGCGCGACAATGTCTTCTTCACCTGCCATTCCACCAATCGCCCCCTGCCCCCCATGGGGGGGCGCTCCGCCCCGGCCGGCGTCCTGCATCTGGAGCGGCGGCGCTTCCTGTGGGACCGGCGCCTGTTCGAGCGCATCCATATCGTCAACCACGGCACCGAAGACGTGCTCCTGCCGCTGGTGATCGAATACGGCGCCGATTTCGCCGACATCTTTGAGGTGCGCGGCGGCCAGCGGGCCGCGCGAGGCCAGTTGCATCCGGTCACGGGCGACGGCCGCCGCACCACCTTTGGCTACACCGGCCTGGACGGTGTGGATCGCATCAGCTGCCTGGCCTTTTCCGAGCCGCCGGCCCGGATGTCAGCCTCGCGCGCCGAGTTCATGTTCAGCCTGCCCCGGGGCCGCACCGTGGACCTCTATATCGAATGCGGCGCCGACAGCTGCGAGGCGCCGTCCGACGAGCGCTGGCGCTTCTACGCCGTCCAGGCCCGCGTCCACATGCGGGACAAGCGCCAGCGCGGCGCCTCCCTGCGCGGGCCCCGCAGCCCCCGCTTCAACGACTGGCTGGACCAGTCGCGATCCGACGTGGCCCTGCTGACCACCGACCTGCCGACAGGCCCCTACCCCTATGCGGGCACGCCGTGGTTCTCGACCCCGTTCGGGCGCGACGGCATCATCACCGCCTGGCAGATGCTGTGGCTGGACCCGTCGCTGGCCAAGGGTGTGCTGACCTATCTGGCCGGACGCCAGGCGACGGACACCTCGGCGTTTCAGGATTCCGCCCCCGGCAAGATCATGCACGAGACCCGGCGCGGCGAGATGTCGGCCCTGGGCGAGGTGCCGTTCGGCCTCTATTACGGCGGCGTCGACACCACCTGCCTGTTCGTCGCCCTGGCCGGGGCCTACGCCCGCCGCACCGGCGACTTCGACACCGTCCGTCGCCTGTGGCCCCATCTGATCTCCGCCGTCGGCTGGATGCGGGACCATGGCGACCCCCAGGGCACGGGCCTGATCGCCTATCAACGCGCCGCCGAAACCGGCCTGTCGAACCAGGGCTGGAAGGATTCCTTCGACTCCATCTTCCACGCCGATGGCCGCTTCCCCAAGGGGCCGATCGCCCTGCTGGAGGTTCAGGGCTATGCCTACGCCGCCTGGCGGGCGATGGCCGATCTGGGCCGCGCCATCGGCGATCCGGGCGCCGAGGAATGGGCCGCCCAGTCCGAGGCCGTCCGCCAACGGGTCGAGGACCGCTTCTGGCTCGAGGACGAACAGTTCTACGCCATCGCCGTGGACGGCGACGGCCAGCCGTGCCGCGCCATCGCCTCCAACGCCGGCCACCTGCTGTTCACCGGCCTGCCCTCGCCCGAACGGGCCAGGCTGGTGACAAAGCGTCTGCTCGGCGCAGAGTTCCGTTCGGGCTGGGGGCTGCGAACCCTGGCCACTGGCCAGGCGCGGTTCAATCCGATGAGCTATCACAACGGCTCGGTCTGGCCGCACGACACGGCCCTGGCCGCCGCCGGCATGGCCCGCTATGGCGAGCGCCGCGCCGTCGCCATGCTGCTGGGCGAAATCTACGCCGCCGCCACCCATTTCCAGCTGCGTCTGCCCGAACTGTTCTGCGGCTTCGAACGCCGCCCGGGCGAGCCGCCCATCGCCTATCCCGTCGCCTGCCTGCCCCAGGCCTGGGCCGCCGGCTCGGTCTTCCTGATGATCCAGGCCGCGCTGGGCCTGAACATCGACGCGGTCGAAGGCGTGATCGAGGTGGACCGCGCTCTCCTGCCCGCCGGTATCGACAAGCTGAACGTCACCAGTCTGCCGGTCGGCGACGCCACCGTCGACCTGACCTTCCAGCAAGCCGGCCCCCACACCGTCGTCATCCCCACCCGCAACGCCAGCGGCGTATCGATCCGGACGTTGGCCTGACGCGACGCCTCTCCCTCTAGCGGAGAAAGAATTCCAGCCCCAACCTCGCTCCTCGCCTCACTGAAAACCGTCAGCGCGGCGACAAAGGGTCTCGATCCAGATGATCGAATGGAGCTAACGCGTTTCACGCGGTGGCAGAACCATGGCTAAGGGTTCAGACCGCTCTCCCCTGCGGTTTCGCAGCCGATATCGGCTTTGATACTCGCGGCGTTGCTTTGCGACCTCGTACAGCACGATCCCCGAACTGGTCCCCAGATTCAAGCTCTCGACCATGCCGAACATCGGGACCGAGACGCACATTTCCGCGCGTTCCACCGCCCGATCGCTGATGCCGAGGTTCTCGCTGCCGAACCACACCGCCAGCTTGGTCTGCACAGTATAGTCGCCCTCGTGTAGGTAGATGCTGTCCTTGCCCTTCACGTGTGGCGAAGTGACGATTGACCGGAAGTTCTTGCTTTCCAGATAGTCGAAACACTCATCCGTGCTGTCGAAGCGGCGAACGAACGTCCATTTGACGGCCGATACGGACGATTTCGATATCTTCCGGCTCTCGCGCAATTCCTGCCAGTCCTCCGGCAGGGCCCTGCGCGGATCCACAACGTAGACCTTTTCCACTCCCAGGGCGTTCACGTTGCGTATGACCGTGCCGATGTTGACTATGTCGGCCGGGTTTTCGATCACTGCGATCAGGTTCTTGCAGCGGAACGGCTTGATCTCGTCCGCGCGGCTACGGACCGTTCTTTTCGACCGGGTTTCTTCTTCCAGGCTCATCTGTCCAAGTGATCTGACATCGGGCGGAGCGCCCGACCACAGTCTGACGAGCGCGACATCGCCCGTCTACTGGTCTCAGCCCGTCCCCCGCTCTAACGCCTTCCTGAACACCGTCGGCAGCGCCCCCGCCGCCTCGTCCGGCGCCGTCCATTCGAAATCCCCGACGCCCTGCGCCACATGCACCGTCAGCGTCAGGCCGAAGTGGGTGAAGACATGCTCCACCGCCCCCGCCTCGCGCCAGTCCGCCTCGACCGGCGGCTGATACGCCGGCACGGCGCTCCAGTCCGAGGTCGGCAGGCCCAGCATGCCGCCCAGCAGTCCCTTGTCCGGCCGCCGCACCAGGCCGACCCGCCCCGCCGCGTCCCGCAGCACGAAGGCGTGGCCGAACCGCTGCGGCCGCTCAGCCTTCTTGGTCTTCAGCGGATACCGCCCCGGCTCGCCGGTCGCGAAGGCGGCGCAGCCGAAGCTCAGCGGGCATTGCTCGCACAGTGGCGATTTCGGCCGGCACACCGTCGCGCCCAGGTCCATCAGCGCCTGGGCCCAATCGCCGGGCCGCTCATCGGTCACGAACCGCGCGGCCAGCGCCCGCAACTCTGGCCGGGCGGCGGGCAGCGGCGTCTGGACCGCGAACAGCCGCGCCATCACCCGCTCGACATTGCCGTCGACGACATTCGCCGCCCGGTCGAAGGCGATGGCCGCCACCGCCGCGGCCGTATAGGCGCCCACCCCCGGCAGGGCCAGCAGCCCTGCCTCCGTGCCCGGAAACACCCCGCCATGCTCGCCCGCCACGGCCCGCGCGCAGGCCAGCAGGTTGCGGGCGCGGGCGTAGTAGCCCAGCCCCGCCCAGGCGGCCATCAGCTCTCCATCGTCCACCGCCGCCAGATCGCCCACCGTCGGCCAGCGCGCGGTGAACCGCTCGAAATACGGCGTCGCATGCGGCGTGGTCGTCTGCTGCAGCATCACCTCGGACAGCCACACCCGATAAGGGTCGGCTCGCGGACTGCCCGGTGGCGCACGCCACGGCAGCGCCCGCGCATGGGCGTCGTACCAGTCCAGCAGGGCGCGTCTCAGTCCGGCGACATCGGTCATCGCCCTTCCCTAGCGCGTCGGCTATAAGCAGGCCATGCGCCGGCCCCTGCCCACCGAAAGCGAAGCGCGCGAGATCCTCGCCCGTCGGCGCACCCGCCCCGCGCCGCGCCCGGCCCCGTGCGCGATCAAGTCGCTGGCCCCCGTCATCCGCGAACTGGACGGCCGCTTCGGCAAGGGCGTCTCGACCCTGGAAAGCGTCTGGCTGGAGGTTGTGGGCGAACGCATCGCCGCCGTCTCCCGCCCCCAGGCGCTCAAGGGCGCAAAAAAGGGCAAGGGCGCGACGCTGGAACTGCGCGTCACCGGCGCCGGCGCCCTGATCGTCCAGCACGAGACGGCCCAGATCATCCAGAAGGTGAACCTCTATCTCGGCGCCGGTGCGGTCGAGCGCGTCACCTTCGCCCAGGGCCCGATCCGCCCGCTGAAGCGCGGCGTCCCCCTGCGCTCCCGCCCCGGCGGCGCCCCCCTGCCCGCCGCCCAGGAAGCCGCCCTGGAAACCGCCGTGGAAGCCGCCCCCGACAGCCTCAAGGCCGCCCTGAAGAAGCTGGGCCGCGCCGTCCTGACCCAGGGCGATCAACGCCGACGTTGACAAACCTTCGCCGCACCTGTTCTCGAAAAGGGTTGGGCGGGCGCAGTTCAGGGAATCGCGCCATCCTCAACGGTCACATTTCGCCAAGGACGACCCCATGCGAGCCGCCAAATTTCGTTATGCTTCCATGAGCCGCCGCGCGGCCCTGACCGCCGCGGCCCTGGCCGCCATGGCCACCGTCGCCGGCTGCTCGGGCGGCAAGGGCGGCGCCGCCGAGGGCGACATGGCGCTGGGCGCCGCCGAAGGGGCTAAGGTCACGGTCGTCGAATACGCCTCGGTCACCTGCGGCCACTGCGCCGTCTGGAATGAAGAGGTCTGGCCCGAATTCAAGACGAAATACGTGGACAACAACAAGGTCCGCTACGTCTTCCGCGAGTTCCCGACCCCGCCCCAGGACGTGGCCGTCGCCGGCTTCCTGATCGCCCGCTGCGCCGGCGAGGACAAATATTTCGACGTGATCCACCAGATCATGGCCAGCCAGAAGGAATGGGTCGCCGGCGCCAATCCGCGCGACACCCTGATCCGCGTCGCCAACGCCGCCGGCCTGAACCAGCAGCAGTTCGAGGCGTGCGTCCGCGACGAGGACGCCATCAAGGCCATGGAGGCCCGCATCAAGGCCGGCCTCGACGCCGGCGTCAGCGGCACCCCGACCTTCCTGGTCAACGGCACGCGCGTGGTCGACAGCTCGCTCTCGGGCCTGTCGGAAGCCATCGACGCCGAACTGGCCAAGAACTGATGCCGATGCGGGCGGTTCGCGCTCTGCTGGCGGCGCTGGCGCTCCTGTCGTGGGCGCCGGCGGCCGTGGCTGATGGCCTGCCGCCCGTCACCTCGGCCGACCGATCCATCGGCCGGGCCGACGCGCCGGTGACGGTGGTCGAATACGCCTCGTTCGCCTGTCCCGCCTGCGCCAGCTGGCACGAGATGGTCTGGCCGCTGTTCAAGGCGCGCTTCGTCGACACCGGCCAGGTACGGTTCGTCTTCCGCAACCTGCCGACCCAGCCGGCGCAGGTCTCCATGACCGGCGCCGCCCTGGCCCGCTGCGCTGCGCCGGACCGCTTCTTCGATGTCGCCTCGGCCCTGATGAAGGGGCAGAGCGCCGTCCTGCACGGCGGAACCTATGACGACTGGTACGCCCCGGCCATCGCCGCCTCGGGCCGCACCCGGGCCCAGATCGACGCCTGCGTCGTCACGCCCGCCACCCGCGCCGCCATCGACGCCGACATCGCCAGCGCCCAGGCCGCCGGCGTCAGCCATACCCCCAGCTTCTTCATCAACGGCCGCCCGGTGGCCGACCGCTCGTTCGGCGGTCTGGTCGCGGCCATCACGCCGCTCCTGGGCGGCCGCTGACGGCCCCGCGCCCATGCAGTTCCAGCGGCTCAGGCTCGTCGGTTTCAAATCCTTCGTCGACGCGTCCGAGTTTCATATCGAGCCCGGCCTGACCGGCATCGTCGGTCCCAACGGCTGCGGCAAGTCGAACGTGTTGGAAAGCCTGCGCTGGGTCATGGGCGCCAACTCGGCCAAGGCCATGCGCGGCCAGGGCATGGACGACGTCATCTTCGCCGGCGCGTCGGGCCGCCCTCCGCGCAGCCACGCCGAAGTCCAGCTGACCATCGACAACGCCCAGCGCCGTGCGCCCCAACCCTTCACCGACAGCCCCCTGCTGGAGGTGTCGCGCCGCATCGACCGGGGCCAGGGCTCGACCTATCGCATCAACGGCAAGGAGGTCCGCGCCCGCGACGTACAACTGCTGTTCGCCGACGCCTCGACCGGCGCCAACTCGCCCGCCCTGGTCCGCCAAGGCCAGATCAGCGAACTGATCGCCGCCAAGCCCCAGAACCGCCGCCGTATCCTGGAAGAAGCCGGCGGCGTCGCCGGCCTGCACACCCGCCGGCACGAGGCCGAGTTGCGTCTGCGCGCCGCCGAAACCAATCTGGAACGGCTGGACGACATCGGCCGCGAGCTGGAATCCTCGCTGAACCGCCTCAAACGCGAGGCCCGTCAGGCCGAGAAATACAAGAAAATCTCCGCCGAAATCCGCGCCCTGCAGGCGGCGCTGGTCTATGTCCGCTGGAACGACGCCCGCGTCGCCGCCGAGACGGCCCAGGCCGAACTGGCCCAGGCCGACCACGCCGTGGCCGAGGCCACCGTCGCCGCCTCCCGCGCCCAGACCGAGGCCCTGAAGGCGCAGGAAGGGCTCAAGCCCGCGCGCGAGGAAGACGCCGTCGCCGGCGCCCTGCTGCACCGCGCGACGCTGGAGCGCGACCGCCTCGACATGGCCGAACAGGCCGCCCGCGCCGAGGTTGAGCGGCTGAAGGCCGAAACCGCTCGCCTGGCCGCCGACATCGAACGCGAGCAGGCCATGGCCGCCGACGCGACGGCCGAGCTGGAGCGGATCGACGCCGCTCTATCCGCACTGGCCGCCGAGATCGCCGCCGCCCCCGAACGCGGCCCCGAACTGGATCGGGCGCTGGACACCGCCGAAGAGGCCCGCCGCGCCGCCGACGCCGAGGTCGAGCGCGTCGCCGGCGCCCTGGCCGCCGTCGAGGCCCGCGTTCACGCCGAAACCGCGCGAAAGCGCGACGCCGAGGCCCGCCTGTCCCGCATCACCGGCCAACACGATCAGGCGAAGCGCGAACGCGACGCTCTGGGCCCGCTGGAAACACCCGAACTGGCCGAGGCGCGTACCGCCCTGGAACAGGCGCAATCCGCCCTGACCGCCGCGCGCGAGGCGGTCGAGGCCGCCGAGACCAGACGTGGCGACCTGGCCCGCGCCGAGCAGGACGCCCGCCAGTCCGCCCGCGCCGCCGAAGACCGGCTGGGCCGCCTCCAGACCGAAGCGCGCGGCCTGGCCCAATTGCTGGTGTCCGGAAAACGCGAACACGCCCCGGCGCTGGACAAGGTCAGCGCCGACAAGGGCTATGAAGCCGCCCTGGCCGCCGCCCTGGGCGACGATCTGGACGCCGCCCTGGACAAGGCGGCCGCCGCCCACTGGGCTGGGGCCGAGACGACGCCGCCGACCTGGCCCGCCGGGGTCGAACCGCTGATCGCCCACGTCCAGGCGCCGGACCAGCTGCGCGCCCGCCTGTCGTGGTGCGGCGTCGCTGCCCGCGCCAATCTGGCCAAGCTGGCGTCCGGCCTGCCGGTCGGCGCCCGCCTGGTGACGACCCAGGGCGACCTGATGCGCTGGGACGGCTTCGTCCAGCGCGCCGAGGCGCCGCGCCCCGCCGCTGTCCGTCTGGCCCAGCGCACCCGCCTGGCCGAACTGGAGGCCGAGATCGACACCGGCAAACCCGCCCTCGAAGCGGCCCAGTCCTCGCTCAAGGCGGCGACCGACGCCTTCCGGGCGGCGGAAGACGCGGTGAAGCTCGCGCGCCAGCAACCCTTCGCCGCCGACAAGGCCGTGACCGCCGCCCGCGACCGCGTCGAGAGCCTTGGCCGCGATCAGGCCCGTCGCGAGGCCCGCGCCCAGTCGCTGGACGAAACCGTCGCCCGGCTGGAGGCCGAGGTCGCCGAAGCGCAAGCCGCCCACGACGCCGCCCAGGGCGTGGAGGCGCCGTCCGAAACCCTGGCCGCCCTGCGCGAGGAAATGACCGCCGCCCGCGCCGCCGCCGACGCCGCTCGCCTGTCCGCCGCCGCCGCCCGCGCCGACCGCGACGCCGAGGCGCGCGAACGCGCCGGTCGCCAGCAACGCCACGACGGCCTGACCCGCGAACGCGAAGGCTGGGCGACCCGTTCGAAAGACAGCGCCGCCCGCGTGACCGCCCTGGGCAAGGACGCCGACAAGACCGCCACGCTGCTGAAACAGGCCGAGACCGCGCCCGAAGGCTTCGCCGAACAGCGTGGCAAGCTGCTGGACGCCCTGACGGCCGCCGAGGACCGCCGCCGCGCCGCCGCCGACGCCCTGTCCGTCGCCGAAGCCGCCGCCGGCGACGCCGACCGCGCCGGCCGCGCCGCCGAAAGCGCGGCGTCCCAGGCGCGCGAGGCCCGCGCCGGCTTGGCCGCCCGAGCCGAGGCCGCCATCGAACGCCTGACCGACGCCGAGACCCTGTTGCGCGACACCGCCCAGATGGCGCCGGAAGAGCTGGGTCAAAAGCTGATGGATGACGCCATCGCCCGCCCGCCCGACACCGCCGGCGCCGAAAGCCTGCTGGCCGGGCTGGAGCGCGAGCGTGAGGCCCTGGGCGCCGTCAACCTGCGCGCCGAGGACGAGGCGACCGAATACGGCGACCGCCTGAACAGCATGAAGTCCGAGCGCATCGACCTGACCCAGGCGATCGCCAAGCTGCGCGACGGCATCGACGAACTGAACGCCGAGGGGCGCGAGCGCCTGATCGCCGCCTTCGACATCATCAACGACAATTTCAAGACCCTGTTCGAGGCCCTGTTCGGCGGCGGTCAGGCCGAACTGAAACTGGTCGAGAGCGACGATCCGCTGGAGGCGGGCCTGGAAATCTACGCCTGCCCGCCCGGCAAGCGTCTGTCGGTGATGAGCCTGATGAGCGGCGGCGAACAGGCCCTGACGGCGGCCGCCCTGATCTTCGGCGTCTTCCTGGCCAATCCGGCCCCCGTCTGCGTGCTGGACGAGGTTGACGCCCCGCTGGACGACGCCAACGTCGACCGCTTCTGCCGCATGCTGGACGAAATGCGCAACCGCACCGACACCCGCTTCATCGTCATCACCCACAACCCGGTGACCATGAGCCGCATGGACCGCCTGTATGGCGTCACCATGCCCGAACGCGGCGTCTCGCAACTGGTCAGCGTCGACCTGACCCAGGCGGAAAAGCTGGTGGCCTGACGCGTCGCCTCTCCCTCCCCTTCATGGGGAGGGTGGCTGAGCCCATCGGGCGAAGCCGGGTGGGGGCGACAAGGCAAGTCAGGCGCCGGGCCAAGCTCATCGGAAATGGCCCCGGCCGCTGTTTCCACAACCCTTTTCCGCCCGCCATTCGCGCGCCGTCAAGTCGGCTATACTCCCCCGCCAGCCATCCGATTTCAGACCAATCAGACTATTCAGACTGTCTTTTTCACTCCTCCCCTGCGCAGCGGGGGAGGGGGACCGCGGAGCCTGAAAGGCGACGGGGTGGAGGGGGCGACCTCAAGCGCCGCACGGGGTTCCGCCCCTCCACCGCCTTCGGCGGTCCCCCTCCCCCGTTTCGCTTCGCTACTCGGGGGAGGATCGGCCGTCTTTCAGACTATTCAGACCTTTCAGACTAATCAGACCCTGTTTCTTCAGACCCGACCGCCGAACGCCTCCAGCCTCAGGAACCAGCCGAAAATCGCCGGCCCCTCGATGACATAGCGCCGGAACATCCGCCGGGGCTGTGACGCCAGCCGGTACAGCCATTCGATCCCCAGGGTCTGGAAAGCTCGTGGCGCCCGGCTCTGCCGCCCGGTCAGGAAGTCCACCGACGCCCCGACGCACAGGGCCACGCCCACCCGCCGCCCCGCCGCCTTCAGCGCATGGGCGAACTGTTCCTGCTTGGGAAAGGAGATGCAGACCAGCAGCACGTCCCAGTCCGCCGCCGCCGCCTGCGCCACAGCCCGGTCCCACTCGGCCGAGCCCGGCGCCATCATCGGCGCGGGAATGAAGGTGAAGGTCACGTCGGGAAAGCGCGCGATCAGGTCCGCCGCCGCCGCCTCATCCGGCCCGAACAGGCCGAACCGCAAGCCCTGCGGCGCCGCCAGCAGGTCCGCCGTCAGGTCCGACCCCGGATAGACCGACAGCCGCTTACCCTTCAGCTTCGCCAGCGCCGCCACGATCCGGCTGTCGCACACCATCAACGCCGCACCGCGATAAACGGCTTCATCGACGCGCCCGCCCAGCAGCCGCACCATATGATCCACATTCGGCGTCACCACATAACCATACGGCCCGCGCGCCATGGCCGCGACCTCGCCCCGCAGGGCTCCCGGCGCGCCGTTGCGGAAGCTCAGCGTCATGAAGTCCGTGGCGCTCGCCTGATCCATGCGCCTGCTCTACCCTCGCGCCTCTCAAGGCCGGGTTGTCGGACAGGGTTAATGATTCAGCGTTCCATCGCCGCCGTCTGCGCCCTTCTGGCCCTCGGCTCGCCCGCCGTGGCCCAAGACCCCGCCAACGATCACAGCCTGATCCTGACGGGCGTCGGTCGCTTCGCCGTCTTCGCCGACGCGGCCTCGGTCACGCCCGACGGCAGGGGCGTCCGCATGCGCGCGCTTCAGGTGTCCGAACCCGGCTTCGCCGTGGGCGATCAGGTCTATTGGGGCGGCTGGTCCTGGTGGCGGTTCGACTGCGCGGCCCAGACCGCCGACCGGCTGGACTTCGCCTCGGTCAAGGCCGGCGGCCAGGAAGGCCCCGCCACGCCCGATCCGGCCCCGCCCTACGCCATCGCGCCGGGCGGCGACGCCGCTGAACTGGCCGCCGTGGCCTGCGCCGCCGCCGACCATCCGGCCGCCGACGCGACCACGATCGACGACGCCGTCCGTCTGGGTCACGCCCGGCTGACCGGCGCCGTTGACTGAGACCACTCCAGACGATCCCTCGGCAGGGCCTCCGGGCACTCGTCCCGCATGAAGGCCATCAGCTTCTCGCGGATCTCGCAGCGCAGGTCGAACGCCACCGGCGCCGACCGCGCGCTGGCCAGGCACCGCACCTGCATCACCCGCTCGGTGATGTCCGTGATCTGCAGCACCTGCACGTCCCCGTCCCAATGCGGCGAGGCCCGCACGATCCGCTCGAACGCCTCGCGCAGCCGCTCCACCGGCGCCTCATAGTCCACATAGAAGAAGGCCGAACCGATCAGCCGCGCCGTCTCCCGCGTCCAGTTCTGGAAGGGCGTGGTGATGAAGTAGCTGAGCGGCAGCACCATCCGCCGCCAGTCCCACAGCTTGACCACCACATAGGTCGAGGTGATCTCCTCGACGTTGCCCCACTCGCCCTCGACGATCACGGCGTCGTCGATGCGGATCGGCTGGGTCAGGGCGATCTGGATGCCGGCCAGCATGTTCGTCAGCACCGGCTGCAGCGCCAGGCCCGCGATGATGCCCACTACCCCGGCCGAGGCCAGCAGGCTGACGCCCCACTGCCGGAACCCCGCCACCGTCATCAGCGCCAGGCCCAGGGTGACGAAGCCCACCACCACCCGCGCCACCTTCTGCAGGATGCGCGCCTGGGTCAGGTGCTTGCGGGCGACCAGATTGTCCTCCACCGCCACGTTGAACCGCCGCAGATGCATCACGGTCCACATGTCCATGATCCCTGAGGCCAGCCAGCCTGCCGTCAGGATGAACAGGAACAGCAGCACCGACCGCACTTGGGCGGACGGCTCCGGATCCATCGGCGACACGGTCACGCCGATGCCGACCGCGATCAGGATCGTCAGCACCCGCAGCTTAAGCCGCGCCCGCTCGACCACGCCGCGCCAGAAGACGTCGCGGCCGCGCACGGCCCGCCGCAGGATCGCGAACACCACCTTGTGCGTCAGCCAGCCGCCGCCGACGAAGACCAGCAACACCAGGGCGATCACCGCCCACTCCGGCAACCAGCCGAACCGCGCCCACAGTTCGGCGACCTCTCGGGCGATGTCTCTCAGCATATCGGGCATGGCGGCGGTAACGCGCGCCGCCGCCCGTTGATCCGGCCTGCGACCCTTAGGTCGCGTTCGCCTCGACCAGATCGGCCAGCCGCGCCGCCGCGTCGGGAATGGCCACCGACCGCGCGGCCGCCGACATGGCCGTCAGTCGCGCCGGATCGCCCAGCACGCTCGCCAGCATGGCGGTCAGCACGTCCACCGTCAGCTCGTCCTCGCGGATCACCTCGGCCGCGCCCGCGTCGGACAGCGCTTTGGCGTTCAGGGTCTGATGGTCGTCCATGGCGATCTTCAGCGGGATCAGCACCGATGGCAGGGCCGCGACCGCCAGCTCCGAACAGGTCGAGGCGCCCGCCCGGCCGATCACCAGATGCGCCGCGGAAAGACGCCGCGCCATGTCGCGGAAGAAGGGCGCGACCTCGGCCTCGATCCCCGCTTCCAGATAGATCTGCCGCGCCGCCTCCAGCGTTTCGGGGCGCGACTGCTGCTGAACCTTCAGCCGACGACGGATCGCCTCGGGCAGGGCCGCCAGCGCGCGGGGCGTGGTTTCCGACAGGATGCGCGCGCCCTGGCTGCCGCCGGTCACCAGCACGCGGATCGGGCCGTCGGCTGCCGGAGCGGCGTAGGCGCGGTCGAACAGGGCGCGGATGTCCGGCCGCACCGGATTGCCGACCAGTTGCGCCCGGCGCTTCACCGCCTCCGACGCCCGGCCCAGGATCGGGAAGGCCGAAGCCACCACTCGCGCGTGCGGCGCCAGCATCCGGTTGGTGCGGCCCAGCACCGCGTTCTGTTCATGGATCAGCACCGGCCGCTTCTGGCTGATCGCCGCGATCAGGGCGGGCGCCGAGGGGTAGCCGCCGAAGCCGACCACCACGTCCGCGCCCCGACCGTCGAAGGCCGCCCGCGCCTGGCCCACCCCCTTCAGGATCGCCAGCCCGGCCTTCATCAGGCCGACGGGGCCGCTGCCGGTGGCCGCGTCCAGTTCCAGCCGCTCCTCGGCGGGAAAGGCCTGGGCGTACTGCTCGCCGCGCCGGTCGGTCGCCAGCACAATCCGCCAGCCGCGCGACGCCAGCTCGCGCGCCAATGCCTCGGCAGGGAACATGTGCCCGCCGGTCCCCCCGGCGGCGACGACGCAGACTTTTGGGCGGGTCATGGAACCTCTAGGGCAACAGGCGACGGCGCGGGGCGATGTTCGATCCGGGCTCATAGGCGCCCGGGCGGCGACGGGTCAGGGCCAGGGCGAACCCCATGGTCAGTCCCATCGCCAGCATGGACGAACCGCCATAACTGATGAAGGGCAGCGTCATCCCCTTGGTCGGGATCAGGTTCAGGTTCACCGCCACATTGATGCAGGCCTGCAGCCCGATCAGCATGAACAGGCCCGCCGCCGCCGTCTGATCAAAACTGTCGTTCAGCTTCATCGCCCGGCGCATCCCGCGAATGACGATGAAGGCGTACAGGCCGATCATGGTCAGGCTCAGCACCAGGCCGAACTCCTCGGCGCCGACCGAATAGATGAAGTCGGTGTGCAGGTCGGGCACGTGCCGCTTCATCACCCCCTCGCCCACGCCACGCCCGACCAGGCCCCCGGCGCGGATCGCCTCGGACGCGCGGTCGATCTGGTGGGTGTCGGTCGTCTCGGGCGACAGGAAGCGGCTCAGGCGGTCCCGCATGTGGCCGAACATGAAATACAGCGACACCAGCCCGCCCATGCCCAGGCTGGCGATCACCGCCATCCACTTGAACGGCACCCCGGCCATGAAGAAGACGGCGATGAAGGTGGTGGTGATCAGCAGGGTCTGGCCGATGTCCGGCTGGATCAGCAGCAGGCCGACCGTCAGGGCGTAAAAGCCGAAGGCGATGGTGACGCCGGGCACGCCCTCGCCCTTCTGCGCCTCGGCGAACATCCAGGCGGCGAAGACGATCAGACCCGGCTTGGCGAACTCCGACGGCTGCAGGCTGAACGGGCCCAGATTGATCCAGCGGGCCGCCCCCTTCACCGTGTCGCCGATGAACGGCAGGGCCGCCATCACGACGATGGCGCACAGCAGGGCCAGCACCGCGATCCGCTTGACCCCGCGCGGCGACAGCAGCGAGGAGACCAGCATGGCCCCCGCCCCACCGGCCGAGAAGACCATCATCCGCCACGAATAGTGGAAGGGGTCGCTGATCGACTCGTCCGCCAGGATGGCCGCCGGGCTGGAGGCGAAGGACAGCGCCACGCCCAGCGCCATCAGCGTCAGCGCCGCGCCCAGCAGGCCGCGATCGACCGTCCAGAACCACTGGGCGACCGCGCTCTGGTCATTGCGGGAAAAGGGGTGGGTGAAGCTCTGGCTCATGCCGCCGCCTCGGGCGTGGCGCCCAGTTGCAGCACGGCGGCGCGGAAAGCTTCACCCCGCGCCTCGAAGTCCGGATACTGGTCGAAGCTGGCGCAGGCGGGGCTCAGCAGCACGACCTGATCGCCGCCGTCGGCCGCCGCGTCGCGGGCGGCTGCGGCGACCGCCGTCTCCATGTCGCCGCTGATTTCATGCGGCGTGTCACCCAGGGCGCGGGCGAAATCCTCGGCCGCCTCGCCGATCAGATAGGCCTTGGCCACATGCGGGAACAGGTCGGCCAGGCTGTCGATCCCACCCTCCTTGGCCCTCCCGCCCGCGATCCAGAACACACGCGGATAGGACCCCAGCGCCTGCCGCGCGGCGTCGGCGTTGGTGCCCTTGGAATCGTTTATGAAGCGCACGGCGCCCAGCCGTCCGACAGCTTCCATGCGATGCGCCAGACCGGGGAAGGTCAGCAGACCTTGCAGCGCCGCTTCGTGCGATACGCCCAGCTCTCGCGCCGCCGCGTAGGCGAAGGCCGCGTTCTGGGCGTTGTGGCGACCGGGCAGAGATCGCGCGGCGGTCAGGTCGGCGATCAACAGTCCATCCGCCTTCAATGCTCCAGGCTCGGCCTCTATGCCGCTCATCCCCGCGGAGACGGGGACCCAACCCTTTGGCTGCAGTCGCTCGGTCGGGGTCGTGGATTTGGCTCTCACTGGGTCCCCGTCTCCGCGGGGATGAGCGGAGAGGGTGGACACGGTGCAGACCCGCCGCCCCTCGGTGCGCAGTTGGTCCGCGCTCCCCCGTCCCCAGGCTTCGTCGACGCCGACGATGGCCAGCGCCTCTGGGCCCTGCGCCTGAAACAGTCGGGTCTTGGCCGCCACATAGCCGCCCATGCCGCCGTGGCGGTCCAGATGGTCGGGCGTGATGTTGGTCAGGATGGCGACATCCGGCGCGAAGGTCGTCGTCAGGTCCAGTTGATAGCTGGACACCTCGATCACATAGACCGCCTCGGGCGTCGGCGCCGGCAGGGTCAGAACGCCGATGCCGATGTTGCCTCCGACATGAACTGTCAGCCCCGCCTGTTTCAGCACCCAGCCGATCAGGGCCGTGGTCGTGGACTTGCCGTTGGTGCCGGTGATGGCGACGACGCGCGGGCGCTTGCTCTGCGGCAAGGCGGCCAGCGCGCGGGCGAACAACTCCACGTCGCCGATGACGGGCACGCCCGCCTCGTGCGCCTTCTCGACCGTCCAGTGCGGCTTCGGGTGGGTCAGCGGCGCGCCGGGCGACAGCACCAGGGCGGCGAAGCCGGACCAGTCGGCGCGGGTCAGATCCTCGACTACAAAGCCCTCGGCCTCGGCCTGCATCCGGCCCGAGACGCCGTCGTCCCACAGCACAGGCGACGCCCCCCCCGCCTGAAGCGCGCGCGCGGCCGTGATCCCCGACCGTCCCAGGCCGAAGACCGCGAGGCGTCGCCCTTCGAAACTGGGGACCGGGATCATGGGGTCAGCGCAGCTTGAGCGTGGACAGGCCGACCAGGGCCAGCATCCCTGCGACGATCCAGAACCGGATCACCACGGTCGATTCCGGCCAGCCCATCTTCTCGAAATGGTGGTGAATGGGCGCCATCAGGAAGATGCGCTTACCCGTCGCCTTGAAATAGGCGACCTGGATCATGACCGAGGCGGCCTCGACCACGAACAGGCCGCCGACGATGCCCAGCACCAGTTCGTGCTTGGTCGCCACGGCGATGGCGCCCAGGGCGCCGCCCAGGGCCAGCGAGCCGGTGTCGCCCATGAAGATCTTGGCCGGCGGCGCATTGTACCAGAGGAAGCCGACACCCCCGCCGATGATGGCCGCGCAGAAAATCGCCAGTTCGCCCGAGCCGGGCACATGGTGGACCTGAAGGTATTCCGCAAAAACGAAATTGCCGACCAGATAGCTGATGATGCCGAACGCGCCCGCCGCCAGCATGACCGGCACGATGGCCAGGCCGTCCAGCCCGTCCGTCAGGTTCACTGCGTTCGAGAAGCCCACGATCGTGAAGGCCGCAAAAATCACATAGAACCAGCCGATGTTCAGCAGCACCGCCTTGAAGAAGGGGAAGGCGATCGACGTCTCCAGCCCCGGCGAGGTCGGCGAATAGGTCATCCACAGCACGGTCAGCACACCGGCGATCACCGACACGACCGTCTGGGCCAGCAGCTTCTGTTTCGAGGTCAGGCCGGCCGAGGTCTGTTTCGTCACCTTGGCGTAGTCGTCGATGAAGCCCAGCACGCCAAAGGCGGCCGTCACGCCCGACACGATCCAGATGTACGGATTGGTCAGGTCGCCCCACAGGAACACCGCCACCGCGATGCCCGCCAGGATCATCAGCCCGCCCATGGTCGGCGTGCCGACCTTGGACAGGTGGGTGACGGGGCCGTCCTCGCGGATGGGCTGGCCCCGGCCCTGTTTGGTGCGGATCCAGTTGATGAAGCGGCTGCCCATGGCCACGGCAACGATCATCGCCGTCGCCAGCGCCAGCGCCACCCGCACCGTCTGGTACTGGACCAGGTTCAGCAGGGGATAATCCTGCGCGATGTCGGCGTAATAGAGGTAGAGCAGATAGATCATCAGCCGCGTCCCGTGCCCTCGGCGCCGGTCAGACCGGCTTCATGTCGGCGTTCCATATCGGCCAGGGCCGAGGCGACCAGCCCCGCGCGCGAGCCGTTCGATCCCTTGACCATGACCACGTCGCCCGGCCCGACCAGATCATCCACGACCTCGGCCAGTTCGACGGCGGTCGCCCGCCACAGGCCGCGCCGTTCGGGCGGCAGGGCGTCGTGCAGGTGCTTCATCTGCGGCCCGGCGGTATGAACCACGTCGATGGCGGCAGCCTCCAGCAACGGCGCCAAGCCTTCGTGCAGCGCGCGCGACTGGTCGCCCAACTCCAGCATGTCGGTCAGGACGACGATGCGCCGCCCCCCCGCCGGAAGGGCCTTGGCCCCCAGGCTCTGGAAGCCCGCCCGCATCGACAGCGGATTGGCGTTGTAGCTTTCGTCGATCAGGGTGAAGGCGCCGCCGGGCAGGCGCACCGGGCGCGTCTGGCCCCGTCCCGCCAGCGGCTGGAACTCGGCCAGGGCCTGCATCCCCACCTCGACCGGCACGTCCAGCGCGTCGAGCATCAGCAGGACGCACAGGCTGTTCAGGCCCCAGTGGAAGCCGCTCTGGCGCAGGCTGAAGACATGGCGATGGCCAAACAGCTCGGCCTCGACCCGCGCGCCCTCCGCGCCGGGCGTGAAGTCCAGCAGCCGGGCGTCATGCTCGTCCGAAGAGCCGAAGGCGACCACGCGCGCGCCGACATGCAGGGCCGCCTGACGCATCTGATCGGCCCAGGGGTTGTCGCCGTTGATGACCGCCACGCCGCCGGGGCCCAGCCCCTCGAAGATGGCGGCCTTTTCGCGCGCCACGCCGGTCTCACCGTCCGAAAAGCCTTCGATATGCACCGGACCGACCGTGGTGACGCAGGCGGCGTGCGGCTGGACCATGCGGCTCAAAGGCCCGATCTCGCCCGGCGCGTTCATGCCGATCTCGAACACGGCGCGTTCGACCGTCGCGGGCATGCGCGCCAGGGTCAGCGGCACGCCGATATGGTTGTTGAAGCTCTTGACCGAGGCGTGTGCGGGGCCGGCCAGGTCCAGCCCCGCCTTGATCGCCTGGGTCACGCTGGTCTTGCCGACCGAGCCGGTCACGGCGCCGCGCCGGATGTGCGGGGCGCGATCGCGCGCGCCGGCGCCCAGCGCTTCAAGCGCTCTCAGCGTATCGGCGACCACGACGCACGGCCCGCCATCCATCGGCCGTTCGACCAGGGCGCCGACGGCCCCCGCGGCGAAAGCCTGGGCCACGAACTCATGCCCGTCGCGCGCGCCTTTCAGCGCCACGAACAGGTCGCCAGGCTCGACTTCCCGGCTGTTGAAGGTGACGCCCCGGGCGAAGAATCCCGCGCCCTCGATGCGGCCATTCACGGCCAGGGCGATCTCCGGGGCGGTCCACAGCGGCGCCGGGCCGGGCGGAAGGGTCTCAGGCATGGGCGCGAAGGGCCTCGGTCGCTTCGGTGACGTCGTCGAAGGGGTGGGTCACGCCGCCGACGATCTGACCCTGTTCATGCCCTTTTCCGGCGATCACCACCACATCCCCGTCGCGCATAATCGACACGGCGTGGCGGATGGCCTCGCGCCGGTCCCCGATCTCCAGCGCGTCGGAACAGCCGGCGCGGACCTGGGCGCGTATGGCGGCGGGGTCTTCCGAGCGCGGATTGTCGTCGGTGACGATGGCGACATCGGCCAGACGACCGGCGATCTCGCCCATCAGGGGCCGTTTGGCGCGGTCGCGGTCCCCCCCGGCGCCGAAGACGACAATCAAACGGCCGGTCGCGTGCGGGCGCAACGCCCTCAGTACCGTCTCAAGCCCGTCGGGCGTGTGGGCGTAGTCGACATAGACCTCGCCGCCCCGGTCCGCATGGACCCGTTGCAGGCGGCCCGGCGCGCCGGTCAGCCGCTCCAGCGCCGCCAGGACGCGTTCGGGCGCCTCGCCCGCCGCGATGCACAGGCCCGCCGCGACCAGGGCGTTGGAGGCCTGGAACACCCCAGCCAGCGGCAGCAGCACCTCATGCGTCTGGCCGCGCACGTCGATGGTCAGGCGCTGCCCCTCGGGCACGGCGCGGCGGCCGGTCAGCGTCAGGTCCCGCCCGCGCTCGCCCACGCCCATGACGTTCAGTCCGGCCATGATGCTGGAGGCGGCGAAGGGCGAGTAGTCCTCGGAATCGGCATTCAGCACCGCCGTGCGGCCGCGCGCCAGCAGGGTGTCGAACAGGCGCAGCTTGGCGGCTCGATAATCCCCCATCGTGCCGTGATAATCGAGGTGGTCCTGGGTCAGGTTGGTGAAGGCCGCGGCCTTCAGCGACACCCCGTCCAGACGCCGCTGGTCGATGCCGTGCGACGACGCCTCGAGCGCCAGATGGGTCACGCCCCGGCTGGCCAGTTCGGCCAGCAGGCGAGCGGTCTCGGCCGGATCGGGGCTGGTCAGGCCCGGGCCGGTCAGGGCGGCGACATCCGCGCCCGACTGCGCCACGACGCCGACCGTGCCCATGCTGGCCGCCGTGACGCCCAGGGCGGCCCAGATCTCGCGACAGAAGGTGGCGACGGACGTCTTGCCGTTGGTGCCGGTCACCGCAACGCAGGTGCGGGGTTGCGCGCCGTAGAAGCCGCGCGCCGCCAGCGCATAGGCCCGGCGCACATCGCCCGCCTTGACCAGCAGCGGCGCCGCGTCCGACGCCGTATCGGCCGGGGCCAGCACCGCCGCCGCGCCCTTGGCCAGGGCCTGGGGGATAAAGGCGCGCCCGTCGGCGACCGTGCCGGGCAGAGCCACGAACAGGCTGCCGGGCGCGACCTTGCGGCTGTCGGAGGTCACGCCGGTGATGACGGGGTCCGCGGCGACGTCGCGGTGCAGCAGGTCGGACAGGCGGACAGCGCTCATCGGCCCGCTCCATCGCCCTGGACGTCCGCATAGGCGGGAATCTTCTCGCCCAGGGCCGTGCGATAGGGGTCCGCCCGTCGCGCGACGCCCAGGAAGCCGGCGATCCGGTCCGCGATGCGGCCCACGGCAGGCGCGGCGACAAAGCCGCCGGTGCGCGGATAGTGACCCGGCTCGTCCATCAGGATGAAGACGGCGTAGCGCTTGGCCGTGACCGGGCCGTCGGCCGGGAAGACCGCGGCGAACGAGCCGACGGCATGGGTCGGGTCATAGCGGCCATTGACCAGCTTGTTGGCCGAACCCGTCTTGCCCCCGACCCGCAGGCCCGGCGCATCGGCCCGGCCGCCCGAGCCGCGCACGACGTTGCGGCGCATCAGGTCCAGCATGGCCAGCGAGGTCTCTTCCGACACCACACGGCGGCGCTCGGCGCCCGCGGGCAGGCCGCCCTTGCGCAGCGTCAGCGGCACATAATAGCCGCCGTTGGTCAGAGCCCCGTAGGCGGCGACCGCCTGGGCCGGCGTGACCATGATGCCATAGCCGAACGACAGCGACGCCAGGGTCGTGTCGTCCCAGCGGCGCACGCGCGAGGGGCGGGCCGATTCCTTCAGCTCGATCGGTGCGGCGTCCAGCAGGCCCAGCCGCTTGAAATAGTCGCGCATCACGTCGCCGCCTATTTCGACGGCCAGGCGCGACGTGCCGATATTCGAGGAGTGCAGATAGACCTCTTCCAGCGTCAGCACCTTGTTGGTGGCGTGGAAGTCCTTGATCCGACGGTTGCCGATCTGGAAGGCTTCGGAGGCGTCGAACAGGGTGTTCATGTCGGCCCGCCCGGTGTCCAGGCCTGCGGCGACGGTGAAGGTCTTGAACACCGAGCCCATCTCGTAGTGGGCCGAGGTGAAACGGTTCAGGGAGGCGCCCTCGGGCGCGGCCCCGCGATTGTTGGGGTCGAAGGTCGGCCAGCTGGCCATGCCCAGGACCTCGCCGGTCTGGACATCGGTGACGACGCCGACGGCGCCCTTGGCCCCGTTTTCGACGGCGGCGGCGGCCAGTTCGTTCTCCAGCACACCCTGGACGCGCAGGTCGATCGACAGTTGGAACTGCTCGCCCGCCATGGCGGCGTCGCGGATTTCCTTGTCGAACGCCAACTCAGCGCCCGAGATGCCCTGACCGCCTGTATCGGCCGCGCCGATCAGATGAACGGCCGAACCGCCTAGCGGATAGGCGCGACGGTCCTCGGGCTCGAACGAGACACCGCCCAGGGCCAGGGCGTGCACGGCCGCCTTCTCCGCCGGCGTCAGGCCCGGCAGAACGATCAGCCGACGGTCACCGTCCAGCACCCGGTTCAGACGACGCGCCGGAATGCGGGGCAGCGCCTGGCGCAACTGGGTGAAGGCCGCGCGGCGATCCCAGACCTCGCGCGGGTCGATATAGAGGCCGTAGTGCGTGATGTTGACGGCCAGCAGCCGCCCGTTGCGATCCACGATATCGCCGCGCGTCAGGGCGCCGGCGTGCGCGCCGATCCGGCCGCCGCCCTTGGGTCCCATCAGCGCCGCATGGGCCGCGCCCAGGGCCAGGCACCCGAACACGACCGAGAACAGCGCCAGGATCAGGAAGATGCGGACCCGCGTGTCCTCTTCCGGCCGCGCGTCGGCGCGGGCGCGCTCGAACGCATGCTCGATGCCCCACACGCGCTCGGCCAGCCAGCGCCAGAACGGCGCCATCCGGCCCGACAGCGACGGGCCGGGCGCGGGGCGATAGAAGCGCGGATCGTCGTGAACGCTCACAGCGGCGCCTCCGACGGGGTGGGCACAGCTGCGGCCACAGGCTCCGCCACAGGCGCGGTCGGCGCGACGATGACGGGCTTGGGATCCGGCGTCGGCGCGATGGTCGGCAGATAGTCCTCGGTCGTCTGGCGGCGCACATCCACTGGACCCAGTCCGGCCTGGCGCGACAGGACCTCCAGCCGGCCCGGCTGCTCCAGCCGCGCCGCCTCGGCGCGCAGCAGGCGGACGCGCTGGCCATTGTCCGAAATCTGACGCTCCAGATCGGCGATCCGGCTGCCTTCGCGCGCGGCGGCGGCCTTGGCCAGATAGACCGAGAAGACCATCACCGCGACCAGCAGAACGCCGATGATCTCGATCCAGCGCACGCCCCGGACCTTCCAGTCAAACAGGCGTTGCAGGCTGTGAACCACCGCCGTCATGCCGCGATCCTTCCCCAGGCCGGAGCCTCGGTGCGGATCGCCGCGCGCAGGCGGGCGGAGCGGGCGCGGGGGTTGGCGGCCAGTTCGGCCTCGCCCGCCTCGCGCGCGCCCTTGAACATCAGGTCGAAGCTGGGCTTGCGGGTCTCGACCGCGACCGGGGCGTGCCGCGAGCCGCCGGGCGTGTTGCCGGTCCGCTCGGTCAGGAACGCCTTGACCATGCGGTCTTCCAGCGAATGGAAGGTGACGACGACCAGACGCCCGCCGGGGGCCAGTGTCGCCTCGGCCGCCTCCAGCCCGCGCGCCAGTTCGCCCAGTTCGTCATTCACAGCGATGCGCAGCGCCTGGAACACGCGGGTGGCCGGATGGATCGGCGCGCCGCGACGACCGCCCAAGGCCTTTTCGACGACTTCGGCCAGATCCAGCGTGCGCTCGAACGGGCGCTCGACCCGGCGGCGCAGGATGGCCGTGGCGACGCGGCCCGACTGGCGCTCGTCGCCGTACAGCTTGAAGATATGGGCCAGCGGCCCGTGATCCCAGGTGTTGACGATGTCGGCGGCGGTCACGCCTTCGTCGCCCATCCGCATGTCCAGCGGCCCGTCGCGCATGAAGGAAAAGCCGCGCTCGGCCTGATCCAGCTGCATCGACGACACGCCAATGTCGAAGACGACGCCGTCCAGACGCGACTTGCCGGTCTGCGCGAACGCCTCGGCCAGGCCGGAAAAGGGGGTGCGGATCAGCTGGAACCGGCCCGGAAATTCGACAGCCACAGCGTCGACGTGCGGCTGGACCGTCGGGTCGCGATCCAGGGCGATGACCTCGGCCCCGGCCTGCAGGATGGCGCGCGTATAGCCGCCGGCGCCGAAGGTGGCGTCGATGATGACATCGCCAGACCCGGGCTTCAGCGCCTCAAGGACTTCGGCCAGCAGGACGGGCGCGTGCGGGGACGTCATGCGGCGCCCCCCGGCTTCTGGGCGGCGCGGCGCATTTCGCCGAACTGTTTCAGGCCCTCGCGCGCCATGCGGCGCTGCTCGGCGCGGTGGGTCGCCCACCGGTCCTTGTTCCAGATTTGGAACCGCTCGCCGACGCCATAGATGACGACCGTGTCCGACAGATCGACCTCGGCGCACAGGTGTTCCGGCAGGGTGATGCGGCCGCCAGAATCATAGGCCAGGGGTTTCTGCTCGCCGAAAATCGAGGCCTCCAGCGCCGAGCGATACGGATCGCCGAACGGCAGGCTTTCGATGACGGCGCGATACTCGGCGAACAGCTTGTCGCCGCCAGCTTCCAGGCAGTCCGCCTCGATGGAAGGAAAGCAGAAGACGCCGTGTTCAGCGCCGTTTTCGGCCGTGCGGAATTCCTGCGGGATCAGCAGGCGGCGTTTTCCGTCCAATTGTTTCTCATAGGTCGAGAGAAACACGCCCCGCCCAAAACGAGCCCTGCGGCCCGCCCCCTGAATCCCGTTGAAACGCCCACAATGGGCCTCAGCCTCACGTCATGAGGCATTGGGATAGCATGGGATCAAATGGGCCTCAATGGGACTGGTTGACGATCTTTAACCAAATGAGACGCGAAAAAGACCCACAAACCAGAACATACAAAGAACACGTAAAGTATAAACAGGCTGTGGACTGCTTTACCGCCGCCTTTCCGCCCAAGGCGTTAACGGCAGCAGGGAGCCTCAGGCAGCACAAAGCGCGTTACGGCCTCAAGCAGCGCGAAGGCGCGGTAGGCCATAAAGAAAGAGAAACACCAGACGGCCTGTAAGCCGGGTTCTGTTCCGCCCCCGATACCGAAGCATGGGGGCAGTGACGATCATTCCTCTGGACCGCCCATTGCTGGACGGTTCTCGCGACCTACCCGGACGTCCCGGGCGGTGAGCCCTGCGGCCGAGGCCGCGCGACGTCCCTATTCGGTCTTGCTCCAGGCGGGGCTTGCCATGCCGTCGACGTTGCCGCCGACGCGGTGGGCTCTTACCCCACCCTTTCACCCTTACCGGTTCCGAAGAGCCGGTGGTTTGCTTTCTGTGGCGCTATCCCTCGGGTCACCCCGGGCGGGCGTTACCCGCCGCCTTTTCACCGTGGAGCCCGGACTTTCCTCGACGGAGCGAGCCCCGCCGCGACCGCCCGGCCGTCTGGTGGGCGTCAGATGCGCGTTTTGAGCGCCCGGATCAAGCCATGACGCTAGAGAACGCCCGTCACGCTCTCGGCGCTGGCCAGTTGCAGCAAGACCAGGCGGGCGCGGGTTTCGCCGTCGGCGATCCCGTCGACGCGATCCGGGCGCCAGTGGCGCTGGAAGGCCTCGACGGTCAGGCGGGTCTGGTCATCGTAGTCGCCGCCCGGCTTCAGCCCATACCCCAGCCGATGCAGGCCCGAGCGCAGGACGATGACGCCCAGCCCTTCGTCGCCCGGTGACAACGGACCGCCCAGGGCCGTGATCCGTTCCGCCGCCGGCTCGAACCACAGGCCGTGGCCAGCCTGGGCCAGTTGTCTCCAGGGAAAGAGCTCGCCCGGATCCTGCTTGCGGCCGGGGGCGCAGTCCGAGTGGGCGATGATGCGGGCGTCCGGCACGGTCCAGCGGCTGCGGATGTCGGTGACCAGGTCGATAACCCGGGCGATCTGCGCATCCGGGAACGGTCGATAGCCGAACTCATGGCCGGGGTTGACGATCTCGATGCCGATGGAGGCGGCGTTGACGTCAGTTTCGCCCTGCCATTCGCCCCGGCCGGCGTGCCAGGCGCGCCGCTCTTCGGGGACTAGCGACAGGACCCGGCCGTCTTCGTCCACGACATAGTGGGCCGACACCTCGGCGGCGGGATCGCGCAGGCGAGCAATGGCCCCCTCGGCGGTCTGCATGCCGGTGTAGTGGAGGACGATCATGTCCGGCGGCCCGCGCCGGGCGTTGAAATTGGGCGACGGGGCGTCGATCAGGTGGAAGGGCGGCATGGCGAGGCGCGCGTCAGCGGCTCTCCCGCTCCCAGCCATAGGTGACCCAGGTGTCGCCGACCTTGCGGGCGTCGATCACACCCTCGGCGGCGGGGGCAGGCGCCATGCGGCGACGCGCGCGCACGGCCAGGCCGGCGAAGAAGACCACGACCCCGGCGGTCACCGCGATCACCGCCACGGCGGCGGCGGTGATGACGGCCAGAACGGCGCCCGCGGCCATGGCCACGCAGGCCGCGATCAGGCCGCCCAGCCACATGATCGGCGCCATGAGCCCGGCGCCGCGACGGCGGGGCTGGAAGCCGAGATGGAACACCTTCTGGGACTGGGTCATCGATTTCCCTTTCGGACGCTCATACTGAACGCCTTGGACGCAATGTCGGTCCACGGACATGAACGGTCAATGGACGGACGCTTCAAAGGCGAGTGTGTCGCAGCCTTCCCGTGCGGTTTCAGCGAACCGGCTGGTCGGCCAGAACGGTCGCCCCCTGCCCACGCATCCGGTCGGCCCGGACCTCGCGCGCCAGGGTCTGGACCTGCGGATCGGCCATGACGCCGCCCAGCATGACCAGGGCGCGCGCCGCCTCGCTCTGGACGCCGAAGGCGGACGACAGCGCCTCCCACGGCGACTTGGGCGTCGGGTAGCGCTTGTAGCGGACCGAGGTTTCGGCCGGGATCTTGGCCAGGATGCGGGCGCGGGCGATGGCTTCGGTCAGGCCGCCCAGTTCGTCGACCAGACCCAGCTCCTTGGCCTGGGCGCCGGTCCAGACGCGGCCGCGGGCGATGTCGCGCACCCGCTCAACCGGCAGCTTGCGGCCCGTGGCGACCCGGGCGACGAAGGCCTCGTAGGTCCGATCCATCGAAGCCGCGAAGGCCGCGCGCTGGGTCGGGGTGAAGGGGCGAACGGTGGAATAGGCCGAGGCGTAGTCGCCGCCGACGCTGAGGTCGCGCACATCGACGCCGAACCGGCCCAGGGCGTCGGCCAGCACGAATTTGCCGCCATAGACGCCGATCGAGCCGGTCAGGGTCGAAGGCTGGGCGACGATGGCCGAGGCCTCCGAACTGATCCAGTAGCCGCCGGACGCGGCATAGGCGCCCATGGACACCACCACCGGCTTGCCCGCCGCCTTGGCCGCACGCACGGCGGCCAGAATCTGTTCCGAGGCGTCGGGCGAACCGCCGGGCGAGGAGACGCGGAAGACGATAGCCTTCACGTCCTTGTCCTCGACCGCCTGATAGATGGCCTCGGCCACGTCGTCCGACCGCATGTCCGAGCCGGAGCCGAAGGGATCGGCGCTGCCGCGCCCCGTCACGATGGCCCCTTCGCCGCCGACGATGGCGATGGCGTCGCGGCCCGAGCCGTTCCGCTCGCCCCGCGCCGAGGCGTAGTCACGGAATTCGACGATCTTGGCGTCGCGGCCGGCGCGGCGCTTGATGGCGGCCTCGGCTTCCTCCACCTGGCCGATTTTGTCGATCAGCTTGCGCTCCAGCGCCTGCTGGGCGGACCAGGGGCCGGCCTCGATGGCGGTCTTTATGGCGGCGGGCGTGGACTTGCGGTCCTGGGCTACGGCGGTCAGGGCGGTGTCGTAGATCGAGCCCATCCAGGCCAGCATCGCCTCGCGGTGCGGCTCGGTATAGTCGTTGCGGGTGAACTGGTTGACGGCGTTCTTGTATTCGTAGCGCTGCTCGAAATCGGCACGGACGCCGTATTTGTCGAAGGCGCGGCCCAGGAACATCGTCTCGGCCGACAGGCCCGCCAGTTGGAAGTTCGAGGTGTTCTGCATCCACAGCTCGCCGGTTGAGGCGCCGATCATATAGCTGGAGACGCTGGTCCCCACGGGCATGAAACCCTGGCTGTGGGCGATCACCGGCTTGCCCGAGGCGCGGAAGCGGCGAATGGCCTGGCGCACCTCGTCGGCGGCGGCGGGCGTGATCCCGGCCTCCGGCAGGCGGATCAGCAGGCCCTTCACCTGGCGGTCCTTCTCGGCCTGGGCCAGGACGTCAACGACGCCGACCACCGACAGGCTGGACCCGCCAAAGCCGGCGAACGGATTGGTCGGGGCCTGATCGGTCAGGCCGTCGCGCAGGTCCAGCTCCAGCACCGAATTGGTCGCGGTGGCGGCGGGCTTTGACGCGCCGGCCACGATCAGGGTGATCAGGAAGACCGGCAGGACGATCACGAACAGCACCAGCCCGGTGAAGACGCCGAGCACGGTCAGAAAGAACTGTTTCATCGCTGGAAGGCTATCCGATCGTCCGGCCGGGCGCGGCCAGGGCCGACCATAGGCCCCGAACCGTCACCGTCAAATGAAGGTCGCGTCATGCGCGAACCTGAATGCGATCCCTTGCGGAGCCGCACGTGTGCGATGCAGCAAACGTGATTGATGCGTTGCGGTTCAATGCCTATATCAGCCTCCTGCGAGCGGGGGCTGTCGCCCCGCGTATTGCCGGAGACCGCGCGCCCATGCTGGTCACCCTGATGAAGTCGAAGCTGCACCGGGCCACCGTGACCCAGGCCGACCTGGATTACGAAGGCTCCATCGCCATCGACACTGACCTGCTGGACGCGGCGGGCATCTTTCCGCACGAGCAGGTCGATGTGCTGAACATCACCAACGGCGCCCGCTTCACCACCTACGCCATACCCGCCCCGCGCGGATCGAAGGTGATCGGCGTCAACGGCGCCGCCGCCCGCCTGGTCCAGAAGAACGATAAGGTGATCGTGGTCACCTATGGCCAACTGCCGGCCGAGGAAGCCCGGAACTACACCCCCACCGTGGTCCTGCTGGACGACGGCAACGCCATCAAGCGGGCGGCTTGACGCCAGCTTGACCGTACCCTCCCCTGTTCCCAACAGGGGAGAAAACCGATGATCCGATACGCCGCCGCCATGGCGCTGCTGCTGGCCACGCCCGCCGTGTCGCAGGACGCCCAGACACGGCCGTCCATCACCGTGACGGGGCGGGGCAAGGTCGAGACGCCGCCCGACACCTTCCGCATCAATGCCGAAATCGAAGGCCGGGGCGCGAACCAGGTCGCCGCCCTGCGCGCCCTGGCGGCCGTCCAGACCCGAGTGGAGGACATCAAGGCGCTGGAAGGCCTTGAGCGGGCGCGCCTGACGACCGGCTCGCCCAGCGTATCGCCGACGTTCGATCCGGCCTGCGGAAAGGACAATTATGGCGACGCGGACGATTGCCCGATCATCGGCTACGTCGCCTCGAACAACCTGACTCTCGAAGCCGGCCCGGTCGCACGCGCGGGCGACGCGGTGTCGCTGGCTTCGGAACGGGGCGCACGCAGCGCCAACGTCACCGCTTTCTATCTGGCGGACGACGCCGGGCAGGCCGCCGAGGCGCAGCGCGCAGCGTTCGCCGACGCCCGCCTCCAGGCCGAAACCCTGGCGACCGCCGCCGGACAGCGGGTCGTGCGGGTGTTGAGGCTGCACAATCCCGGTGACCGGAATGTCGCCAGGGAAATGTACGGCTACGTTGATGATATCGTAGTCACCGCCAACAGGGCCCGCCCCACAGTCTCGCTGACCGTTGCGCCTCCGCCCGTGAGGACAGAGGCGCAGATTCAGGCGACGTTCGAGATCGAGTGATCAGCGAACGATGTCGTAGACGCCGGTGACGTCGATGCGGACGGTCAGTTCGCCGGCGGCGACGGGGGTGCTGGCGGCGCCGGCGTCCATGGCGGCCATGCGGTACATCGGCATCGGCGGCTGGGGCGTATAGCCGCCGCCCTCGGTCAGGGTACGGATGCCGCCCAGGCGGACGTTCAGGGCCTGGGCGTACAGCTGGGCCTTGGATTGCAGGGCGCGGACGGCTTCCTGACGGGCGCGGTCCTCGGCGGCCTTGGGATCCTTCAGCGCGAAGCCGATGCCGTCGATCTGATTGACCCCGGCGCCGACCACGGCGTCGGCGGTCGAGCCGACCTTGGTCAGGTCGTTGATGACCACGGTCACGCGGTTGTTCGCCTGATAGCCGCGCAGTTTCGGCGGCTCGTTCTGGACGTAGTCATATTGCGGCGACAGGTTCAGGCCCGAGGTCTGGATGTCGCGCTCGGCGATGCCGGCGCGGCGCAGGGCGGCGAAGACCTGGGTCATGCGGGCGGCGTTCTGGCTCATGGCGGCGGCGGCGGTCGGCGCCTCGGTCACCACGCCGAAGGTGATGGTCGCCATGTCGGGCGCGGCCTTGACCTCACCATAGGCGGACAGGTTCAGCGACGGAGCGGGCTGCATCATGTGCATGCCTCCATGGTCCATGGGGGCCGTCTGGGCCATGGCGGCCGGAGCCGTCAGGGCCGTCGCGGCCAGAAGGGCGCCGCCGAGTGCCCCAGTCAGGGCCAAGGCGCGGAAATTGCGGGTCATGTCAGTCTCCAGTGAGGACGATCCGTCGAGCGACGCAGCGTGACGCCACGTCATGGCCGAACCTTGGCCTTTCGCAGCTGAATGAACGCACAGGATGGGCGTGCAGGTTCCGTTCATCGGCGTGAAATCGACGAAAGGTTGAGGGCGGGATTGCACTGCACGCCGCGAAAAAAGAGTGCATGCAGTGCAATCAGTGCAATGTCGCGACGAGAAAGCCGAGGCGGCGAGCGAAGCCGGCGCGGGGCGACGGGGCTGACATCCGTTCAGTATGGACGCGCCCGCGACCCAGGCGGGCCGAAAGCGTCGACGGATAAAAAGCCGGCCCGATTTCAACGCTGTGGCGCGTCGCGATACGATGGCCGAGCGGTTCGGGCTGTCGCTTGCCGCGCGGCGCTTTGCAGTCGCCGCCGCCTCTGCTAGGCGAAACCTCCCGCTGGGAATCCGCCGGACGGGCCCGTAGCTCAATGGTTAGAGCCGACCGCTCATAACGGTCTGGTTGGGGGTTCGAGTCCCTCCGGGCCTACCGGCGTTTCGCGGAAAGCCGGGCCAGACAGCCTCACTCTTCCGACGGAGTCTCTTTGGCGGCGGCGCGTTTTTCGGCCTTGGCGGCGGCTTTGGCGGCGGCCTTGGCGGCTTCGGCGCGTTCGCGCTCCTGGCGTTCGAAACTGTAGTTGGGCTTGCGGGCCATCGGCGGTCCTGACATGGGCGCCGGAAGGGGCCGGCCTCCTATATCTGGCCTGTCAGGCCGCCTTCGACAACCATTGCCGTGAAAGCGGCCCTTTGAACCGCCTCTATCGCTGGCGCGAGAACCGGCCCGCGCGCCAGGCCATCCACAGGACCAGGACGCCCACGCCGGTGCCGACGATCAGGCCGGGGATGGAGGCTTCGGGGCCGAAGGCGCCGCCGGTCAGATAGGGCGAAAAGCCGTCGCGGGCGGTGCTGACGGCGACGCCTGTGCCGAACTGGGTGCCCGAGACAGCGGCCCCGAACAGATAGCCCTGGGCGAAATTCCAGGCGCCGTGAACGCCGATAGAGACCCACAGGCGCCCCGTCAGGGCGTAGAAGGCGCCCAGCATGATGCCGGCCTCGACCGCGATGCAGACGGCGGCGAACCAGGTGGCGTTCGGATTGGCCAGATGCAGGGCGCCGAACAGGGCGGCCGAGAAGGCGAAGGCGACCCAGGGGCCGAAGGCGCGCCACATCAGGCGCAGCACGATGGCGCGGGTCATGACCTCTTCGATCACGCCGGACTGCAGGGTCAGGCCCACCGATTCCCAGGCACTGGCCGGGCCCTTCCAGGCGAACTCATACAGGCCGAAGGCGAACATGATGGCCATGACGGCCGAGAACATCACCGTGCCGGTGATCCAGCCGGCCAGCAGGCCGCCGGGCGCGGCGCGCAGGGCGACCTCGTCCGCCGGCCGATTCTCTCCGAACCGGACGACCAGAGCGTAGAGGATCAGCGACACCAGGGCGCCGGTCCCATTGGTCAGGATATGGGTCGGGCCGCTTTCCGGGACCAGGGCGTCCAGCACCCCGATGGAGCCGTAGGAGGCGAACGCCACGGCAAAGAACAGCGCCACCATCCAGCCGACGGCGCGCAGCCAGCGCAGCGGTCCCGGATGCAGGACGCGGCGGTCACCCAGCGTGACGGGCACGCCCCAGGCGCGGAAATCAGTCATGGTTCAATCCTCCCCGAGCGCGGACGATGTCCGCGTGCTCCCCGACAGAAGGCTGGACCCTGGCCGGGCGGGACGCAAGCGGTCCCGCGCGATTCCGGCTTACAAATCCGTCACCTGATAGCCGGAAATCAGCGGCCCCAGCGACCGCCGGACCACCGACTTTCGCCCTGATAGCGGCGATCGTCGACATAGCGGCCGTCGCGGTCGTACCAGCCGTAGCCGTCCTGATACTGATCGTAGCCTGGCAGCGAATAGCCGTCGTCGGCGTAGGCGAAGCCCAGCAGGCCGTCTTCCTGTTCCCACCAGTCGCGGGGATAGGGGCCGAAGGCGCAGGACCAGCCGTCGCCGCCGCCCCAGTGCGGCTCATAGCGGTCGCGCCAGCGTGGGCGGAACTGCGGGCGGCAGGCGTATTGCGACCAGACGCGGTTGTCCCGCGCCTCGATGCTGGCGCGCGGCTCGGCGAAGATGACCTGACGCACGCCGGCGAAGACGTTGTTGGTGACCACCGCCCGGCCCGAGGCGGCGGCGACGCCGACCGTCTGGGCCCGCACGCGGCTGTCGGTCAGGCGCAGCTCGCCATTGTAGAGGACGGCGCCCTTGTCGGCGCGGCAGATGCGGCTGTTCTTGATGTCGACGGAGGCCCCCTCGACCGCCACGCCCTCGACGTAGCCGCAGATGGCGGTGTTGGCGATCTCGACCCGGCCATAGTCGCGGCTGGAGCGGACGATGACGCCGATGGAGCGCGGACCGAAGCTGTTGGGCGCCTCTGACCCTTTCAGCGTGGTGGCGGAAATCGTGGCGGTCTGGCCGGCGCCGGGGGTCAGCTCCATGCCGACCTGGGCGCCCGAGACGACGACCTCATAGGCGGTCAGGGCCGCGCGGTCCGCGACCACGGCGGGGGCCACGGTCTGGGCCTCGATCATGGCGTTGCGGATGTCCAGCAGACCGCCGTCGGCATAGATGGCCGCCTCGTCGCCCGCATGGCGGAAGCCGACGCGGTTCATGACGATCTCGGCGCCGTAGCCGACGATGCAGGCGGCGTCGCCGCCGCGCGGCGAGGCGAAGACCACGTCGCGGATCTCGACCCGCGCGCCCTGGCCCACGGTCATGCAGGGCAGGCCGTCCGGCGCCTGGAGCGTGGGGGTCGGGTGACGGTTCCAGTCGCGGGGGTCAAAGCCGCCCTCGCCGATGATGGTCATCGGCTTGTCGATGTTCAGCCAGCCGACGCAGGGGCCGCCCCGCGCACGCAGGATCAGCGTGCCGCCGGGCCGGACGCGGCGCACCGCGTCCTCGACCGCGCCGGTGCCGGGATTGCCGCCGCAGTCCACCAGCACGACCTCTTCCTGATAGGGCGGACGGCCCGGATAGGGCGGACGCCAGCCGGGGCGGTGGTCGCCATAGCTCCAGCGGCGATGCTGGGGCCGGGCGCGGCTGCGGGTCGGCGGGTCCAGCAGGACGCCGAAATTGGGCCGGGTCTGGCTTTCGACCTTGGCGGCGGTCTGGGCCTGCGCCTGGGGCGCGGGGGCGCCGACGGCCAGGGCGGCCCCGGCGACCAGGGCGGAGAGAACGGCGAAGCGGCGGATCATTCCCGAGCCTCCTTAGCGGCGCTGCGAGCGGGACACCTGGGCCAGGACGGCCTGCAGGCGCGATGCGGAGGGGCCGAAGCCCGACAGGGCGGATTCGATGCGCATGACGACGGCCTGGGCCTTGTCCTGATCGGACACGCCGGCGACGCCGAGGGCGAAATAGGTCGACAGGGCGAATTTGGCCTCGGGGCTGCCCTGACGGGCGGCCTCCTCGAACCAGTGGAAGGCGCGGGCGTAGTCGGTCGGCACGCCGATGCCTTCGGCGTACATAACGGCCAGCACCAGCTGCGCCTCGGACGAGCCATTGACGGCGGCCAACTGGATCGCGCGGACCCGCTCCAGCCACGACAGGCGCGATTCCATCGGATGGCCCAGCATGGCCTCCAGCGTCTCGATCTGGCGCTTGGACAGGTCCTCGGGGCGGGCGGCGACCGTGTCGGTGACGCCGAGATAGCGCAGCGCCCGGCCGACGTGGACGAACGGCAGATCGCTCATCCGGGTCAGGGCGTATTCATAGGCGTCGCCGCGCGGCCGGCTCTCGTCCGAGAAGGGCACGCCGGACTGCGGGGCGGTGTTGGGGTAGAATTCGAACGGCGGCACCCACTGGCGCGCCTTGGCCTCGACGAAGCGGCCGTATTGCGAGCGCCCGGGCGAGGATTTCTCGAAATCCTTGAGCAGGACATAGGCGCCCACGTCGCCCGTCTGGACCGCCAGATAGTTGTACAGATAGGCGTCCACGTCGTTGCGCTGGAACAGGCTGGCGGCGGTGGGATAGCCGCGGCGACCGACGCGCGGGCCGGGCCCTTCGTGGGTTCCGCGACCGATGGCCCGGCGGGCCTGGGGGTTGTCCTCGGGTTCGCCATAGGGGCCGTACAGGCTGTCGTGCAGCCGGGCCAGGGTGCGGAAACCCTGGGCGTCCTGGGTCGACAGGACATAGACGACCCGGTCACGCACGGCCTCCTGTTCGTCGCGGGTCATCTGGGCCAGCTGGCGATCCAGCCGCTGATAGGCCATCTGGCGCTCCCACGCCCTGCAGTCGTCATAGCGCGACAGCGGCCGCCAGCCGCCCAGCCAGCCGCGATCGACGCGGTTGATCGGGGCGAAGCCCTGCTCGTTCGCCAGCGCCATGGCCAGCCAGACCGAACTTTCGATCGGGTCCTCGATATTCTTGTCGGTCGCGCGTTGGGCCGCATAGCGGGAGCCCAGCTCCAGCTGGGCGAAGAAGTCGCCGCGGAAGGCCGCGCGGCGCAGCAGGCGCAGGCCCGTCTCCTGGGCGTTGAACTCGGACCCGGTCATCGAGGCCGGGCGCGGGCACTGGTTGGCGGCGGCGTCGTTCTTGCGCCAGAACTGGATGTCCCGCGTATCGCAGGCGGCGACCGTCAACGTGGCGGCCGCCAGCACGACGGCCACGGCCCCGACGGCCAGCGGCGCGCGACCGCGGACCCGGCCGCGGCGCTCGTCGTCCATGACGTTGTGGTCGCCCATACGCCCCTCGTCCCTTGACCCGCGCCGCCCCTGCGACGCCCAGCCGTTAACCATCCTGAATAACGATGGTCCGGTCCAGTTAACTCGCTGTCAAGGTTAACGCTGGTTTGCAACAAAGCGTTGCCGCACTTGGGTCAAATTGGGACGATTTCGACAAAGACGCGACGAATCAGTCGGTTGTCGCTCGCCTGACAGGCGAATTCGGCGCCCTCTCGCAGGCCAGGAGGACAGAGCCTATATGCGCGGCCTACGGAGAAGCTAATGTCGTATGTCGCCCGCACCGACCGCCCCGCCGACAAGGCCGCCTGCTATGCCGAGGTCGAGGCCGAGATTCTGGCGGTGCTGGAGGGCGAGCCGGACCGCACGGCGCGGATGGCCACGGTCGCCTCGATGCTGAACGACGCGTTCGAGAGCTTCTTCTGGACCGGCTTCTATGTGGTCGATCCGGCCAAGGGCGACGAACTGGTGGTCGGGCCGTATCAGGGGACGTTGGGCTGCCTGCGCATCCCCTTTGGACGCGGCGTCTGCGGCACGGCGGCGGCGACGCGCCAGACCCAGGTGGTCCAGGACGTCCACGCCTTCCCCGGCCATATCGCCTGCGACAGCCGTTCGGCCAGCGAGATCGTGGTCCCGGTGCTGGATGCGTCGGGGGACCTGATCGCCGTGCTGGACGTGGACGCGACGCAAAAGGCCGCCTTCGACGCCGTGGACGCCGAGGCGCTGGAACGGCTGATGGCCAGGGTGTTCGCGGCCGGTTGATCCGGACGGGCCGCGCTCTATGGTCCCGCTCCGATAACGGAGGACGACGATGAGTGAACGGGTTGTGGCGATCACGGGGGGGCATGGCGCCCTGGGCGGCGCGGTCGTCAAGGCGGCGCTGGACGCCGGACTGAGCGTCGCCGTGATCGATCACGCGCGCGGCCACACGGCCCCGGACGGTGTGCTGGAGCTGGGCGGGGTGGACCTGACCGACGCGGCGCAGGCGCAGCAGGCCATCGACGCGGTGGTCGAGCGATTCGGGCGGCTGGACGCCCTGCTGAACATCGCCGGGGGCTTTATCTGGCAACCGACCGACGCGGCCGATCCGGCGTGGGAGCGGATGTATGCGCTGAACGTGCTGACGGCGCTGAACGCCAGCCGGGCGGCCCTGCCCTATCTGACGGCGTCGGACGAAGGGAGGATCGTCAACGTCGGCTCGGCCGCCGCGCTGAAGGCGGGCGCCGGCATGGGGCCCTACGCCGCCGCCAAGGCGGGCGTGCACAGTCTGACCCAGGCCATGGCCGAGGAGTTGAAGGGGACCTCGGTCACCGTCAACGCCGTGCTGCCGTCGATCATCGACACCCCGGCCAATCGCAAGGACATGCCCGAGGCGGACCCCTCGCACTGGGTCGCGCCGGCCGACCTGGCCCACGCCATCCTGTTCCTGGCCTCGCCGCAGGCGCGGGCGATCACGGGCGCGCTTGTGCCGGTGACGGGCCGGGTCTGATGACCGGCCGGGTCCGCAGCGTCCTGTTCCTGCCCGCGTCGAACGCGCGGGCGATCGAGAAGGCGCGCGCCCTGCCCTGCGACGTGGCGGTGCTGGACCTCGAGGACGCCGTCGCGCCGGAGATGAAGATCGAGGCCCGGGCGGCGGCGGCAGCGGCGGCGCGGGCGGGCGGTTTCGGCCCCCGGCTGGCGGTGCGGATCAACGCGCTGGACACGCCGTGGGGGGCCGACGACCTGACGGCGCTGCGGGACACGCCAGTCGACCTGATCATCGCGCCCAAGGTCGAGAGCGCAGCGACGGTGCGCGCCCTGACCGAAGGGATGCGCCCGGGCGCCGATCTGTGCGCCATGATCGAGACGCCCCGCGCCGTGATCGACTTGAAAGAGATCGCCGCGGCCGGGGGCGCCCTGACCGGCCTGATGCTGGGGGTGAACGACCTGGCCAAGGAACTGCGCACCGGTCCGTCGGCGGATCGCGAGCCGCTGAAACCCTGGCTGGCCGCCCTGGTCGCCCATGCGCGGGCCAACGGGCTGCTCGCGCTGGACGGGGTGTTCAACCGCTTTGAGGACGAGGTTGCGTTCGCGGCCGAATGCGCCCAGGGCCGGCTGTATGGCTTTGACGGCAAGAGCCTGATCCACCCCCGCCAGATCGACCCCGCCAACGCCACGTTCGGGCCGACGCCGGCCCAGATCGACTGGGCGCAGAAGGTCGTCGCGGCCTTCGCCGCGCCCGAGGCCGACGGGCTGGGCGTCATCCGCGTCGAAGGCGAGATGGTGGAGCGGCTGCATCTGGCGCAGGCGCAGGCGTTGCTGACTGCGCTCTGAATCCCTTCTCCTCCTCTTTCGTCATCCTCCGGCGAGGCGAAGCCGAGACCGGGGGACCCAGCGGCGCCGGAGGCGCCCCCTCAGGCCAGCCGGTGCCGTTGCGGCAGTTTCGCGCTCTCGCGCGCCGCTGGGTCCCCCGGTCTGCGCCGCTGCGCGGCTTGCCGGAGGATGACGAAAGACCGGGGCTCTGCGCCGCGCCGGGATGGCCAGGGAAAGCAGGCTGGCGTCCCGTTTCTACAAACCGTAGAGACGAAGCATGACCGCACCGCCGCCGACGCCCGACAGAACCCGCGCCTGGGTGTGCGCGCCGGGCGTGTTGAAGGTCCCGTTCCTGAAGGCGTTTCTGCCGGAGTTCGACCTCTTGGCCCTGCCGGGCCCGCAGACGCAGGCGGTGCTGGGCTGGGGCATGAAGCCGACGGCGGCGGCGGGGCGGCGCTGGGCGGACAAGCACGAAAAGCCCTATGTGGCGCTGGAGGACGGGTTCCTGCGTTCGGTCGGCCTGGGGGAAAGCGGCGCGGCCAGCCTGAGCCTGATCGTCGATGATCTGGGCGTCTATTACGACGCCACGCGGCCCAGCCGGCTGGAGGAACTGATCCGGACGGCGCCCGACTGGTGCGACGCCGCGATGCGCGGGCGGGCGCGTGGGCTGATCGACCGGATCGTCGCCTCGGGCGTGTCCAAGACCAATATGGGCGGGCCGCTGGATCCATCGCTGCTGAAGCCCGGCCGCCGGGTGCTGATCGTGGACCAGACGTTTGGCGACGCCTCCATCGGCTATGGGCTGGCCGGCGAGGCGAGCTTCTCTGACATGCTGGCGGCGGCGCGGCGGGACGAGCCGGGCGCGCAGCTGATCGTCAAGCGCCATCCGGCCGTGGCGGCGGGCCGGAAACAGGGCTGCATCCCGGCGGATCAGCTGGAGGGCGTCACCCTGATCGACAGCGACGTGCGGCCGGCCGACCTGCTGGCGGCGGTGGACGCGGTCTATGTCGTGACCTCGGCGTTGGGGTTCGAGGCGCTGCTGCGCGGCCTGCCGGTGCGCTGTTTCGGAGCGCCTTTCTATTCCGGCTGGGGGCTGACAACGGACGCGATCGATACCGGGCGGCGCGGCGTGGCGCGCGATCTGGTTGAGGTCGCGGCGGCCGCGCTGATCGCCTATACTCGCTATGTCGATCCGGTCACCGGCCAGAGATGCGAGGCCGAGGCGGCGCTGGAACGTCTGATCGCCCTGCGCGACCGGGCCGACCGGCTGGCGGGCGACTGGGCCGCTGTCGGCTTCGCCCCCGCCAAGCGACCGCCGGTGCGCCGCCTGCTGAACAGCCCCAAGGGCCGCGCCCGCTACTTCTGGCGCGCATCCGCCGCCGTCGCCCATGCGCGGGCGACGGGCGGCAGGCTGATCTGGTGGGCCGGCAAGGAGACGCCGCAGATCCGCGCCGCCGCCGACGCGTTCGAGGGACCGGTCGTGCGGATGGAGGACGGGTTCATCCGTTCGCGCGGGCTGGGGTCCGACTTCTTCGGCGCCCTGTCGGTCGCCTTGGACGACCAGGGCGTCTATTACGACCCGACCCGGCCCAGCCGACTGGAAAGCCTGATCCAGGCGGGCGAGCCGTCGCCGGAACAGGCGGCCCGCGCCGAACGGTTGCGCGTTCGCGTGGTCGAGGCGGGACTGTCGAAATACAATCTGAAGGGCGCGGGCGTCCCGGCCGACTGGCCGACCGACCGGCCGATCCTTCTGGTCGTGGGCCAGGTCGAGAATGACCGGTCGATCCTGATGGGCTGTGGCGACATCCGCACCAACTCGGGTCTGGTGAAGGCCGCACGGGCGGATCATCCGGACGCCTTTCTGATCTATCGCAACCATCCGGACGTGACGGCGGGCAACCGGCCCGGCCTGCTGGACGCCGCCGCCATGTCAGAGGTCGACGCCGGCGCCGACGATCTGGACATCATCGACTGCCTGAACGCCTGCGACCGCCTGGCGACCCTGACCTCCCTGACGGGGTTCGAGGCGCTGATGCGCGGCAAGGCGGTCAGCGTCTATGGCCGGCCCTTCTATGCGGGATGGGGCCTGACCGACGACAGGATGACGTTCGAGCGGCGGACACGCCAGGCCAGTCTGCAAAGCGTCATCCACGCCGCCCTGATCGGCTATCCGGTCTATGTCACGCCGGACGGCTGGCCGTGCGAGGCCGAGGATCTGGTCCAGGCGCTGATCGCGGTGCGCGGCCAGCCGTTGCCGGCCCCGCCGCGCGGGCGGGTCAACCGATGGTGGCGGGGCATCAAGGCCAGTCTCGACCGCAGCCTTCCGCCGTCCTATTGAAGGGGTTCGTCATCGCAACGGACCCTCCCTTCAAGCAGCGAGGCGACGCGCGCCGAGCGACAGGGAAACAACACAGTGTCTAAAGCCGTCATCGCAGCCACCGGCCTGTTCACCCCCGAACAGTCGATCTCGAACGCGGAACTCGTCGCCGCCTATAACGCCTGGGCCGACGCCTGGAACGCCGAGAACGCCGAGGCCATCGCCACGGGCGAGGTCGAGATGAAGACCGGTTCGTCCGAGGAGTTCATCGAGAAGGCGTCGGGCATCAAGTCGCGCTTCGTCCTGGACAAGGCGGGCATATTGGATCCCGAGCGGATGCTGCCGAACCTGGCTGCGCGCTCGAACGACGACCTGTCCATCCTGGCCGAGATGGCGGTCAAGTCGGCGCAGGACGCGATCAGGGCGTGGGGCAAGCCGGCCAGCGAGATCGGGGCGGTGATCTGCGCCGCCTCGAACATGCAGCGCCCCTACCCTGCCATGGCCATCGAGGTGCAGCAGGCGCTGGGGATCGAGGGCTTCGCCTTCGACATGAACGTGGCCTGTTCGTCCGCGACCTTCGGCCTGAAGACGGCGGCGGACTTCATCGCCTCGGGCTCGGTCAAGGCGGTGCTGATGGTGAACCCGGAGATCTGCTCGGCTCACCTGAACTCCAAGGACCGCGACAGCCACTTCATCTTCGG